>JAABUJ010000030.1_pt1 | contig 324285 bp, 368 predicted proteins | sample 5559131 | NCBI WGS metagenome assembly JAABUJ01 (sample SAMN10711875, study PRJNA513366) | rock metagenome | isolation source: Antarctica rocks | place: Antarctica: Victoria Land, Mt New Zealand nord | collected 2016-01-07
CCCCCCCCCTCCCTCGGTGCTTGGCCGCAGCAGCTATGTGTTAGGAAGGTCTCACTGCCGGCTCACTGCCTGTGCGCATCGTCCTACACTTCCTAAAGCAAAGTGCTCGTGTGCAGGGTGTGGCGTGGATGGCGCTGATGGGCTTTGGTGTCGCTCTGACGGGGCCAGCGTCCAGCTCCATCCTTGCAGACATGTTTCCAGAGAGCAGTCGCGGGACTGCTTTTGGACTGATGTACTTTATAAGCGGCCTAGGTGCGCGGACTACTGGTTGTTTAGTCTCCCGTTGTCACCCGTGGGCAGCACTTGTCTGATATATGTCAGATTTAGCATACTGGCAGATTTGCTATATGCTGTTTGAAGTATAAACGTAGCAGCGCGCCCGCAGGGACCCTTGGCGGCGGCGCTTGGGCGGTGAACGCTGCCAACCAGGTCTATGGGAGTCTTGCTGTGCGCACCCCTTACGGAAAGAAATAGGCACAGGGTCGAATCGTGCTCTGCGTGCAGCCGTGCACCAGCACTGCATAGCTACGAGCTTTGTTCGCATGCAGCCGTGCACCAGCACTGCATAGCTCTTAAGCTTTGTTTGCTTGAGTATGAGGGATGCTTTTTCCAGGTGTGGGCAAAATTGGGCTCTCTTGGTTGGGGATGGTCGGTGGCCTCTCTGAGGCTGCTGCGGCCCAGCACGGGCTGGCGCAGCACGCGGCGGCAGGCGCTAGCACCCAGCAGGGCCTGACGCGCGGCCGCGGGCGTGCAGGGCTGGCGGCTGACGTTCATGGTGTCCGCCGGGCTGGGCGCGCTGACGGGCCTGGCCGCGTTTCCTGGCATCTGGGAGCCGCGCAATGGCAGCAGGGCGGCCCCGCGCCGTGCGGCGGTGCACGCCGAGCGGCCGCCGGCGGCGCGGCGGCGGCGCTGGCGGCCGAGCCGGGCCGCGTTTCGTGCGGAGGCGGGCAGGATCGCGCGGGATGCGTGGAGGGTTGTGCGCGTGCCGTCATTCCTGGTGCTGCTGGTGGAGCACGTCACCGACCTCACCGGCGGCGTGAGCGGCTTTGCGGTGCAGTACTTTCAGGCATGCGCTCTGGCCCGCGTATGCAGCTGCCCGGCCTTTGGCCTGCGCATGCAGCTGTCCGACCTAGCCTCGGGCCCCATTGATGCAATGCCCTAGAAGCCTTTGCTGCTGCCATGTAGTGCATGTGACGTCCGCTAGGAGCATCGCCACAACTTTAATGCTGGTAAACACATCTGTATCACTGGGTGCTGAGTTGTAGTCAACATCAACACCAACCAACACCTCTTGCTTGTGCTGACCTCCAGCTCAAGTAAACTGTAGCAGGCCTCGAGCGTTATGCGCCAAAGTCAGTGATCGTGTAGAGCTTGGGTGTCGAGTAGTCGTGCAATGCTCAAGCGTTTGTGGCTCTGACGCCTCGTGTGGCAACCACCGGTGCACCCGCGGCGACGCAGCCGCAGCCAGCGCGCTGTGCGTGACCGCTGACGGACCGTGTGGCGCGCGCGCGCAGTTCCTGGGCTTCTCCGACGGCGCGACGAGCGTGATCACGTCCGTGTGGTCCACCATTGGCGCCCAGGTCGGGCTGGTCCTGGGCGGCGTGTCGGGCGACCTGCTCGCGCGGCGCTTCCCGATCGCCGCGCGGCCGGCGACCAACCAGGTCAGCATCGCGCTGGTCATGCCGCTGGTGTACGTCGGCTACAAGGTCATGCCGGGCTGCGCGCGCTATGCGACCGGCGTGGCCGGCACGATGGACTACCTCACGTGGCGGTACAGCCTGCTCAACTTTGTGACGGGCGCGCTGCAGTCCTGGTGTGCAGCCAACAATTCCACCATATATGCGGAGGTGCGCCTGCCCCGCCCCATGTCAGCCCCGTCCATCATAGCGCTCCCCTGCGATGTGCTTTTCTTGACCTTTGTGTGGGCGGGGCTCATGCGTGAATCGTTCTGTGCACAGCAGCTGCCCGCCATGGCAAGCAGCACGAGCTCGAAGCGTAACGTGATGTGCGCTTCCCGGCACAGGTGGCGGGTAGCATGATTGTGCCGCACATTTAATGGCTGCCAAACAGCTGCTTGTATTTTTGTGCGCAGCAGAGTGACACCCCAGTTGCAGGCATCTGCGCGGCGTGATCTGAGGGGCCCCGCTTGTGTGCAGGTCATCCCGCCCTCACGCCGCTCCCTGGCCTACGCGCTGGACTCCGGGATGTCAGGCCTCATCAAGTCGTGCACCATCCCGGTCGCGGGCCTGGTCATCGAGCGCCTGGGCGGCCACGCGGTGCAGAAGGTCGCCGCCGCGGCCGGCGCAGGCGGCGACGACGCGGCCGCGCCGGCGCCGGCGGTGGCGCCCGCAGACAACCTGGCCAACGCGCGCGCGATCGAGGACGGGCTGCTCTACCTCATCCTCATCAGCTATGGCGTGAAGATCTTTGTGCGCCCGGCGCCCAGCCACGCTAGCCGTCTCTGGGGAACACAGGCGGGCTGTGTTGTTGCGGTGCGTTCAGACCAAATGCCTGCTCAAACCAAAGAAGTTTTGAGAAAAAGTGCTGGGATGAAGGCGCCGCAGGTGAGCGGGCAGCACATGCCGTCGCTGACCATATGCATGAGCAGCTATCACGAGGATCTGGCTGCAGCGGAATGCAGACTTCAAGAGCTTGGAGCGGAGTGCGCATGGTAAGAGGCACTGGATGAGGCAGCCGGGCCTGCCCTCGGGCGCGCGCTCTGCAGATCTACCATGCGCTGTATTACACCATGCCGCGCGACCGGCTGGTGGAGGAGGCGGAGGAGGAGGACGAGAGCGACGCGGCGCCGCCGGCGCCGCCGCTCGAGCCGCGCCCGAGCGCCCTCGAGCTGCTGCCGCACAGCGCGCTCGCGCCCAAGGACTCGGCCACGTCGCTGCCTGCGGCGCCCGCCAAGGACCTGCCGCCGCCGCCGTGCTAGGCGCTCGCGCTATTAGAGGTCAGGAGGGCGGCCTTCTCCAGAGCGACACGTTACGCATGTTGCGGCTCGTGGCCAGCGCCGTGCATGCAGGAACGCAGGTGCTGCTTGCTCGTGCTGATGCACGGCGGCGTACAGTCGTGCTTGCGCGCGTGCATTTGCGTCTGCTCATCCTTACCTGTGGCGACCGAGGGGCCGTACACGCCTCTACATGGCCCTGCTGCAACGTGGATGTTCGTGCTAGTCTAGCATTGCTAGTCTAGCACTGCTAGATTAAGAAGGATGGTGGCTTACCGGTTTGGACAGCGCAAAGGACCCATGCTCCCTCCCCTCCTCCCATGGGTGGACGGCACTGTTGGCGGGGACGCGGCGACCTCTCGCAACCCCAACCAGCGGCGGGCTGAACTCTTGCAGAGCAAGCCCGCTAGGTGGCCTTGCCCCTGCGTGATACGTTGTGGAGTGCGTGTCTGCACACCACCGGTGTTTGCTTGTGCGCCGTGCATGCCCGAACAGGGCAAAGTCCAGGCAGCATGTCTGGGAAGTCTTCATAGGCAGTCCCTGCTCTTTTGGCAATTCTGTCCGACTTCATCCCTTGTATGTAGGCTGAAGCCAGTGTGGCGTGCCGAGGCATTGAAAGCAACCTGTTGTTTGCCAAACAGGCACTCTGTGCTAGCAGGAGGAGGCTGACCTCCTTGCAGTCTAGGTAGCTCGCATGCCAGAGCAAGGTAGGCTTTTTTTGCATTTGCCTGGCATTCTGACATGCTTTTGCTTAGGGTCACTGCATGACCATGGGGAGTTGCCGGTCTGGTCCTTTGCTGTCTGTTGTGAAAATGAGGCTGTGAGATTGTATGGCGCACTGTGGCGAGGTGTGGCCCATGCATGCCTTGCATGGGTACACTGCACGTGCCTTAGATCACATGCACAGTTGGCAAGGACATGGCGATTACTTAGAGCTTCAATGCGGCATGCGCTGCTGGTCTTGTCACTGTGTGTTCTGGAACGAATTTTTGGCACGTGTCTACAGGCGTTCGGCCCCCAGCGTGGGTGGTGTTTACCTGCATGGCCTAAGCAGGCCCAGATTATTGCTAGAGGCTGCAACAGTGTCACCAAAGTTGCAAGTCACCAATTCGTCCAAGAGGTGTGTGCCTGCCAGGAAGCAATGACTTGCATGTGCCTGCTGAATGGAACTGCCTGCTATGATACAAGAAAGAGCAGAACCCCCATCTCCCGACCTTGCAAGGTCTCTTTGGAGCTAGCTGAGTTGCCCCTTACTCAGGCATCCTTCCTCCCAACTGCCATGCCTAGCCGGGGCTGCGCAGTGCAATGGAACTGCAGCTGCCCCGCGATATAATATGGTGAGTTAGCAGGGCGGGGGAAGCATGGGGAAGCAGAGGGCGCGGCTGGTGACCAGCGCCGCAGCGACTGTCGCCGCCGTGTCGCAGGGCGTGGAGAGCGTCATCCTCGACTCCATGTGCGTCTGCCTGCCAAGCCAGCGCTTGTTTGGGCACTCTTGTCTGGCAGTCCCAACACGTGTGGCAGCTGCATGCAGCCCAACATGAGCAGCGCGCAGGTACAAAGCACTGGCCGTGGCGCTGCATATAGGCCCGGCAAAGCTGGGGAGCCTCACCACAGCGAGAGGGGTCGTGCAAAGCGTGCTGTCGCTGTTCGTGGGTGCGCTGGGCGACCGCTACCACCGCGGCCGCATAATCACTGCAGGTGCGGCGTATCAGCGCTGCGAGTTCGCAGTGGCCCAGCGAGTACTGTGGTGCGTGCGTATGCAAGCATGCACGCTGCGGCTTACACGCAGTGCGGGCAACAGGCACACTGCTGTGGACTGTGTTTTCTGTGGCCTTTGGTCTGTCGAGCACGTTCGGCGAGGTACGGGCTGCGCTGCTGTGGCGAGCGCTCCTGCAGGCGCTGCGCCCGCCGCGGAACATTGCAGCCGGGGGTGTGGCAGCTCTGACGAGCAGGCACGTGCCGCAGGCGCTGGCCTTTGCGGCCCTGTCCGGCTGCGGCCTGGCGCTGGTCACGCCATGCGTGACCAGCGTGATTGCAGACCTGTGGGAGGAGCGCGTGCGCGGCCGCGCGTTTGGTGTGGTGCTGATGTTCGGGTCCCTGGGTGCGCGTCCCGTGCCTCGTGCTGCGGCAGACCTCAGGGCCTAGTTGCCCCCTGGTTGCCTGAGCCTGTGCTGCTCCCCTGCTGTGGACTGCTGCCTGGCCTATGCCTCACCTGTGCTCGCAAGGTGGTAGCTCACCTCCCCCTCGAGTGATTCTTTCTAAGCGCTCCAAGCCATTAGGCAAGGGGATCCACAGTGCCTGAGAGTGGCAGCGCTGCGGCGCAGCGACCATGGGCGGGCTTGTGATGGCGTTGAACCTGAGCAACAGGCGGCTGCTGGGCCGCTTCGAGGGCTGGCGCGTCGTGTACATCATAACCGCCGTCCTGGGCCTGCTCTCGGCGGCCGTGACCGCGCTCACGCTCAGCGAGCCGCGGCACATCGGCCACGGCGTGCGGAAGGCCGCCGGTCCCGGCGGCGCCGCGGCGGGCGCTGCTGGCGGGGCCGACGCAGCGGCGGGCGCGGCGGCGGGCGCGGGGCGGCGGCGACCCGGATGTTCGTGCCGGGAGGCTGCCGTGGTGGCGCGCGACTTCGGCCGGCGCGTGTGGGCCGTGCTGCGCACGCCCAGCTTCCTCGTCATCCTCGTGGAGCACATCAGCAGCCTCACGCGCGCGTCGGGCGGCTTCCAGATCCTCTACCTGCAGGCGCGGCCCGCGGCGGCTGCTTGAGAGGCATGACTGGCAGCGTGGCACCGGCAAGCTGCGGTGCACAGCTGCAGGGGTGTGGCAGGGAAGCACTCTGATTGGCCATCAGCGAACCTGCTGCTCGAGAGGCATGGCGCCGGGCGCGCAGATGCTGGGCTTCAGCGATGCGGCTACCAGCGGCGTGACGATCGGCGTGAGCATCGGCCTGGCGCTGGGGCAGCTGGCGGGCGGCGCGTCGGGCGACGCGCTCGCGCGGCGCTTCCCCAACGCCGCGCGCCCCTTTGCCAATCAGCTCAGCCTGGCGCTCACCGTGCCGCTCATCTACCTGACGCTCAAGGCATGACCCCGGAGTCCGCTGATGTGGGGCAACAAGCTACTCAGAACGAGAGTGGCTGACAAATGGCCAGCGCACTCTGCCTGTTGTGCCTGCTGCAGCGTCCTTGAATGGTCAAAGCTTTTTGCTGCTTAGCTTCAAGAAGGGCACATACGGCACGCTCCCTGCTGCCCAGCTCGCGGGTAGCGCGCCCTGTGCTGCGGCTTTTGCAGCGCGCTCGCGCCGTCCTCAGCCGGGGCAGAGGGCGGAGCGCAAGCGGCGGACTGTGCTCCTGTGCAGGGCATGCCTGCCTCATCCGCGCACGCGACGGGCGTGCCCGGGTCCGCCGACAAGTGGGCGTGGGCGTACGCCCTGCTCCTGTGCGTCGTCATGGCGCTGGGCTCCTGGTGCAACGCGAACAACCAGGCCATCGTCGCCATGGCGCGCCCCCGGTCCCCCGCCCGACTGACTGCAGAGCTCGGCCAGCTTGCCGGGCGCTCACATTGTATGCCGTATCCTTGTGCTCGTTGCGCGAGCACCCCTGTTGCGCAACACATGCGTTGCTGCTCGCTCGACGTGCCGTGATGCATGATGCCGTGAATGAGGATGTCATGGTGCGGTGCACAGCTACACAGCTACTTTCTGCCTCAGCCTCTGATAGAATCAATGGTGCTCTACTGACTTCAGCCAAACATGAAATGGGAACAAAAATAGCATGGTACACAGCATCCCGGTGCTTGTGCGCAGGTGATCCCGAGCCACCTGCGCACGACAGCCTACTCGCTGGACACGTGCGTCGCGGGCGTGCTCGGCTTCGCGTCGTCGCCGCTGGTGGGCGTGCTCGCGCAGCGCGCCGGCTACCGGCAGGCCTTCGACCCGCACGCGCAGGCGCCCGCGGCCGCCGCGGCCGAGTCTGTGCGCAACGCGCGCGCGCTCGAGGACAGCCTGCTGCTGATCAGCCTCGTCGCGTGCGGTGCAAAGTTTGTGGTGCGCGCTGGGCAGGGTTGGCGGAGGAGCGCGATGCAGGCTGGCACAGCTCTTGCGCACCTTTCCTTGGAAAGCAGCCGCCTGCCTGTCTCGGGGGTTTGCAGCTCATGTGCCATCTGCCTCCTCCCGCCCATTCGCTCAGGCGCAGCCAGAGGGCAGTGCACGGCTGGCACACTGCGGACGTCAACTCGGCGGGTGCCACCTTTCTCTCACGCCAATGGGCCTCACCTGTCAAGCGCCATGTACCATATGTCAGCTGTGCTGTAGCCTCATGCTCTCGCGCGTGTATTGCAGCTGCAGCTGATGCGGGCCACGCCGGCAGGTGTACACTGGTTTGTACTTTACAATTCCAAAGGACCGTGTCAAGGACGACAGCAGCGAGGACGGCGGCGCACTGGCCGGCATCGCGCCCACGCTTGACCCCTTGGCGCCGAGCCGAGAAGTTGCCCTTGCGCGGCGTGGCGGGCCCGCGCGGCCCGACACCCCGCTGGAGTTCGGCGCGAAGCGTAAGACCACGGCAGCGCGTTCAGCGGCTACGACAGTGTGAGCATCAAGGCGCAGGCATTGTGCGATCGGTGAATTTTAGTTAACAGCTGGTGAGCGTGTGCTACTTGTCGCAGGCGGTCCAATTGGGCCTGAATTGCTAGCTACTGAGAGTTGCAGCAGGCTGGGCTTTGACGGTCTGTCACAGACTGGAACACTGAGATGAATCCTGCGCGTCTACAGTGGGCAGCGTGACAGCTCGCCATCTTGTGTCACGTACTTAGCCCTCCCCACATTGTGAAAGCTACGCCCGACAGTGATGCACATGCGCATGCATGCCCGCCATCAGCCACATCAGAGTTCAAACCTGTACGAATTTGTGCAGTCACAGCCCACAGAAGCAAGGTCCCTGCAGCCCTGCCTGCAGATGGTCCGGCACGCACATGCACAGCCACTCATGGGAGCTCCGCCCCACACAGTCAAGTGGCAAGTAGCGAAGCGACCAGCCCGCGCCTCATCTGCAGCACGGCAAGCGCTCACGTTCCTACGCAGGCGCAGGCGTACTGCGCAAGGTCCAGCGCTGCTGTGCCCACCCGCATGAGGTGCGACGATGGCAGAGCATTACTGGCCAGCGAGCGCGGGCGCCGGCGCAGGCGCCTGGCGCAGCTCGGCCTCTAGCTCCTCCAGCGTGCGCGCGCCGCTCAGCGTGCGCCCGTTGATGATCCAGGCCGGGAAGCCTGTCAGGCGCGCGTCCACACACTCCTGCGCCAGCCGCACGTCCTGCGCGCCGTGCGCGCACCCTTCGTGGCTCCGCACCGGCACCAGCGGTCGACAACGGCTGTGGGGCAACCAGCGACCGACAGCTGCAAAGGCAAGAACCGCGACAACTCTAACACAAGCCCTGACACTCAGGCACGCGGCAGCCCTGCGATGGCTATGTTTACAAGGTTAGGGTTGAGCGAGCTACCTTGTGGAAGCCGTCCGGGTAGCACTCCACGTAGGGCAGCTCCTTGGCGGCCGCCGCGCCGAACTCCCCCTTCTGCTCGAAGCAGTGCGAGCACCAGAAGGCGCCGTAGAAGCGCGCGCCCGCCGCGCGCAGGCGCCGCGCCAGGTCGACCATGCGCTCGCTGCTCTCCGTCTTCACCTCTGGCTCCTGCGCGCGGCGGCGCGCTCGAGCGCGCGCCTCGCTGCATTCCGGGCCGTGCGAGCGCCGCGGCCGCCCATGCGCCGGCCAGTGCCCAAGGCCGCTCCGCGCGGGCGGCCCGGGGAGCGGGGCCGCACCAAGAAGGGCAGCTCGAAGTCGGCGGCAGACCCCGGCGGGACCACGTTGGCCCACGCCAGCGCCAGGCCCAGCACAGTCGCCGCCGCGAGGCCCCCGCCCGGCGCCGCCGCCTCTGTCAGCTCCCTGCTGCGCAGCAGGGCCACATCAGGGGGTGCCCTCCCAAAAAGACAGCATGCTGCAAGTCGGTAGCCTGGTGCTTGCCAGGTGCGGACGGCAGAATCATAGAGATTACAGAACTTACAGACGACACGACAGAAGTTGTAGGAGTTGCAAACTACATATCAAGCTGACATGCTGTGCGGTCCTTAGGAGGCCCAGGCGACCGGCCCCAACAGTACTCGATGAGACCATCAGCAGCGAGCACTTGCGCCGCGAGCAGGACGGTAAGTACGCAAGAGAGGCAGCCGCAAACTCTGGCGGCGCCCTGCGCTGCTGGCCGCGGGGTGGCCCGGCGCACCTGCCGCTGAAGCCGCGCAGCGCCGAGCCGAACACGGCGGCGGAGAGCGCGGCCGAGGTCAGGCACCATGTGCACGAGTCGCCGGGGAACTTTGTCGCCAGGATGAAGAGCAGGTAGCCGCTCGTGGACGCCAGCACGGTGCCCGCGGCCAGCGTCGCGTAGCGCGCCAGGTTGGCTTCCCGCTGCGAGCGCTGCCGGCGCGACGCGCGCGCTGCAAACTCGCGCGCCGCCAGCGCCGCCAACGCCCCGTACCCCAGCAGGCCTGGCGCGCGCGCGTGCCGCTCGGGCCCACCCAAGGCTCGCACGCGCTGGGCAGGCAGAGCACAGCGCAGCACAGTGCGCCGTCAGGGAGCTATCAGCGAAGCGAGCCTCTGTTTCATACGGAGCGGGCCACGGGCGGCGTACCGAACAAGGACAGTGGCACGCCGAAGACGTCTGCGTAGCCGCTTGTCAGCACCGTGTCGCACGAGCCAGAGGCCGGGCAGACCACTTGCGTGTTGAGCAGCTTGGACTGCGCGCGCAGGCCGGCCGCGTCAGAGCGCACGCTGCGCTGTTACTCGTGCATCGAGGCCAGGTGTCCCAGCGCGCACCGCTGTGAGGTAGCCCGTCTCGAGGACACCCGCCGCGGCAAGCAGGCCGATGACGCCGTACGGGGGAGAGGGGTCTGCCTGCTGAGTCTGCGCAGACTGCAGAGCTCTCAGCGAGGTGTTGAGCTCTGCTGGCTCCGCCTGCGCGGTCTGCACTGTGCGCACCTGCTCGTGGCCAGCGCCGCGCTGTCCTGACCAGCTGCGATGCTGGGCGCTGCTGTCATTGTCATCTCTGGCGGCCCTGCACTGCGTGGCCCACCGTGTTGGCCGGCTGCGAAGCGGCGTGCGCGAGCACTGCGCGCTGGCGTGGTGCCGTTGCAGGCTAGGTCCCTGCGGCGGCACTATTGCGCGTTGCACACAGTGTTGGCATCCAGAAAAACCAGCCGCCTGCATCGCTGCACACTGAAGGAGTGCTGATTGTCCTCAGAGCTGCTCCTTGCAGCGCCACCTGCCTGCATCGCAGCGCTGACCCACAGCCCGTCGCACGTGACTCATCGGGCTGAGCACTACAGGGATTATTTCCAGCTTATTTTCCATGTCACAAGGCGCCTGGTTGGTCGATGGCATGGTAGCATTGCAATCACTGGCCCATGCCCAACATACATGCTTGGAAATCCAGCGTGTTCCTCAACCCAGACACTTAGGCAACCCTTGCTCTATCAGGGCTGGCAGCAAACTGCGGGCTCCCGTGACAAACAACAGAGGGCGCTGCAGCCGCAAGTCAGGGCAGAAGCGCAGGAGAAGACAGACCGAAGCCGCCCTAGACCAAAGACAGATAGCTAAAGGGAGATGCCAACAAACAGCATGCGCCACAACATGCCCTGGCGCAAGCAGAAATGGCGAGCTGGGCACAAACGCAGCTTATATCACACCAACCAAACCCGGTGAGCCCAGCCTGTCCGCGACAGCAGCCCACCTACACTGGATCGGCTGCACATGCCGCCATGCCTTCAAGAGCTGCCTCGCCCTCTTCTGCACAAACCAGGGCTGGCAGCTGACACCTGGCTCAAGCGCCGCCGGACACGAGCCTACGCACGTGCCCGCGCCAGCGCGCCCGCGCCAGAGCGGTGCCGTCGTGCCAGGCCATGTGCCAGCGCGACACAGGGCATCAGGCGAGCGGCATGGCGGCGGGCTTCCAGCGCCAGGCCTTGATGTTGCCAAACTTGTCGCCCGAGACGAGCAGGCCGCCGGGCCCGGCCGCGAGCGCGCGCGCGTCGCGCACGCTGGGCAGCCGCCCGCGCTCGCCGAAGCTGGGCAGGTCCCACAGGCGCACGCAGCCGTCGTCGTTGTGGCTGGTCAGCAGCACCGGGCGCGCCTGCGCGTCCGGCGCGCCCGCCAGCGCCAGCACGCCGCCCCACTCCGCCGCCTGCGCCGCGCGGCCGCGCGCTCACCACCGCCCTCGCCGCCTGGATCCGCCGCACAAGGACAGCACGCTAGAGTGCGGGCACAAGGCATGCACGCCTGCGCGGGCAGCCGCTCTCTGCACGGCACCCGCCGCGTGCGCGCCTGGCTGTTCCGCCCCGGCGCGCCCTCGTCCTCTGGCGGGTGCACGTAGACGGGCGTCGGGTCGATCAGCGCGCCGTGCTCGCGGCTCGCATCCGGCACAAACTGCCACACCTTGACCGTGCCGTCCAGCGCGCACGTCAGCACGCAGCCCTGTGCGCGGGAGCGCCCACATTCAGTCGGCAGCCTGGGAGCCGAACCCGCGCCGGTCCCAATGCAAACAAGCTCTATTGCATTCGCCGGCTCCCCTTTTTATGTCCTTGCTGCCCCTGCAGTCTCTGCCAGTCGCCGAGCGCTGTGAAAGCGAATAAATCCGACCACGGACCGCCACAGGATTGCCCGCACCGGCGTCCGAAGCAGGGGCGGCGGGGCGCGCCTCCCACTGCAGCAGGCCCATGACCACGTGCGCATGCGCGCCCGGCAGCGTCTGCACGCAGCCGCCGGTGTGCATGTCCCACACCTTGAGCGCGCCTTCCCAGTCCGCGGACAGCAGCAGGGGCTGCTGCCCGCTCGGATTCACCGGGAGCAGCGCCTGCACCGCCGCCGCGTGGCCGCCCTGCGCCGCTGTGATCTCCACCTGCGCGGCCAGGGCAGGGTCCGTCTGTCAGAATGCTCACCAAGATGCGCCCCGACCTCTGCCTGTGCCGCCGCTCCCCGCCGCCTGTCAGCGGCCCGACCACCCGGCGCGGCCGCGTGGGTCCCGGTGCGCACCGCCCCTCCCAGCATGGCAGCAGCGTTGACAGTCCAGCGACCCACCTCAACGCAGGGCGGTGACCACGAGGTGCTCGTTGGCACGCAACCCTATGCACACCCCATGCACAGTGGCATGCTCACGCCCAGGCGGCGAGCGCAGGGCCGGGGCGCGCGCCTGCGGCTCAAAGCGCTGCGAGGCGGCGTTGAGCTTCCAGACGCGGATGGCGCGGTCCTGGCCGCCGGCGATCAGCATGCCGTGCGTCGCGGTCAGCGCCAGCACCTGGCCCGCGCAGCCGCCCAGCTCGTGCTGCTCGCCGCTGCTCATGTTCCAGACCTGCGCCCGCGCCGTGCGCACCCATGTCAGCCCCGAGTTCAGCGGCCTCATCAGCCAGCGCCTGCGGAACCGCGCGCCCGCAACGCGCGATGTTCAGCGAGCCGCGCGGCGGCCAGAGCCAAAAAGATGCGCAGGGCGCTGCAGGCGTCTGGGTGCTGCGCTGCGCCGGCGAGAGAGGGGCGAGGCCTCTAGCACCGCTGCCGCCCATGCACGGTGGATGGCTGGCCTGCCGCGCAGCCTCCAGCGGGCCGCGCCGCACACACACGGCTGAAGCTGGCAAGGCGACGGCGCGGCTGGGTCAGGCCAGTGCGCGCTGGCGGCCCGCACACGCCGCCCAACAGCAGACAGGACGCCGCAGTCCGTGTGCGGCTCTTTCAGAGTCTGGTGTCTTTCTAAGGGCGCCGGCGCGCCTTCATGGGGCCCTGGCGCGCGCCGGCGGGCCTGCACAACTCTTTTAGAGGGTGATGTCAACCCTGAGGGCGCAAGGCGCGCCTTCACGAGGCCCTGGCGCGCGCCCGCGGCCTGCACGTGCAGGCCCACGAACAGGAAGCCGCCCTCCAGCAGCAGCGAGTCGACCTCGCCGCCCACGTCCACCACCGACGTGCACTGCCCGCTGGCCAGGTCCCACACGCGCACGCTGCCGTCCGCGGAGCCGCTGTACAGCTGCGCGCGCAAGGCCGGGCCAAATTTCTGTCCCACCACAGGGACGCAGGACATGCTGGCTGCGGCCCCGCCGCGCAGCCGCGCGCGGGGTGGCGGGCCCGCCTCAGGGCGCCCAACACGTGGCTACTGCTGTTTGCTGACACTGCGGCGCAGCGACTGCCCGCAGGCGCGCCCCACACAGAGAGTCTCCAAGCCCTCGAAGCCCCAACGTTCGTCTCACTGGCAGGCCGTCTGCACCGGCGCGGCCGTCAGGCCGCCCGGCGCGTCAATCGGCGGCGGCGCATTGGGCGCGGCGGGCGCGCGCGGGCGCGCGCCTGCGAGCTGCCGTGGTCCACCGCGAGCGTTGTGACCTGCCGCGCGTGGCCCTTCATGACCTTCACAAACTCCACGTCCTCCGGCTCGTCGTACACCCGCCGCGGCCCCGGCCCCGCGCGGCCGCCCATCTGCGCCTGGCCGGCCTGCGCGCGGCCGCCGCCGCGGTACCCTCCGCGCGGCGGCGCGCCTGCCGGGCACACGCTGTTGCGGTACCGCCGTAGTAGTACCTCACGGTGGGGGTGGGCGTCCGACCAGGTGGTGGGTAAGGACATTGGATTCGGCAGGTCTGCGTTGGCGGTGGCCGCTGTGTTGCAGGAGCCCCAGCTGCTCCCAAAGCAGTAGAGCAGCCCAACAACTGTACATGGTTCATAATGCACGTGCAAACTGTCCAGCTGCTTGCTTTGTTGGACAGCGAGACCATGAGCTGCAGGCTTTGCGAGTTGCCCACCAGCACACGGGTGGTTTGGCGGCCTGGACACCGCACGCCCACCGCGGCCAGCCCCCCACAGCTTATTGCGCACCTCGATTGCCCCAGTAGCCGGAGCCGCGGCCGCGCGCCTCCCGCCCGCGCCCCCGCCCGCCGCCCGCATACCCGTTGAACCCGCCGTCGCTGTAGCCGTTCTGGTCGTTGCTGTCGCCGTTATACGCGCCGCGCGGCGCGCCGCGGCCCTGGTAGCCGCCCTGGTAGCCGGCGCTCGGGCCATCAAAGCCGCGGCCCCCGCGCGCGCCGCCGCCGCCGCGCCAGCTGTTGCCCCGGCCGCCCCGCGCCCGGTACTGGAAGCTGCTGCTGGGGCCCGCGCCGCCGCTGGGCCCCGCAAAGTCGCCAGTGTCCATCTGCATCTTGCGGGCCCCGCTCGCCCTCCCTGCGCGGCCTCACGCACGCGCAGCGGGGTGCTTGTGACATCTGTGCTGCATCAGCGGGCGCTGCTGCACAGCCTCTCGGCAGGGATGGTTGTGGGATGGTGTCGGGGCTCGGCTCTGCAGGCTGGCCCCAGAAGCTGGCCGGGCACCCGAGGTGCATCCACCCCTGCACCCCACGCCAAGCTGGTTTCATCGCTTGAAGGTCGAGCAAATTTGCGCGACCTTTCTTTAAAGCTTTGATTGTTGTTTAGAGGAGCTGCAGGACGGACCAGATGGCCACCAGTGTGTCCAGACCGGGCATCCAGCCCGCCGCCAAGGACGCCGGCGCAGGCATCGCGCTGAGCGCGGACGCGACGCGCCTGCGCGCCACAGAGGGCAGCGCAGCCACGCTGGCCTGCCAGGAGGCCAGCGCGCCCGACGCGCTGCTGCCGGTGTTCGACCTGGCGGACTACCTGAGCGGCCGGGAGGACCCAGCGGCGAGCGCGGCGCAGTGCCGCGCGGTGGCAGAGTGCCTCAGAGGTGCTGGCGCTGACAGGCTCCTGCGCTGCCCAAGCTGACGGCGCCCGATGTCGTGGGGCCTTGCCGCGAGCGCTCGACGCGCCAGCCTTTGCAGTGCTGGTATGCTGCTCAACCCGCACGTAGCCTGAGCGCCTCCTGACCGTGTGCATGCTGCGGCGCTGCCAGCGACGGGCTGCCTGGTGGTGCGCGACCCGCGCACCAGCGAGGCCGACTCGCGGCGCTTCCTGGACATGATGGAGCGCTACTTCTGCCAGGACGCGGACGCCAAGATGGCGGACGCGCGCCCGGAGCTGCACTACCAGGCACGCAGCCCCTCGCCTGCCTGGCCGCCAGAGCTCTGACGTGCAAGCGCAGGACTTCACTGCCCTGCTACATCCTCAAAGTGTTGCAGCTGGAGACACCCCAAGACATCCCAGACATCCCACCACCTGAAGTCCTTCGGTGCTTTTATTGCTGACGATCGGGGCAGCCCTCCATGTTGACAAGGGCTGAGGCAGCCCTCATCAACAGCATGGGTCCAGGCCATGACGACTCGCGGCTGGGCAGGTGGGCGCGACGCCGGAGGGCGTGGAGGTGCCACGGGTCCTGGCGGACGCCGAGTGCCTGGCCGCGCTGGCGGGCCAGCCGGAGGCGCGCCGCGCGACGCTGCCGACCGGCGCGGACGCCAAGTGGCGCTTCTTCTGGCGCCTGGGGCCGCGCCCGGCGGCGACCGCCTACGCAGAGCTCAACGCGGACCCTGTCGTCCCGCGCGGTGCGCGCCTCTTGCAGGCGCGTTGGGCAGGCCGCGGCGCCGGCCGCGGCGGTGCCCGCGTCCGGCGCATGTGCCCTCTGCGCTGCGGCGCGCGGGCGCCGCCGGCCACCCGCGGAAGGGAGCACAGTGGGCCGCATGGCGGCACTGCTGCTGGCCGCGTGCCGACGCGCGCAGCGCGAGCGCGCCTCGGCTGCCCCCGCCGCCCCCGGCAAGCGCCTGAGCGGCATGCCAAGGCGTGCCGTCGCGCGCCCGGCGCGCACGGGCGCTAAGCGGCGGCAGCGGGCTGACGGCGGCAGCGCGGCGCGCAGGCTTCCCGGAGTGGCCCGAGGTCATGGACGGCTGGGGCAGCAAGATGCTGGCTTCGGTCGAGACCGCGGCGGAGATGGCCGCGCGCGGCTTCGGCCTGGCGCCGGATGCGTTCACGCGGCGCATGCGCCTGGGGCCGCACCTGCTCGCGCCCACAGGCGCGCGCCGCCCGCGCCCGCCCAATGCCAGCGGGCTGCCAGGCTCTGTGGCGATGCGAGCCCCATGCAACAAGGCCTAAGCTCGGGCTAGCAGCCGCGCTGGCCCAATCTGTTGGCACCAGATTGCCGGCATGCCCCTCGCCAGAGCCGAGCCGGCCTCGACCGTGAGGACTGTGGCAGAGGACTGTGGCAGAGCCGCGCTACAGGTGCGGGTGAGGGCAGGCATCAGCACCGTGCCCTGACCGGCGCGGCGGCGAAGCGGCAGGCGCGGACCTGGGCGCGCACGGGCGGCGCGGCGCCGTCCTGGCCGGGTGGCACTACGACCTCAATTTCCTGTCGGCGCACGGCAAGAGCCGCTTCCCGGGACTCGCGGTGTGGCTCCAAGACGGGCGCCGGCTGCCCGTCCGCATCGCCGACGGCTGCCTGCTGCTGCAGGCTGGCAAGCAGATGGAGTGGCTGACCGGCGGGCACGTGCGCGCCGGCATGCACGAGGCGCGCGCCCGCTGCCGAGACGCCGCGTGGCCCATGCTGTGATCGTATCGGCCCCGCGGCAGCTAGCTGATGCATGGCGGCCCTTACGCAGGCAGCATGCGCAAGGCCCGCATGTGCGGGCCCGCATGGCCGGGGCACTAGATATTTGCACGCCACAAGTGTCGAGCGCACGTGTGGTGCTTGTGCTGTTTCACAGGCTGAAGGCAGCACGCCGTGTATGGCTTCAGCCAGGCGCAGCTGTGCACGCATGCTCTGCAAGAAGCCCCGCTCTACCCACTCTGCGTCCGCACCAGCCTGTCAGCTCGCACGGACGGCGCAGGTGGTGTGCACGGACGCAACGCTTGCGGCAGCGGAGCGCGCTCGCGCTGCGGGCTGCCCGCTCTGGCGCGTGTCATCGACCGTGTTCGCGCATGTGGCGTCCGACGAGGTCCTCACGCCGCTGGGCGCGTTTGCGGGCGGCGCGGGCGCGGCCGCATACCCGCCGACGCCCGCGGGCCTGCAGGTGCAGCGCGAGTTGGAGGCCATCCAGCTCAAGGCGCCGTGACCAGCGCGGAGCTGTGCTCCCAGTGAAGCAGGCGTGTGCCAAGGGGATGGGGCTGGTGCAATGGCGTGTCATGCAGTCACGCTGAGCCTGTTGCGGGCTCAGCCTTGCGTACAGCGCGCGAACGCTGCAGTGTATTGTGTGGGGTCTACTGTGTACAGTCGCGAGGTCTGTGTCAGCACCGGCTTGACGCGGCAAAGTTGCAATGCGACCTGGACAGCACACACACGCTAAGATGCTGTGCAGTGGCCAGAGGACCGACACACTTGCCCCATGCAGTCGTGAACCAACGTGTAACTGTATTGCTTAGATACAGGCAGGTACCACCAACGCGTGCAGGGCGTCTGCTGCGACCGTTACGGATGTCAGCAGGCTGCCACGCGCTGGCGTTTACCCGGCGCGACCGCGTGCTGGTCGCTCAGCTCGCCGGCCTGCCCGCTGCCCAGCGCTACTTCAGCGTCTCTGGGAGCCGCGCCACCCGCCGCGCCGCCTGCAGCATTCGCCTCGGCGCCGCGCGTGGCCGCGAGCTCGCGTGGGTTCGCACGCGCAGCTGCTGCGCTCGGCCCTTCGCCGGCGGAGGGTTTGGCGACGCAGGCAGCGGGCGCCCGCCCTGCCTCAGGCCCTGCGGCGGCGCCCCGCGTCTGCCCTGAGGCCACAGGCTGCAGCCCGGCTGCTTCTGATGCACAGGTGTCCCGCAGCATCCCAGCGGCACATGCGGGCCCCCACACAGGCGCCTGCTCTGCAACAGCCGAAGGTGCCGCTGCTGCCCCCTCGCCGCGCGCAGCAGGCTCGGCAGCTGCCAGCGCGCTCGGCGACGCATGCGCTGCGGCGGGCGCCGCCGCGCCGCCGGCGGGCGCCGCCAGCTGCGGCGGCGGCGGCGGCAGCGCGCCGATGGCAAAGCCCTGCGCCTTGGGCGCGCGCGGCGGCTCGTCCAGCACGGCGTCTGGCAGCACGCGCAGCGCCTCCTGCGCGCGCGCGCTTATAGAGCTTTGCATGCGCACGATAGCGCACGCGTGCAGAGCCGCGCTGAGAGGTCCACGCCATGTGGAGCACGTCGCCAGCGGCGCTGTGCTCCACACGGCCATCAGGTTTGACACACGGGCCCCGCCTCACACGCGCGCTGCGACGGCGCTGAGCGGCTGACAGGGATAGCCAAGACAGCCCCCGGACGGTCTCACAGGGGCCCCCACTTGCGCGCGCCGCGCGCGCCTGCAGGAGCGCGGAGAGGCTGGCGGGCTTGCGGCGCAGGCCGTCCTCCAGCGCGCAGCGGAAGCGTCGGCCGCCGGGCTCGCCGTGGAACAGGCCCAGCAGCGGCTTGGCCAGCGCGCGCACGCCCGGCGCGCGGCTGCCGTCCGGCCGCGCGCCCCAGCGGCCCAGCACGCCGTCGCCGTACGCCGCGTAGCGCTCCAGCACCTGCGCGCGCGCGCGCGGCCCCGCTGACGCGCGGCGCTGCGCCGGGCGCGCCGCGCGGCAGGCGCGGCGCCTGCCGGGCCCGCGCGGCAACATCGCAGGGCGGCGGCGGCGGCACAGTCACCTGCGCGGACTCCAGCGCCCGCCGGGCCTCGCCCGGCTCCACGCGGCCGCGGCCTGTTCAGGGCCGAGGGCGGGCGCGCCTGGCGGCGGCAGGCGGCCGCGTTGGCGGGCGCGCCCCAGACGGCCACGTCCGCGTTGGCCAGCGCCGCCCAGGGCGCCGAGTACGCGGCGCGCCCGATCATCACGCCCTCCAGCCGCCTGCCCGCGCCGCCCGGCCCGGGCTCCGGCGCGCCCCCCGGCCCTGCCTCCGGAGCGGCGCCCGGCCCAGGCTGCGGCGCCGGCTTCATGGACTGCTCGCCGAGCACGGGCTGCTCGCCGAGCGCAGGCGCCGCGGGCACGGGCGTCGCGAGCGCGGCCGCGGCCGCGTGGCAGCCCTCCACCTGCCCGTTCAGGCTGAAGGCCAGGTGCGGGAAGTCGCGCTTGAGCGCCCACACCCACTCGCGCCTGCGCGCGGCGCGCGCGGCGCGCGCTCGGGGCCACGCGCGGGCCGGGGCCGGCGGCGCGGCGGGCAGGTCGCCGCACAGGCTGCTGGCAGTCCCGCGACAGCCCCAGCCACTGTGGGCGTCGGATAGCGGCCGCTGCACGCGGGCCGTGTGCCTCGACCGCAACCTCGCCAGACCACGCCTGCCCAACAGTGTGTCTCGCGGCAAACACGTCGAGCAGAGCCTCACTCTTGAGACAGGCGCGGCGCCGTGTGGTGCACGCTGGCGAGCGCCGGCGCCGGCGGCGCACCGCAGCGGCGGCACCGTGCGGTTCTGGTGCGGGCTGAGGCCCTTGAGCAGGCACTTGCGCGCGTGGATGATGAAGTGGCGCACGCCGCCGGCCGCCGACACCACGCCCACAAAGTTGCACAGCGCCTCGTAGCTGTCCACGTCGTCGGCGCCCAGGCGGCACTTGACGGTGACGGGCGTGTCGTCGCCGAGCGCGGCGCGCATCGCCGCGCAGCCCGCCGCGACGACCTCCGGGCGCAGCATGAGCGCCGCGCCGAAGCAGCCGGCGCCCGCGACGCGGTCGCTGGGGCAGCCGCAGTTGAGGTTGACCTCGTCGTAGCCGTAGCGCGCCGCGATGCGCGCCGCCGCCGCCAGCTTGCCCGGGTCGCTGCCGCCCAGCTGCAGCACGATCGGCCGCTGCTCCTCCGGGAACCACAGGAACCTGGGCGCGCGGCGCGCTGCTCGCCGCCTCGTGGGTCGCCTGCGCTCCGAAGCGGCGGGGCCTGCACTGGGACGGGGAGAGTCCGCACTTGTCGGTGTCGGGGTTGTGTATAAGAGTGGAGTCGACCACCATCTCGGTGTACAGGTAGGTGTGCTTGGATATCAGCCGCGCCAGCTGCCGGTAGTGCACGTCCGTCCAGTCCATCCTGGTCTTCCCGCGCGCCAGAGCTCAGCTCCTTCCCAGGCACGCACGGCGCGCCTCTGCCACTGCAAAACAGTGTGCAGGCGCTCGCTGCCTGAAAGTTGAGGGTTGCGCACATTGGCGCGACGCTCAGCAGCTGCGCGCGCTGCGGCGCGGCCATCGCGTGCAACCCCGCCGCGGCACGCACACTCGCGTGCAGGCGCCTCCCAGGCAGGCCGGAGCAGGCTGCGCGGGGGCGCTGCGCGAGGCAGAAGAGTGGGTGCAGCGGGACGCGCTGCGGCAGACGGGCAGCCAGCAGGGACGGGCGCAGCAGCATGCAGCGACCGCTCACGCCAAGAAGTAACAGCACGCGTCCCCACTGTTGATGTAGCGGGGGCAGCTTGCAGTGCAGAAGTCCACCGCCGCAGCTCGGAGATGAACTAGGGAATAAGTATGCCGCTGCAGCCTCTCCAAGTGGAGGAGGAGCAACTGCCGCCGGCGCAATACATTGTGTTGCATTTGCCCGCTCGCAGCTATGTTTGCTCCCGTGGCAACGTGCAGCACCTCTGCCGCGCGCCCGCAGGCGGCAGCCTTCAGCGGGAGGAGACACAGCAGGCCAGCGGCCAGGCGATGCCTGGTCGTGCGCGCAGCCACGGTCGTGCCGTCTGAGGTGAGCAGTGGGTCCTACCTCTGCACATTCAGGCCAGCTTTGCAGCTCGCAGCCGGCAGCATTAAACAGGAACTTTCTAGACGGCGCATCTCTGCTGGGAATGGCGCGTGAATGCGGTGGCGTGTGGCTCACTGTAGTATACAAGCTCACGGAAACCTGTGTGGGCGGCCTCGCGACCGTGAGAGCCCGCGCAGGACACTGCATTATTTCGCATGCCGCACCATGTTCCGCTGGTTCTCCAGGCAGCATAGACAGCACCCTTTCTATCAGCTTCTGTATGCTGAGCTGCTGCCACCTAGAGCCACGTTGGGAGACTGGCCACCAGACTCGGGCCAAGTGCAAGCCAAGGTGCAGCAGCGCCGCCGCTGCCTGTCGCCCTGACGATCGGGCCGGCGCGCGGCGCGGCAGTACAAGACGGTGGCGCCGGTCGGCGACCGCGTGCTGGTCAGGGTGGACGTGAGCGAGGAGAAGACCAGCAGCGGCATCCTGCTGCCCAGCAGCGCGCAGACGAAGCCCACGCAGGGCGAGATCACGTCCGTCGGCAGCGCCAAGGCCGTCAAGGTGCGGCGGCGCGGGCCGCGGAGCGCGCGCGGCAGGCCCGCGACTGCTGCACTCTTCCCAGCTTTGCCACACTCACTGCGACCGTTGCACACTACCGTTGCACAGTTCCCAGGCGCTGCCCCCGCTGCATGGGTATTCTGGCGCTGCCTGCAGCCTGTCTGCGCTGCGCGACATGCTGGCTGAACCCGAGCGTGGGGCTGTTCGCAGAGCGGCGACAAGGTGGTGTACTCCAAGTACGCCGGCACCGAGCTGAAGATGGCCACCACGGAGTATGTGCTGCTGAAGGTGCGCGCAGATCTCTACCGGTCGTCTGGTTGTGGGTTGTGAAAACGCACAAGCATGCAGGGGCTTCCCTTGCATGCGTCGCTTGCATGGCTGCGCTCGCTGACCGCCAGTGGATTTGGCGGCTACTTCCAGAGCTGGCGGGGGCTCGAACAAGCAGCATGTGCCGCGCAGGAGGACGACGTCATCGGCATCATCGCCTCGGACAACATCGCCGACCTGAAGCCGCTGGGCGACCGCATCCTGCTGGAGGCGCGCCCGCGCGCTCCGCGAGCCGCGCCGCCGCCTCGCCGCGCTGCGCAGCGCTGTCATGCGTGCATACCTGCATGCCTCCAGCAGCGCTCGCAGGCCGTCTGACATCATCTCATCAGCCATGCCTGCCTGTCGAGTCAAGCCGAGCTCCAGTGCGCCCGTCTCTGCGCCTGGAGAGATGCGCAGCAAGCAGGCCGACATGATGCCAGCCGTACTCACGCATGCAGACAGGGGGCAGCAGCAGGCCGTCAGGCTGCGCAGCTGCGCGCGCTGGCTGAGCCGTGCGCGGGCGGGCGGCAGGCGGAGGAGTCGAAGGACCGCTCGGAGGGTGGCGTCATCCTGACGGCCGCCTCCAAGGAGCGCCCGACGCTCGGCACGGTGCGCGCGCGGGCGGCCGCGGCGGCTGCAGGCCAGCCGTGCCCCTGCCCCTGCACAGCTGCTCGAGCATCGCCCCCGCTGCCCTGGTCGCGCCAGCTGACACGCGCCTGCATGTGTTCACTGCTGCGGCTGGGTCGTGCCGGCGGGCGCCATTACGTGCCATCCAAGGAAAGCCTGCGCTTGCCCACCAGCTGGCGTCCACCAGGCTGCAGCCGCTCCGATGCGGGGCGACCTGCACGCAAGCGCAGGAACGCTCGCCGCGCACGCGTGTCTCGGTGCACATGTGTCATACAGCGGTGGGGTCCGGACAGGGTCAGGGCGCGGCGCGGGCGGGCGGCAGGTGGTCGCCGTCGGCAGCGGGCGCGAGGACGAGGACGGCAAGATCGTCAAGCCCAACGTGGAGCCCGGCGCCAAGGTGCTGTACTCGCGCTACAGCGGCACCGAGTTCGCGGGGCCCGACGACACCGCCTACGTGGTCGTGCGGGAAAGCGACATCCTGGCCACCGTCGCGTAGGCGCCCCGGCCGCGGCGCGCCCGGCGCGGCTGCTGCCTGTGCGTCGGCGCTGCGCTTGGTGGAGCCTGGACGGCACGTGTGGGGGAGGGGTGCACATGCGCAGTTCATATTTGGGGCGGGGGGCTCCTGTTGGGACGGCTCGGCATCGGAGGTGCCGCGGGTGTTGCCATGCCCAAGGCCACTCACAGGCTGTATGCATACGGCTGCATGCTACGCAGCCGCCAAATCGTCATTTGCACAGAGCTGCAGCAGCCTTGCGCACCCGCTCCTCCCTCAGCATGACAGAGGAAGTCTGCGTGTCAGCTTCAGCATGACGGCTATCCGAGGCACACTTATCGAGTTCAGCCGGCGCGGTGTGGGGATCGGTGAGGCACAGACGAGAACAATTCACGTATTTGTGTACAGGTATGATTTGCACACCATCAACAGGGCTTTTCCCCGTGACCCGGACCATCAGGTCTGGTAGGATTGCATCCACTGCAACGTCCCCTCAGCTCAACACCGCCCGTCAGTTCACTCTTAAGTCCTGCACTATAACCGCTGCCTATGCCGTCGTTCGAAATCTAGTAATCCATCAGGCGCTCATGAGACTCACAACAGTCCACGGTTCACAGGGCGCGACCCTCTGAGCCAAGCAATAGGGACGCTAACACAGGTGACAGCAGCAGCAAACACTGCTGCACCACATAGTACTGGGTGACTGAACAGCAGCGTGGGTGCGCGTCCTCACGATACCTGCACACATGCTAAACAGCCAGCTAAACTTGTCTGTGGAGGACCCTAGCCTTGTCACGCCGGAATATCAGTGCGTTCCTACAGGCCAGACAGACGCGTGGCGACATGGCAAGGCCCGCCTCACCTCTCAGAACATCCGCTCACACCAAACGCGGCACGCCCCCCCCTGTCGGCGGCCGCTCACACGGCCTTGGCGGGCGCGCGGGCGTCCAGGCTGACAAAGGCGCCGGGCCGGCATGCAACCGCCTGCAGCAGCGCCTGTGTGCCGCGCAGGTCGTGCCCCTCGACGAGCGCGCCCGCGTCCCCGCCGGGCGCTCCCACCCGCCCGTACGGGTACACCTGCGGCTGCGCCAGGCGTGAGGCGCGCGCTCGAGTGCTGCAGCCCGGGCCACGCAGCAAGGTGCGCGGCGCACGCCTTGCAGGCCTGCAGGCATAAAGCGCGCGCGCTGCACAGGCTCAGCCTGCAGGGAGGCGGCCGGCGGGCGGCGGACGCGGCGGCGCGCGCCTTCCTGGCGGCGAGCTTCCGGTCGCGGTTCTGCGCCATCTCCGTCACCAGCCAGTCGCACAGCTCCGCGTCGAACAGCTCCTCCAGGCTGGACCTCAGCTTGGCATCGTACCTGCACGCCGATGCATGCATGGCACCGCCGACTGTCACGACCCGCAGGAGCGCCCCCAGGAGGCGCACACTACCCTGATCACAGGCAGACTGGAGAGCAGGAGCTGCGGAGGGCTGGAGCCGCGGCGGGCGCGCACGGCAGGAAGCGGATCTTCTGGCGCGTGAACGGGTCCACCAGCGGCTGCAGCATCTGCCAGAGGCCGCTGAAGATGCGCGGCGCGCCGATGACCAGGAACTGGCCCAGGCGCTCGGGGTAGTGCTTCGCGCTGATGTCTGCGCGTGCGGGCGCGCGGGCCAGTGATGCGGAGCTAGGGTAGGGTAGGGTAAGGGTAGGGTGTCAGTCATGAGTCATATGGTGAGGTCTGTCATTGCAAGGCCGCATCGTCTGCACCTGTGTGAGGTCGCCTCCCTGCACAGTGTGCAGGACCGCATGCTGCAGCTGACAATGGCAGAGAGCGCCATGGTAACAAGGCAGCGTCCAGCAAGTCCGGCACCGCCCCGTAGCCGGCCGGGTGGCAGGCCGCGCCGTTGTGGGGCCGCGGCGCCAGGGCTGCCCGGCGCGGCTAGCACCCAGGAACGCGCGGCCGATCGACGGGCTGAGGTCGCGCACGCCGAAGCCGTGGAAGTCCGAGAACCACACCCAGCCCTCCACGGTGGGCGGCATTAGCTGTACGGCCTGCGCGCGCGCGCTCCGCGCTCGACCGGCTGCAACCCGAGCCGCGCAAGCGCGCTCTCTTCTCTGCCGGAGGTGATCTGGAAAGGCGCTCGGAGGAAAGGACGATTCTCCGAGCCTGGGGAGGGGCTACCACGGAGTGGCGCAGACTCTGCACCCGTCTCCTGATGCATGCCAGGCAAGGCGGCCCGTGCACGCCGCCCAACCGGCCCTCAGCACCAAGCACGGCACACTGAGCGCGACCGGCGTGGCGTGGAGCCTGGGGCCCGGCCAGCCGCTGCATGGCAGTATGTGCAGTGTCCGTGCCTGCTCAAAGGTGGCCACCATGTGACGCTTGTTGTCCTCGATGCCGCGGTCGCGTGCCAGCGCCAGGCAGCTGTACAGCACCGGGCGCCGGCGGCGGTCAAAGCCCACGGGGTGCAGGTAGTGCGCGCGCGCGTCGCGCGCGCACGCCGGGCACACTCGCCGCTCGGCCGCGTCCGCCTCTCGCGCGCGCCACGCCAGCGTGTCCCGCAGCCGCTGCGCCGCCTGCCGGGCCGCAGGGCCTCATCGCCACTGCCCGCCCGCCCGCCCGCCCGCCCGAGCGGCTGCGCGCCGCGCCTTGAGGCACGGAACTTACAGGAGCGGCCGACAGGCGCTGCGACACCACACCGCAACTCGACTTGGTGGGACCACTGCTGTCAGCCATGCGCGGCTGGCCGACATGCTGGAGTTGTGCGGCTTGTTGCCCTCTCGCCACCGCCGCGCTGCCCGCCAGGCTGCAGCCTGTGACAGCGCGCGGCAACCCGTGCACCCGTGTGCTGCCACGCGCTGCCAGGAGCGTGTACCCGACTATGCCACCGGCTTGATCTGCCAGCCGACGGGCCCTGCCCCAGCTGCCGCCCGCGGCCACGCCACGTGCTGCAGTGCACAGCTTTGTGGCGCAACACTGCTGGCTTCTTCCGGGGGATGCTGGCATTAAATACCGAGCGACCTTCTAAAAGCAGGTGAGGGGGGAGGTGTGGGCGGGCAGCTGGCGCCGCGCCTGGGCGGGGTGCCCGCTGGTGGCGCGCAGGAACTGGTTCAGCTGCTGCTCGCCGCAGCGCGCGCTCAGCTCCGGACCGAGCGCTCGCTGCATCTGGTGCGAGGCGCAACAAAGTCATGATGTAGGGCGAGGAGGTGGATCGAGAGGCCGCTAGGGAAGCGGGCGCGACACCACACCTGCAACACTGGGAGCATACCTCGTCGAGCGCTTGCGCAGGTATCGCATCCTGCCGCGCCCGTAGCGGAGCATCGCATGTGGGCGATGCTCGCCAACCGGAGGTATCCGGCTGCGAAGAGTGCATGACGGCTGGCAGTGTCTACTTACAGCAAGGATTACAGGACACACAGAGGAGCTGCTGGAAGGAAGTTGCAGGTGCCAAAGATGCAGGAGCTTTTCAGTGGTCACTGCCTGTCTTTCTCACTGCACCAAGGTACCACGAGAGCCACTGTATCTCCTTTCGGTACAAACGGCGCAGACCGCTCACCCGCGCAGGGAAACCCTGGCAAGACCTACACCGCTCGTACATGCCGCGAGTGCAGCGCGGCGCGCCTTCCGCTCCAGCCTCTCCACCAGGCTCCACGCGTCAGCGTCGGCGCGCACTAGCCAAGCAGGGGCTAGGGCACCAGGGCAAGCCGCCATGAGCGCGGCTGTGCGTGCGCTGCTGCTGGGCAGCCTGCTGGTGGTGGCCCACGCCGCGCCTCTCGGGACGGTGTACCACGCCAACGTGACTGTGTTTTCAACAAACGCTCTGGTGCGGGGCAAATTGCGCAGCCCACCCAAGCGTTTGCGTGTCCGATTGGCCGCTGCAAGCCTCGCTTGATCGAAGTGCAGCCGCGAAGCTCATACGCCGTCTTTGCAAGAGGCTGCCCTGCCTCAATCAGGGAGCGAGCATATTATTGTTGCAGCTTCACGGCGAGTGGTCATGGACATGGCCGGTGCTCGCAGCGCGGGGCGACCACTGATGGCAGCTGCGGCTACGGCTCGCTCAACCCGAGCGGCGCCATTGGCGCCGTCGCCAGCGACAACCCGGTGGTCGCGGGGCTGCCGCAGTCCGGCTGCGGCGCATGCGTGAGCATCACCTGCGACACGACCGCCACGGTGCGGCTTGCGCGCCTCGCTGTGCCGCCGCCTGGTGCCGCGGGCACCCCGCCGCTGGATCAGAAGCAGCCCGGCCGAGCGCGGCGTATGACACCCCGGGTCGCCGACCGTCTGCGGGATTGTTCGGGCGCAGACGCAGTGCAAGCCGGGCGCCAAGCCGGTCATCGTGACCATCATCGACTCGTGCCCTGGCTGCTCGTTCAACATCCCGGTGCCGCTCTTCGCGACGCTGGCGGACCCCGTCGTCGGCGTCCTGCCCGTGGCGTATCAGCAGGCGCGTCCCCCGCTCAGCGCCTCTGCGCTTCTGCAAGGCGCGCGCGCGCGCCTGCGCACCCTCCTCCCTCCCGTGCACCAGCGCCAGAGAGGCTCAGCCAGGCATGCATGCATGGTGCACCAGCGCGGTCGCGCGGGTGTGCACCGCCCTCCCCTGCTCCTTGACATGGTGGGCTAACCCTATACCCTATCAGGTGAATTGCAACTGGGCGGGGCCCATCACCATCCGCGTGCTGGAGTACCTCACGGTAAACGCGAGCTACATCAAGCTGATCATGTTCAACGTCGCGGGCCCCGCCACGATCCGGGCCGTGGCCGTCAAGTCGTCGACCGCGTCGGTGCGCCACGCGCAAGACTAGGAGCCTACGCGCCAAGAAGGGGAGCTGCCTGGTGGCATGGCTGCAACATGTCTCTTTCTGGGTGCCTGCAGGCCAGCCTCTTGCCCACAAGTGCGCCCCCTGGCGATACGCCCCCTGCATGTTCTCTCAACAAGCTCACGTGCTCGGGTCCACCTGCATGCTGGGCGGCCTGCAGTCCGGCAAAGGCGCGAAAATAAGAAATTCAGAAAGGGGTTTTGAGCAGGGGCGGGCTTGGGCGGCGCATGCCGGGCCCAGCACACCTGCCCAGAGCGTGCCGGCCATGCCGCACGGCTCACGCGCGCGGCGCCGCGCAGGACGACACGTACGTGCCGCTGCAGAACAACTATGGCGCAGTTTGGGAGGGCAAGAATCTGCCGCCGCCGCCACTGGACGCGCAGATCACCAACGGCGCGGGCACCACGCTGGTGGCCGCGCACTTCGTGCAGAACGGCTCCACCGGCGACGTGCCCACCAGCGTGCAGTTCACGCTCTCGTCGTCCTAGGCCGCGCTGGCGCCGTCAGGCGGCGCCGGTTGCACCCCAATTTCTTGCGTGGCCGGCCCTGGCCCCCTGTCATGAGGGGCAATGGAGGCTCAAGAGTGTTGGCCATGCTAGCACCAAGGGCTTGTCACCGCGAGCGCCGCCCAGTCATGCCTGGCAGGCGGCGCAGCGCGCGAGCACGCGCCTTTCAATTTTTTGCTGCTCTGTTCGCCGGGCTGCTTTGATTTGTGCACAGCCGCGCGCGCTGGCCTGCTGCCATGCGCGCGCCGGCGCCTGGCAACCGGCGTTTGCGGCTGCCAGGCATGGCTTCTGTTGAGCGTAGCACCTCATGCATGGAATACTTGGCAGTCAATTAGCCATAGAAGTGGAAAACCTACTGCTCCGGCCGGCACAGGAGCACCCTGCGTGCGCCAGCACACTCTGGTTTCTTGTGCGGAGCGGCCCCATGCGCGGTGAGCTGTGCATGGCGCGGCGGAATAAGCCCTGTTTGGGCATGCGCACTGCTTTGAGTAGGGAGGGCACCTCAAGAGCAGGTGGACCGTGATACATACATAAACCTTTGGCACATGTGACCGAGCATATGGATGTGGGACCGCCAGGCGAGCAGCAGACTCAGGGCCCCGCTGAGAGCGGGGCGACGTAGCAGATGTCATGTCTCGACATTGGTGTAAAAGCACTACAGCTATGAGCTGTCTGGCTGCTTTGATATTGCTCACCTACCTTCCTCGCACTGCAGGCAAAGCCCGCTAAGACAGGCAGCGCTTATTTGGCAGGCGGACGCATCTCACCTCCAAATGCACGCAACTCGCGGGGGGACTCTTCGCATGGGGCAGTTCGCGCAAGATAGCATGCAGGCAGGCGAATACGCCGCACTATGTCACAGCCAAGTAGGATGGGCATGCATCCTTGCACAGAGATGGACCTATTGGCATTAGGTCCTACTGCAGAGACAAGCCACGGGTATGCATCTGTGCCTGAGAACTACTAATGCACATGAGCATGGGCATCCGGGTCGCCGGCGGCGCAAAAACCTGGGAGGGTGGCTGTCGTCACGACCTACTCTGTGTTGCGCTAGCCGCGCACGCGCCGAGCAGTGTACACCTCTGGCAATATCAACGTGTCCAGGAGGCCAGACCGCGCCAGGCACAGCAAAGCGCCTCGGCAGAGTCCGTCGACAGCAACCTGCCAGATTGGGCGTCATACGCACTCTGGCCTGTCAGGGGCATCCGGATAGCATACACAGGGCTGCACGGCATCCGCTCAGGGCAGCGCTCCCCATGTGAAGAAGGGCGGCACCCTCTCCTAGGGATGAAATACCCTAACCTACACAACGATCAGGCGGCGGGCGCTGGCGCCCTGACGCCCGTCATCAGGCCGGCCTTGGGGCGGGGCAGCGCTTAGGCCTCCTCCTCGGTGCGCGCGGGTGAGATACCCTACCCTGCGTCAAGATCTGGCGGCGGGCGCCGGCGCCCTGAAGCTCATTATCAGCCTGGCCTTTGGGCGGGGCAGCGGGTGGGGCCCCCTTCCCTTTTTGGGGCGCGCAGGTGAGATACCCCGTCCCGCGCCGCGCTCAGGCGGCGGGCGCGGGCGCCCTGAAGTCCATCATCAGGCCAGCCTTGGGGAAGGGCAGCGGGTAGGGTTCCATCTCCTCCTCGGGGTCGAGCACGCAGGGGAACGCGGCGCCCCGCGCGAGCACGGCCAGCAGGATCTTGATCTCCGCCATCGCCAGGATCCAGCCCAGGCAGAAGCGCGGCCCCGGGCCGCCGAACGGGATCCTGCCGCGGCCCCGCGGCTCAGCATGCGGTCCGCTAGCAGCGCCGCCAGCGGTGCATCAACACCCACCCACGGCGAGGGTACTGCGTAAAAAGTTCACACCAGTGACGGCATGCCCGGCATGCAGCGCTTTGACAAAGGTACACACTATTGATGGTATGCCTGGCATGCAGCGCTTTGACAGCTGCCCCAGCGCCGCCCCGGGTGCTGCCCCGTGTCTCTGAACCGCGGCCTTGTGTCGGGGCAGCAGGGCATGCAGCACAGGGAGGCGGACGCGGGAGGTGCCCCGGGGCGTGCCAGGCGCCTGCGCGCTGCGCGTCGTCCGCCATCCAGCGCTCCGGGCAGAAGCTGTGGGGCCCGTCGTCGCCGTCCTTGCCCGCAAAGCGCTCGTCGCTCCGCAGCACATGCCACATGTTGATCAGGATGCGCCGGCCCTGCGCGCGCCCGGCACAGCACCGTCGCTCCTGCTCCGGCACAAGCACTCCCGCGCAACACACATGCCAACGCAGTGTTGCTCTTGACCTTGTCGAGTGCTTTTGTCGCTGCGGGGTATTTTGGTCGTTGATGGGATGCTGCACAATAATCAAGGTCTGTGGAGCGCGATGTAGTGAAACAGAGGCGCTGCATCCGTGCCAAGCCCACCAGTGGAGCGTGCGCCTCAGCGGGGATGAGCGAGCGGCCACCTTGGGGATGCGGTGGCCGCCGAGCTCCAGGTCCTGCAGTGCTTTCCGGTAGATCGAGCTGACGATGGGGCTGCGCGGGGGCGCGCGCCACGTCACCGTGGCTGCAGCGGCTGGGCGTGCGCCTGCGCCCTGAGCTCTCACACGCAAGGCATGCAGGGCGGTGCATGCACGGAGGCGCACTTGATGCGCAGCGCCTCTTTGATGCACGCCTCCGCGTACGGCATGGCGCGCAGCGCGGCCTCCGTGATCTCTGCGCCAAGCGTAGCCTGGACCTGCCGCCGCGCACGCGCCGCCCAGCCATCAAAGGCGGGCGCATGGGGAAACTCTGGGGTGTCCGGGGTTTAGGGACAGTGTTTTCAGGACCGTCCACAGGCACACTTCTTTGCAGGCGCCTGCTCCGCGCACCGCACAGCAGCAAAGGGCTGACGATCAGCTAGCATGCTGCTCGGGTGCGCGCCGTCAGCGCCACGAGATGCTAGTCTGGAGTCTGAGCATCTCGCAGGCTGCAGGGGTTCCCAGGCCGCTGAGCGAGGCGCGCGCGCCTGCTCCTGCTCCGCGCGCAGCTTCGCCACGCAGCGCGGGTGCGTGGAGAGCGCAATGAAGAGCTGCATAATGGTGGCAGAGCTGGTGTCATGGCCTGCCGCGCGCGCAGGCCGTCGGCGCCAAGCTCGCGGCGCGGCAGCCCCAGCGACCAGGCCAGCGCGCCCCGCAAGCGCTGCTCAGCGCGCAGCTGTTGGCACAGGCATTGCACCGAGGCAGGGGCCTCAGGGCGCGCCTGCGAAGAGGAGGGTCATATTCACGTCCTGCGCGCCCGGCGCGCCCGGCGCCAGGCGCGTCAGCGCTGCACGTGCATGGGGAGGCGCATGCACGGGCGGGCGCGCTGGGCCGGCGCACGTTCAGCTGGCCCATGGACAGCGGCTGCCCGTCGTCGTCGCGGACGTCGAGCAGGTTCTGCGCACAGGTGCGCGGCCGCGCCGCGCCGCCGGCCGCGCCGCCCGCCCTGCGCGCGGAGCGGCGCCGCTGGGCGAAGCCTCAGCCTCAGCCTTTTGGGCAGCATGCGCTGGTCGTTTCCAGCGCCCTTCACCATGCGTTGGACGCTTTGGCTTTGGCTTGAGCACGATAGCCGAAAGCGCTGCGGGACATGCAAGTGCGCCCGGACCGGCGCAGCCGAACAGGCAGGGCAGCGCTCGGTTGGCCAGTGTGCAGGGATGACACGGCAAGGTATAAACTGGGACGTCGAGCAGCAATGCTCTGGTGATTGAGCAGTGCAAGGCGCGCAGCAGAGCGGGGGTGGATGGGCCGGGGTGCGCACTCGGGGTGCTCCGCCTCGTCCTTCAGGTGCTGGAGGTTGCTGTGCAGGATGCCGCGCAGCAGCCTGTCTGCCTTGCGCGCCCGGTGGAACGCTGCGCACCGCCGGCCGCACGGACTCAGTCTCCTGCGTCCGTGCAGGCGGCCCGGCCCCGCAGAGTGCAAACACGGCCGCAGCGCAGCACGGGGATGCGCGAGGCGGCAGCATCTGCTGCAGCCAGCCAGCACGGCTGCCGGCAGCGCAGGGCGCACAGAAGCCCGGCAGGTCGAGGGGCACGCTGAACAGGCCCAGCAGCCAGACGCGGAACGCCTCGCGGCAGCGCGTCAGCAGCGCATCATCGATCGCGTCCTTCTTAAAGCCCAGGATGACCTCCAGGGCGACCTGCCCGCCGCGCCGCGCCGCTTCAGCGCCGGCCCATGCACAAAACCCTCGGAGCGCAAACCCTCGGAGCACGGTCCCGCCAAGCCCTGGGCGCCACCAGGAACGTGTACTCCTTGGACTTGTCGAAGCCGCTCACGCGGCCCTGCTGCAGCCAGGACGCGCAGCAGCGCTGCGCGATGTCCACGATCTGCGGTACAAACACCGCCACGGCCTTGGCCGTGAAGGCCGGGTTGAGGATCTGCGCCCAGGCCCGCCCGTCAGGAGAGGCTCACAAGCATGACAGCTTTGCCTGCTGGGCGCGGCAGTGAGCAACTGGCAGGCAGGCGCTGATTCCTCTGCATGTAGTGCAGAGGCGCACACCTTGCGAAGGCGCATGTGCGCCTCGCCCTTCGTGCCGCTGACAGAGTCCGTGCCCAGCAGCAGGTACGTCGACTTGGGCCAGTCGCCTGCGAGGCCGGTGTTTTGCATGTGGCCTGCAGCAGCACCACTGCATGCAGTGCACAAAGCACCGCGCAGCAGACAAGCAGTGCATGGCAGGCAGCTGGCTGGCAACCACTGCTAAAGCCAGAGCGATGTCTGGTTTGAGCTGCGCTGTGAAAGAGATGCCGCATGGGCCTTCGCCTCATGGGCCGTCCGCGCGCACCCTCAACGAGCTCGTGCTCGCTGGCAAAGAGCTTGCGAACAAGGTCCAAGCTGCCGACCACGACAGTGCGGTCTCCCAGTATCCATGTTGTGAATATCGGTCCCAGGCGCGCGTGCAGCGGTGACGCGAACTGCTCCAGCAAAGCTTCGTGAGTGCTGGGCGCTTGAGGGCGGCATAGAAGCTATCACTGCGCCATGGGGCGGGTTCCTACCTCCATGCCTTGTGTCTTCAGCGCGCTCGTGCTGCCCCAGAACGGCAGGACGGGCGCCACCGGCGGCTCGTTGCGTGGGCTCCTGCGTGCGAGGTGAACGCGTCACAGCAGGGGCTGCAAGACGCAAGGCCCGACGCTGCCAGTGCGCCTCTATGGCCGGACTTGTGCCGAAAACCTCGCCACACATGGCGTCGTATATGGCTCTATTGACAAGGTCGAGTGCCTGCAGTCTGGCAGGTGGTCTTCTACCCAGGAGGCAGAAGACCAAGCACAACCAGTGACATGCCAGCTCACACCAGCACCGTCGGCACTTGTGCACCACACGGCAGCTTGCTACAAGGTGAGCCTGTGCACACTACCTGGCAAGCCTCACTGTCAGCTGTGTGAGGGCTTGTGTCACAAGTCAAGAGTCGGTGCACTGCTTTGAACAGCAGTGGCATACCACGTATAAACAAGCTGGGCCTGCACATCATGTTGCTGCAGGGCGACAAGGTAACATGCACCACACCCAGGCGACCAGGCACCACAGCCAGCCCTCAGATGAGTCGCACCAATACAAGAAGATGAAGCTCAGTGCCACCAGGGATAGCGCCACTCCATACGGCAGCCATGCCGCACCGTCCTGCCACATGTTGAAGCCACCTTCTTACTGCATTGCAGAGTGGAGCTGCTCTTCCAGGGGCCTGTATGCTTCCCGGATGCCTGAGCAGGTTGTGCACTTCCATGCGCATGTGAGCTGCTGTACTCTAAATGTGTCCCTAACCCTACGCCTGTGGACCCCTCAGACACATACATTTCAGGGGCCCAGACCCACAACATATTGCCTGCCACACCGCGAGGCACGGTGCCTGGCCAGGCCCGCAGAACAACATGGCCGGCAAGCACCAAACGGCTTTGGCGAAGGGGAGTGCAAGGAATCTGCTGATTTTTGTGAACTTGGTGGACCTGCGCGCCCTGGGCCTGCTGCTGCTGGTTCCCAGCGGTTTCTTGCTACTCAGGCGTCTGGCACGGTGCCTGCAGGTACGAGCAAGCGCATATGCAGGGTTATTCTTGCATTGCGCATCCCACAGCGTGAGCTGCTGACCAGCTGCAGACGCCCTTGCTGAGCGGTCAAGTGCAAGGGCTTTGTCAGGCTCTATAGTACCAAAAAAAACAGCACCAAACATCGCATGGCCATGCTGCACGCAGGGGCGCCAGGCGCAGAGCCCGCGGGCTGCGCATGAGGCTGTGGCGACCGAGAGCTCCTCCCCGCAGCAAGAGGCGGGCGCTGTGGATGAGCTTGCTGCAGAGGTTGACCTGGCATCCCTGCTGCGCCAGACCCCCTGCACCTTGGCAGGTGAGGCCGCTGGCTGCACTACTCTGACACTCAGGCTTGCCTACCTCTTGCTTTGCGGGGTGGGTCGGAAGCAGATACAGGTAGAAGTCGGGCGGCCCTATGGCAACGCAAACAGAGGCAAAGATCGGCGCTACAGCGGATGGCTGGCGCAGGGCACCCAAAGCTGGAGCTGGGAATGCAGCGCAGCCTGCACAAGCGCTTCAGCCTTCACGCGGAGTCCGGGTTGCGGTTTGTGGCAAACAAGCCGCACCTGGGCTTGCCGCACCGCAGGCCAGGCGCGCCCTCCTGCGCGCGTTGGCACTTCTTCTCTCGTGCTCTCACTCCAGAAACGCCGGGCCGACTGAGCGCTTGCCACGTGCAGGGCCCTGGGTGTCAACTATCTGCATTTGAAGCGGGCCGCAAGCCAAATACTGCGCAGCGGTGTGCAGGCTGACGCCAAGTGTATGATGTATGACTATAAGTCCGGCCCTACAGTGGTCCTGCTCACCCTACTCAGGCCCACACCCGCCTCGCAGCTGTTGCAAGAATTTGGAAGGCCCCTTCGGTTTCGGTCACCTGACTCCTGAGCCTGGTTGTATGGCGAGCGACGCTCACTGGCAGGGAAGGAGCTGCTTGCTTGCTTTTGCTGGTGTCAGGGGTTGTGTTAGCTGCATGTTTGCATGGATGTTATTTCTGTTTACGCTGTCACAATGTTTTCTGCGGCAAGAGTCTGAGAAGAGACATGTTGTGAAACCACTTGATGCATCCTTGCCTTGGGGCGTGGTAGATTTGGATGCATACGCGTGCACAGTTCCTGTACGACATTACTTTGTTTTCCATGCACCCACCAGACGACGGGTGGCGTTGGGAAGGCGCCAGGCTTGCGCCATCAGCGCTTATGCTTTGCAAGTGTGTTTGACTTCACAGTGGAGCATATGTAAGAGCTGCTGACGATGCATGCGTTTCGCAGACGGCACTCTGCTATCACATGCAAAGAGCAGAAGCCCTCGTGGTGGTGATGACGATGATGATGTTTTCGCCCTGCTCAGCCAGCTGGAGCTGCTGCGGCATTGTGCGCCTCCGTGGTCCCACAGAGTTGCATGCGAATGCAGCACGAGTTTTAGGAGAGGACCCACCTTTGCCTCGCTGTTTTACTTGTAAGAACTTGGAACGTTTTGATGGTAGTAGATATGATGCGACTCCTCCTGCTGTGCTTGGTCGGCTTGTGCGCAGCTGCCGCCAGCGCGCCAACGTTCACGATCGAGGACGACAGGTTTATCAAGGATGGGAAGCCCTTCCAGATTCTGTCAGGAAGGTGGGTTTGCGAGCCCGTGACTGTATGCCTGCCTGCACCTTGCCAGTGAGCCACAAGCTAGTCGTGCGGCCAGCAGCCATGCGCGCTGGCTGTGCGTTCCCAGGCCGAGCTGCGTGCGGCTGCTGCGGCGTCGAGCTTGCTGTGTGTCCAGTGCGCTGCTGGAGAGTTTGAAGACTGCGCAAGACTGCTGGCGCCGGGTGTGACGGCCGGCAGTGCTTACTCTGCGGCTGACGTATAACAGCGCTTTGTGTGGCGCAGCTTGCACTACCACCGCATACACCCTGCTCAGTGGGAGGACCGCATGCTACGCGTGCGCGCTCTAGGCATGAACACCCTCTCGGTGCGCCGCAACACCCTACCTATGCTTGCCTCTTGGTGGTGCTAGCAGGTGGCATGGGGGGTGTGCCAGCAGCAGCAGGTGACCAAGTGTCCGCACGGTGGGGGCAGGTGTACGTGCCGTGGAACCTGCACGAGCCCCGGCCGGGACAGTTTGAGTGGACGGGCTTTGCAGACCTGGACCGCTTCCTGACGCTTGCCAAGCAGCACGAGCTGCAAGTGCTGCTGCGGCCCGGCCCGTACATCTGCGCCGAGGTGCGTACACGCGGCACACCCAACTTGTGAGCTTGCTGTGGTATTATGGGAGTTTTTGAAGCACCGCCTCACGGTCGCTGCTGGGCGCCCTCCGCGCAGTGGGACTTTGGAGGCTTCCCCTGGTGGCTGGCGTCCTCGCAGGCGCGCGCCCCAGAGGCCCCTGCGTACCCCCCGCTTTCTTGTCAAGGCATTCACAGACCTGAGTGCTGTCGCTCTTGCAACCCGTATGAGAGGGTCGTGAGCACTGCGTTAGCCTCCCACCGCGCGGAGCTTGAGGCGCGAGGGGGCTCAGGTGGCCGGCGGCGGCGCGCTGCGGCTGCGCACGGAGGACCCGAGCTACCTCGCGCTCGTGGACCGCTGGTGGGCGGTGCTGCTGCCGCGCATCGCGCGCCACCTGTACATCCGCGGAGGCAACGTCCTCATGGTCCAGGCGCGCCGCTCGGCACGCTTTAGCCTGGTCGAGAGCCTGCCCATGTTGGCCTGCTTACAGCACGCGCGCCTCTGCAGACAGCAGGCTGGCACCCCGCTGTCACTATGTGCATGCGGCTGCTCTGCGCTCAGGCCTGGGCGTTCCGCTAACGATAACAGTATCTCTGCAGCGCGCGCTAAGTCGCGCCTGCGGGTTTGTGAATGTGTCCTGGCGGTGCCGTGCATGGCGCACCGGCTGACGGCTGCCTGGGGCGCGGCCCGCGCCAGATCGAGAACGAGTTTGGCTTCCTCGGCCCGAACCAGCCCTACCTGCGCCACCTGCTGGCCTCGGCGCGCGCGAGCCTGGGCGACGACGTGGTGATCTACACCACCGACCCGCCGCCCAACCTAGCCAAGGGCACGCTGCCGGGCGCCGAGGTCTACTCGTGCGCGCCCGCCCCGCCGCCCTCTCCGTGCAGGCCGGCGCCCGGGCGCGCGGCCGCTGGCCGCGGCTGCCGCGCGCGCATGCGCCGCGCCGTGCTGCGCGAGACTGCAGGCGGTCGGATGCGCCTTTGTGGCGGCCTTTGGGACGCCTGCGGCGCTCGCGCTCCCCAGCGCTGAGGCGTGGCCGGGCCGGCGCGGCAGGGTGGTCGACTTCGGCGCCGGCTGGTTCGACCTGAACCAGGCGTTTGGGATGCAGCGCGCGATGAACGCGCCCGGGAAGTCGCCGGCCATGTGCAGCGAGTTCTAGTGCGCCCCCGCCCGCGTCCCACCTCCCCGTGTGTGCCACGCACTGAGAGCGGCCGCCCATCTGCGCGCGCCCGGCAGTTGCCGATCCCTACAGCGTGCGTATCCGACACGCGCGCTCCCGACATGCTGTGCCCCGCATGCCTGCACTGCCCACCCGCACGGGCGCACGCTTCCGAGCGATGCCCCTGGGCGCCGTGCCGACGCGGGCGCCGCGCGCAGCACGGGCTGGCTGACGCGCTGGGGCGAGCCGATGGCCAACACGTCGCTGGCGGACTTCACCAAGGCGCTGGACGGCATCCTGGCCTTCAACAACGGCTCCGGCTCCGTGAACCTGTACATGGCGCACGGCGGCACCAACTTCGGCTACACCGCAGGCGTGCTTGATGTGCTGTATCAGTAGTAGAAGGAATGAAAGCTCAAGGTAACGTGTGGAGTCTTGCTGGGCTAGGGCAGCACAGTGCTTACAAAGCAAGCAGCATATAAAGGCACATGGCGCTCCTGCATAAAACCAGCTGTTACACCGGACTCTATAAATTGGTCTGTCGCAATAGTACCATGCCCTTGAGGTGCATGTGTGCAAAGTGTTGGCCCTGCCCATCAAAAGCCGCCTGAGGCCGCCAGGCCGCCGGCGCAGGCGGCAGCGTGGACAACGGCGTGTACTGGGCGTGCATCACCAGCTATGACTACGACGCGCCCATCAGCGAGGCCGGCGACTACGGCCAGCCCGGCATCGGCGGCCCCAACAAGTTCGAGGTGCGCGGGCACGGCCAGTGCAGCTACTCCTGCCGCGGCGCAAACCCTGTAGGCACAAACCCTGCATGTGCCAGCCATGCCCTGGCCTGCATATCAGTTTCATACAGCCGTGCGCAGCAACAGAGGTGTGTGACGCACATGTCTAGCAACCCAGGCGCACACGCGCTATGTGGCAGCAAGGTATGGCTGGGGAGCTGATGGCGGCCACGCAACGGCAGGCCATCCGCCGCTCGATCGAGGCGCACATCGGCGAGCGGCTGCCCACGCCGCCGCCGCCGCCGCGCATCGAGGCGTACGGCACGGTGGGGTTGTCCGCGCGCGCCACGCTGCTGAGCCAGCTGCCGCGCCTGTACCCGGGCGACGGCGTGCAGTCGCGCCTGCCGCGCGTCATGGAGGAGTATGGCCAGCCGTGCGGCCCCGGCCCATGTGATGCGCTGGCTATTTGCCAGCCATGCTGGGACATTCTGACTGCTGCCCCCGACCCTGTGGCATGCGCAGGTGCAGCTGCAAAGCGATATGCAGAAGCGCAGTCAGCCATGGGGCCCAGCATAAGGCCTGCTAGTGGACCGTGCTGCAGTGTGTCGTGCTGCCCAGGTCGCGTGCGGCGCACCGTGCGCTGTGTGTGGGCGTCTAGCTGTCATAGTGGGAGCGTGCTCTGCGCAGGAGCGGCTTCATCGTGTACCGCACGTTCGTGCCCGTGGAAGCGATGGAGCAGAACAGCGAGCTGACCTTTGGCGGCTCCGTAAACGACGTGGCCACGGTGAGGCGCAGGCTGCGGCGGTGCTCGCAAGCTGTTCATGGCCTGCCCAGCCCTGTGCTGCGGAGGATGTCCGTGTGGCCTTTGGCGAGCTCGCGACCTCGAGACCGTATGTAGGCAGTCTGGTCCTGCCCGGGGCCCCGCTGCGTGAGGGCGCATGCAAACGGCGCGCCCATGTGCGCCCCCTGCAAGCGCGCGGCTCAGCCGGCCGCGCTCAGCCGCACGGACCCTGCCGTAATCCGCCAACCTAATCCCACGCAGGTGCTGGTGGACGGCTGGGCGGCGGGCCTGCTGGACCGCAACGGCGTGCGCAACCTGCTGCTGCCGCCGCCGGCTGCCAACCGCACCGCGCCCGGCTTCGCCGCGCGCGACGGCGCCGTGACGCTGGACGTCGTCGTCGCCGCGGTGGGCCGCAGCAACCAGGGCTGGCTGTTTGACACCAAGGGCCTCTCGTCGCCCGCGGTGTACCTGGACGGTGCGCGCGCGCGCCGCCTCGTTGCGCACAGGTTGCAGCAGGGGAGAGTGCTCGGTGCCCTTGCACGCTGGGCGTTGTTGGGCAGATTCCGCTGCTGCGAGAGCAGGAGTCAGGCACGGACAGAGAGACCAGGTCAGCACCGTTCACTGGCCTGTGTGTGGCAAGCGACACAGTATGTGCAGTGTGCTGAGCCTCACAACAGGAGCAGCGTGAACCTGGGACGGCCCTGCACACGGTGTGCATGGGCAGCCGACCGGCTGACCGGCGCGGCGCAGGTGAGCAGCTGGAGGACTGGCGTGTGTTCCCGCTCCCGCTGGACGACCTCCGCCAGGTCGACTGTGCCAAGTCCAGGGATGAGGAGGAGCCCGGGAACAGCGGCCCCACCTTCTTCCGGCGCGCCTCGCTCGCTGGCTTTTCTCTTGTCTGATTTCACTTGTCTGATTTTACTTGTCTGATGCGCTTGCGGCAGTGCCATCAAAGGTTCAGAGCAGTGGCAGATGTCCGTCCAGGTGTCCATTCCGGGCAGGCCATGCAGGCTGTGCTGGCAGGCAGAGCCGCACTCATGGCAGCCTGTGAATCTGCGAGGCAGCCTGTGAATCTACATGGCCCATCCATTTCCGGCCTGCCAGGTTGCGGCGCGCTGCCTGCGGGGCGCCAGAGAGCGTGCGCCTGATGGCGGCGCGCGCGACCGCGCGCAGGGGCGAGCTGGAGGTCCCCGAGGGCGCCGTGGACGGCGACGGCGCCGTGGCCGACGCGTACCTGTCCGTGCGCGGCTGGACCATGGGCCTGGCCTGGGTCAACGGCTTCAACCTGGGCTGGTACTGGCCGGCGCGCGGGCCGGCGAACACCATGTGCGCGCGCCGCCCGCCCAGCGCGCTTGCGCTGTGCGCAATGAGGCCGGGCACAGGCTGGGCGTTCTCGCGTGCTCACGGTACCTGCCCATTCTCAGGATGGGCTGTACTGCCAGCTGCGAGCGGGGCTCTGCAGCACGGCTTATGCCTGGGCTCGGCAGCACGGCTTGTGCCTGGATTGCAGGAATGCTTTGCGGGAGGGCATGCTGTCGGCAGCCCGGGCTCTGGCGGTGGTGGCAGCGGCGGTGCAGTGTTGGGCAGCCCAGCTGCGGCGGTGTGAACTCTCTTGCGCGCGCCCGCGCAGGTACGTGCCGGGCCCTGTCCTGCGCGCCGGCAAGAATGAGGTCATCCTGCTGGAGGTGGAGCACGCGCCCGAGGACGCGACAGGCGCGCGCCCCCTCTCCATGCATGCCCCCTCCCCAAGCATGCCGGCATGCCTGCGGGTGAGCCGTAAGCATAAGCTTACCCTGAGCTTGCCTGGCCCTCTCCACACGTGTCTTGACTGGGGAATCAAGCGTCCAAGCTATTTATAGGCACGGCGAGCAAGCAGGCACAGGTGCAAGTGTTTGGGCCCGCGTTTGATGTGCACCTGAGATTGCGCATGCACTTGGCTCCATCATATGTGCCTTTGAGGGGGGTGTGGTGCCGCGCGCAATCGTGAGCGCACCCGTTGCCGCTGACCATGCGCTGAGGGGGCCAGCGCCGCGCGCCCCGCAGTCGAGTTCGTGGACACGCCCGACTTCTACGGCCCGGGCGGCGCGCTGCGCGGCGTGCGCGCGGCGCCGCGCGCGCCCAGCTTCGCCGACCGCGCGCGCCTGCTAACGCCGCCCTCGCTGCGTATGGAGGCTGCAGACGCGCATTTTGCCACGACCTGAGCCCCAGCCCGAGACTGATATGACAGGTTTATGGATCGCGGCTTTTGCCGCAACTGGAGCCCCAGCAAGGTCTCCCAAGAAGCTCCCTGTCCCAGAGCACCCTGCCGCGCATGCGGTATACCTGTGCCGGCGGGCGGGCTGCGCCTGCCCGGCTGGAGTTTTGAGGATGGTTTGCCGCCGGGACTGCACTTTTGGCGTCGCATCGGTGTACAACACTGTCAACTCCGGGTATCTCATTCTTGACAAAAACACCCTGCCTTGCGGGAATACTCAAAATGCATGCACGACGCTGCCTGCCTCGTCGCGAGGATGCACAAGGCATCTGCAGCTCAGCCGCCCGGACCGACAGGCAGAGGAATTGTTGCCGCCAAGTGTCGGCGCGCGAGTTTTGGCGTGGTTTGCGGCCCATGTTTGCATATTTACACATTGCAAACATTGCCTTTGCATGACACTCCTGCACAAGCAGCACATCCGGGTTACAGGGCGTGCGTGATTGCACGCCTGGTTGCCAGACAAGCCCGTGTCCGCATATTAGCGGCTGTCAAGGGACAGGAACACCACGAGCAGCGCCTGTTATCTGCTAGTGCGCATGTTGTTGCGTACATGCTGGTGGGCGTGTGGTGTCAAGACATGTTGTGAGGCGTTTTGTTGCACGTCTCAAGCAGTGGTCCAGTGTAAGTTACACAGCGTGCTTACCACCGCTGTCCGGCTGCTGCCTGCAGCATGGTCACAGACAAAGCTCTGCATCTTCGAGCGAGCTGGAGATGGTTATGCAACATAAGGCCGCCCAGAATGCCTCATTTCCGATGTTGGTAATGTCAACCTATTTCTGATATCACCCACGCATGCTAGCAGTAGCTCCAGGGAAAACAAGCAGCTTCTCCTCACACAGCGCGCAGGTAGGAGACCCAAGGCGTCGGCGTGCGGGCCGGGCAGGTGACCGTCAGCCGCGCCGTGCGCACGGCCGCGCCGCCGGCGTCCTTGAAGCCCACTGCGATCGCGGTGCTCTTCTTGGCAGGCAGCGCCTCGCCGGCGCGCACCGAGAAGGCCGGGTTGTCGAGCGCGTAGCAAAAGTCGGCCGCCACGTGGAACACGTTCCGGAACGGCACGCTGCCGGCGCCGCGCGCGACGTCGAACGGCCCCTGCGGCCGTGGCGGCAGGCCGCGCGCGGTGAGCGGGCACTCGTACACGCCTGCCGCGCGCGCGCGCGCGCCCCTTTGCGCATGCGCCCGTGCCCCTGGAATCATGGCTCGCGCCGCGCCCAGGTGTCATGAGCCGGCTGCCCGGGTGTCCTGAAGGCCGCGCGTACCCGGCAGGGATGCGGGCGCTATATCTGTCAGCCGTGGGGCTGCACTCAGCCTTGGGCTGCGCGCTGCTGCTGCCATGGTGCATGAAGGCGCGAGGCGTTTCTTGAGGTGCAGGGCGGGCACGCCCCAGGAGCGCACCGGCGATCGGCGACGCGAGGACAAGCCTGTCGCAGATGTCCTCGCCAACGGCCGTCGGCTCGAACACGACTTCCACCTCGACAGCGCGCCCGGCCGGCCCGGCGGAGGGCGCGGCCACGACCGCCGGGCACGCGAACGCGCCGCCCGCCCCGCTGCGGAACGACGCATGGAACTCGGCCTTCTCTGGCGCCCAGTGCAGGAAGCGCAGCACCTGGGGCGGGGTGCGTAGGGTAGGGTTAGGGTAGGGTAACGTGTGTGCACACATGCTTGCGAGGAAGGCGGCAGCTCTGCAGGCGCTCGCATGGCATGCGCCAGCGCGTTATGCGCGATCTCCCATAATTACAGCAGTAACCTGAGACCACATTCCCCACGCGCATGCGGCACATGCCAGGCAAGTCCACTGCCTGCAAACAGCGCAAGTGGTCGCCTGCAGGCTCCCCCAGGCGCAGCCGGCCACGCGCTGCGGTGCACACAGCAGGCGGGCGCACGGCCTCGCCTGTGTTTCAGCGGAGCCCAGCGCCGCGCTGAAAGACAGCGCGCGCAGCGGCGGCGCGGGCCCGGCCGCCAGGCGCAGCCGGAAGCGCAGCGGCCCCAGGCCCGGCGCGGCCACGGCCAGCACGGCCGCGGCCTCGCCGGCCAGCAGCGGCCGGAAGGCGAGCTCAACCGCGCTGGCCGCGCCCGGCCGTAGCACCACGGTCGCCGGAGCCAGCACCTGCCGCATGTGTGCACGCGCTGGCCGCTGTGGCAGTGGCACACATCGGCCGCGCCGTGTGCCGCTGCCGCCCGCATTCTCACCAGCTTGGCCAGCGCTGCTCCCTGATTGCTGCGAGAGCGAGCAGGGCTGCCGGCGGGCAGGGCTTGCAGTCCAGGCCAGGGGCATTTTAGGCAAGGATCGCCGAGGGAGCTGCAGAGCGTGTGTGCATGCTCACGGGGGCGGCACGCCAGCGGCTTCCCGGCGTGCGCGCCCCACAGGGCGCAGACGCGGGTCAGGCAAGCCCGCGCCCGCGGGTGGTCGCAGGTCACCGCCGCCGCGGTCTCCGCGGCCACCGGCAGCGCCACGCTGACGGTGGCCGCCGCGACCTTCCGCACCTCGCACTCGAGCGTGGGCCCGGCCCTGGCGCGTACGCAGTCATTGCCTCGAAGCGTGCCGTGCTGCAACTCTCATGGTCAGGTTCACTCTGGCGCGCACGCTTCATGTGGCACTGCGGGTCGCGGCCTTGTGCGCCCCTGCCATGCTGCAGGTGACCTCGATTACTTTACGTCACTGTCTGCGGTGGGCGCTCCCTGGCGTGACCTGCACTTCACTGCTGTGTCATCCTTCGTGCGTGCCAGGAGGCTCCCATGCCCCGCTGCTCCTGGGCGAGTGCGCCGTGCATGCCGCCAGCAGCTCTGCGGCAGCCAGGCCTGCATGCGAAAAAGAGGCGACCCACGCGTCCACCACGCGGCGCACCGGGCCGGCGCGGCGCCCGCGGCGATGCTCAGCGTCCAGAACACGTACTCGCCGGTTGCCTCGTTGCGCAGGGTGACAGTCGCGGTTGCCGCGCCCTCCGCGAGCGCCAGCACCGCCACGCGGCAGGGCCGCTCCGAGAGCCCCGGCACGTCCACGTACGCCGGGGCTGGGGCCGCGCGTGCCCGCTTCAGGGCGGACGTGCTGCCGAGCCATGCCTTGCAGCAGGCGAGGCTTGCCGTGCAGGGACCGTGCTGTGGATGCACGTCGGCATGGCCGTGCTCGCAGTAGCAGAAGCGCAGGCAGCATACGCTGCTGACCGTGCCGCTCCACTGCTCGACATACAAGCGGCCACGCTGCTGAGATGGGGCACACCCGTGAGCCTGAGGGCGGCGGTGGGCGGCTGCAGCGCCGTCACCGTGCGGAAGCGCTGCGCGGTGCTGAGCCAGTTGCGGCAGCACAGCACCTCCGTGTGCGGCTCCAGCGCGAGCACCTGCGAGCTGCGCGCGTCAGCGCTGTGCACGCTGGGCAGCGCGAAAGGGCCCCTGGCCCCCGCGCTGTGCATGCATGCAGTCCTGCGCATGAAACAAGCAGTTCTGGGAAGCACGCTGCCTGCGGGCTGATGGTGGGCAGCGCAAACCCCCTTGTGACATGCGCCAGTACTGGCAACATACTTGTGTAGCACCCAGCGCCTGCCCCCCCGCCAGGAGGACACCCTACCATGGTGTGCAGGCAGGCGCCTCGGGTCATCAGGCGCACTGGCAATATAAAGGCGTGTGTCTCCTGCACCAGGCGCTCAGGCAGCTTGCAGCGCCGCGCCGCGCCGCGCTCACGCGCGCGGCGGCGACAGGATCGCGCCTGGCAGCTCAGCGCGCTGGCGGCCAGCGGCGACCCGGCGACGCCGCGCAGCACGTGCAACAGCGCGCCGCCGCCGGGCAGCGCCAAGAACACGCTGCCCTCGGACGCCGCGCCGCCCGGCGGCGTCGTCGCGACCGGGCTGAACGTCACCGCGCATGCCGCGCTGCCGCCGGCGGGCACCAGGACCAGGTCGGGCGCCGACCAGGGGCCGCCCGCCGGCTGCACGGCTGGCCGCAAGCGCCACGGCACGCCGGTAGGGTTTGCTATGGTCAGCGGCAGCGTCTGCGGCGTCCGCACGGGCGTGGCGAACGCGAGCACGCCTGCCGCCGGCACGGCCGCGACGCCCGCCCCGCAGAGCGCGAGGAGGCAGTCTGGGGCGCCCTCCACGCGGCAGCGCGCCTGCCGAGCAGCCGAGCACTTTGGATGTACTGACAGTGATCTTACATACGATTACACGGCTGGCAAATGAGATCACATTTGGCCAGATCAGGCCATGCAATTTGTCCTGAGTTGGCAATGAGCCAAGGCAAGGTTTGATCTAGACGTTGACATGTCTTCACTTTGTATCAGCCCAATGGCAGCGCATGCACTCGTATGCATTGGTTTTAGAGCTGCAGAGGCGCCGAGAGCGCTGCGCCGCGCGCGCCTGCTTAGCGCAGAAGTCCGGCGCGACACCGTTCGGCCGGAATGTCACCTCCAGGGCGGCCTCCTGGCCCGCGTCCACCGCCCCCTTGGCCGGGCTGACCGAGAAGCAGGGCCCCAGGCTGGCGGCGTCCCACGCGAAGCGCGCTGCCAACACGCCTGCGTTCTGCAGCTGCACGCGCTTGCACGCCTGCGGAGCCAGTGTGAACGTCACTGCAGAGGCATACGCCTGTGCCAGCTCTGCGTGCAGCAACCCAGCTCGTATGTTTACTTTTGCCTTGTATCATAGCTGCGTGAGCACATGGAGTGCGAGTGTCGTGATGCGCTCAGCATCAACAAGCTGTCTAGAGACAGTGTGGCATACACAGGCAGCGCAGATGCAGAGTCGCAGCAGGTGCAGACGCGGCAGATGCAGGCAGGGTGCGCCGCGCCTGTGAGCCCACGACAACGGCGCCAAAGGGCAGGCTGGCGGCGGCGAGTGCAACTTCGATCCCGAGGCACGCGCCCGAGACGGTGACCAGCGGCAGGGCCGCGCCGGATGCACGCACGGTTACGACCTCCCGGAATGCGCGCTGCCGCGCGTCCGGGCTGCGTCCCAACACGCAGTGGCGCTGTCAGCAACGCACGGCAGGGTGCGTAGCTGCGCGGGGCGCTGCAGGCGCCGGAGGCAGGGCAAGGAGGATGTGCAGCCATGGTGTTCTTGTCAATCGTGAGCATGCTGGCAGGGAGGCTGCGAGTTGCAGCATCAGCCAGCGCAGGGCCGGTGTGCACGGCGCTCAGCGGATGGCCTCTTATGCCAATGCACACGGCCGTTGGCAATGAGACAGCCGCAGCTCAGGACCAAAGAGCATGGCCATCTGATTGACGGAGGATGAGAGGTCTCAGCGTATGGCTCCTTGGAGCGCCGACCAACCTGAAGGTGAGAGAGAGGTCCAGGATGTCGTGCGGCCGCAGCGCCACCTCGCCGGCGGGCGCCAATTTTACGGCCACCCGCCGCAGCGCAGCCGCGGCATCCGCAAAGGACAGCACCGCCGTGGCGCGGCTCTGGTTCATGACCTGCACAGCGCTTTGGTGCATGTCACATGCGCCCCTTTGAAGTCTCGTCATGCTGCCTCTCGCAAGCTACAACAGACACGTCATGCTGTCATTGCCTCCAACTACAGAAAAGTCGCAATTATTCCCTGCTATGCCTGTATGTCAGCATGGCCTGCAAATTTTACATCCAACACAGGAAAAGCTGGTGTTCTATGTCGAGCGAATACATACCTTCAAAGTTCGAGTTGCCGCCTTGCCACGAGCAAGCACGCCAAACGCCACGACTCCATGCGGCGGCGGCGGCGGGCGAACGAGGGCGATCTGCAGCGGCACGCCCTCGCCTAGCACGCTCACCACCACCTGCAGGGGCCCCAAGAGCTACTGCAACCGTCAGGCTCGGTCGTTCTGATCGAAGTCTCACTTCACGTAGCTCATAAACATGGCCAGCGCTTGCATTCAACCCACACTCAAGCTGGCAAGGGCGCGTGTCGTCATGGGAGTGCCTTGCCGTGGAGAGGCCGAGAATCACGATCCGCAGCTTCTCCGCGTACACGCGCTGCTCCCTTGGCGTGAATGCAAGCACAATGTCCGTGCTTGCGCCAGGGGCCAGGACGCGCTGGCCGCATGTCACGGACAGGTGCTCCGTGTCATGGTACCTGCGACGCATGTGCTGGCATGCTGTCATGCACCTCGCCAGGCTTATGTCTCCCTCCCAGCCCGCACGAGCATGTGCTGGCCGTCCAGGCACATCCCGGGACTCGACAAGACCGCACCATGCTGCTGATGCCTTTGACCTTGATGTGTCAAGCGCAGCACATGCGCTGCATGCACTTCCTGCGCAAATTGGCTTGAGCGCACCCAATGTCAAAGCTGATGTCCTGCGTGTCCGCGTTCAGGGCGCGGAGTCGCGCATAACTGACTGTCATGCCTGCCTGGTGCACAAAGCATGGCCCAAAGTCGACAGTGGTGGAACTCAGCTCCAGCCTGGGCTTGCACGCAGCTCCTGTGCAATCAGACAGGCGCATGAGACTGTCAGCCTTCCCCATGGTGCTGCTTCACATGTGCTTTGTAAGCGTATTCACAGGCGGTAGATCTCATCAGCCAAACAGCCACAGGCCTGCTTGGCCAATACCTCCTCCTGCTGCTGCACCCATCAGCAGCTGACAGACATAACTGGGTCAGACAGCGCTTGGGCACGCCTGTCAGGGTGAAGGCGTAGGTGCGCCCGTGCGTGACGCGACAAGTGATATGGCGGCCGGCCAGCGAGCCCGCAGCGGCCGGCCAGAATACGACCTGGCACGCCAGGCATGCGCCGGCGACCACGCTGCCCGAAATTGGCTCAATGTTGAGCGGCGGGGTCACAGCATCCCAGCAAAACTCATACGCTTCTGCGCCGCTGTTGTGCAGCAGGAGCTCCCGCAATGCCCGCTCATGCACCAAGACCTGCAAAGATGTGCAGCCAGCTCGGTCAGAGGGCAATCAGTCTATTTGCGAGACGCCTCCTGCTCCATGCAGACAGGGTGTCGTGCACCATCTTGCAATCACCCTGGTTACAAGATGTACATGCCAACAGCAAATGGGACAGTGCCTATGTCCGCATGGACCAGCGCGCCTGGTCAAAGCTGATGCTGTTCACTGCGGGTTCGGGACCCAGTTCCACCACGCCGCCCTGTGCGTCGCGCATCTGCGATGCAATCCTCCCTCAGCTGATGAACTTGTTGCCCTGATCTGCTCTTAGGACACACTGCAAATTAGGAGCAAGGCATTAAATCAGCCAGGGAGCTGGCAGCTGATGCGCGCAGACGTTGGCAACAATGGTGTTATGTACCTGCATGCTGTCGCGCAAGAGATAGCCCGAGCCCTTGGCAGTGAGGGCGAGCGGCCGCGACATCCGCCGCACAGCGCAAGTGATACGGCCGGCCAGAGGCGCCTCAGCCGCGGGAGCAAAGGTGGCTGTCAGGTCCAGGCGCGAGTGCGCGGCGACCACCCCCGTGCTGGGCCTCACGCTAAGCACTGGCCGGTTGCCTGCCCCGCCGCGAGCTCGCATCATCTCAAGTATGCACATACATCTCCATTACATGCATGCCTTGACACGCGAAAAGACTGCTGACTTCAGCTCGTTGCTGGGCAGCAGCATTTGCATGCATGGGACTCACTGGCCAGCATTTCAGTCAATTAGTCAACGAAACAAACACATCCGTGCAAGGTACAGGAGCGCATGGGCTCAGCAGTGCCGCCTGCGGCAGAAGGCGTGCTGGGAAGCCAGCGCACGCTTGCTCGTGCCGGCAGCTGGGCTGCCAGGCGCCTTGGGCATGACAAACTCAAACGCCAGCGGCAGCGCCTCGTCATTGACCAGCTCGAGCGTGGCTTGCGCGCTGGCGCCAACGAGCACGCGACCAAAGTGCAACGCAGGGCACGAGAGGGCCACCCGTGGCTCTGCCACGCGGCAAGCCACCAGCAGTGGCACATCAATGCCGCATGCTGGGGCGCGGAAGTGCCACAGCGCCTCCTGCGGTCCGGCTGCTCAGGCTGGTTCGGGATCATTCGATAAGATGGGGTGCCTGCTGTGAGATGCTTACTATGCACTACTTATCGTGCACTGTTCGCATGCTGCCAAGCCCACCCTTCAACTGCGCAGGGTGAGCTGCAAAAACACGGTGTGCAATCAAACACGGCGTGTGCATTTGAGGCAGCAACGGGATGATGCAACGATAAGTTGCGCACCAGGGGCTGAGGCGAGGTCGGCGAGAACTCGAAAGCCATTTCAGAGCGCTGGCCAAAGCCAATGCTGCCCTGCCGCGTCAGGCAGGAGAGCGACGTCCCCACCACAGCGGCCGGGCTGTCGGCAGATGCGCTGTCGGGCTCCCATCGGAAGTTCAGGGCGGCGCTGGTGGGGTTGAGGATAGCAAAGGTCTTCAGGTTGCGAACCTGGCGGGTGGCGCATCTCGAGTAAGTGCGTGCGCATATAGCTGCGATCTGATGGTGGTGCAGATGGGGTCGTGGTGGGCGCAATTCATGCATCACTGAAACAACAGCAGACGTGCAGCAGGGCAGGGGCGCGCCTTGGTGCCCAGCGACGTGATTTGGAGAACCTTTGTGCCAGGCTCCAACACAGCAGTCACTCGCGCGCCGCCGCTGGACTCTGGCCGCACACCTGTTGTGTAGTGCGAAGGTCGCCTGTATGTCTGCAGTAAGTGCTTGACAGGCATGCGTCATGCGCCTATTTACTGACAAGCACATTTCGGACCTTGGGCGAGGTAGGTGCTGGCGGGCAGCTCAAAGTGGCAGCAGGGCCGCAGGACGCTGCCCGACAGCGCGCGCTGCAGCGGCGCGAGCCCATCGGCCAGCTCTGGCAGGCTTGCCACAAGCATCCTGCGGGAAGGCAGGATCGTGAATTCGAGCCCGCGCATACTGGCAGCGGGCGTGCATCATCTTTGAGGCATGCTGTGACTGGCACCTGCATGTGGCTATGCATGCATGCAGCCACATGTGAGCAGCAAGTCCCTGTGGCCTGCAGCCACCTGGCGCAGTCGACCACCTCCTCCGGGCAGAAGTGAACCTCCACGACAACCTCTTGGCCCGGACTCAGTATCCCTGTGCTGGGTGCCACCTGCGCGAGGCTCAGGTATGCTCAAAGCAGGCATTTCTCCGCTGAGCATCACCAGAGCGGCCTCGCAAGCAAGCACAAGGAGCATGCACTGCTATGCACAATCGCTTGCTCAGATGCGCGCCATGCCTGATAGAGGCCGCTGCTGTCTGCCGTGCCGCTGCTGGCCTCCGTGACCGTCCAGCTGAAGGGCAGGCATGTCGCGCCCGCGTTGCGCAGCGTGAAGCTGAATGTGCGCGTCTGGAACATGAAGGTTGGCCTGAAAGCAATCGGCCCAGTATCGCACTCGTACCGCGCGGCATCTGCGGCTGCCCACACCTGTGCAAGGAGTTGTGATGAAGCCGGACAAAATTTGCAACGGGGTCAGCCTGCAGATCGTGAGCTAGCAAAGGCTTTGACCAAGCTACAGCGACCACAATACTCAAAGAAGCTTATAGCCTTCACGCACCTTGACCAAGATCTCGACCTCGCTCTTGGCTGTAGCTGCATGCTCGGGCTCAGGGACGAGCGCCTCTCCGAGCGCTGCGGCCTGCCAGGCCGACGGCAGGGCGGGGCCCTTGTAGCTGATCTGCGTGAGCTTCAGGGCCACTGCAGCGCCCGCGAGCTGTGCGCGCGCGCTGGCCTGGAAGCGCGCCGTGACGGGCGCATGCGCACCAGCTTGCAGGTGGCCCGAGCTGGGAGAGAATGACAGGTCGGGCACGCTCGGCCACGCATACCTGCGCATGCACACTCACATGCAGTTCTGCCTTGCTCACACACATTGCTTGCAGTGCTGCATGACACATGTATCCTCGGGAGTGTCAGCAGCAGGTCCAGGCTTAAATGAGCTGAAAAGGGACGACATGCATTAACTGTCCGGCAGCCACGCCTGAAGTGCTTGGCGGAGGCGTTGCGCAGCGTTAGCACGGCCTCCACCGGTTGCCCGAGGCAGGTGTCGGGCAGGCGCAGCTCCTGCGGCGAGCCGGGCAACAGGCCGCAGATCGTGACTTCCTCCACAAAGGCCTCCCCGCTCAGCGCCAGCAGCTGCCGCTCATACACGTTCTCCAGCACCTCCACCAGCACCTGCGGGCAGGGCGGGTGGAGACACGACTCAAGGAGACGTGCTGAGGGTAACGGGGGAAAGGTATCGCCCTGGCAGGGTATGACGTATGGTTTCAAATATGCCTGCCAACTGCCCTGTCCTCAAAGTGCTGCCACCCAGCTGCTAACTACTGCTGCTGCGTTGCTCATGCTTGCAGCAAGCTGGACACTAACACACAAGGGAAGGCAGCATGCAGGCATCCAGGTGCCGCATGGCTACCTTATGCGTGCTGCGCCCGGCAGCGGCCGGCCGGAAGACGACGCTGAGCCGCTGCACCTCTGCAGGCGCGAGCACAATGTGGCGCTCGCCGCCAGACAGCTCAAATGCGTCGCACGGCGCCATGCTCACGCGCACAGTGGCCGGCAGCAGGCCGGTGTTGCGCAGGCCCCACTCCAGACTGGCTGTGGTACCCTGCGGAGCAAGCTTAGATGGGAGGAAGGTTGCAGGAAGCACATGAGGGTGTGCATGCTGCCATGGCTGCAGGTGTTGTGTACACCACAGCGCATAAGTGGCCTTGCCTGAGCTGTACGCGGAAACGTGATGCCTGAATCGGAGCACGCAGGTGGCATCTCGACTGCCACTGCTGGCAGCGCTCCCTCGCCGCGCACCTGCGCTCTGATGCCATGTCAATGTCAAGACAGTGACAATGCTTACAATCAGCACAGGATTGCGAGGCCTCAATAAACAAGCAGCATTGCATAGGTGAGATGTTGTGAGCATATGGGTGTGCTGCTTGCCTCGCATCTGAACCCGCTTGGTGTCCCGATGCCAGTCACGGCAATGTCGAGCATTGCAGCATAGCCTCGCACGGCAGTCGGCGCAAACGAGAGCAGCACAAAGCGACTGTCGAGCGGTGGAATGTCCAGTTGCGCTGGTGCAATGCTGATGGCACCGTCGCTGCCCGCGGATGTCCCGAGCGGCCGTGTAGTGCAGTTGATCACGCAAGGCACCTGGCGTGGCAGAAATAGTGTGATACTTCCTGTACAACAGCGACGGATCATACTTTGGAGTGTGTGATCAGACTACTGTGATCAAACCTACAGTGGCAGCCAGTAGCGCGCCTTGTACGGGTTTGACAGCTTCAAGCCGGCCACTGCACCGCTGCTAGCGTCATGGCCGTCGCGGTGGCCAGCAGGAGCAGCTTTAACAGCGCTGGCCAGCATGGCCACAACTGGCCCAAAGCTGAAGACACGCTCGGCGCGCGCATAGAACGGGAATGCCGGCAGCTGCGCGCGCATGCTCGCAACGACACTGTGCTCCTCAAAGATGCTGTCGGGGTTGTCAGCAGCGATGCCAGGTGCAACAGTCTCGCCGACAAGCGTGATGCCGCCGACATCAGCTGCAGGGTCCCTGCATCGCAGCATCTCGCATCAAACCGCCTGTGCGCACTCTCCTGTGCACTTTGCAGCAGAACGTCAAACAAGCGCATGCATGCATGCTGGCAGAATTTGTTTATGGGTCATGTTTGCAGGCCGATGAGTTACTGGGTGCGCTATTACGTGCCCTGAAATGTGACTGGCAAGAATTCTGACGGGCAGGGAGAAGTTTCGCACCGATCAGAGACGTCAAGGATGAGCTTCTCGCTGCACATGCGGCTGCCCTCTGCGCGGAGCGTCACGCTGATGCGCGCGCGCTCGCCTGGCGCAATGACGAGCGCGCTGGGCGTGACGCTGAACGCGCCAATGCTCATTGACGGCTCTGGCGGTGACTGCGGCGGCTGCGCGCTCGCGCCGCGCAACCGCGGCAGCTGCGCCTGTGCTGGCGCCGGCTGCTGCAGCGGCAGGGTGCTCTGCGCGCCCCATGCACAGAGCTCAGTGCAATTTGTATCTGCTCAGCAGAAGGCGCGCAAACACACACTCGAGCACTACTTGCTCAACGCCAGATGACAAGTCCACCTTTGCCTGTGTTGCATGCCTCTTGCTGGCATGGCCTGCTGGGTAAGCAAGGACGTGATCTATCAGAGGAAATTGAACATGCCGTGTGCTCCATTTGCCAGGCATGCATGTTGCCGATGGTGGCCAGGTGACCGCACGGTGGTGGTGGGGCAGCCGTCGCCGGCCCGGATGGTGAGGGCAAACTCGCCGGTGTTGGCCACCTCGACGGACTGCGTCACGCCACCGCCTCCGGCCGTAATGGCGCCAAAGTCGAGCCCTGAGGCTGGTGTCAGCATCCACCTGCGTGCGTAATATTGTGGAGTCGCATCAACCATCTGCAACACCAACCTGGCAAGCGCCGGCACGGGCGATTACGTACTGCACTGTCAACAGCAGGCAGGGCGTCCGCAAGCTTTGCGGCAGTGTCCACAGCAAGGCTCCTGCCAGGCAGGCGGGCGCCCACCGAGAAAACGCGGAACGCAGGCTGACGCGCAGCGGCAGCACGACCTCCGTCCTGCCGGTCAGAGGCTCGCGGATGGGTATGGTCAGGTCTGCGCACGCAGCCAGCGCCATGGCTGACTGCAAAGTGCCGCTCGCGTTGAAGTGCAGCTCCAGGAGCTGCTTCGCGCCGGGCTCCAGCGCCCCGCTCTCCGGGCGCAGGGCGAACAGCGCGCGCAGCCGCTGCGAAAGCCCAGGGGTCTGCATGTCTGAAACACGCCTTCGATGATGACGAAACGAGCTTATAGGTCACCGGACAGAGCAGCAAAATGCCCTCAATTGCATGTACTCCAGCATGGCTCAAATGGTTGTAAGCACATGCTCGGGCTTGCGAGGAGTACGTTACAGAGCGTCCATGCATGTGTGTGCACAGGATGCGCAGCATGTGCATGCATGTCCGCATTTCTGGCAACATACTGCAGATGCATTTCAATCCATCCGTCTTGTGACACTGGCAGATATCACCCGCTCTGGTGGCACACCTGGGTGCGCGCGGCGAAGCCGAACGCGACGGCATGCCGCCCGGTGTTCACGAGCAGCACGGCGCGGCAGGCGGCGTCGCGCACACGCAGCGTGCCAAAGTCCAGCAGCGGCCCGTGCGGGTCGCCGGGCGCTGCCGCCTCGGGCGCCGGCTGCAGCGCAGCCGGCCCTGTCGGCGCCGGCGGGGCTGTCTGCAGGCCCTGGGCGGCCAGGCGGCTCCCGGCCGCGAGGGGCGGGCTGGCTGGGGCGGCCCTCGCCCTCGGGCTGCCGGGCTTGCCGCGCGGGCTGCCGGGCTTGCCGCGCGGGCTGGCGGCCGGCGGCGGCGGAGGCAGGCGCAGCTCAGCGGAGATTATGTATGCCTCTGCGCTGATAACGAGCGGCAGCTCCTGCACCATCGGCGCGGCCTCGCGCACATCCCGCACCTGCGCGCGGCGCACGGCACTAGTCCCGCTCCCATGGGCATGCGGTCAGCATCAGTGCGCTGTGCAACCCTGGCATGCTGAAAACGGGCCTGTCCTTATCGTGTGTGGCATGACGCTCCTGCAGCAGACAGCGCGAATGGAGCACGCGCGCGGGCCTGCGCAGGCACCTGCAGCCTCAGGTGCGCCGTGACTCTGCACTCCTGGGCGCCGCAGAACTCGGCGCCTATGTGCGCCGCAGCGCCTGGCGCCAGGGTCCCCTCGCGCGCGGTCAGCCGCAGCTCCTCCGGAAGCGGCGCGGCCGACGCGAGCGCCCACGCCGCGGGCAGCTCGCCGACGTTGCGCAGCGCCAGCGTGGCGCGCGCGGCGCGGCCGACCAGCTGGCGCGCGAAGGCGAGCGTGCGCGGCGCAGCCTGCGCGCTGGGTCATGCTGTGCGCGCTGTGTGATCCCACAAGCATGCCTGCAGTTTGCAAAGTCACTGCCGCCACGCAGTGGCGACTGTTCCATATTGCTCCGCGGTGGCTGCGATGAGCGCGTGCCACACTACCAAGCGCATGCCTGGCGTAAACTATGATGGGGCTTCTTGCCAGCAGGCTGGCGGGCTGCACGGAGGCCCCCGCAGCTTGGGCGCCGCCATCAGCGCCGCCCTTGCCGCCCACGCCGAGTGCGCTCGCTCCGGGGGCGCTGCCTGCGCGCAGCGGGGCGCCGCCGCCGCCAGCGCCCGCGCGCGCGGAGAAAGGCGCCGCAGCTGCGCCCGCATCGGCTGCAGCGCGCGCCCCGGGCGGCGCAGCCTGACCCGCGAGCCCCGCTGCGGCCGCCGCGGGTGCGCCCGCCCGCTCGTTGCTGGGTGCAGCGGAGCCAGCTGCAGCCTGCCTTGCAGGCCTCGAGGCAGCGCCTGCAGGAGCGCCTGGCTTGTCCGGGGCGGCCGCCGGCGCTGCGCTCCCAGCGGCTGCATGCGGCTGAGCGGCCAGCGCAGCAGCCGGGCCTCGTCCTGGTGGCACCCTTGCGCCCGCTGTGGGCGCGGCGACCGCGTCCGCGCGCGCTGCGCGCGGCCAGGCAGGCGCGGCGGCGGGAGCGCCCGGGACCGCAGCGGGGCCCGCGCCCGCTGGCCGCCCTGCAGTACCGTGCGCGGGCGCGGCCTGCGGCGTCGCCAGCGCTGGCGCGGCGCGCAGCGCGCCCCTGCGCCTGCCGGCCGCTGCGGCCTGCGCTGGCGCCGGGCCTTCCGGAGCATCAGGGCCGCCGCCTGGCACCACGAGAGGCTGTCAGCGTGGTGCGGCGGCCGCGCATGCATGCGGCCGCGGGCTGCACGGCGCACATGCTGGCGCATATGCTGACGCAAACGCTGCACACCACATGCAGCACCTGCGGACGGGGCGGCTTCGGGGACGATGCTCAGCTCCAACCGCGGCTGCGCGCCAACGCAGGACACCGCGAGCTCCGCGGGCGCCGGGTTGCCGGCCACTGCGCACAGCAGCGTCGCCGTGGCCGGGCCCAGCACGGACGGCGCCGCTGTGATGAGCACCTCCCGCGTCTCGCCCACCGCGAGCTCCAGCTCCTGAGCGCGCGCCCAACGATCAGCATGCTCCGACACAGTGCAGCACATCATTACACCGCAGTGCTGAGCATCCCATGGGCGGCCATCTGCAACCGAAGTGACCCTGGTGCATGCTTCACAAACCCATTCGTAAAGCATAGAGCCTGGCATCACGTGCAGGCCGAGCATGACATGGCGCACCGCAACAGCCAAGGTGAACACAGGCGGCGGCGGTGTGGGCGGCCGCGGCGGCGGCGCGGCGGCCACGGCGGCCTTACTCTTGGCTCCTGGCTTTGGCGCTGCTCGGGGCAAAGGCTCCGGGTGGGCCGGCGCCGCGACCGCCGACGGGGGCGGCGGCGGCTGCGGGTGGCGCAGCGACAGCGCCGTCTTAACTAGAAAGCGCCCCGTGTTTGTGACGCGCACCGCGCCTGCGTGGCTGCCGGCCCGGCGCATGCACACACGCATGTCAGACGCTTGGCGTGGCTGCAGCAGCCGTACTGTGCCGCGTGCTAGGAGGCGGCCTGCAGGCTGGCAGGCGCATGGTCTGTGCATTACGACACCCTGACAGTGAAAATAGCACTTTCTGGCATGCGGCATGCATCCAGGAGTGCAGGAGCCTGAAATAGCAGCGCAAATCACGCCCGCACTTCCTCGCATGCTCTGCGCGCGCCTACTCAGCATCGCGGTCGGCGGCCCCAGCGGCAGCGGCCCGAAGCTGAGCCCGCCGCCGGAGGGCGGCCTAGCGCGCGCCGGCGGCGGCGACGCGTCCTGCCGGCTGCGCGCGGCGGCGCGCCGCGGCGGAGCCGCTGCGAGCGCGACCTGCGGGCGCGCGCACTCCGCGGCCAGGCGCACGGTCGCCCTCTGCGGCATGCCCGCCACCTGCACCAGGCGGGAGCAATGCTGGAAAATTGCTTTCCATGGTAGGCCTCAGGAGTTTCGTGTTATGGCGCAAGCATGCGTGCAGCGCGCGCAGCTGGGCGTGCCAGGCATGGCACGACTGTCCTGCCCCGCGCGGCGCTCGGGCTGTCTGCACGTGAGGGGCCAGGGTCCAACCTCAAATGTGACGGTCTCCTGGAAGCAGCCGGCGTCCTCGGAATGGAAGCGCACGCGCACGGCCGCCGCACCGCCGGCGGGGATGTCCCAGCGGCAGGCGGGCGCGCAGCCCGCGTCGGGCGCCTGCTGCGCCGCGCCGGCGCCGCCGGCGGCCCCTGCGGCGGGCGCCGGCGTCGCGGCGGCGCCATCGGCATTTGCGCCGTGCGCGTCGCACGCACCTCCAAGGAGCTCGAAGCGCTGGATGCGGCGCTGGGGCTGCCTGGGCGCAGGCCGCCGGACCACCTGCAGGGCGCAAAAAGAAAGCCGTCCGGGCCGGTCTGTGTGCCATAGCGGGCATCGATGGCCTGGGCACTGCTGCCCAGCTGATGCATGTGTGCGCTTGGTGTGCATGCCATGGTCAAACCTGTGCTTGTTAACTGGCCGTGCCTCAAGTATTCATTGTGACAAAAGGGCTTATTACAGTTTTACAGGAGCTGCAAATAAGGACGAGCGGGTCATGCCAGGGTGCAGCATGAGCTCCAGGGCGCGCGCACGGGCGCGCCTGCAGGGTGTAGGGCTCAGGAATCAGGGCATCGTCCGCCGCCGCGCGCGGCAGAGCCGTCCGTAGCTCCCCGAGCGCCCATGCCAGCCCGCACACCTCGCGGTGCACGGCCTGCGGCGCGCCGCCGCCGGCCGCCCCCACCGCGCGCCGCAGGACGAGCGCGCTGCGCAATGCCGCGGCGCTAGCCGCCATGCTCGCGTGCATGCGCTGCAGCTCATCGCAGAGCGTGTGGGCTGCATACAGGGCGCCCTCAGGCGGGGGCCTAGCTCCTGGCCTGGCATCCGCCTCCCCTGCTTGCGCGGCGCCTGCGGCGGCGCCTGGCGGGGCCTGCGCAGACCCCGACGTGCGCGCGTGCGGCGGCGGCACGGCGGCAGACCCTGCGTCTGTTGAGCTGCCGCCGGTGAGCTCCACCCAGTAGACGCGCCGGCCGCCTTCCCAAGTGGAGGCTGCGAGCGGCGCCGGGCTGGCGTCCTCTAGTGCCCTGGCCTTGGCCGCGCTGTGTCCGCTGCCGTGGCCGCCGGCCCTTGCTGCAGCTTTGCTGGCCGCGCCGCCCGACCCTGCGGCGGCCTTGGCTGCTGCGGCGCCCGCTGCGGGCGCCGCGCCCTGCCCCGCAGCCGCATGGCCAGCCGCGGCGCCCTGGCCGTGGCCCGCCTGTGCCGGGCTGGCGGGCCGGGCCGCCCTGCCGACTGGCGAGCTCGGGGCCGCCGGCGGCGCTGTCAAGACGCTGCTTTCGGGTTGGGGGCCGGGGGACGGGTTGGCTGTGTCGGTGAGGCCCCAGGCGCGCAGCAGCGCGCGCGCCGCGGCGCCCGGCGGCATGCGGCGGCTGGTGAGGCCGTCCACGACCGCGCCGCGCGCGTAGCGGGGCTGCGCCAGCGCGGCCCGCAGCGCGCTCGTGGCCAGGCGCTCTAGCTCTTCTCCCTGCCGCGGCAGCAAGGCCTCGATGAACGACCTGAACATGCACAGCATGTAGAACATCATGAGCAGCTGGTATGAAACATAGGACATGGCAGCAAGCTTTTCAGGTGCTTCCGCAGCATGTGCGCGCCGTGCAAGGCGGCGCCGGCGCAGCCTCCGGCGCCGGCCCTGCCGCGTCGCCCGGCGGTCTGGCGGGCGAGGCAGCGCACAAACCAAAACCCTCGAAGCACAGCCCGTTGCCTTCCTGCACGCGCCGGTGCCTCGGTATATGATTGGACCAGTGCGTCACCTTCATTGCGCTGCCAACGACACCACGGCGCGAGCGACACCACGGCACGAGCGCACAGCGCACCTGGCACGTGCGCGGCAGGCTGGCGGCCTCGGCCAGCAGCGCGTCGAGCGTCACGCAGGGCACGCCGTAGCGCTGCGCGAGCAGCGCCGCCTGGGTCGTCTTGCCGCTCGCCGCCGGCCCCGTCACCACAATGCAGACATCCGCTGACGCCGCTGCGGCCGCAGCCGCTGCCTGCGCCCGCGCACTGTGACTTCAGCAATGACCTGCACACCTTGTACGCAGCGGCCTGTTTTTGTTTAAAAACGTACTCTAACTTCAGGCTTAGGTGTCGGTTACAATGCATAAATTTATCAGGGCAGTTTGCTCACGGAAGCACCGCTCTCTGGGAGCCATGCAAGCCTGCGCATGCGGGAAGCGTGAGGGGCGGGGACAGGATGTACCGGCTCCGCAGGCGCGTCTGCCGCACAGGGCGCGCCCATGCGCGCGCTCGCGGGCGCTTGGTACTCGGCGAGGAGGCCTGGCTTGATCACATGCACCGCGGCGCCGGCCGCCGCCTCTGGGCAGCAGACGTGGGACGCGATGTTCCAGCCCTCCCATGCGGCCAGGCGGCGCTCGTCCTCCAGGTATTCCGAGTCGCAGTCCGCCGCCACGACCTGCAGGGCGGCATGCGGCAATGCGGCCTGGCAGACAGTCCCTTGCACGTTCGCTAGCATACACAGGGCGGCATTCGGCATGCCTGGCAGCCAGGCGGCTGCGTGGTCGCTATGCTCGTGCCATGCGTCAAGCAGCTACAAACTGCGCGGGGCGAGCCGGGAGGTGCTGCATTGAAAGGGTGTCTACCCTGCACTGCCTTGACCCTCCACGCCTGGAAGCGCACCCGGATGGCGTAGGCGCCGGCATTGCGCAGGACGAGCGCCGCAGACGCGGCCTCGCCCGGCAGCGCGGGCCCTAGGTCGAGCGAAGCGGGCTCCACCAGCAGGCGGGGCGCCTCGCCCGCGCCGGCGAGGGCCAGGGCGGCGCCGCGGCTGCTGCCGTTGACGCGGACGGGCACACGCAGCACGTGCGGCGCGCTGGCCATCAGCGGCGGCGTGAAGGTCACCTGAGGTGGGGGTGGAGGCGTCGGTGATGGGGATGTGGCGCGGTATGCATGCGGGGGCCGGCTGGCACAAAAGGCCATACTCTCCCCAGACGCAGCAACGCCGCATGTCGGTGACAGGGCCGGCGGGTCATGACAAGCACAGACAGCAGACGAGGCGTCGCTGCGAGCGCTGCTTCCCGGCGCGCCTGCACAAAATTGCTCTGCCCGGGCGCCAGCGTGCCGCTGCAGGGCGCGATGACAAACACGGGGGCGCCGCCCTGGTCGCGCGGCAGGCCCAGCGCCCAGTCCGCCGGCACGGGCTCCGGATTGGTGACGGCCACGGTCATCACCTGCATGCGCGGACAAAAAAAAAACGCTCTTTCCTGCAAAATGTTTTCTGCTCCATGCAGTGTGGCTGATGCCCTTTGTGACACAAACTCAAGGCGAAACGCGCTCCCTGTCCCGAAAGTCGCCCCCCGCACCTTGCAGCAGCCCGTGCGCACGGAGCCAAAGTGCAGCGCGTCTGTGGACAGGCGCACGTCCGGCTGCACCACGTTGGCGCGCAGCGTTATCCGCAGCGACAGTCCGCCGCGCGGGGTCAGGTGGGCCACATGCAGCAGCTCGCCGATGGGCGCCGTCGCCTGCAGGCGCCCAGAGCGTGTTCGGCGCTGCAGCTCCCGCAGCTCCTTCCGCGTTGGAGGCACGGTGCTGACCGATGTCCGCTGGCTTGCGAGCTGGGTGGCGCGCGGGGGCGCCGCAGCCTGAAGTTGCGTCTCTCAGTGCAGTTAGAATGTCTGTATACACTTTCAGGGCAGTGCATGCAAGTGTTTGGGATGCATCGCGCACGTGCGCAGGAGCTGCTGTCAGGTGGAGGACGGGCGCCGTGCGCACCAGGAGGCTGACCGCCGCCTCGGCTGCGGGCAGTGGCCCGTCATCTGGCGCGGCCGGCAGGATGAAGCGGCCCGGGGCGAGGGCAAAGCCCGAGGACGCTGGCAGCGGGGCGGCCAGCGCGCACACGACGGCCGTGCCGCCCGTGTTCACGACCCAGAAGCTGCGGACCTACCGCGCGGGGCGCGTGGGTATTGCTTGTCGCTGTGAGCAAGTGGATGGCCATAACATGAGAGGCTTGCCACCCCGCACGGCAGCAGGCGCCCGGGAGCAGCTGTCTACCTTCGCATGCCAGCGCATGTCGAACAAGTGGTTGCGGGTGCTGAAGTATGTTACGCTGGCAGGCGCACACCTGGCCTGTGCCCTTGGGCACCGCTCCAAAATCAACTACGTACTCCGCCATGATGATGCCCGCTGCCGCAGTCCCGGCGCGCGCCTTTGCGGCCGCATGCGGCAGCGAATCGCCTCTGGCTGCAACCGCGCCCGGGCGCTCGGCACGCACCGGGACGACCCCTGCGGCGGCCGGGGACCCCGGCGTCCCTGGGACGCGGGGCGTCCTCACCGGCGACCGCAGGCGCCGCCCGGGCTTCCCGTCGGCCCCGCCGGCCTGCGGGCGCTGCCTGACCGCATGTGCGCTGGGCTGCCGCTGCGCCTCTGCCAGGGGCCGCCGCGCGTTTGCGCCGCCTGGCGATGCAGCGCCCGGATCAGCGCGCGCACCGGCTGCGCTGAGCGGTGGCCGGCATGCGGCGTGCGGGGACGCCATGGCAGCACCGCCGCTGCCAGCGCCCGCGGTGGCGCCGGTAGCGCCAGGCATCGGGCTGCTCGCTACATCACTCATACCTCCGGCTTGGGCGCCATCACAGGTGTCAGCGGGCGCCAGCGCTGCAGGCCGGCGGCTGGCGCTGCCGACCCCTCCTTCGGCATGCTCGCCTCCGCCGCTGCCTGTCCCCGGCTCGTCCTGCCCGCCGGCTGCAGGCCCGGTCGATCCGCCGGCTGCGAGCGTGTCCCCTCCAACGGTCTCTGCCAGGGCCTCGCCCACTGCAGGCATGCCTGGCGGTGGCGAGGCATGCGGAGGCACGGCGCACAACGCGTGCCCTGCCAGCGCCCTGAGCTCCGCCGCCAGGCGCCGGCGGTCGGCGTCGGCCTCTGCGCGGCAGCGCGCCGCATCCGGCGGCGGGAGGGCCGGCGGCGAGGGCGCGGCCTTGCCGCCGGCGGCTCCGGCGACCGAGGCCGGAGCCGCAGGGCTGCCAGAGGCAGCCGGCTGGTGGTCAGAGCTTGCGGGTGAGTACGACACGTTTTTCCAAGTGCGCAGTGAAATGGGGTGATGTAGTGCTGCCAATGGCGCCGCTTGCGCCACGCTTGCGCCATCAGCATCTTCAGTTTGGTAGGCTAGTCTACGTTTCGGCACTTGACCCTACCCTCGCATATCCGGGCAGCAGCCAGGCCGGCATGGCACACGGATCAGCACCTGGACGCGGCCACTGCTTCGGCAAGCGCATGCGCCGGCTTAAGCTCCGCGTCGCCCAGCGCAGCCGCCGGGTAGCGCGCGCGCACTGCAGCCGGCGCGCGTGGCAGCGTGAGGACCACGCTCGGCAGCGCGCCCGCGCACGACACCGCCAGCCGCGCGGGCTCCAGGTGCGCCACCGCTACCACGACGGTGTGGGTGAACGCTTCGGGGACGCCGGGCGTGACCTGGAGGGTCTGCCCATATGAGCGCCCAATGCACATTGCACCAGCGCCTTACGCAGGCCAGAGCGAGCATCCATGCATACCCAGGACCTGTCATGCAGAACGATCGGCCTGCCTTGCTCGTCTGCAAGAGTGCATGCAAGCCAATGCCTCAGCCATGGTAATGAGGGTCAGGGGTAGGGGCATATGACATCGTGCTCACCCGCACGCGCAGCGGCGCCCGGCCGAAGGCGGCCACGTGGCCGCGCGCAGGGCTGACTGCGAACTCGCCGCACACAGCCGCGCCCTGTAGCTCCTGCTCCTGCTCAGGCTCCACTGCGGCAGTGAAATCAAAGGGCATCGCGCCAGCATTGACCAGCAGGACCTCGGCGTCTGTGCCCTGCGCGTACGGCAGCAGCCCCAGGCGCAGCGTGTCCGGCTCCAGCGCGTACCTGCGAGGGGCGCAGCCAGGAATAATCAGCAAAATATTGCTGCTCATGGCCAAGAAGAGGGGCCGTTGCTCTGCGAGCTTGCGGCCGTCGCTCCGCGCCTGCGCGTGCATGCATGCGCGGCGCGCCGCGGGTGCTCCGCGCGAGGCGCCCGCGGCCGGTGTGGCTGCTGCCGGCGGCATCACCTGTGCAGCCGTGCCAGTCCCTGTGCACAAGCAGCGATGCAGACAGGCACTGCAGCGCGACAGCTTGCTCATGCTGGTGCACCCGCCTGTCCAGTGCACGCCCTGGTACAGGCAGTGGTTGAGCAGAAGGTTCACCTGATGTCGCCCGTCTCCGCGGACAGCGCCAGCTCGCACGCGCGCCCGCCAACGACCCCGCACTGCGCCAGCGTAGCCGCGCGCTGACCCGGGAACGCGTAGTACGTGACCTCGCACAGCTGCGCCTGCCCGGGCGCCAGCTCGCCGTGTGTGGGCGCCACGTCAAATGCCGATGCGCCCACGTCGACCAGCGCCGCCGACGCCGCCGCGGCCGCGGCACGCCGGGCGGCCGCGCCGGGGGTCGCTGGCGTCTTTATCCCTGCAGGCAGACCTGGATTCTGTGCTGCGCCCGCCCCGCTGCATCCTGCCCGAGCGCCAGGACGCCACGTTTTATTACATCATGAGGTACATAGGCTTGACAGGCTCGGGATTGTATTCGGACATCAGAGGCGTGCAACGTCATGATTTGTTTTCAGGGTAAAGAGGCGAGCTTGGTATCAGGCCGGCGGCTTAGACAGAGCAGCATGAAGCGTGCGCACGGGCCGCCGGCGTGCTGCCCTCGACGAGCGCCCAGGCGTAGGTCGCGGGCAGGGTCCCGGGGTTGGTCAGCAGCACGCGCGCGCGCGCGGGCGTGCCGCCCAGCACCGCGCCAAAGTCGAGCGCGGCCGCGCCCAGGGCCAGGCCGGGGTAGGTCAGCGCGGCCGTGAGCGGGAGCTTGGCGGCGGGCGCGCCCGCGGCTGTCACGGCCAGCTCGCCGAGCTGCACCGCGGACTGCGGCTCGGCCCTGCATGCGGGCGGTCATCGGTGGAGGGGTGTGGTACTGTGTGGCACTTGCATGCATGCTGTCTGGGCTCCTACCAGTCCTGCAAGGCTTTGAGTGTGTGTCTGTATGGCGGAATGTGCCTCGACACGAGCATCCGGCCAACTGCACCGTGCAAGACGGCCGCCAATTGCAGCGGGCAGTTGTCTGCTACACGCAGGGGCGGCGAGCATGCGCGCACCCCAGCGCGGCGTCGCAGGTGACGGACAGGTCCGCGCGCTCGCCGGGCTCCAGGCGTAGCGCCGCCCGGCTGACGCCGAACGGCGCCGCCACGTGCAGCCGCACATCAAGAGCGCGCGCAGACGCGTTTGTGACGCCCAGCGGCTCCGCCATGCGCGCGGGCGCGACGCCGGGCGCCCAGGTGTGCGCGAATGTGAGCGCGGCCATAGAGAGCGTGATCGCCGGCTGCACAATCTCCGCCCTGCGCCGCACGCCCCTCAGGCGCCGCGCAATGTGCCACAGGGCCGGCCGCCGCCGGCGCGCTGGCTGACCTCTGCTCGCTTGCCTGCGAGCATTGGTGCGCGCCGCCTGTCTGGACCCAGCCTGGGTGCAGCCTCGCGCTGGCGCTCCGCGCACGCCGGGACCCTGCGAGCCCTGACCCTCGAGCACGTGCCCCGGGCGCGCGCCTGACCGTCATGGCGAGCAGCGGCCGCTGGCTCTTGCCCGCGCCCAGCAGGCACAGCAGGCGCTCCTCCGCCAGGCCCGTCGCCGCGCCCAAGCCCACGATGGCGAATGCGGCGCGCCCCTTGGGCGCCAGGTCCAGCACGCGCGCGGGGCTGACGCTGTACACGGCCTGCATCATGGCCATCAATCCTGTACCGCTGTAATTTACTTAGGGTATATTTAGAGGTACCCTAACCCCTCCCCTGCTGCACATGCGGCGTCGCGCATCGGTGCCTGGGCCTGGGTGCGGGCCCGCTGCCAGAGGTCAGGCGTCCCTGGATGTTGTCCAGTGCATGTGCCCCACGGTGCAGATAAGTCGATCGCCCTGGCTGCTGCAGCAGCGCGCGCGCCCGAGCGAGCCTCGCGGCGGCCTCGCAGGCACGAGGTCAACCCCGGGGCGCGGGCGTGCAAAGCGGACCTCCGGCTGCGCGGCGCCGGCTGCTGCAGCGGGCCGCCGCTGGGCGGCCCGGGCCGTCGCGGCCGCCTGGTCGGCCGAGGCGTTGGCCCAGGTCAGGGTGACAGGCCGGCGGCCCTGGTTCCACAGGACGACCTCCCACTCAAAGCGCTGCCCTGCCACGGCCGGGCACCCGGGTCATGTACAGCTGCATACCACCCTGCAGGGCTGCAATGCCTCTCATTTTCACACATGAGAAGATTGGATCGCCCCTGCCCGGCAGCAGCAGACCTCATGCAAAGGTGGGGCGCGCAGCAAAGCTGATGCCCATCGCCATGCAGATCGCTCGCCCAACGGCGCCATGCATACAATTAACAGCACCCGAGAAGCTGGCAAGCGATCGGCGTCGGCTGCACGCAAGCGCAGCGTGGCGAGCGCGCGCGCGCCGACGAGCTGCCGGCCCATGTCCAGCTCGCCGCCCGCCGCGTCGGGCGTCTCACACGTCACGGTCTGCCCGACGCCGGTCGCGCTTAGCGAGATGCGCGCCGCGGCGCCGCCCTCCACGGTCACCTCGAGCGCGTCGCGCGCCTCCCCCGCAAAGTCCATGCGCAGTGCGACCTGCCACCGCAGCCGTGCTGCTCTCAGTGCTTGCTGGTAGCTTAGGCTGGGGTATTGGTAGGGTCAGGTTTAGGGCAAGGCAGGCTGCAGTCGGTATCCGTTTTGGGCCTGCACGCCAGCGCGGCGGCGGGCGTGCCTGCAGCAGGAGCTCGCCGCCCGGTGGCAGAGACGCGCATGCAGGGGACACGCGGAACGGCGATTCGCTGCCCTCCAGGGCGGCGCTGATGTTGGCCGGGATGGCGCCCGTGTTGCTCACGCGCAGCGCTCTGACATGCTCCTGCCCGCGAACAGCACACCCCTTGGACCTGCAATGCCGGGGGCGTCAGGCCGCGCATTGAGAAGGGAGGCTCAAGCATGTCCTAAGATTAGGGGCATTGGGAAACCCTGGGCCTGCGGTATGACTCACCTGCAGCACCGGCAGGGTGCCAAAGGCCAGCGCCGAGCAGGCCTCTCCGTCGCCGTTCGCGCTGCGGATGCAGATGCGGGGTCCGATCACCTCCGCGCTCACGGCGCATGTCAGCAGCTCGCCCCAGCCGGTCGCCTGCCGCAGCACCCGCATGCGCTTGCTGGCACATGCCATGTACAATCAATGGAGACACTGGTGCACACTGGCTAGGTATATATCAGGCTAAGTGGCGGGCAGCGTGGCGACATGAGGACTGCTGCAGCAGCTCTGTTGCATCGGAATACGAAGAGCTGGTCCCACATTGCCAAGCTGACATACTCAGCACGGTGACGAGGGCAAGGCAAGATGCGGGCAAGATACGTGTGCAAACGCCAGTCCAGTCTTGGGGAGGAACAGGCGCGCAGCGCGAGCCAGTCAGCCTCTAGGCGCACCGAGAAATGCAGGGCCGCCTGCAGGGCGCCGAGGCGCGTCGCGGCTAGGGTGACTCGCACGTCCGCGCAGCTCTCCGCAGGGACCGCAAACGTCGCCGGGTCCATGGTCAGGCAGTCTGCGGGCCCGCCCTCAGCGGCCGACGCGCGCGTCTGCACCATGGCAGGCACGCAGGCGCTGTTCCGCACGCGCAGCACGCTCGTGTAGGGGTGCCTGCGGCGCCCAAGCGCCACGCGGCGGTTTGCCGGCAGCGCAGCCCGCTCTGACTCCTGACTGTCAGAAGCCAACTGTTCGCCTGTAGCCAGCCTGGAGTTGCGATGCCACACAATTGCCGCAAACAACCCTCCTGCTCCCGGGAGTGACACATGACACTGCCCATGACCGCCTGCAGCCGCAGGCGCGCCACGCATCACTGCAACAGGGCACGCATGCCACGCGCAGCAGGCCGCATGCCCCCCGTCGCGCGCGCCGCCCCTGCCGCAGCCGCCCCGGCGCTGCCAGGGTTGCAGGCGCGCACCCCACGAAGCACTCGCCCCAGGCGGAAGCGGCCGCCGGCTCCAGCACGAGCGCCGGCCGCCCGAGCGCCGCGCGCGCCGGCAGCACCAGCAGCGCGGCGGCCAGCCCGGGCAGGTCCAGCGCCAGCGCCAGCCCCGGAGGCAGGCGCGGGCCGGCCGGCGCGAGCGCGACGCGCACGCGCTGCTCGCCCATGGCGGGCAGGTCGCCCGCGCCCGGCTCTACCTGGGCCGCGCGGCAGGCGCTGTCCGTTCGGCCAGCGCATCTGCCTCGTCTGCCACGGCCCTTACGGCGCCCACCAAGCTCTTGCGAAGCATTCTGCATCCTCTGCTACGCGCGCCACATTCTGGCTCGCCCAACGAAGGCAGCCGCCCTGCTGTGGATGCTCGCCATGAGTACCTCTGGCTTTGGTGCGCAGCCAGCATGCACAGCGCGGCCAAGCACAGCTCTAGCAGCCTCGCCTGTGCCCCGCTGGCGCCTGCCACGACCTGCCGGTGAGACCGAGGTTTGGGAGGCGCGCCTGCAGCACGCCCGTGCTGTCTGCTGGCTCGGAGGGCGCGCAGAGCGCGCGCCAGGCGTAGCGGGCCGGCACGGCGCTCGCGTTGCGCAGCACGAACTGGCACTCGTGGCGGAACCCACACGCCACCAGGCCGAACGCGAGCGCCGACGCGTCTGCCTGCGGGCAGGTCGCTGCGCGTGGTTGCAGCCGGCGTTGGCTGCTTCCATGGTGTGGCTTGGTCACGAGCACTGCAGCACGGCCAGGCAGGTACATGCTCAGTATATACAACGGGAAGCTTCAACCTGGTGCTCAACCATGTCCTGGCACGGGAAGCCATGACACCCCGTGGACAGCGCACCTTCACGGCGGGCGGGACCACGCGCCCGCGCACTTCCAGGCGCACGGGCGCCGCCGCGCCCTCCACCGCCCACTGGAACGTCTGCGAGAAGTCGCCCAGCGCGTCGCCGACCATGCGCGCGCGCACCGCCTGCGGCGCGCGCGGATCGCGCTTGCCTCCTCCTCCGCCCCCGCCCACAGAGCGCTGTGGCGCTACCCGGGTGTTTTTTTGTTTTGTCGTGTTTTTTTCCCCCGCTTTATGGCGTGACCATGCGCCGGCGTAGCTGCAAGGCAGGCAGCCCGGCCAACAGAGCCGTCCGGGGCGCACCAGCGCTGCGCCGGCCGCCAGCACGCCCGCCGCAGGCTCGAGCGCGAAGCGCGGCGCGCCCGGCGCGGCGGCGTGCGGGAGCAGCTGGAAGGCTGCATCGATGGACCCCCTGCGAGGCGGGCGCATTCATGCCGGCAAAGCTCGCAGCCGCATCCTCCATTGTGGCATCTGCAGTGAACCCCAACCCGCGCGCTCGTCTTGCACAGCATCCCAGGCGTGGGACAGCATGTTGTGAAAAAGAGGCATGCGGCATACGTAATGGAAGAGGAGGGAGGAGCCTTGCCTGGCCATGCTAAGGGCATGTTCCCGGCAGATAGAGTAGGTTGCGGAAGGGCAGCTAGCGTTGCTTCATGTGTGTGACACGGGTCCTTGCGCTGCGCGCCTGTTCATGAGGTCGGCCTCGTACAGGTAGGGCGCGCCGACCAGCGCGTCCTTAACGTCCAGGCAGTCGAACGCGAAGGACGCCTGCCCCGCGCGCGCAAACACCCTGCGTCTGCAGGCCACGTTTGCGCGCGCACCGCACGCCGCCGCCTGTGCAGGTGCAGCCTGCCGGCTCCTGGCCAGCCTCGTTGCACGCCGCGCGCGCTGCCTGGCAGTGCGCAGCCCGACGCGCTCGTCAAACAGGCCAGCCGGCACGGCTGGCTGCAGGGCGCCGTGAACGAGAACAGGCGCGCCTGCGGGCCGAGGCCCTGGCCGCACAGCGCGAGCGGCAGGCGCTCCGCGCGGCCCTCCAGCTGGCACCAGGCCGTGGCCGCGCACGCCTCCTCCCGCGTGGGAGCGAAGAGGACGCTCACCTCCACCTCGCCCTGCACCGCGCCCGCGCCCCGCCAGCATCAGCGTTGCACACAGGGGTGTTGGTCCAATGCAGAGAGTGGATCTGCAAGGGCATCCTCATCTGCCTCTTCCATGCATTAGGTTCCACACAAAGAAATCTAGGGCTTCATGCCGCCGGGCTGTCAGGACTACTTCATCAGAAGAGGCGTCTGCGGAAGTCTTTGATGCGTGAGCGCGTGCATGCGTGTGTAGGTTTGTGCATGTGTGCGTGTGCGGGTGTGTGCGTGCATGCGTGTGTGTGTGTTTCTGTGTGTCTGTGGCAAGCAGCATCATGTCGCTCTGCTGCATAGCAAGGGCCACGGGCGCTTGATCTGCGTTTAGTCCTCACAGGACACACCTCCGGCCAGATGCAGCCCTCCATGGGGTCGAGCGCGAAGACGTCGTGGCGGAAGTGACGCGCGCTCGCGCTGTACGGCGCACCCGCGGCCTGCGCCTGCAGCTCCTGCTGCGCGGTCGCGTGCGCGCGCCAGCTGAAGCGCAGCACCACACCGCTGCGGTTGGACAGCCTGCCCGCGCACGCGCCACCGAGGCCCTCGGCTCCAAGCAGAGTTTAGCAAACGCATCCATTGCGCACAGCAGGACCAGCATTACTGATGGCTGTGCAAGTCGTCTGGGAGCATGCAATCGCGTTTAAGCGCCCGAGCGCAGGCCACGCCGGCACGCGCGCGCCCGCGCACCACGGCGAGCCTGGCGCACCGCAGCGTGGCCATATGGCGCTGGCGCATGAAGGTGGGCGGCAGCTGCAGCGTGCGCGCCGCCAGCCCTGCGTCCAGCTCGGCGCCGCGGCCCTGCAGGCGCGCGTGCGCCACCTCGCCGCTCGCGTACGCGATGCGCACCTCTCCGCGGTGCTCCCCTGCGGCGTCCTCACGTTATGTTACAATCTTTTGCTGACGCTTCGCCTCGCGCATGCTGCAACCAGGAACGCCAACCACGGCAGCAGAGGGCCTTGAAATTAGGAGCAGCAGCACACGCGTAGGCGAGCTGGGGTGGCCGGTAACAGGGGCCGCTCTGCGCGTGACAGAGTGCAACGGCGGCCGTGTGCGGCTGCGCTGCATGCAGCGGGTGAGCGCGCGCGCGCACCCGCTGCGGCTGGCGAGTACGCCACGCTGCAGCGCAGCATCTCGCCGGGCGCCAGCTCGCCCGCGGCCGGCTGCGCCGCGAACGGCGGCCGCGCCTGCAGCTCGAACGCGGCTGGCGCCGTGCCCGCATTGGCCACCAGGAACGTCTGGCTGGCGGTCGCGTAGACCGGCGTGGCCGGGAAAGCCACGTCGTCCGGGAAGTCCAGGAAGCCGCGCGGGCCTGCGCGGGGCAGCGCCTGGGGCCGCCGCTGGGGCAGGCGCGCCGAGGTGCGCCGTACAGCCCGGCGCTGCATGATGCCAGCGTCCTCTACGCTTTCCCTCAATGCGTGACACGGGTGGGGTGGACGAGCTAGCCGCCCATGTTGGCGTGTGCATCGCACTGAATGACAGGCAGTCCTGTTGCTCCTGCTAAGGGGCAACAAGGCCTGCGCGCATGTGGTGCTGCCCGCTGTGCAGTCCTATTGCTCCTGCCAAGGGGCAAAAAGACCTGCGCGCATGTGGTGCTGCCCGCTGTGCATGCCACGAGCCGGACCCGGGCTGCACCGGTGCCGATGATGGGAACCGCAAAGGACTCGCGCTCCGTCTCGACGAGCAGGCTGCATGCGAAGTCATCGCGGCCTTCAGGGCAGTAGGTGACAGCGTACGCCGCCTCCATGCCCGGCGCCACCTTGAGGCTGCCGCCGGCGCGGGCGGCCACGCTTGCGGACGCGCCGTCCGGCAGCCGCCCCATGGGCAGCAGCTGGACCGTCACGGGCAGGTGCTGCGGCGCCAGCACGCGCACGCGGCGCGGCGCCTGGCGCGGGCGCAGACGGCTGAGGAGCGCGGCGCATGCAGGGCGTGAGCGGGTGCGGCGTGACATCAAGTGCTGCAACCCTGCATGGTTCTGGGGTGGCTGGTGACCAAGGCTGCTGCAGCACAGTGGAGGCGCATGATGGGGCGGACGCGCCTCGTATTGCAATAATTCACTTGAATTGCTGGAGCAAAAAGGCCCAGCGCACCTCGTCGTTGTTGCGCAGAAAGAGCTGCGCGGTGCAGCTCTCAAAGGGCGCATAGCCCCGGAAGTGTATCTCTGGCGGCCAGGGCTGGAAGAGGGGCTCGGTGTCAGCGACGCTGCAGGCCCCCTGCCCCCCCCCCAGGCTGCACACCTCAGCTGTGTTGCTCGGGGCCGGGCGCGCCAGCTGCTGACAGTAACACAGCGCACCTGGAGCTCTGGATTGAGAAAGCGCTCGACGATGCTGGGCCGCCAGCCTCTGGCGCAGGCATGGCCAAGCTGCTGGAGGTCCTGCAGCAGCTCGCTTGGCAGCCTCTGTGCGCCGCAGTGCAGAGGTGTAAGCCTTCACTGGAGAGCGCAACGATCAGGCAGGGTGTCTGTACCAACTTTGCTGCTTGCATGCATGCGCATAGCCTGCTCCAAGCTGGAGCGCGCCTTGTCAACGGAGCCATCAGCCTCCTTGAAGTACCTCCTGTACGCAGTGTTGGCACTCGCTGCGCCTCCGCTGCTGGCGACCAGGGCGGGCATGCTGCAGGCGCGCACGTGTGCAGCCCCTGGTCGGCCACTGGCATGCTGCTCGCCGGCTCTGCCCTGACCTGAGCTCGAGCTGCACCGGCAGGCGCCACAGTTCTGCGAGCCTCAGGCTTGGACAGCTGCGTTACCTGGTGCGCAGGGTTGAGTACGCAAGGGTTGCTGCTCCACGTTTTGATGGCATACACCAGTACGCCTCTTCAGTACGGAGTTGTAAAGAGGGACTGAGGGCGCAACTTGGCGCGTTTGGGAACAAGGCAAGGAGCGCGTGCAGCATTGGTGCATTGTCTTTTGAGCAGTCTAGCTACAGCAGGCGCTGGTGCGGCGGAAGCTGGGAACGCGATGGGAGCAAGCACGCAAGAGTTCCTGGTCTCAGCGGCGGCCTATGCAGCCATCTGCTTGGTCGTCTTTCTCTTCTTTGGATACTTTCGGCGCCTGCCTGCCACACACCACTTCTACAGCCCAAAGAGGTGCGTGCCGCAGTGCAGCGGGAGCCCCACACTGGGCCTGTGTGCACGAGCGCGCGTGCTGGCGCGCATGCATGCGGCGGGCCCTTGCCGCCTGCCTGTATGCACGTTTGCGGCAGTGCGTGTCAAGCCGCTCAGGCCTGCACGCCTGCACACGCAGGTACAAGCGAGGCAAAGGCGTGCACAGGCGGCCCAAGCGCTTGCCTAGAGGCCTGCTGTCTTGGATCATTGCGGTGTACAGGATAAAGCAGGAGGAGGTGATCGAGGTTGCCGGGTATGACGCGGCCACGTATATGCGGATCCTCACCATGGGTGAGCGCACACGTGTTGCTCGCTGGTCGACTGCTGTGCTGCCGAAAGGGAGCTGCAGCGCGAGGCTGAACGCTTGCTTCGCCCGTGCAGGCACCGAGCTGTTCGTGTTTGTCGCCTTCTGGGTGTGCGTCGTGGTGCTGCCCACCAACCTGACGGTGTGCGCCCTCCTTCGTGTAAAATGCGAGGGCACAGTACACTTGCTTTGGCGCCCTCCTTCGTGTAAAATGCTGAGGGCACAGTACACTTGCTTTGGCTGCAACTCAGCTGAGCAGGACCTGGCGGGGTGGCTGTGGCGCAGGGCCACCAGGTGGAGACGCTGATAGGCAAGTCGCGGGTGGAGGCGTCAAACTTCACGTACTGGGTGCCGCCGCCGCCGCCGCCGTCGCCGCCGGGCGCGCCCGCGCCGCCCTCGTCCCAGTCGCGGCCGCAGCCGGTCAAGGCGCGCCCGCGCTCGCCTCCCGGCCGCTGCAGGCCGCCGCTCCTGCCCGGAGTACGAGAGTAGTTTATTCTTGTTTTGTTAGTTCAGCATGAAGCGCACAGAAGTTGTGTCCTTTATTTGTGGTCAACTTGTGTCCTTTATTTGTTGGCTTGTGCGCACTCCTCGGACGCCGAGACGCGCGTCTGTTCTGGCAGGCGCCGGACTTCTACGAGAAGGCGCCGCCGGCGCCGCCGGGCCTGGTCTGGTACGAGTACAGGGACGACGTGCCGCCGCTGCCGCAGCCGGCTGAGTACTTCAACTCGTCGCGCTGGGCCGGCTGGGTGTGGCGCTACGACGAAAACTTCCAAATCAGCGACTACACCTTTTCAAACCTGGACCTGACCACAATGGCCAACGTGGGCGCCGGCGACCCGCGCGTATGGGTGCACATTGTGTCCGCCTGGGTCATCTCCTGGTTCGCCTGGCGGGTGCGCGGCGCGCCGCACACTGGCTGCAGCACTTGCCGCCTCAGGGCCGAGTCAGCAGGACACCTTGACGGCGCGGTCACCAATTTTACAGAGAGGGTAATGCAGGCCGCAGCGTTGCCGGCTGTCTGGCAGGGATGCACTGCATGTCCCTGTCAGCACTTGCATGCTGGAGGCACTTAGCGCGGCGGTACAAAGCGTAGCGCCCGCACGCGAGCGCGAGCGCGCCGCCGCCCCGGCACGCCAGGCTGCTCTCCAACAGGGCCGCGCCGGGGCGCGCAGCTGCTGTGGCGCTACAACCGCGAGGCGGTTGCGCTGCGGATCGCATACCTGAACTCGGCGCGCCCGGGCGGCGAGGCGCACACCGTGCTGACCACGGACATCCCGGGCGTGGAGTACGGCACGCTCGCGCACCGCATCGAGGGCACCGTGCTGCGCGTGCTGCCGCAGTTCATCAAGCGGCGCATCACGGTGCTGCCCGGGCCCCGCGCCGCGGACCTCTGTGTGCGGTTGCGCGCCGCGCGGCACAGCCGGTCTCGCCGTGCGCGGCATTACCGAAGTCGCGCCCAGCGCCCACCACCATGGCCCTGCTTGTCTGGACTTGGCGCGTTGTAGCTGCATGCCAAGGGGTGACTCAAGCATCACTACCTGCAAATACGGAGGGTTGCATGCACCGCAGCGAGCGGGGGGCCTGGGCCGCCTGCGCGTCAGCAACCCGGCGAGGGCCGCCTGACGGCGCACACTTACCCCGCGCCGCGCAGCGCGCCGCCGCCCAGACCTTCCATGCGGTGGACAGCAGCGTGGCGCTGGTGCTGGACGCGCCGATGCGCGCGACCGGCGCCGACGCGGCCGTGCACGCGCCGCCCGCCACCGACCCCACGTCAGGGCCCACGCCGGGCGGCGGCGGCGGAGACGAGGAGGCGCCGCACGACCGGAGCAGCGGTGCGCGCTCGCGCCAGGGGCTTTCGAACAGCTGCACGCCGTGCGCCCGCTGCGGCCTGGCCGCAGGTGGGCTGGCATCAGGGCAGGCGATGCGGGGCGTACCTGTGCTGCAGCACTGCTTGCCTGTTTGGAGCACACCTCGGAGGCTCAAGACAGTCATCAGCGCGCATGCAAGTGTGATGTGAGGGCTGCGGGCGACGCTGAGACAGGGTGCATGCTGCCTCGATGCAGGTCAGCGGCGCTACGACGACAACAAGGGCAGTCTGCCCAATGTGTCCATCGATGCCTGGGCGGAAGCTGAGAACGCCCTGCAGGCTGGTGTGGGCATCAAGGAGGTGCGCGCCGACCCGCGGCCCGCCCTTGATGTGGCTGCTGAGAGGCTCGCCCGTTTGCATGAGACATAAACACCTATCATTGCAGCCTGACATGTGGAGGCCTACCTGCCAAGAAAAATGCTCTGAAAGGCCGCCCATGCGCTGCAACATTCCAGTGCCCAGCTGCGTCAGGTGCTTTGTAAGCGCCGCCTGCGCGGGTCGCCCGAGCGTGCGGCGGGGCGTGCGTTTGCAGCTGGTGAGCCGCACGGTGGAGGACGCGTTCCCGGGCGCGGTCGTGCGCGTGCACGCGGTGTACGACACGTCGCGCCTGGACCCGCTGGTGCGCGAGTTCCACCAGACGCGCCGGCGCCTGGCGGACCTGCTGGACGAGTACACCAGCCGCCTGCGCCGCCGCCACGCCGTCAAGCGGCGCAAGGCGCGCGCGGGCGCCTTGTTGTTGTCGCCGTGCGCGTGCACAGGAGCCTGCACGGGCTGGAGAATGAAGCCTGTCCGGCACATGGCATGCTTTGCGCATGCGTCGGCGTCGAGGTCAGCGCACGCACGTGCTGTGCTGCAGCAAGGCAGGCCGACAGAGCGAGGTCCGACAGCATGACTGAGGTGTTCGCAACCATGTCGGGCTTGGCTGCGGCGCAGATCACCATCCTCGGCCTCACGTACGGCTCCTGGGGCAGCGAGCGCTACGGCACAAAGCCGGCCCAGGCGCGCCCTCGGTTCCCTCGTTTCCTTGCTGTGATCAGAATGCCGAAGCGAGAGCGTCGCCAGGCGATTTTTCTCTCTGTGCCGTTAAGAGAGGGCGTGGCAGGGGTGCGCCAGCGGGCGGCCCGGCAGCGGCCGCGGGCGGGCGTGACGGCGGGCGCGCCGCGGCGCGCAGGTCGATGCGCTCGAGTTCTACGCGGACCGGCTGCGCGAGCTGCTGTCGCAGATCGCGGTCGCCAAGGAGGAGACGCTGCCGCCGGACGAGTCGGCCATGCCGTCCGCGTTCACTACCTTCCGCGAGCGCCGGGACCAGGCGCGCCCCCCAACCCTGACCCTAACCCACACAGGTCCGCGCCCTGCACGGCTGCAGTCGCTGCCAGGCGCCTGCAGGTGTGACTCGTGATGGAAGCCCTGCAAATGCCCCTGTGCAGGCAGTGCTCCATGTCATGCCCGCGGCCTGAGGCGTGTCCGCGCATGGCAGCGCGCGTTACACGGGCCAGCGGCGCCGGCCGGCGACGGCCCCGTGCCCGCGCCGCCTCGCCTTGCATGCTCGCACAAGACCCCCGACAGCGCTCTGCGAGCCGGCAGGGCGCTGTCACCTGACAGGCTGCGCAGGCCATTGCCGGCACATCCATGCTGCATCACGACCGGCGCGCGTGGCTGACCCAGGCGGCGCCGGGCCCGGACGACGTGATCTGGGGCAACCTCGGGTGCGCTGTTGCGCGCCCGCGTGCGCGGCGGGTGGCAGGCCGGCCTGCCGCAGCCTCGGGCGCCCGCAGCTGACACGCACGCGCGCTTTTGGCCGGCTTGCAAACCGACGAAACGCTGTGTGCAGTACAGCCGTACTGTGTGCACTCCTCAATGCATATCCTCTACATGCGCCTGGCAGCGCGCAAAGATCTCGGCTCGCGTGGTGAGCGTGACCTGTCCACCAGCCCGTCGCGCCGCAGGTGGCGGAGGTGGGAGCGCCAGCTGCGCACGTCGGCCGCATGGGTGGCCTTCTTCGCGCTGGTGTCCTTCTACCTGCCCATCGTCACCGCCATCCAGGCGCTGCTGCAGGCGCGGCGCCGGCGCCCGCTCCCCTGCCTGGGTGGCGCCTGCGAGGCGTGCACTTGTTTGGGACGCCATGCCTTCTTTTGGCAGGCTGCGGGTCACCATCGTGCCGGCCACCCGCCAGCAGGTCATGCCGACGACGCACAGGCTGCGCTAGGGGCGCCCTGGCTTGCTCAGCGCATGGCGCGCTCTGCAGGCCAACCCGCAGGCAGCCTCTGCAGGCAGCCTGCAGCAGGTGTCGGTCCGGTGACGCCTGTGGCGCGTCATTGCTGCGCACCCCGCGCTGCTGTCTCCGGCCAGGGATGGGTGCGGCCAGGGCGCGCGCGACTGGGCTAGGGTGAGCGGCACAACCCTAAACCTAACCCTGATCACGCGCATGCGCGCAGGTGGAGAAGCTGGTGACGCTGCCCGGGCTGCGCGAGCTGCTGCAGACCTGGCCGGTGCTGGCCTCGGCGACCAGCTCGTTCCTGCCGCAGCTGACGCTGCGCGTGTTCCTCGCGCTGCTGCCGACGCTGCTGGCGCTGCTGGGGCGCGCCGAGGGCCGCGTGGCCGAGAGCCAGGTGGAGTTTGGCTGCGTGCGCCGCTACTTCATCTTCCAGGTGCCGCGCCGCGCCCGCCTCGCCTCGAGCAGCGGCGCCTGCCCGGACACGCCACGCCGTGCACGCCGGTGGGGCAGCGGGGCGGTGGCACGGCTGGACGCCTTCTCAGCAGAGGCGGCGCGAGGCCGAGCGCCTGCTCACCGTTGGTGGCAGCCGCGCCGCTGTGGCAGCCGGTGCCACTGTGGGACAAAGCTCGAGCAGGGCTGTGAGATGCAGGGCCGCCGCGCAGGTGCTGACGGTGTTCTTCGCGTCGTTCATCGCGGGCTCCTTCCTCAACCAGATCCAGCAGTTTGCGGCCGCGCCGGCCACCATCCTGAGCGTGCTGGGCACGGCCGCGCCGCAGACGGCCACCTTCTTCATGAGCTACCTGCTGCTGCTGGGCTTCACCACCAAGCCGCTGCTGTTCCTGCGCCTGACCGGCGCGCGCCCGGCCCGGCCGCGGCCGCGGCCGGCCGCGGCCGGCCCCTGCGAGCTGTGCCCCCTGACAGCCCTTGCCGCAAGGAGCGAGTTGAGCTCGCCTTCCAGAATAAAAAGGGCGTGCATCAGGGCGATTCTTTCATTTTGACGGCTGCGCGCATGTGTGCGCGAAATGTACGCTGCAGACGCCCCTGCGGCCGCGCGCGCAGACCTGTTCAAATTCTGGGTGCTGTCGCGGGTGAGCTCCACGGAGCGCGCCAAGGCTCGGCTGTGGGAGAACCAGTTCATCGACTTTGGCTACGAGGTGCCGGACCACATGATGGCGATGCTGCTGGGCCTGGTGTTTTGCATCGTGGCGCCGCCGATCGCGGTGATCGCGGCCGCCTACTTCCTGGTCAACTCCATCATCGCGCGCTACCAGGTCTGCTACGTGTACACGCCGCGCTTCGAGACCGGCGGCCAGGCGCGCCTGGACGCCCGGCGCGACGGGGCTCAGGGCTGGGGCTGCGTGCATGGGGGCCTGGTTGTGTATGTGCAAAATGGGGTTTGCCTCCATGATTGGATCTGCGGGAGTCTGCTCTCGTTGCAGCCGCGTGCGCTTCATCGCCCAAGCAGGGATGCCTGCCCAAGTCGTGGTGTGCGGATGGTGATATCTGCGCATTGGACAGGATGCCGAGGTCGAGGAAGTATGTGTGCCTGGCAGCTCATGTCTCTGGCAGGTCATGGGCCAGGCGCTTGGCGCGCAAGCGCTCGTCGACATGCACCGGGGCGAGCCTGACGCCCGCGCGGCGGCCGCGCGCAGATCTGGAGCGAGGTGTCCAACCAGGCCTTCTTCGCGCTGCTCACGTTCCAGGTGCCCGCGCGCGCCGCGCCCCGCCGCCGCCGCCGCATGCGCACGCGTGCCTCAGCGCGCAGTGCAGTGCAGCGTCGGCCTCCTGGCCGCCTCTGAGACGCAGCCTGCAGCGACCGAGCAGTCGCATGCGCGTGTACATCCGCATGCGCGTGTGCAGCCGCATGCGCGCATCGCTGGCGCAGGCGCCTTGCTCGATCACTGCGCGGCGCGGCGCGCAGGTGGTCATGTTCGGCCTGCTGGGCCTGAAGTCGAGCGGCGTGCGCTCGGCGGCGCTGCAGACGGTCGCGCTGCTGCCGCTGCCGCTGCTGACGCTGGCGCAGTGGCTGTCGGTGGGCGACCTGTTCGCCGCGCCGCTGAAGGTCCTGTCGCTCAAGGCGGCTGCCGAGCTGGACCGCCGCGACCAGGCGCGCGCGCGCTATCCCTAACCCTAGGGCTAGCACTGAGTGGGTTGAGAGGCAAGGGCCGCAGCGTCTGATCGGTGCGCACGCCCTGCCCGCAGGGTCTGGGCCTGTCGAAGCACGCTCTGCGCGCGCATGCGCAGGCCGTACATTTTGGCCTGCCTGGCGGCGTGGCAGGGCGACCGACCAGCGGCGGTGACAGTGCCGAGCAGCGGGCGCGCCTGGTGCATGCGCGGCTGGTGGCTAGGGGCACAGCAGGCTGACTTCGGCGTGATGCCCGATATCACCTCCCGCGCCGTGTCGGGCGACGCCCCTCGGCGCGCGCGGCGCAGGCCGACGCGAGCCGGCGGGAGGACCTGGAGGGCGACGCGGCGGCCGCGCTGTACCGGCCGCCCGCGCTGCGCATCGACGGCCACCAGGCGGCGGCGCTGCTGGCCGAGGCGGAGCGCATGGATGCGCGGCTCTCTGGGCACTCGCTGCCGGCCGACCTGCCGGTGCGCAGGCCTCCCGGCCCTCCCCTCCTGCGCGACCGGAGACTTCACGGCAGGCATGTGTGTGAGCCAAGGGACTGTCCCGCTGGTGATGCATGCTGGGCCGGGGCCGAGCGCGGAACACGGCTGGCCTGGTGTCCCCGAGCGGGGACACCAGCCTGCCAGCACATGTGCGCGGGGCCGCGCCCGTCACGCTGCGATACCGAGACAGGCCCGGGTCTGAGGTCGGCGCGCCGCGCGGCAGGACGCGGGCACGCGGGAGGACGCGGCGCGCGCGTCGGCGGTGTCCGACGACGACATCGGCGAGGAGGACGACGACGAGCGCGACTGGGGCCGGGGCCGGGAGGCCGCGGCGTCCAAGAGCGGCCGCAAGGCCGACTACCTCTCCCAGCGCCTGCTTGACGACTGAACCGCGCGCTGGGCGGGGCGGCCACGCTGGCGCGCCGTGCGCGGTGCCTGCGGCGAGCCTGTGACCTGGTGAGCCCTGCTTGTGAGAGTCGCTATTTACGCAGTCCCTGATTGGCTCGCGGGCCATTAGGACGCTTGAGCATGCCGGGAGTGGCAGGCACAAGCCTGTTGATGGGTCCTTTTCTGACTTTCATCCTTCTATGTGCACTGCTCGGCCTGCACTCTTTGCACTGCAGAGAGTAAGCGTCCCACAGCCATGCCTTACAGCAAAGAGCGGAATAACCACACCCAGTGGTGCATGGCGCGGCTTTGCATGATGGCCGGCACTTGCTTGACAGCATTGCCGTGCATAGATGACACCGCTTGCCTTAGAGTTGCAAGCTCCTGCTGATGTCGGTGCTTGCTTTTCCCCTGTCGGTCATTCAGATTGCTACCCTTTGCAGGAGAGTTTGTTAGCGCGCCGCGGCACATGCGTACGGCCTGCATTCTGCAAAGCGTCACTACAGTGCATGCACGCTCATGCATTACAAGCTCCTTACAGTATTGCAGTGGGAGTCAGCACATCGCATCGTGCCACGTCGTTCCCTGCTGGGACGCTTTCTGGACATGGACGGGCGGCTTGCAGGACAAGGGATAGGGTACTCTACCCTCCCCTGTTAATGGACGGGCAAATGCTTTCTAAAACATGAGACACTCTGAGACAGACACCATGACAGCACCCAGCGACCAAACTGAAACAACTGAGCACAAAAGCACCTCCACACTCGCACATACACACCCGCTGTCACACCCAAAACAAGTCATCCCGGTAGCTGCGCTGCTGCAGCCAGGCGCGCTACCGGGAGATGTTGGTGGGGCCCAGTCCCCTGGAGTGCAGGTACACACAGAAGGCCGCGAGCGCTGTGACCGGAAGCAGCGCTATCGTGGTCGCGCCCTGCATGCCGCCACACCGCAGCCGCTCATTGCAAATCGCCTCTGGTGAGCCGGGCTCTGCTGAGCTTCCCGCACACAACCAGGCTGCATCTGCACCTGGCAGGCATGTCTCCAATGCACACATCCACTGCATATAGCGCTTATATGAGGAAGCCTGAGCGTGTTGCCTGCCTGCTGCACATATATTGTAAGCCGCCAGACACGCTCTCTGCCGCACCCGGCGGGAGCCGGGTGGCAGGGCGTGGCTGCGGCAGGGCCGCGCAGCGCAGGCGCGCACCAGGACGAACGACCACCAGGGCCAGTTCTGGAGGCGGTTCTGGCCGCTCCAGAGGTTCATGCCCCAGATGTTGGCAATGGAGAACATGACCGCGCCCATGACTGACGACGCGTTGAGCACCACCCGCATCTGCGCCGCACGCGCACAACATGCATCTGCTCACGGAAGTCACACATCGGGCGCAGCCAAAGCACGCACAAGTCTGGCACATGTGCGCACCATAAAAGCCTGGCAGGGATCTGGTTGCATGCTTGCTGCCTGGGGCGTGGGCGCAAGCGGCAGCAGCACACGGTCCGCAGCACTGTTGCGGGTGTGGCACGACCGCAGCACGCAGGCCGCCCCGCAGCGCTTCCAACACCGCTCGAAGCTGTGTCAGGGCAGCGACCTCCGCTCAGCATGCCCGGCACTGCGCACCCGGATGATGTTGTTGCGGTATGAGTCCAGCTCCAGGTCGATGAACTCCTGCAAGCAACATCACACGGATTAAGTGACAATAAATAAATCAACGTGTGTCATCAGTCACACAAGCCGCGCAGCACATCGGCCGCCCCGGGCCGCGCTTGCGGCACCAGCAAGGCATGACAGCGCATGGGCGTCTGCGGCCTCCTTCGGCCCCGACCCTACCCCATGCGGACTCCTTCACGGCATGCGGCTGGGCGCGTCCTCGCGGGGGCCAGCGCGCGCCTCCGTGTCGGTGATCAGCTCGTTTACGGTCTGCAGGCGGTTCCACAGCTCGTCGGTCGCCAGGTAGTAGGGCTCCAGGACCTGCATGTGAGCGGCCGGCGCGTTGCGATCGTGATATGCGTCTCCTCGCGACGCGCTCGCCACCACGCTCGCGCCCACACAGTCCCCACATCGCACAACAGGACAGGGACATTTTGCGATGTGGGGACGCGTTGTGCAGCAGCTCGGGCACGAAGGCAGGCCCCCGCACCCGCTCAGCCTCGGCAACCCCGGCCGCCTTGCGCTCGGCGGCCTCCTCCGCCGCCGCCGCCACGCGCTCGGCCGCCAATGCGGCCGCATGCTCGTCCGCGCCGCCCGCGCCCGCGCCGCCGCGCGCGCCTGGCAGGCGCCCGGCGCGGATTATGGATGTGCGCGGGGCTTAACCAGGGACCGCCCGGCAACTTATCTGGGGCCGCCCGGCATGCGGGCTGCGCGCGCAGGGCTGCGGGGGCGCAGACAACGGCGCTTGCGCGCGCGCTGGGTAGGTCGCTGGCATGAAGAAGCCAGCTGACATATGAAACGCCCCGCAACAGCCCACAGGAGCTGCTATGGCGGCAGCACGCTTGGGACATGGCTGCGCCCTCCCACAACCCTGGAGGGCGCAGCAGCGCGGGCGCGCACCACCGGCCAGGGCCGCGAAAGGCGATGTGTTGGAGCGCCGGAGCGCGAGCGCCGGCAGCCCGCGCAGGCCCGCGCCGGGCGCGGCCGGCGCGGGCGCGGGCGCCGCGCGCCGCATGCGGAACGACGCGCGCGAGCGCGCGCGCTCCTGGTCCCTGCCGCGGCAGAGCCCAGGCTCGCAGCACGCATACGGTGATGCTTCTCACATGCAGTCTTCTTCGTCGGCTGCCTCGCTCGCAGCCAAAGGTCGCTGACAGCCTTGCGTTCCTACAGCGGCCAGCATGACTGCGCTGCGCACCATGCAAGACGGGACCCTCGCCAGTCGGCGTACCAGCTGCGACACGCGTGACAAACACCGCGCACGATACAGGGCCCTAGAGCATCCGCGCAGCTGACCCGAGCGCCGCCGCCGCCGCGCAGGCAGGGAGCGCGCGCACTTGGCCGTGAGGTTGATGTCGAACAGGTCGTCGTCGGCGCCCAGGTACTTCTGCAGCACCTCCTTGATCTGCGCGCGCGCGCGGCGCGCTCGGCATGCTGCACGCGCTCTCGTGCTGCCGAAGCATGCTGCGCGTGATCGTGTGCTGCCGACGCATGCTGCGCGCGCCTCGTGTGCTGCCGAGGCAAGGGCGAGGCGAGCAGCTGGCGGCGCTGGGCTCAGGGTGTTCCCGATAGGGGAACAGGTGCGCGGCGCCAGAGCGCCCTTGCAGCGGCTGGCGTTCGACTCAAGGCGGGCCGAGACGTGAATGGCGTGCAGGCAAGAGGCCCCCTCGACAGATCCAGCGCCCAGCACGGCGGGGGCCGCTAAAAAGAGCCCCCACACACACGTATGCGGGCTGCGGGCCTGGCGCAACGCCAGCAGCGCCGGGTGGCCAGCATTATTCACTAGATTACATAAAAAATTGTGCGGCTGTGCGGGGCAGCGCACCGTCTCCACCTTGGTCTTCAGGCGCACCATGCGCGCCTTGAGCGTGCGCACGCGCTCCAGGAACAGCGAGGACACCTGCGCGGCGGCGGCCGCGCTTGCGCGGGGGCGCCGGGCGGCAGGCGCCCTGGGCGCCCGCATGCTATCTAAATACGCCCCTGGAGCTTCAGATCCTCGTCCCCGTTGCCAGTGACCAGGGACGTCATTCTTCTACAAAGTTGGGTCTGTACCCGCCTGCGCCAGATGCGCCAGGCGGGTGCACGTCGCTAGCGACTCGCTGGGCGGCGCGGAGCGCGCCGCCAGTCTGGCCTTCAAAGCGGCATATGTCCAGACTGGCTGCACCCGATGCGCCTCGATCCACCAGTGGGCCGCGGGTGCTGCCAGTCTGGACATATGCCAGCTTTAAGGCCAGCCTGGCCGGCGCGCTTCGCGCCGCCCAGTGAGGCGCTGGCGGCGCGCATCCGCCTGGCGCACCTGGCACAGGTGAGTACACGGTGGCCAACTACGTCGCAAGGTTCAAGGAGCTGACGTCCCTCATCATCGGCACCGGGACCTGGACTCCCATGGCCTCCTGGGTCCAACTTGGGGTGCAAGTAACCGTTTGCACAGCCACCTGCGGTTCCACTCCCCAGGCCCCTTCCGGTTCAGCTCAGTCCCGCTGCCATATTGTCATGGGTGGCCTCGCTGTGGAAAGCCACAGTATGTCACTCCCCCAAAGTGTGGCCAAACATCTTTCCATGCCCGAAAGGCAGCTTACGCCCGCTTGAGCAAGAATGGCGTCTCCTTCAGCAGCCCTGCCCAGGTTTGGGCGCAGACAAGACGCAGCCAGAATCCCAAGCTGCGCCTGGAGGCGGTGGCGCGCTGGCACGCCAATGCGCAGACGCGGCCTGGGCGGCCTGCAGAGCCAGCGGGGCGGGCGCACCTTTCCCGCGGTGGAGACCTTCAGGCAGGGCTGCATGGCGGCCTCCAGGTCGGTCGTCAGCCGCCGGAGCTGCTCGCAGACCTGGCGCGCGCGCGCTCTCCTCAGCGCCAGGGGAGCACTGTGCGCCTGACCCCCAGCAGCGGCTGCGGCTGCAGCGTGCCAGCCATGCAGTCCAGGGCATTGGAAGGCGCCCGCGCATGCAGGCAGCACCACGGCGCTCCTCAGCAATCGGCCGCCGCGCAGCCCCCGCTGCGCCCTTGCATGCAAGCAGCCATGGTGACAGGGAGCAGGTATGTGAGGCCGGGCGCGGCGGCGCGCGCACCACGTCCAGCACAACCTCCAGCGCGTGCAGCTCGAACGGCATCTCCTCGCGCACGTGCGCCAGGCCGGCGCCGGCGCCACCGCCGTCGCCGCCGCCGGCACCGGCGCCGCCGCCGCCGTGGGGCAGCTTGAGCCGGCGCTGCAGCTCGGCCAGGAAGCCGAGCACGGCCGGCTGGTCGGTGGCCATGACCAGCACCGCCTCGCGCGTGATCAGGCACTTGAGATGCTCCAGCGCGGCCAGCAGCGCGCGCTCGCGGCACAGCAGCGCGGACGGGTACATCGCCGCGTGCTTCCAGTCCAGCAGGCGCAGGTCGCGCGGCTGCACGCCCAGCGGCCCGAACAGCGCCGGGCCGGCGACCTGCGCGCGGCGGCGCGCCGCTGCAGGCCGCGGCCAGGACTACTACCACCGACAGCAGCCAGCAGCCACGCGCAGCGCGCCCAGTATCCGGACGCCGGCCGCCCAGCGGTGACAGCAAGGCACTATGGTTAAGCATGTGCGAGGGTGCTGTCACAGCAACACGCCCCTGCACCTCAGCGCCCCTGCCAACCCCCCGTCTCTGAGCAAACGAGCCCCGCGGCCCGATCAGGAGCGCCGCGCGCCTCCACAATGCTGGCCTCGCCCTCCTCGTCCACCTTGAACCACTTGCGCGGGCCGATCGCGGTCAGCGCGCGGCGGTCAAAGCCGGCCGCGAGCGGGACGCCGGCCGTCAGCGCCGCGGCCAGGCTCGCCGCGTCGGTGCTCACTGCGAGCACGCCGCCCGGCTCGCGGCCGGCCACCGCCGTCGCTGCGTCGCGCCGCCGCCCATGCCGCCGCGTCGGCGTGCTCGCGCCGGACGCGGCGTCGAGCGCGTCGGCCGGCGGCGCCGCCGGCCCGGCCGCCGCGGCATCGCCGACGAGGCCCATCAGCTCGGAGCCGGAGTGCGCGCGGCGCAGCGGCGCCATGCTCGGCAGCGGCGCGTACGCGGGCGCCGGGCCGCCGCGGCCCTGGGCGCTCTTGGCGGCCGCGGCCGCGGCCGCGCGCCGCCCGATGCCCGACGCGGCCAGCAGGCGCGGGTTCAGGTGGTGCGCCTCGCTGATGTCGATCGTCAGCCGCTTGCGCGCCGGCGGCTTGCCCGCCGGCGGCTTGTCGTGGGCGGGCATGGCGCCGGGCGCGCGCCGCGCCGCCCCGGGCGGGCGCGCTCGCGCCTAGGCTGGACCCCCAACTGCGCGTGCTCGGCCTGGAGGTGCAGGGCGTGCGCGCAAACCTGCAGCCAGTGCTTCCGGGGTGGGTGCGCTGCAGGCCAATGTGCGCCTCCACGCTGGCCGCGCTCGGCGCCGGGGAGGCCACTGCAGCTGTCCGGGTCCTACAGAGGCTTGTTCGAGCTTCTACCTGTCCCACATGCGAGCATGCAGCGCTTGCACTGCGAGCAGCACAGTGCGTGGTCCTGACCAGTCCCTGCCGCAGGCTGTGCACCTGGCGCCACGGTGCAGCAGCAGCACAACCCCAAGGGCTCTGGCAACGCAAGGCCAAATGCGAACAGAAGCCTGACTGTGTCCTGGCGCAAGTGGGCCCCTTCGCTGATTGATGTACTTAGTGGGCCCCTTTAAGTAGATCAATCACCAGGTAGCTCTCAGATGCTCTCCGGCTGCCCTCTCTTTTCTGCCTCCTTAAGCTCGCTTGGACCCGCACCGCACTGACACCACACTGACCCCGCGGTAGCGGCACCGCTGAACTCGCACGCGGTGGCAACAGGCACCGCACTGAGGAGAGGGCGGCAGCATTTGTCGGCGCGCCAACGGCACAGGCAGAGCTCCAAGCACCTTGGGAGGTAGCTCTGCGGGAGCACTGCAGTGAGCTGGCTGAGGAGCGCGGGTCCTACGCATGGCAGCTGGGCTGCGGGCGCTGGACGTTCTTGGTGGGGCCCTGCCTGGGCTGCAAGCTGGCCTCCCGCCTCAAGGCAGTCGGTCCCGGTGTTGCGGCAAGCTTGTCCCAGCTGTGGCGCTGTGCCGCGGCCTTCCACTGCAAATCTGCGGAGCGCAGCCCTGCGCCACGACTCGCACCTGTTGCTCATCAACCCAGCTCTCAGCAGCAGCCTGGTGAGGCTTGTCCTGCTGCTCAGCGGCTGCCAGCACTGCAGCCGCCGCTGAGTGTGCCGAGCTCGCCTTGAGTCCCCGAAACCGTACGAGGCGGCTGCAGCGGCTGCTCTTGTCGTGCGGCTGACCCCCCGCGCCGCGTCAAGCGCTGCCCGCGCTTGTCCAACCCTGTCGTTCACCAGGCAGCACTCGCCCGCGTGCAGGGCCCCTGCCCGGGCGGCTGCCTGCCGCAGCAGCGCCGTGAGCCGCGCCTCGTGTCCGCCGCCGCCGCCGCCGCCGCCGCCGCCGCCGCGCGCGCGCCATGCGGGGCCTGCTGCACACCGACGGCGGCGCCGGCCGGGGCGTCGACGGCGCGTCCACGCCGAGCAGCGCGCCGCCGTCGCCGACGGTCGGCGGCGGCCTGCGTCGCAACCTGTCCGGCAGCGATATGGCGACCGCAGTCGCCAAGGTCGCCTTCGACCGCAAGAAGGGCGGCCTGGGCGGCCTGCGCAAGTGGGTGCGCTTCGACCGCAACGGCGAGACGAGCGTCATCCAGGCGCGCGTCCGCGCGCGCCGCCCGCCCGGAGCTGCTCGCTGTGTCCTGCTCGCTCGCGCGGCGGGCTCAACAGACGCCCCAGCTACCGGATTTTGCACTGCAGGATGTGTAGGTGACGTCAGGCTGCCATGCTGCTGGCGTGCCGCCTGTGCGTGCCAGGCATGCCATCATCATGCATGCCAGACACAGTGAGACGTGCGCCGGCACGATAGGCTTGACTTGCACGCGTGGCGAGGCGGGGGGCCAGCTAGATCCAGCGCGCGCTGGTGTACGACGGGGCATTGTCCAATGTGACGCCGCCTGAGAACAGGGGTATGCATGGCGCATCGGCAGGGGCTGGCTGCGCAGGCGGATAGCCGCGCGCTCGTGCACACAGGGCCGTAGCCCGTCGCGACGCCGCCCGTGGCCAGGGACGCGCCCGGCGCTAAGGCCAGGGGCGGGACGCGCAGGCGGACAAGCACGCGCTGGTGCACCAGCTGGGCGTGCAGCTGCGCGACCTGCGCCTGCTGGACCCGCACCTCAACACGAGCTACCCCAGCGCGCTGCTGTGCCGCGACAAGGCGCTCGTGGTCAACCTGGAGCACATCAAGTGCATCATCACCAAGGACGAGGTGTTCATCGTCAACGCGGACGAGGAGAGCGTGGTGCGCGCGCCCGCCCGGCCGTGCGCGCGCCGGTCTCCTCGGTACTTGAGCAACGCGGATGAGGTGCCTGCAGCATGCGGCCTGCCAGGCGCTACTCAGGCTGCGCGGCAGGCCGCCAGCTCGCCAGGGTCAACGATTGCTGAGCGCGGGTCTGCGAGCGCGCTCTTGCCGCGCTCCTGCTGAGTCTGCGCGCCATGGCGCAGTGCCGGCAGCGGGCGCAGGCGAGCGAGCGCGCGCGCGCGCGCGCGCAGGTCGCGTTCATCGAGGAGCTGCAGCGGCGGTTGACGCCGCGGGACGGCGCGCTGGGCGCGCCGGGCGTGAGCCAGTCGGTGCCGGACCTGGTGGCCGCGGTGCAGGCGGCCGAGCAGCGCGAGGCCGCGCAGCACCAGCAGTCGCCGTTCGAGCTGCGCGCGCTGGAGGTGGTGCTGGACGTGGTGCGCCCCTGCGGCCGCCCGCAGGGGCCCGCCCGCGCACCCTGCGACAGGGCCTGTCATGTCCCACAGCAGGGGGCTGATAGGAGCTGCGCGCGTTGGAGGTGATGCTGGATGTGGTGCGTCCTGCAGCCGTGCAAGGGGCCAGCCCACCCACCACGCGATAGAGGCCTCCCCTTCCCCATGGCGGGGGGCCAATGTGGGGTGTATGTGCATGGGCACATAGCGTGCTTTTATGGGCACCGGGTAGCAGACCTGCGCGTGCTGGGGCAGTCGTGTAAAGTGTGTCACTTGTGGGACCAGATGTGTTGCGACTCGACTGACCTGTGACAGGGTTGCAGGAGCAGTCGCGGTCTCCACTGGCAGTGCAGCCCTTGTCGGGACAGCTCAGGTGTTGCAGCATTTCAGTGATCTGAAAGCACTAGTGGACTCCTTATGCGAGAGTTAGGGCAGGGAGGTTTGGCCTCATGGTTTTGTGCGGCCGCCAGGTGTGCTCGCACCTGGACCAGCTGTCCGCGGACCTGGAGGCCGCCGCGCACCCCGCGCTGGACGACCTGACCGCCAAGGTATGTGGGCCGGGCAGGTCCCTCAGCATGCGCAGCCGCCCGGCCCGTTGTGGATATTGGCTTACGGCAGGGTTGCTGAGGGTGTCTGCGGAACATGTTTCTGGTATGTCAGGAGCTTTGTGCGAGTACACATGGACTGTTATGGGGGAGCCTTGCTTGTCAGGATGAAGCTGTGCAGAGCGAGTGCCAGCGCAGACGACTTCTCGCAAGTTATCAGGCATCCGCTGCCATGCAGAAGCAGGAGGCAAGACGGGAGCCCCTGCACGGCATCCGGGGCGCCGCTTCAGGATGCCGAGGGCGGTTCCTGCTGCGGCGCGCGCCAGGTCAGCACGGCCAACCTGGAGCGCGTGCGGCGCATCAAGAACCGGCTGGTGCGCCTGACGACGCGCGTGGAGACACTGCGCGAGGTGCTGGAGAAGATCCTGGACGACGACTCCGACATGCACCAGATGAACCTGACCGCGCGCGCCATGGACCTGCTGGAGCGCCAGGCGTGTGCCCTTGCCGCGCGCAGTATCGGCCGCATGCGCTTGACCTGTTCAGATGATTATTGTTGTCGGTGGGCGCTGTGCGGGGGTCCTGGGCTGACAAAGCAGTCCTGCTGAGCCTGCAGCGTGGTTGATGAGGGCGCCCGCTTGCATGCCTGATGCTGCAAGCCAGCGGCGCGGCCGCCCGGGTCGGCATGCGGAAGGCCTGACGCGGGCGCGCCGGGGCGCGCGCGCAGTCCTCGCTGCTGCACACGCTGGACCGCACGAGCCTGCGCCTGCAGCCGCACGGCACGCCGCACACGCCCAAGGGCTTTGACGAGGCGGCCGAGCGCGACGAGGAGGAGATCGCGGAGGTGGAGATGGTGCTGGAGGGCTCCTTCCTGCAGATGGACAACACGTACAACAAGCTGCAGACGCTGTGCGAGTACATCGACGACACCGAGGCGCGCCCCCGGGCCTGGAATGGAAGGAAGGGAAGGAAAGGAAGGAAAGGAAAGAGCATGGAAAAGGAGGAAAGGAAGGCCGGCTCTGGGTGCGAGCCCATGCACAGCGCTCATGTGCAGAGCCCTGGATCCCATGGGGAATGATTATGTGCGCTGCCGCCTTGGCGGCTGTGCCCCTTCCGCCTGCAGCCGCGTGAGCAGCCATGTGCTGGGCTTGAGCGCTTGCGATTGGCCCGGTTGGCGCTGGCCTGCATGATCTTATTGTGATGGTTCGGGCTTGCCCTGTTTGCAGGTGGTTGAACCTGCGAGCGCAGAGAATGCTGCCCGTTTGGTTGCTGAGCGAATGTGTGGGCGGGGGCAGGACTACATCAACATCGAACTGGACAGCAACCGCAACCAGCTCATCCGGGTGCACACCCTGCATGCCAATCACCATTGGGGCCTTGCATTCAGGCAGCAAGCGTTAGCTGCGCTGCTTTGGTGTGTTTCTGAACGGGCAGCGGTAATTGCTTGATATGAACCAGTGCTGCCTTGTGTGGGGTGTGACGGTGCGTTCTCGCCCTGGTCCGCAGCCAGAGGTGGTACTGACCTCGTGCATCCCTAAAGGTTCATGTGGTGCATCCGTAAAGGTTCATGTGGTGCATGCTCAGCCAGGGTCAGGTAGCAATCGACAGATGGGGCCACAGCTGGAGGCGATCACACTGGTAGCCAACGGGCTAACGCTGCATGCTTGGCCTGGCGCCGCAGCTGGAAGTGATGCTAACCAGCGCGACGCTGTCCGTGGCGCTCATCGGCGTGGTGTCCGGCCTGTTCGGCATGAACCTGCACAACACGCATGAGGACTCGTACGACACATTTGTTATCGTGCGCCCACTAACCTTCCCCCTCGCACAGGAGCATGGCACCTTTTTCGGTGTCTGCACAGTAACCTGCCCATGGTGCAGCAGGTAGTGGAGTGGAGCACGGAGGGCTCAAGGTGGGTCTGATACTTTGATCTGGTGCTACACCTGTGCTGAGACATGGAGTGTGCCGTCTGCAGGTGTCCTGCGTGTCGTCGGCGGGCGCGGTGCTCGTCTTCCTGCTGATCCTCGCCTTCTGCAAGTACAAGAAGCTGTTCTAGCTGCACAGAGGTTGCTGCCAGGACTACTGCGTCACAGTTTTGGGTCGTCCTCTGCACTGGTCGTGATTGTGCCGCATGCTGGGTTCATTGCTTTATGTGCAGGGAGGGTGCGCATGGGGAGGCATGTCACCGGCTGGCGCTGATTCAGCCTGTGTTGCTGCGAATTCACTGTTGATTCATTGTCGATCTTGCTTGACACGAGGCATGCATGGGCATGGTCGCCTTGGTCCGAACGTGTGACTAAAGACCGATGGTCAGTTAGCAGAAGAAGACCGACGATGGCAAGTTGATGTGCATCAACATTGCCCAGCCTGGGCAGACCATGGACAAACGCAATAAACCCACTTGACAGACATCTGCATCTGCACGGCCTAACGCCGGTTAAGTTCATGTAAGCTGGGCGGCTCAGCACACAGAGCAAAGTTTGCTAGGCGGTCACAAAACATGCTACACATAAATCTAAGACTGAAAGCTAGCGAGCAGAAAGCATACAGCCCACCAGCAGAAGTAAAGTATGGAACGCAACTCATGAGTTGATAGGCTGTGACTCCCAGGCAGCCCTTCCGCCTGGCCAAGCGGACCCTCACATGTGCAACTATGCAGCCACGGCTTGCGTGGCAGCTCGAAGACCTGTGCAGCGTGCATGCCCTTATGATCTCTGCATTCTCTCCCGCCACTCGCACCTCCCTCCGCTATTTGCATGAAAATTTCATGAGCATCACACCTGTGACACTTGTTGCCGCATTTGCCGCGTGAGCCAGCTCACTGCGCCTCCTTGCGCTGGGCGGCTGCCGCGGCGCGAGCAGCAAAGGCCGCTGCGCCGCTGCGGACGAGCGTCTGCTCCTCCTGTTGCACACAAACTGGCACTCAGCACTGGGAAGTTAACAGGGCCATGCTTGATAATGCACACGCCGGTCATGCTTCGAGACAAGGCAGCTGCAATTCACACGTGCGTGCAGCGTGTGCCCTGATACAGTGACATGCAGTTGCAGCCTGCAGTGGCAGCTATGATCCATGTCTACACACAGCAATTGAGACACATGGGCACTGCTGTGAACCGTTCTAACACACAGCAGGCAGTGGGCACTGGCCAGTGCCAATGCACATTGAGGAAACAGGCAGGAGCAGCATGCCTGCAGGTTGTCATAGCGGAAGCGCATGCGCAGGTTGGGCACATTGGTCTTGTGGATGTCATTGCCCTGCGGCCCAGGCTGCCAGTACTGCTGGTGCACCCAGTGCATCTTCACCTGCGCGCAACACTCATGTTCTGCACAGGAGCTGCGCGCGTGACCAGTGCTGTGCACACATCATCAACCCAGCAGCTGCGCACGCAGGCGGCACTCGGGTGCTGCATGCGAGTATGAGAATATGATGCTTTATGCAGCTTGAGATGGGATGCTTCATGGCCAGCTCAGCAGGAGTCCCTTCAATGCTGACAAGGGAAGTGCTGTGGCAAACTGATCGGCCATGGCAATGCGGTGGCTGGACAGCATCGTGTGACCAGGAACATGCGCAGGGAGCGCGCAGAGCTCGACTGCGGGGCGCCGCAGCGGCGCGCGCCTGGTGCGGGAAGCCCGAGTGCAGCACCGAGTTGCGCGCGATCTCGCACAGGTCGGTGGCGCTCAGCTTCCAGACCTGCGCGGCCACGCTGTACTCCTCCACGAGCGGCTCCTTGGTCAGGTGGATCTGCGCCGGCCCCACTGCTCCACCTCAGCTCCTGCATGCATGGCATTTCATCCATGCAGAGCAACATCATGCATGCACAGGGTGAGCGCGGAAGGCGAGCCTGCAGAGGGTCATCTGTGGACAGCGACAGCGACAGGCCGCGCGCGAAGAACGTGGGGAACGGGTTGCGGTGGTAGTCCAGGAAGAGCGAGTTGTTTGACAGCGGGCTCATGCACAGCCCGATCTGCGCGCGCCGCATGCTCAATGTGAATGGTGCAGCCAACCCGCACAGGTGCGATTAGCATGCACTATAAAGAAATATTGTATGCTCATATGCTGCACACAGGTATACCCTTGCACAGCATACACAATGTCAGCGGTACGGCGCGTCTGCAAGGCAACAGCCGCTGTCGATGTTGGTGTGCGTCACCGAGCACACTTCACAAGCAAGTGCACAAGCGGCGCACACCTGCGCCAGGTAGAACAGGTACTGCAGCGGCAGGCTCTTGCGCAGGTGGATGCCGTGCGCAATGTTCTCGCACAGCATCAGCGCGCTCACCAGGTGGTCGATGTCGCCCGCCTCGCCTGGACCATGTGTTTACCATGTCAGCGCTGTCTCCTCACAGCACAACTACTGTGCTGCCTAATGCTCCTGGTTGCTGCGGCAAGTGTCCTTTGTCCCTCATGGTTTCATGTCGCAGGTAATTCTGTGCAGAGGGCATGATTGCAGTCCAAAGCAGGTCGCAAGCATGTTCAAGCACAAACGAGGCATTGCACGGCTCACGCTTCACAGGTGCTAGCAGCAGCGCACCTGCATGAGGACGCAGCGCGAACGTATTCAACCCGCGCGCCTCGCGCAGCTTGTTCAGCGTGAACAGGTTTGCGTACGTGTAGTATGCATAGTACGCGTACGCGGGGTTGTGCTTCAAGTCCCACGCGCGCGGGCCCTGCATGTGCTTCGCCGGCCGCCGCTCCGGCTTGCTCTCATCGTCCACCATGTCAAAGCCCACCACCTGCATGGCGCACCGGGGAAGCGCTCAAATGCCTGGTTGTGGCATGTTAGCCTGGTAGAGGCATGTCCAAGCTGATAGATGCTGCTGTGTGCTAGAGCCAACAGGAGTATCCAGGACCTGTTTGCGCCACATCATTGAGGTCACAAGGTTTCAATCGCAAAGGTGGATGTGTGTGAGCGACTCAGGTGGCATGGAGCATGGGGTGCATGCATGAACGCTGGTACGCAGCCACACACTGCCCGATTGCACCAGCCAGAAAGTGGCTAACTTAGCAGCCACAGGCTGACAGCGGGTATCTTGCAATGGGCAGGACTTATCATTTTTGTGGGCGCGCCTGCTTCAGGAAGAGGTGGAGCTGCGGGTGGGACGCAGGGTCGACCGTGACCTCAAACAGCGGCGTAAAGATGTTGTCCAGCAGCTGCTCAAAATTCTCGATGATGCCCTGCGCCTTGTAGATGTCGTACAGGCGCGGCACCTGCAGCGACCATGCCTCACACTCCCAGCCCAAGAGTATCTGGGTGCAACCTCCAGCGCACGCAGCGGTGAGGCACACAGACTTGTGCAAACAAGCGTCTCACACAGAGGTTCCAGCATTGTGTGTGTGCACATGAGCTTCAGACGCCATGCGCCGGTGGCTTGCGCACGTGTTTGCGGGGCAGCCTCTTGCTGAGGGGCCGCGCCTGGATGAGCCAGACCACGTTGTCGGAGTACAGCTGGTTCTGGCAGATCCAGGCGGCCAGGATGTCCCACTCCACGCGCTTGCGGCCGTAGATGGAGATCCGGTACTCCGCGTGCTGGTACTTGCTGGCCTCCAGGTCGGTGAGCACCTCCTGCGTCAGCTCCGCCAGGAAGCGCCCGTGCAGCAGGTTGTCCTGCGTGCGCCGCGAACGGCCCCGTCTCTGCGCGTGCTCAGCCGGGCGCTCGCCTGCCCTGCTCGCACTCGGGGCGCATGTGCAGGTGCAGGTGGGCTCCCTGGTGCCCTTGCTGCCTCAGAGGCCAGGCCTGGTCAGCTGACGCTGAGCGGAGCCGGCTGCAAGGCGCTGCTCTTTAGCCTGGTGTCCGTGTTGTCAGCAAATGCCTACGCAGGGACGCAACCGTCCCCATGCCTATGCAGCTACCTGGCATGGCCAGATGCAGGTTCTGCCAGGCTCACGCTGGACAGGCAGCATGCGCCGAGTCGCGATCGCCGGCCAGCAGCCCTGGCGCGCCTGCTTGATGAAGATCTCGCGCAGGCGGCTCTGCCCGAAAGGGTTGTACTTCAGGTTGAAGCGGTCGAAGCGGTGGAAGGTGTTCTTGTCCGCGTGCATGTCCAGCGTGTCCACATTCAGGTCGTACCTGGGCGGGTCAGCGCACTAGCACTGATATCCCGCCTCCATAGTGCTGCCTATGTTGACATTGGAGCTATTGCAGTTGAAAGAAGAACTTTAAAAATATGAAAAGACCAGCACTGGACAGCAAGGGTGCTGGATGGCCCCTTTCCAGGCTTGCGAGGAGCGCGATTGGTCGGCAAAACATGCACCAGAGCGCGTACTCATGCAGGCGGTGGGGCAGTGCACCCAAGCAGCCAGCACGCACCCAGTCAGGTTGAGCGACTCGAACACCTCCTTGAGCGTGAGGTACTTGCCGTCGCGGAAGATGACCACCTCGTCGGGCTCCTTGCGCAGCTTGCTCTTGATGAAGCGCAGCAGGTGCTTCTGGTGCATGCATGCGCTGTGGTGCACGTGCGTGTCGATCTGCGGGCATACGAGCCTTTCCTGCATTAACTCCCAGCATGTAATGCAGCGCGGGCATGGTTTGTACCGCGTATCTGGTCTGCATATGAGAGCATCAGACTTCTCGTTAATTAATAGACGCATGAGTGTGCGTGATTGGGAACAGCGCAGGCGTCTCAGCTGCAAGCAGCCCAGCTCAGCATGTGCGACCAATGCATGTGTGAGCGCTAATATGCTTCCGCCTCGTGAAGAAACAGAACCAGCGGCCGCATCATGCCGCTATGTCTGGTTCTGAGCAGGTCACCACGCAGCGCCGGGACCCTCATCTGTCAGCAGCGCCCGGCGCGCAGCGCAGGGCGCCGCGCCTTGCGGACGTTGTAGAAGTCGCGGTGCGGCGCGCTCTTCTGCGCCAGGAACTCCTTGTCCGCATTCAGCTGCACGTGCAGGTTGAACTTCTGCTCCAGCAGCAGCAGTCGGTGGTGACTGAACGTCTTGACCGGGCCCATGGTGGAGATGCGCAGGATCCTGCGCGCCCGCGGCGTCAGGCGCCGCCGCGGGAGGCCGGGCGGCGCACGACCGGGCGCCTGCCATGGAGCAGAGAACGCGCCCCGCCCAGGCAGCACCCAGGCGCGCTCGGTCCTGTGCAGCAGCCTGGCAGGCAGGTGTGAACTGCTGCAGCCCTGCGCTCAGGGTAGGGTATAGGATGAGCCGCACCGGTGCATGTCGGAGAAGAACTCGTAGGACGTGCCCGGCACGGCGTACGGCTCCTCGGACCGGCTGGCGTCGGGCCACACGCGCACGATGCCGTCGTCCATCTCAAACACGTGAGCGCTGGGCTCGGCGGGCACCCAGTCGAAGGGCGCCGGCTGCACGTCCGAGGGCGCGGCCGCCTCCGGCAGCGGCGGCATCGCACACGGCGGCACCGCCGGTCGGAAGAGCCACTTGTCCCTGCGCGCGGCGCGCGCCTTTCTCGCGCGCCAGCTCTTGCATGTGGGACAGCTGCCGCGACGTGGCGCAGCACAGCTCGCCTGCTTGGCATGCGCGCATGGGGATGCTGGCCATGGTCTCGCCTCGAGGCAGGAGATGCGACCGGGCCGCGCCTCAGCTCGAGGCACTGCTGCAGCAGGAAGGTGACCTCCTCGGTCTCCTCGTTGATGGCGGGCTCCGGCGTGATCACGCGGCAGTACTGCTCGTGCACCGCCGCGTCCTCAATGATCTGCCGGCGCGCGTGCCGGCGCAAGCTTGGCGCGTGCATGGCGGGTTCTCCCCGAGCGTCGTTGTTAACATTCCGGGCCCCCAGAAAAAGAATCCAGTGTGGCGGGAACAGGCGTGCACAGTGAGCGGGACAGCCCCTGGCACGCTGTCCGGCGATGTTACCCACCAGCGCGCAGCGTGATTACCGCCGACCCACGGGCGGGCGCTGGCCGCGCCTTGCCCTCCAGCGCCATGTCGGAGGCGGGCGTGAGCGTGTGCGCGGGCGGCGGGTGCGGCATGGGCGCCGCGTACGGCGGCGGCACCAGCGTGTGCGCCAGCACCCCCTTCGCGCCTGGCGCCTGCCCGCCCGCCGCCGCGCCCGCCAGCGCCTGGCCGCCGCGCAGACGGCATGCTTCAAATGTCACGCACGGTGGGTGCAGAGGCTAGTGTGCGGAAACGGGCCCCAAGGCGGACGGCACGAGGCTGCTTGGCGCCCAGCAAAATAGCGGGTGGGAGTTGCCACTCTGAATGCAGGCTGCGGCCGCGAAGCAGCAGCGGCCAAGCCTGCGTTGAGACCGGTGAGTGTCACATGTGGAGTGCCAAGCAAGGGCAGCAGTGCAGGCCACGCATGCAGACCTGTGCTCATAACAGCCCAGTCTTGCTCGGAGCTGCAGGCGTGTCAGGAACATGCATGCATGTGTTGCGCTCTCTGCCCATGCTCCTCGCCGCTCATCTACTTGGTACCAGATTGGTGCGAACCGCACGTTGAAAGGGCTCGTGCATGGCTGCCCCGCGGCTGCGCCAGGCAACAGCACGGCAGCGCGCACCGCCGCGTTGTGCTCCTTGTGGAACTCCTTGGCCCTGGCCGGCCGGTGCGAGCCATCCGCTGGCGCAGGCTGCGGCCGCCACGGCCGCGCCCCGCGGTCGTCAGCCTGCCCGCGACAATTGTCAGTTGCCCATGTCACAACCCTTCCTTAAGGCACGCCTTCCATCCATGCAGGCTAGAGCAAGGCGTAGGTAAAGGGCGCCGCTCGCAAGCTGGCTATCCTTCACAGGCTGCCTCGGAAGCGATGAACAACACGTCGCGCACCGGGGCAGGCGCGGCGCCGTGGTGTGAGGCCGAGGGCGGCCCCGCGCCCGCGCGCCACCGCCACTCCTCATCCTCCGCCGCGTCCTGCGCACGGAGCGGTGCAGTGTGAGGCTGTACTTGTTGTTCACCACAGGCATCCATGCTGTGGCACCCTCCCTGGCCTTCTCATCTCAGGACACGGAGAGCTGGAACGGGCTCTGAGCAGTGCCAAGGCCGGCAGTGCCACCGGAAAGACGCTTGCCAGCACATTGAGCAAGCAGCGGGCGCAAGGCCGCACCCCGCGCGCCAGCGGAGGGCGCCTGGGCGACGTGCTCGGCTTGTCGCCGTCCTGCGCCACACCACTGCCACACGTCAAAGCTGGCCCTGTTTACCGTGAGAGGAATGCCCTACGCAAGAAAGCACTCAAGCGCAATTAACACTATAGGTTGTAGGTGAAGGCGGACCTCAAAGGGACGCGCGGCGTCACCGTTCATCCGCACGCGCGGCGACATGGGCTCCCCATTGTCGCCCGCGCTGCGGCCGTTGCGCCTCCTGGGGCTGGCAGGCCGGCCGCTGCTTGCGCACACAGCACCATCCTTACGACGCCCAAGAGCAAGGCGTGCTCCCCATTGTTCTCATGCATGCCTGACGCATCCATCATCATCGTTCAACTCTACCGCACGAGCTGCAAGGGCCGAACTGTCTCGCTGGTTCGCAGCACGTACTGTCAACGCTTGAGTTGTGGTGACGGGCGCTCGCGCCCACGCGTGGCCAGAGCCAGGCTGGGCTACCGGTGCAGCAGTGCTGCCGCGCCTTCAAGGCCCTGGCACGCACCCGACACCGGTTTTGGCGCGTCTCCTCGGCCTCCGTGCGTCAACATCGGGCCCTGGCAGGTACTGCAAGTACGCGTACACGGCGCCTGCAGCCACGGCGCTGCCCACCAGCACGCCGCCCGTGAACAGCAGCACCAGGTTGGTGCTGCGGCCGCTGGTGCTCGCGCCGCTGTCCATCAGTGCATGCCCTTGCCTCCCGCACTCAGCGCCTTACATCTGCACGTGAGGTATTGATGCGAGCCTGTCCACTTGTGCCTCAAGTCAACACGCCAAGCAACTGAAACAATGCACTGCAATGCAGCCTCTCGCGATCTCGATCGGGATGCGCATTGCCAAGCGCTACTGATCAGGAGACCTCATGAGGAATGCATGTTGATGTCAACATCAAGGCTACATGCTTAATATTTGTTAATATTATTCTTTTATTCAAGAACTAGGGCAGCTTTGTTCAAGTAGGGTAGCCTTCAAACATGAACTCGCATCCTGCGGTCAGTCGCTGTCAGCTCGTGCACCCTGGGTAAGCACCCAGGCGCGGTGCCAAAGTCCATGCGCTTTGCGCGGCAGTAATAAGCGCAACGAGAGCGTATATGGAGCGGCTGGGTGCTGAAGCCCCTGCGGAGCAGCAGGCCACCGTGATGGACGCAGAAAGCAGGCGGCAGGTGCAGGAGATATTCGCCGCGTTCGACAAGGACGGTGATGGCGTGCTCAACAGGGTGCGCGCCTCGCGCCGCGCGTCTCACAGCGCCTGTCGCGCACGCGCACCTGTGCTGCCTACAAGAGCTTGCCAAGACACTCGTCTAGCATGCTGCTCGTGCGGAGGCGTGAGCTTGCAACAGCGCTCAGGGTCGCAAGTCCGGCTTGCAGCCCGATCGGCCCACAAGCCCTGCCTTCGCTGCGCCTATTCCTTCTCCAGCATCCTGGCGGCTGCCCGCCAGGCAGGCAGCGCGCGCCGCAGCACAGGGCGCGCCCGCGCGGTCCGCCTAGCTAAGCTCGGCGGCGCGCGCGCAGGAGGAGCTGGGCAGCTACGTCAACAGCACCAACCCCAACGTCGAGTTCACGCCCGTCCAGATGCAGGCGATCCTGGAGGAGGTGTGCGGGCGCTGCTGCGCCCCCGGCGCTGGCTGCCTGCGCTGCCTCTCTCTCCAAGGACGGCTCCCCGGCGAGGAGCACCAGTCTGAGCACCAGTCTGAGCGCGCAGCGAATGCGCCGCCTGCTGCGCATGCAGGAAGCTGCCGTTCAGCTGCAGCGTACCGCCGCAGGCGGCCACCCCGCCGGCGCGAACCGCCCCGAAAGCGGGTGATCTTGCCTGCGGCGGCCGCGCAGATCATGGTGGACTACCGGCCCTGGTGGCGGCGCGGCGGGCTGACGCTGGAGGGCATGGCGCGCACGTACGCCGACGGCGTCAGCAGCGCGGCGGCCGACCACGCCACGCTCGGCCTGCACCTGCCGCGGCCCGCGGCGCCGGCGGCGGCCGCCACTGCGCAGGCGCCCGCCGCGCCCGCCGCGGGGGACGCGGGCGCGCTGCAGAGCTTCCCGGTGGAGCTGTCGCCCATGAAGGCGTTCGGCGGCCAGGTCCGGCCCGCGGCACATGCGAGCGCGTGACGCTGCCGCGCCCTGCCACCCACGCTCAGACCCGTGCCACCCACGCTCAGACCCGAGCCTGTTCCTGTGTAAAGGCAAGTAGCCTCTGCAACATGCGGCGGCGCGGCGCAGCAGCGACCGCCGCGCAGCGATGCAGGCTGCGTGCGCTGGCAGCGACGCAAGCGCGCAAACGCACCGGCGCGTGCGCGCCGCAGGGGCTGGCATCCGCGACGACGTCCGCGGCGGCCAGCCCGCAGCGCTCCGTGACCAGCTTCCCGGTGGAGCTGCTGAGCGGGCAGTCCACGCCTGCCGGCCCGGCGTCCAGCGGCCGGCCCGGCGCCAGCCCCGCGCCGGCCGCCGCCGGCCCGGCCGCCGCGCAGGCGGCCGCCGCGCTTGCCGCGGCGGACCGCGCGCTGGCCAACGTGGCGCGGCCGCCCTCGGCTGCCAAGAGCGGCCTGGGCGTGCCGGCGGGCGGCGCGCCGCGCAGGGAGGCTGCGGCGCCAGCCGCCGCCCCGGACGACCCGGCGTCGCTGTCGACCGTCAAGACGCTGCTGGACAAGATCGCGTCAATTCCGCCAGCAGGTGTCCGCCCTGCCGCCCAGCGCCGGCGCCCAGCGCTTGCGTACCCTGTTGACAAGCTCCCGCATCGGCCACTGCGGTCACAAAGGCGCCACTAAGCGCGTGACCAAGCAAAGCTTACCCTGGTGGCGGTGATGTCATTGACGTCGCACTACCCGGCACCCGTCGCCTGCTAGACGACAAGTGAATGCATCACCTATGTCATTAAGTCACCGGGCGTCAGCTGCGCAAGCTCCCGCGCATATATTGCAAGGCAAGTCCTTCGTGGTCACGAAACTTGTGGCAAGCAGGATACGCAACGAGCAAAAGGGGTAGCGGAACCTCACCAGCCATTAAGCGCAAGCTGCATGGCGGGCTGGTGCCATGAGGCAGCAGCGCGCTCCAGACGCTTGCGCTCCATGCAGAGGCGTAGCTCAGCGCCCGGCGGCGCGCAGGCGCCGCTGCGCCCGCAGCCACGCCGCCATCCGGCACGCCGCTGAAGAGCAGCCGCGCGGAGATTGCCGCGGCCAAGGCCACGCTGGCGGCGCACGCGGCGCACGGCTACGGCGGCGCGCTGGACCGCGCGGCCGCGCGCGAGGCCGCCGGCGGCGCGGCGTCGGGCGGCGGGCCGCGCGCCGCCGTCGACGCCGCCAAGGCCGCGCTGGCCGCCTACTCGGCCGACGCCGGCGGCGCCGGCTTTGCCGCGGTGCTCGCCGCGCGCGCCGCGCTGGAGGTGCGACAATGTCTGGGATGTGGGAGGGGCCACGTGCCTTCAGGGTTACTGCGCGTTCTGGTGTGTGCTGCATGAATCAGTGCAAGCAGTGTCATAATACACGATGACTTGCTTCACAACATCCTCGCCTGTCCTGTCAACTGAGCGCTGTTGCAAACACAGTGCACGCCGGTTTTGGCACGCGCCTCAGCAGGCAGCGCCACTTTGCGTCAGCAGCACACCGCCACGCAGCTCTACGGCCTGGCTCCTGACGCTGGCGGCGCCGCGCAGACGTACCCGCACCCAACACCGGGCTCGCCGCTGGCCGGGCGCGCGGCGGTGACCGTCGCGCATGACGCGCTGGCCGCGCTGCCAGAGGCGGGCGCGTCGCCCACGCGCGCGGCCGCCGCGGTGGCCGCCGCGCGGCGCGCCCTGGACGCATACCCTGAGGCGGACGCAGCGCCGGCGGGCGCGGCGCCCGCGCGCGCGGCGCCCACGCCGGGCGCCGCCGACGCGCGCCGCGCGCTCGCCGCCGCCCGGGCAGCGCTCGCGGCGCTGCCGGCGCTGCCGCCGGCGCCGGCCGGCCGCGGCGGCGCGCCCGGCAGCGCTGGGCGCGCCGCGCGCGCCACGCCGCCTGCCGGCCGCGCGCTGCGCGCCAGCACGGGGCCTGGCGTCGGCCGCGGCGGCTCGCCGCTGCGCAGCGGCCGCATGGCGCCGGCCAGCGCGCGGCCGGCGCGCGCCGCCGGCGAGGACGCCACGGCTGGCCGGCCGCGGCCGGCCACAGCCACCACGGGCGCGGGTGCAGTGGGCTCGCCGGCGGCGGCGGCTGCGTCTGCGCTGGCGGCCTACCCGGCCACGGCCGCGGCCGCGTCGCCGGCGGCGCGGCGTGCGGTGGGCGCCGCGGCCGCCGCGCTCGCCGGCTGCCCCCCTGGCGGCGAGCGCACGCCGGAGGGCGCGGCGGCGGTGGCGGCCGCACGCGCCGCACTGGCCGGCTTCCCGACCGGCGCCGCCGCGCCAGCGGCCGGGCGCGCGGCGGTCGCGGCCGCACGCCGTGCGCTCGAGCGCGCAGCCGCAGTCGCCGAGCTGCCCAGCCTGCCGGGCTCGCCGAGTGCGGCGGCGGCCGCGGGCGCAGAGCGCGCGCCCTCCGTCGGCCTGCCCGTCACGGCCGCGGCAGGCGACCCCAGCAGCTTTACGCTCGCGCTGGCGGCGGCCGGGCTGGCGGGCGGCGCGCCCGACGCGCCCAAGCCGCCCGCCCCGCGCGTGCCCGAGCCGCCCGCTGAGCTGCCGCTTGCGTCGCCAGCGCCCGCCGCGGGCGCGGGCGCGCCGTCCGGGGACCCGCCCGAGACCAACACGGCCTGGGCGCCGCAGGCGGGCATGGCCCTGCCCGCCGCCGGCGCGGCCGACAAGGCGCCCGACGCCCCGAAGCCCGGCGCCGCCGGCATCATCTCGCTGACGGCCGCGCCGGCCGGCGCCGCGCCCGCGCCCGCACCGCCGGCGCTCTACGTCGGGCCGGACGGCAGCGTGAGCCCCGTGGCGAGCGACGAGGGCGGCGCCGCGGCGCCGCCGGTGCTGTACGTCGGGCCCGACTACGACGTGAGCCCCGTGCCGCCGGGCGAGCGGGGCTCCACGCCGCTGTCGTCGAGGGCCGCCGGCCTGGCCGGCTTCTTCGGCGCCGGCCGCCCGCGCAGCGCCAGCGCCGGCGCCGAGCTGCCGGCCGCGCGCGCCGCGCCGGCCGCGGCGCCGGCCGGGCCTGCTCCGCAAGTGCCGGGCGCGGGCGAGGAGGCGGCGCCTGTTCAGGCCGCGCCGGACGCCACACCGTCGCCCGCCGGCGCGCCGGGCGGCGCCCAGGGGCTGGGCGGCGCGGCGTGGCACAATCCCATGTTCCGCGACGACCGCGACTCGCGCTCGCCGCCCAGCGCGGCGACCTCGGCGCAGACCAGCCCTGCCGCGGCGGGGCCGGCGCCGCCGCTGCCCGCGCACGCGGCCACCGCCGAGCAGGCGCGGGCCCGCCCGCCGGCCAGGAGCGGCAGCCTGCGTCTGTGGCCGTCAGCATGGCGTCGGGCGTGCACGCGCGCTCAGGCCGCAGGGTCGCCGCGCGCGCCTGCATGAGCCCAAATGGCTTGGCCTCCCTGAGACCCGCGCCCCGCCATGCGGCCAGGCCCTGCCTGCCAGCAGCAGTGCTCACAGGCGAGCTAGAAATCGTGTTGTCGAACCCATACTCGCCAGGCGCGCATGTCAAGCGCGTGCACTCGTGCAGCCAAGGACGGTGTGAGACCCTGCAATGCAAACCCTGCCTCGCAGGCGCCCTCCGAGCCCGCGAGCGCATCGCGCTCCGCCTCGCCGCCCACGCAGGGCGCCGACGGCGGCCCCGCCGGCCTGGCGCCGATCCGGACCGGCCGCATGCTGCGCTTCGGGCGGCTGCTGTCCACGGGGTCGAGCGGCGATGCGGAGCTGCCGGTCGCGCCGCCGCCTGCGCTGGACATGTCGGAGGCCGCCGCCGCGCGGCGCGCCGCCATGGCCGCCGTGCTGCAGGAGCCCGCGCCGCCCCGGTGCGTGCTGCCCTGGGGCCGACTCCGCCGCAGCCCGTGCTGCTTTTTGCAAAAACGGGCAGCCAGGCGCGCGGGGCAGCGCGGCGGCCGGCACCGCCCAGGGGCAGCGCACAAAAGCCAGGAGCGTGGCGTGGCGCGCGGATCAGGGGCAACCCCCTGACACGTTGTGCAGATGCGCTGTGCCGCCCGCGCTGATCCCCTCTGCACCGCCACGACCGTGCTGCGCCTGTGCTGCCGCCACCCGGGGAGAGCCACCAGCGGGCGTGCAACGGGCGCTGTGTGCGGGGCAGGGCGGCGCCGCGGGCGTCGCCGGCGGCTGCCGCGCCGACGGAGAGCCTGGACCGCGTGCTGCGCGACGCACAGCGCCTGCTGCAGGCCGGCACGGCCGGCGAGGCGCTCGGCGCCGGCCTGGCGCCGGTGCGCGCGCGCGCCGCGCGCCTGGACGGCCCGGACGACGCGTACCGCGCGCACCTGCTGATCGGCACGCGGCTGGCCGAGCTGTGCGCGCCCTAACCCTACTAACCTACCCTCGCCGCCCGCCCGCCGCCCGCCCGAGCCCCTGCGCCTGCTCGTTCGCCCGCCGCCCCCATGCATGGGCAGGCCGCGCAGTGCCCGTCTCGGCTGCTCAGCACAGGGCAGCCTCTCTGCGTGCTGTGCACGTGACATGCCCCTGCTGCCCTGTCGTTTGCCCCAGAACAGGCTGTCACGAGCGTGACCTGGAAGCCCTGTCAGGCAGTCACTACCTGACGGCATGCCCGAGCGCGCTTGCAAGCTCCTTTGCTGTGTGGCCTGCTGCAGCTGCATGCTATGCTCACAGCTTGCGGCCACCCACTTTCGTGCAAGCGGCCCCCTGACACTTCCCCCGCACCCCTGCACGCAGGGGCCACCACGAGCAGGCAGCGCTGTTCTTTGCGGAGGCCGCGCGCCTGCGCCCCAGCGAGGCGCGGACGCTCTTCAAGCTCGGCAACGCGCACTTTGGCTGCCAGAGCTACGGCCCGGCCGAAGCTGCGTACGAGGCCGCGCTGCAGGTGCGCGCTGCGCACTGCTAGTGACCTTGGCCCGCATTTGCACTGAAGCCCTTGCTCTGCAGCCTTTGCACGCATGCACATCGCAGTGCATATCAATGCTGCACTGCCTGTTGCACGGCTCAAATGCGCACATGTTTAGACATGCGCTGCGGGCGGGAACGCACGGCCTGGTATTCGTCAGTGAAACCCAAATGCAAACCCTCGCAGGCGGCGCGCTCGCCGGGCGACGACGCGCTCGCGCCCAAGGTGCACGTCAACCTGGGCATCACGCTGGAGGCCGACGGCCGGTTGCTGGCCGCGGCCGACCACTACGGCGCGGCCACGGCGGCCTGCCCAGGCCACTTCCGCGCGCGCAAGCTGCTCGGCAGCGCGCTGTACGCGCTCGGCGACCTGGCGGCCGCGCGCGCCGAGCTCGACTTTGCGGTCGCGCTGCAGCCCGGCTACGCCGACGCGCACTGCGACCTGGGTGCGCCGCAGGAGCGCGCGGGCGCCGGCGCCCAGGCTCGTGTGGCTGGCTTGCCGCGGGCTGCCCGCCGTGCGGCCGCCGCCTTGGGCGCACGGTGTGCGCGGCCGCGCCCGTGAGCGCAGGCCGGGGACGCCGGCACTGCCGACAGCAGTCGCTGTGCTCGGCGCGTGCGTGGGTGCTGCGCATGCCGACGAGCCGGGCCCGCGCCGAAGGCCCAGCAAGCCCTCGGACGTTGTGGCCGTGAGCAGGGGCACGGGCGCGCAGGCTGCGTGCTGTGCGCGCTGGGCGACGCGGACGGCGCGCGCGCCGCATTCCAGGCGGCGCTGCGCCTCGCGCCGCAGCACCTGGAGGCGCGCCGCCAGCCCACCGCTAGGGTAGGGTTGCATCGTGACGCGACCCTGGCAGCGCGGCAGGACTGCGAGCTCATGCAAGGCGGCGGAGACGTTAATGTATGATTGGTGCGCGATGGCTGCGCAGTCCGTTCTGGTGGTTAAAACGTTGAGGGGCCCCCACTGCGGCCACTGAGGGCTGTGCTGACTGGAGGCCTGCAGCCTTGGCCCCGGTCACCATTCCCACAGAGCACGCAACGGCAGCGCATGCAGGCAGAAGAACAGATGCTCGCACACCGTGCGGCCGCAGCACCTCTGCAGACGCTGAAAACCGCGCGCGCGCGCGCGCAGGCGCTCTTCAACCTGGGCAATCTGCTGCGGCAGCACGGCGAGTTCGAGGGCGCGGTGGAGTGCTACGAGGGCGTGCTCGCGCAGGCGCCCGGGCACTGGCGCGCGCTGCTCAGCCTGAGCGTCGCGCTGATCGGGCTCGCGCGCGAGGACGCCGCCAAGAAGGCGCTGCGCGCCGCGTTCAAGGCCTCCGGTGCGGGCCGTGCGGCTGCCCACCGGGCCCCGCGACGCGCGCGCTCGCGCGCTGGCGGCTTGCGCGCCGCGCGCGTCACCCTGCGGCTGTGTAGCATATGCTCAATGTCAGTGTTGCTTGCATGTTTGGGTGTTTAGGGATAATCAATCACCTCATACAGAGCTGCCGCTGTGGTGGCGCTGTAGGAATGCGCGCATGCAGCGTGTGCACTGCGCACGGCCTCGTGCCCTGCGCGGGGGCGCCTAGCGCGGGCCGGCGCGCGCAGGCTACAGCGGCAAGGTGGCCGAGGAGATCGACATGTTGCGCCGCCTGGCGCGCAAGGGCGAGGACCGCACGCGCCTGGGCCGCCTGATGGAGGTCGTGGAGGACAAGACCGCGTCCGCGGTCGCCGTTGCGCCCAAGGATGCCAAGGTAGGCTTTATGCCTAACCCTAACCGCGCCCCGCGAGCCTGTCCCTGCAATGTCCCCCCACGAATGCTTCTCTTGGCGTGCTCCCGCGTCCATGCTTGCTGCAAGCAACATGCGACATGACCTGTTCCCAGTGTGTGCAGGCCGCTTGCGCAGCCTGCCGCTCAGCAGGCCTGCCCGCGCGGAGCGCCGCAGGCAGGCAGGGGTTGATATGCGTTGCACTCTGGCCGGTGAGCGCTGGCTGGTGAGCGTGCCGGCTCGCGCCGCGCGCAGAAAGCCTCCTGGGGCGCGGCGGCATTCGCGGGCCTGCGCCGCGCGGCCAAGCCCGCGCCGCCAGCCGACCCAGCGGCCGAGCTCGCGGTGAGCGTCGACGCGGGGCTGCTGCGCGAGCTCGCGCCGCTGGCCGCGCTCGCGCCCAAGGCGCTCTGCCGCGCGGCCACCGACGCCAACCTGGCGCCCGAGGTGGCCCTCTCGTGCCATAATTCTTTACCCCGGCGGCGCTTGCCAGGGCCCCCATCTGGCCTACCTCCAGGCCGTGTGACGCCCATCAACAGCGTAGCGTGACAATACGCAGCATCCGCTGGTGTGAAGCCCATCAGTCAGCGGAGCATGACAATATGCAGCGTCCGCTGGGGTTGAGCTCCCTGCCGGCCATGTCAGGCGCCGGCCGTCAGCCGCTCGCTCTGCGAGCGCGTTTGGCGCGCGCTCGGCGGCAGGCGGCGGGCGCATCGAGCGCCGCGGGCAGCGCCAAGGCGGTGCCGGCGGCGCGCGCGGAGGCGCTGCTGCGGCGCCTGCTGCCCGGCCTGCCCGCGCTGCGCTTCCAGCACCTCATGCGCGTCGTGCGCCACGAGCTCTTCTGCACCCTGGACCCGGCCGGCGAGGGGCGGTGCGGCCCCTGATTCCCTGCCCGTCCCATCATGGCCGTGAGCAGACACTAGTTCGCTCGCATCCACTGCACGCTCTTTCGCTTTGCGCCTAACATGGGTGAGCGCAGAAGGCCGGCATGCGCATGACAAGGCGGAGCCTCGCTGCCCTGCTGCTGGCTGCTTGTCCCAAGCGCATGACACGCTGCTGAGCCAGCTCACGCCCTTCAGCACTGCCGGTCTGGCCCCTGTACCGCGGCCGTTGCGTCACTGCACTGCGAGCGCTAGCGCCCCTGTGGGCCTGCTGCTGCTGCGGCACCCCGCCGCCAAGCACTGCCAAAGCGTCGTGCGGGCGCATGCCCCGCCCGGCTGTGGTGCTCACCAGGCCCAGCAGCTGACGCTGCGGCTGCCCCAATGCAGGCGAGCCAGCCCATGTACACCCAGCACCTTGCAGACAAGCAGCGCATGCTGCGGCGTCGGCAGGCTGGTGATCGCGGGCCTGCTGCCGGCGCCGACATGACCCCCAACATGGGCACACCCGCGCCACCCTGCCTTGTATACACACTGAAACCCACGGTGGCCGCGGCAGGGTCGTGGACCTGGGCCTGCTGCTGGCGCTGCTGGCGGCGGCGGCCGCGGGCGTCGTGGAGGCGCGCGCGGAGGCCGCGCACGTCATGCTCGCCTGGCGCGCGGGCAGCCGCGGCGTGCCGCGGGCGGCCACCGCGCTCTTCATCGCCGCGCTGCACGCGCGCCCCCGGCCTCACGGCCGCCCCGCATCTGCGAGAGCATGCGCCGCGGGGCTGCAGCAGCGCTGGGTGCCCTGCCAGCTTGGATGCAGAGCCCGATCCTTCCATGCTCCCAGGGCTGCTCTGCGCGCGGCAAGGTGATGCCTGTACGATTGCTGCATGCTCACAAGTGCGACATGGCACTCTCACTGACGCGCCGCGCACACTCCGCATGCTCCTTTGCGCATGCATCACACACGCCGCCAATGCCGACCGTCGCCCGGTCTGTGCACCTGCCGCAGCAGCGCCGCCGGCGTGCTGACACCGTGGCCCCGCCACTGCGGCAGGCCGTATACGGCGTGGAGCACAAGGCGCGCCGGCTGCGCGCCGCGCAGCAGGCCGAGGCCGAGGCGGCCGCCGAGGCCGCCCCGCCGCAGAGCGCGCCGCAGTTCGTCATGATGCTGCTGCACCCACAGAATGGCTTCCCCGCGTTCGGCGCGCTGCACGCCGCCACCGAGGGCGGTGCCTGAGGACCCTCACCTAACTACCCTAACCTACCCTCAAGACGGCTTCCCCGCATGTGATGCGCTGCACGCTGCCACCGAGGGCGGCGCCAGAGGCGCAGGGGGCTCTAGCTCGGCTCGTGCCAGCGCTGCCACATCCGCGGCGCGCGGCTGCTGCTGCGTGAGTGCGCGGCGAGGGGTGTAAGGGCGCGCTGAACATGGGTGCTGAATCATGTGCTGCCGCCTATATGTCTGTGCTGCGCGGCATGCCGGTGGTGGGCAGGGCACAATCGCGGTGCAGCGTTGGACAGGGTATGTCAGGCTCACGTGCGCCCGTCTTCATGACGGCACATACCGCAGGGCTAAGCACAGGTAGTTTTCGCAGTTAGGCGTCTGTGGGTCAGGAGCTTTCTGCAGCCTGCTGTGCCGCTCGCGCATGGCTTTCGCCAGGGCTCAGGGCGGCGTCACTTGTGCCCGCCCATGAGGCTGTATGATGCGACTCGGCTGCTGGGCTTGACTGCCAGCCGCTTTGTGACGGCCCAGCAGGACCCCCAAGGTAATTGACGGCTGCAAGGGGCTTCAAAATTGCTGTGACTGCAGGCTGCAGCTGCAGGGGTGCGTGCATGAAGGCATGCGGCCAGCAAGGATGCTGCAACTGGGATGATGAGGAGCCATGATGTCTCATGGAACTCGCTTTGAGGCGCGGGTTTCTGTCTGTGGGAGCACGCCACATGTCGAGGGCGACCAGCGTTCACTCTTTACCCCGCAGGGAGTGGGAGGAGCGTAGATTGAGAATGCCTGATACGTACAGTGCCTACTTTTACCTCCGCAATGGAGGCTATGGAGCAGCACAGCATGTCGTTAGCAGACATGCCTGGTCGTACTGTGGCATGGGGTACTCATACTGGTCAACGCTGTGGGTTGGTACGTGTCACACAGCAGTGCACGGCGTCGTAGAGGCAAGTCGGTTGCTTAGGTGCGCAGGAGCGTAGGCGCTGGCGCCCTGGGCGCAGACGCCAGCTTTGATATGGCAGGTCATGTTTTGTGAGTCATGGAGCTGGGGTCTTCCATACAAGGCCAAGCATGCAAGCCTATGGGTGCATCATCCGTGCCTGGAGCGCCGCAGCTGAGCGTTGAACCCAAGTGGGCTCGGACTTTGTGGGTTTTGTCACAAGTGCTGCATGTCAGCCGTCAAGCCCGGTGCAAGACCATCTGTTACGCTGACCCCCGCGCACTCCCTGAGCATACCCTTGGCCCCCTTACCAGACACTTTTGCAACCCAGCTAAGGCGTATACAGACCAAGCATGAGCGTGGACGCAGAGTGCTAGCACAGAGACAGATAGCAAAGCACACGCCAAAACACTCACCATGTACACATGCTGCCAGTGTGCAGCACAGCGCTGTCGCACTCCTATGACCTGCCACTGTGGCAGGCAAAAGTGGCGCGTGGCGCACAAGCACAAAGCGCACCCCGTCCAGGCCAGGCCTACTGGCAAATACCAAGCACAGGGGGTTCCAGGAAGGCACAGGGGATGGTAGGTCCAGCTGGGCCTCTGCCCCGCCCTCGTGTCTCTGGTGCCCTAAGTGCACAAGGTCCGCTGCAGGCTGCCGGCTGGCAACCCCGCAGTCCTGGAGCGCGCTAGACGCACTTGTAGATGGCGCGCTCCTCGGGTGAGTACATCAGCGGGAGGCCGGCCTGTTCAGGCGTCGCTGCCGTGTCCGAGCCCAGCCAGTCGGCAACGCACGCCCGTCGCCCCGCACTGCTTGCAACCTTCGCGGCCGGCGCGGTGGCAGCCCGCGCGGGGATGGCGTTGGGAGGGTGCGCCTCGGGATCCTGCCTCCGCGCGCGGCTGCGCGGCTCGGACGCCACAGCTGTGGCGGGGGCGGCTGCGCCTTCGGAGCGATCGGGCCCCTCCGCGGCCTTGTCCCAGCGCATGAGCAGCCGCTCAAGCTCCTGTCAATGCAGGTGCACCCTCTTCAGTGCCCCGTGACACTTCTGTAAGCACATAGTCTTCAGTAGTCACAAGCGTGGCCCTGCAGCAGGCACCCTCGCATTCATGGGAGTGCACAAACACCTTCCACAGGGAGCATTCATGGGAGTCCACAAATACCATCCGGCATATGGACGGAGAAGTGAGCAAAGCGATGCATACCGCAACCACAGTGGCCTCGTCTGCGTCACATCCGCGCGCGCAGAGGCGTTCCAGCAGCTCGTCCAGTGGTCTGCTGCCCCAGTCGCCAACAGCGGCCAGCAGACGGCGCGCCTCCTCCCACACCAGCCGCTCAAAGGTTGGTGCGCGCTCGGGCGGCGCGGCGGCGGCGTCCTCGCTGGCCTCTGCATACAGCCTCACCTATTTAATGCAGGCCAGGCAGTGCTAACAATACCCAACCCACGTAGGAAGGACCAAAGGGCCTCCAACAAAGCACACACTGAAAGTTGGCATATGCGTAAGAGCCAGTAAGTGTGTTCTGAGTCCCTGTGGTTGAGACCTATAGGTGCAAACTGAGTACAGCGCAAGTGATGCTCACCCGCCGTGCTGTGAGCAGGCGTGGCGGCAGGCGGCTGTGGACTGCTGAGCTGAGCGGGCGTGGCAGCAGGCGACTGTGGTCTGCTGACCGCCTGGGGCGGGGAAGCTGCTTGCGCTGCGGGCCGCGCCAGTGGCTTCTCCACAAGCGCATGCCTTCTGCTCTGCAGGGCTCCCTTCACAACAGTCTGCCCGTGCGTGTGGATATCAGTCCTCAAGCAACAAGTCCTGTGGTTGCGACGCTGACATCTAAGCAGCTCTATGCTTCTGAAGATATGCACTGGCAGTGCTGTTAAGTAAACAGAGTCACGTGCGTGCCCCTCATGCTCACATGCATCAGCTTGCACAAGGACGGGCTAGGAGCACACCTCTGGCTCTGAGGTGTTGCGCTGCGCCGGCAGCGTGTTTGCATCCACGGGTTGCAGGGGCTTGCCAGCCCGCGCGCTGAGCCCGCGCCTTGCAGGCGTCTTGGCAGCGCGCGCATGCTCTGCACCACCATGCACGGGTGCCGCGTTCTCCTTGTCGGTCTGCGCACGCGGATGCGCCATACCTGATTTTGTGAAAAGGACCGTTTATCGCCTCGAGCTGAACCTGATGAGCTTGAAGCCGTACTTAGCCGGGGTTCAGCCCTTGACCTCAGCTCTTGTAACCGGTGCAAAGCTTCTAAAGCTTGGCTCCTTGCAAGAAGAGCCAGAAATACAGAATTCAACATACTTACTCATGAGTTTCCTCACCAATCAAGCGTCAAGCTGCTAGCCCTGTCTGTGTTAAGCTATGTTAAGTTATGTTAAGCCTGACAGCCGCAGTCACAGCACCGCATTACAAACAGCGAGGACTTTGTAGGGACTGATACAAACAGATACGTGAAGACTACCGCACAGAAATACTCTTATGGGCATGCATATGTACATGCATCGTATATGCGCAACACGGCAACATATATAGGCAGCATGGCAAAGACTGCACCTAGCCACTGCAGGAGTTTGTTTGCTTCAAACCGTGGCACAGATACACGTGCGCGGGCCACTCCTGGGTGCACCTTAACTGGCTCAGAGGGCACCTGCGGATCTGCCTCAGATGCACAACTGCCAGTTTCAGTAACAGCCATGCATGTAAGCTCAGCATTGCCTTGTCACGCGGTTTGCTTACATGCTGCACACCACCTGAAATGTTGGTGTACTGGCACCTTACAGGCCTGGTGCACCGCTTGGCCAGGCAACCAGGCTGCCATGACCAGCGTATGCTCGCTCAGCCGACAACGGCCGCCGCGGCGCGCCGCAGTTGCGCAGCCGCCTCACTCACGATGCGCCGCACAACCTCCTCGGCCGGCTCGTCCACGGATTTGATCAGGCCCACGCCGCCGCCAGACCAGGTTTGCACGCACACGATGCCTCCCATGTACAATTTATTGTTACATTCAGTTGCAAAACATGCAGACACGACACCTTGCTGCAAGCCCTGCGCCTGCCTCAGCTCAACAAGGCCCCGCTCGGCGACCGCCACCGCCTCTCAGCGCACTCGGCGCACCTGCACCACCGACGTGTCGCCGCGAGCAGCCGCCTCCTTCAGCTCCTTCTTCAGCGCCTCCTTCTCCTGCACGCCAGCCGCACGGCCTCGCATGCAAGGCTCTATCGAACTCAGGCCAAAGCCTGCCAGCACCCGTGTCTGGCAGCTGGCCAGCGTGCACGCAGGGTGCGCACGCAGGGTGCGCACCAAACCGCCCCGACCACGTTTCTTGTGAATGACCAGCATGACTGTAGCATTCCCGTTGCGCCTTAGACCCATGGCAAATCGTGCCAGAACGTGTGTCATTGCATGCATATGACCGTGTGTGAGTGGATCCTTGGTCGTGCAGCAAAAGCAGGGGCGCGCGCCTGCTCAGGCACGCCGCGGACATGCAGCTCGGCAAAGCGGTTCTTGAGTGCGCGGCCGTCGGCGTACGCCGGCCAGGGCACGGCGCCCAGGTCGTCGTAGATGCGCGTCCTCACGGTGGCGCCGCCCTCGCGCGCGTCGGAGGCGCCCACGTACAGCGCCTGCAGTTGTGCCAGGCTGTAAGTGACCACAGCGCACAGACAGCATGGGCCCTGCGCCCACGTGATGAAGATGCTGCGCCTGGCAGATGCTGTTGCCCATAACAGGGGGAGCTCGCCCCTGCGAAGCTGCCCATGACAGAGCAGCACACAGGCGTGGTCCTTGGCATGCACGGGGCGCTGTGTCGCGCTAAGAAGGCCAACTGCCGCGCACACCGCTCCTAATGCATGCGCACCTTCTTAGCATCGCTGAGGGTCGACTCCGGCGTTGCACATAGGCGGGTGCCCAGCACCGCGCCATCAGCGCCAGCCGCCAGCACAGCCGCCACCTGCGCGGTTTCCACGGCGACAGGTATTGACCGTACAGCTCCTGCAGGCACCCTGTGAAGCTCCCTGCAAACTGTTCGTGACGCAGCAAGCCACTCATCCAGGCTTCACATAGGCAGCCTTAGTTGGCTCTTACACAGCAAACAGGGCTGCGTGCAAGACAGCACTGTGTAGACGGGGTCCCTTGTTCCAACACATGGGCAGTCAAATCAGGGTACAGCGCGCGTGTACCTGCCGGCCGTCGCAGATGCCGCCTGCCGCCAGCACGGGCACAGGCGGCCGGCCGTGGCGCGCGCACGCCGCCGCAACGGCATCCACAACCTCAGGCAGCAGGCACAGCGTAGTCGCATTGCCGCCGCGCGCGCCGTGCCCGCCCGACTCGCTGCCCTGCATGCCCAGCGCAGGCCCCCTTGGCCGAAGCTGATGCGCTTGCAGCAGGGGTGAAGGCCTTTGCCGCGCTGGCCGGCATAGCCCAGCCTATCGCCGACATTGGCAATTCGAGGGATGATGACTCAGACATGGACTGCATTGCTACACTGCTGGGCAACACTCCCGTCAGCACCCACCAACTTACTTCCTGCCACTGCTCTGTATCCAAAAGTGAACATTCAGGCAGCCGTGCTTTCGCAAGGCCACACGCATCTGCTGCCCCGGAATCGCACCTGGGCGACGACCGCGTCCGCGCCCAGGAGTATGACCGCCTGAGCCTGCTCCACGGTCTGCACCTGGCACACGAGCTTGGCGCCGGCCGCCTTGACGCGCGCGCTCAGCGGCTCAAAGTTGCCAAAGGACCTGCGCTCGCGCTCTGGCCGGGTGTAGGTGGCTTGGCATGCCAGGTTCCGCAGCAGTCAGGTGCTCCTTCTCCCTATGTATGTAAGAGAGCTAGCTGGCCATGCGTGATCAGAGACAAAATGATGTTGGGGGATAAATAAGCCAAACGAGTCTTGAGCAGGCAAGGGCGGCACAACCCGAAGCGAGCGTCAGGCACTCACAGCCACACGGCGGCAGGCCTCATCGCAAGCGCGGAGGTGACAGACTCGTCGCCTCCCGGGTTGAAGAAGTTGACGAAGCTGACGCCGAGCGCGGAGTGCGCGGTGTCGGCGTTTGCGCCCAGCAGCTCCTGCGCCTTCTTGTACTCGCTGCAGCGGACCCGGCAACCCAGTGCTGAGGCAAAGCATGGAATACACAGGTGTTCCAAGTAGTGACTAGGCAAGACGAGTCCCACAGGTAGCCTGTATGCTATTGCTGATTCAGCGCTCCACTCTACCAAAGGGGGTGCACCTCTCCGTCCAGGACGCCTCTGCAGCAAAAGAATTTCCCAGCAAGCCCAAGCCGCCAGCACGGGCCACGGCGGCGGCCAGCGCAGCTCCCGACGCCCCCGCCACTGCACAAGACTCAGCAGTGTGACGGCCGGCACAGGTCACCTCAGGTTGCAGCAGGACTGAGTTGCACAGCCAGCTATCGAAAGCCACTCCCTTGGAGCGCCGATGATTGGTGCAGCCACTCTAAACGCCTCTGTGAACTTGGTTTTAATCTGTGCCATGGTGCTCTATTCTGATGTGTTGCAGGCGGCCCAGACGTCTAACAGAGGTGAGTTGCTAGCTCACAGGCTAGCAGCAGTGCCGTGCATGGAAGCAGAAGTAACACATTCTGCATGTGCTCCGGCATCGCTTAATGCATGGTGAGAGGGGGTTATTATTTGAAACTCCCCTCCGAGAGCAAGTGTCGCAAGCCCTACCAGCTTTTACAGGCCGTGCATTCGCACTGTGCATGACCCTGCTCTATCACACGCCTGAGGCGGTTGCTTGTCATGTACATACGTCGAGCATGAACAATTTAGCAGCCCCAGTGTGGGGACTGAGCGCTTGAGGCTCTTGTTTGTCAGAGATGCGCTACAGGCAGTGTCAGCGATGACACTGTACTGCGGACTGAGGACTGAGAGCGTTGAGCAGGAGTGCTAGAGTGCCTTTACCATGGAAGGCACTGAACCTTGCGTTCTGAGCAGGCCGCAGGCACATGCGCTCGCACGCTTGCAGGCGCAGGCTGCGCAGCGTTCCAAGGCGGCGCTGCCGCAGCTCCAGGCGCGCGCATGCGCGCTGGGCTACACTCCCTTGGACCTCATGGGTGAGCAAGCTTGGTCGCTTCTTATGCCTGCGACCGAGTTTGGTCGCCCTCCCTGCCTGCTCCGCAGTGGGGCACCCTGTGCAAACCGGGGGAGGTATCGAGCGCTTGCGGCCGCGCAGAGCTGCTGGAGCACGTCAGGGAGCGCACGCCCATCCTCATCCACTGCCGCTTTGACGTCGGCGCCGTGCCCGACTCCGCGACGCCGCTCGCGGAGCGCCTGCTCGCTGACGGCTGCTACCGCAACGGCTTTGAGGCGGCGGCGCACGCGAGCTTCAGCGCGGCGGCCGCGCTGCACGGCGCGCCGCGCGCGCGGCTGGCCGCGCGCGGAGACTGGGAGCGCGACCTGTTCGCTGGGGCGCAGCAGAGCGGTTGGGCCTGGGACCCGCGCGCGTGGCTGGCCGGGCCGCTGGACAGCGGGTGGGCCGCCCGGGACCGGCCGCGTTACGGCGAGCTCAACCTGTTTGAGCAGCCTGGCGGCACGGCCGCCGCCGCTGCGCTGTACGGGCGCAGCTACATCGACCTGGCGGCCAGCACCGTGCTGCGCCAGCGGTGCGCATGCTGCGTCCTCCCGCACAACGCCGTACTCCTAGCACAGCGTGCACAACAGGGCGAAGCCGTCGTCGAAAGGACACACAGACACCAGATGTCATTGCTGCAATTTAGCAGCTGTGAAGAAATGTGCAAAACTAGCTCCCTGCCCAGCGCTAGATACAGCCACGCTTGGCTGAGCTCCTCTCCTGCACTCTCCGCCATCCGTGCCGAACAACGGCGCGCGTGCACGCGCCTGCGCAGCGTGACGCTGAGCGTGCGCACCTACACGCGCCGCGACGGCGCCGGCCTGGCCACGCCCGCGCACTGCGCGCACCTGCTGCTGCGCCTGCCGGACGCGACGCTGCGCGCCGCGCTGCAGCTGGTGGCGCGCTGCGACTCCGACGCCGCGCTGCCGAAAGCCGCATACGCGGCGGCGGACCCCGCGCTTCCGCGCTTCGCCAACGCCGTCGCGCGCTTCTACGTCGAGGCGCATGTGCACGGGCCCGTGCGCCTCGCACAGGACGTGGCGGCGGTGGTCGCGGACGCGGCCGAGGCCCTGCGGCCCGGCCGCGACTCTGGCGCCAGCCCAGCCAGGGGGCCGCGCGGCGAGCTGGCGAGCGTGGGCGCGCTGCGCGCGGCGCGCGATGCGGCGGCCGCGTATGGCCTGCGCTTCGCGCTGCTGAACGCGCCGCCCTGGCTCGAGCACGCCGTCCTTGGGCGCAGCGGCCGCGCCGCCGCGCAGCGGGCGCCCGCCCCTGCCGGCGCCGCGGGCGCTGGGCGCGTCGGCGCGCGTGGCTCTGCAGCGCATGCTGGTGCAGCAGCGATGCTTGCAGACAGGGGCGGGCGGGGCAAGGGCTGCCTCGCGACACGGGGAGCTCGCATGGGCTTTGCTGCCTGGGCGCCCTGGAGGCCGGGCGGGCGGGGCAGCACGCCAGGCTCGGCTGGCAAGGCTGGTGGTGTGCGGGGACTGGTGTGCGCGGGTGACGCAGTCGCGGCGGTCAGCATGGCAGCATGCTGCGCCTGCGCCTGCGTCCTCCTGATCGGCGCGCTGTGCGCGCTGCTTCAATGAGAGCCGCCGCGGGTCATGCAGTACGTGCAGCTGCCAGCAAGATCCCTCCGTCCACTGTGAGGCCTGGGCCGCAAGCGCGGGCCGCAAGCGCTGATCATCGCAACACGCGAGGGCGTGGCCTCTGTTGCCGAGCCGAGCGATGCACGCTGCATGCAACAGCTCGGCGTGGCAAGGTGCGGCATGGCTGCCGACATGCGTTCTCACTGTATGTGGCTGTGCGCGCGCTTGCTTTACATGCGCTGAGCCGCGTCACATTGGTCTGCGCAGGTGTCACACTGGGCGACACCTGGACCAAAACTTGATTGCAACACAAATCGCAGTGCTTGCCCATGCTTTGGAAGGGCATGCATTGGGCGCTTAATATGCGCTTGTAATCCTCAGGTCTGCCCCTTAATGCTCATAAAGTGCTTGCAGAGGCTCAGTATTGTCTGCGCCATACACATCAGGAGGCGTTCTCTATAGTATATTACATAGAACTGCCTAGTACCCTTGAAAGCAGCCAGAACAGCCAAGCACGCTTTTGTTGTAAGCAAGACGTACCACTGCGTCGTGTCCGTACATGTGCTACCGCTTGTATCACGCACATCCACACGCATACCTACAGCCAGCAGTGCCTATATAAAACAAGCAGCCGCCTGATGCGAACAGTCAGCGGGTAGCGCCGGGCGCCCCGCCAGCTCAGCACGGCCTCGGCGCAGCGCAAGGGCCGCGCTTTGGAGGCCGCGCGTCAGACGCGGGGCGCCAGACAGCCGCCCTGCTCGCCTCGAGGCAGTGCATACAACCCACTCAGCTTCACGCTCCGCAGGCGCCCTCAGCCCAGGCAGCCGCGTGCGGCCGCCCTACTTGGCCAGCGGCTTGGCGGCGTCGAGCAGGCGCTGCAGGTCGATGTGCGCGCCGGTCGCGCGGTCCTTGTGCTCCAGCACGCACTGCGTGCCGTCAAAGACGACCACGCCGCCCTGCTGCGTCGCCTGCGCGCCCGACCAGCCCGTCATGTCACCGCTGGCACCCTTGCTCGGACTTACCTCCATCCAATAACTCTGCCTCCACATATGCATCTGGTAATGGCAGGGGGGCCAGGGCGGACTGTGCACGCGGGCGGCACCGCCGCAGTCTCTGCAGTGGCGCCCGCTTGCACTCCCGTTATGGAGGGCGATGCGCAGCCTGGGGCGCGCGCCTGGCCCTGCTTGGGCGGCACCCAGGGCTTCCAGGACGCGAGCGCCGCGCGCAGCCCGGCCGCGCCGTCCTTCTGGATGCGCGCCCAGATGCTCTGCGGCGTCTGCGCGGCGCGCAACCCCGCGCCCTCAGCACTGCAGTCCTGCATTGCTGTCGCCCGTGCGGCCTGCCCATGCATGTTACTCGAGAGGGGGTGCAGGCTCGTACAGACGTAACTCTTGCGCCAGCCCAGCCCGCGCACCTCGTAACCCAGGTCCTGTCAGAACACAGCGCAGATCTGCTGTGACGCATGCACGTATCATGAAGCACCAACCGTGCAGCCACAAGGCGCCCCGGAAAGCATCAACACTGACGCGGCAAACGTGCGCCGGCCTGCCGGCACGCCGCGCTGTCAGGCGCGGGGCGGCCCGGGTGTGCGCGCCGCAATGTTGAAGAATGTGCTGCCCAGGTCCTTGCGCATGCCCAGCGCGGCATACAGCGCGTTGTCCGGGTCGGCGAGCAGGTGGTCGCGGGGGAAGCCGGTCAGCGCGCAGAACTCGGCCGCGCGCGCGGGCGGGCCAATGGAGACCAGGAAGAACTTGAAGCCGAGCGGGCGCAGCTCCGGCCACACGGTGGTGACCAGCTCACGCGCCAGCTCCCTGCGGACGCGGCGAGCCGCAGGAGTGAGGTCAGCGCGCGGCCAAAGATACTGTCGGGCTGACGCCGTTGGGTGCGTGTGCTGATATGTACGTCCTTGGCAAGACACAGCCAGAACGGCAGTGGGTAACCAGCGCCCGGTGGGGGCGCACTGGCAGAAGAATCATCCCATGGACCTGGACAGGACGACCACCGCAGCCTCGTCCTGGTTCCATAGGTCAGTCACAGCGACAGGCTTCTCCTCCAGGTACACCTGCGCGGGCGGCAGCGCACTTATGCACGAGTAGGCCCTGCACATGAAAAGCAAAAGGCTTTGGATACCATACATCCATATCAATGCACACATGTATGCCTGTCCACGGCATGCGAGCTCTGCACGAAGGAACACCAAAGCATGTGCCTTGCACTTGTTGGTGAGGCAAGGTCTGTGTCAAAACACACTCGGACCCGAGCATGCAAGCACGGGAGGCTTGGCTCAGCGCATGCTGCAAAAATGCAGCCAGTGCGCCATCCAACTGCAAGCGCCAGCCCTTGTCAGAGGGCACACGCCTGCTTGCCGAGCAGCGCCGTGTACTGCGGCGAGGGCGTGTTGGCAGTCATGTTCAGGGCGCCGCTGCTCGCTGCAGCAAGGCAGGTGTGTCCGCGTGCAGCTCTGCGCCCCGTGGCCTGACCGACAGCGTGCAGTGCTCTCGCGCGCGCCCCCGCACCCTGTCCGCACACCGCGGCGCGGTGCACCAGCGACCGCGGCAAGACTACCTGCCGGAGCGCAACCTGCCCGAGCGTGGCTGTTGTCATGCTCGTTCAGTGCTGCACTTCTTCGATGCGTACAACACGTCGTCAGATAGCAAGGATGCCTGAACAGGACTGGACAGCGTCAGAGGAGGAAGAAGAACCCCTCCTCTGCCCAGGCCAATGCAAAGCAGCTGTCGGTAGACAGATCAGCTCTTGAAGCGGGAGCGTCCCGCATGATATTGCCTAGGCGCCGTGCGTAGTAGTGCTAGGATGTGATAAGAGTCCCCAGTTGGAATGGATTATGTCGGGCTCAGCGACAGACAGGTGCGCAGGCGGCCCTCTGCCTGCAGCCCGGCACGACAGTGGGGTTTGAATTGCTGAGTAACAAGTGCGGTAGTGTGCTAGCTGGTATGGCGGGGCACGGCTCTGAGGCTGCCTGTGCTGGGCCCGCAGAAGCGCACACTGCTTCACGACGAGGCCGTCCGTGAGAATGCAAAGGCGTGCACCCCGCTTGGAAGGCTGCAAAGCCTGCCGCGGGCCGCTGCGGCGCTGCGACCCCGCAAGCCGAGCGCGTGCACACCGCCACGCAGATTGTGGACGTGTTCCTGTGCGCGGACCGGCTGCACGAGATGGACCACGTCACGCTGCGCAAGGTGCTGCAGCGGGGCAGCGTGCTGACGCTGCCGCGCGCCAACGGCGCGGCCGCGCTCAAGTGCGACCTGGCGCTGCTGCTGCAGCGGCTGCCGCGCCACGCGATGGCGTGCATGCTGGCGCGGCAGCCGATGCCGGCCGCGCAAGGTGCCGGCCCCTGGGAGGAGCGCCGCTGACGCAGTGTCCTGCGTCCCCAGGCAGAGCGCGCCTGACGGCAGCGGCCGCTCGGGCGCAGGCGGCTGGCAGGAGGACCTGACGGCCGCGCGGCTGGGCAGCGCGACGCGCTTCGGCCACCTGGGCCGCGCGCTGTCGCTGCTGGCCACGCTGTGCAGCGCGGCGGAGGCCGTCCCAGCGCTTGGGCAGACGCTCGCGGTGGGCGGCGCCGCCAGCATGCATGCATGGCCAGACAGGCCGTGAAGGACTGAAACATTGAAGGATGTCCCCCAATTCATTCGAAGCCATACCTGCGTTTGCAGCGCACCAACCTGGCTGCACACGCATCTGTCCTCGTTGTGCACAGCATGTGCAGCTCTGGCTCTTGTTGATACACTGGCGCATGCGATGCGGGGCAGTGCCGGGCAGCATGGGGCAGCGCCCCAGCATGCATGCTGGACACATGCGGCTGTCCCCTGTCAGCTGCCAGTTGTGAACAACCGTGGACGGTGCGTGACACGCACGTCGTGCCCGCCGGCTGGCGCGGCAGCCTGCGGCACGCGCCGCGCGGGGCCGCCGCGCGGCCGCATACCCGGAGGGCGCCGCCCGGGCACGCAGGGCGCCGGGCGTGCCTGCATCATCGGTGGCGCTATTCCTGGCACGCAGTTGCAAGGCGCGGGGCGCGCCTGCGGGCCGCAGGCGCCGGGCTTCCCGGAGCAGGTGCTGGACCTGGTCGCCCTGGTGCTCGCCGGCATGGCCGGCCCGGACGCGCCCGCCTGCATCGCCGCGGCGGCCGACCCCGCGCGGGCGCAGGCGCGCGTCGCCCCCTCCGTGCCCTGTGAGCGCCTCGTGCCCAAGCGTGGCCGACGACGGACGCGCCCGCTCGTGGCAGCGGAGCATGTGCTGCACGCGCAGGCCCGTCTGCCTCACTGCATCGCCGTGACCTGTGCCAAACACGGTGTGTAAACCAGCCACCACCCCGCCCCAGGAAGCGCTGGAGCGGGCCGCGCTGGTGCCGGCCGCACTGCGCGCGGCGCTGTGCGCGCTGCAGCCGGCCGCGGGCACGGAGGCTGGGCTGCAGCCGGCGCACTGGCGCGCGGTGGCGGCGGGGCTCACGCGCGGGCCGCGCGCGGCGCTGCTGCTGGACGCGCTGTGGGACGCCACGGCCACCGTGTACGCTATGGCGCGCACGCCCGCCGCCACCGCCCCGCCGCACTGCTTTCCGGGGGAGCGGGCCTGGCGGCACGCGTCCTTAAGGCATGAGCTCAATGAGTGTGGCTGTGAGTATTGCAGGCTGTTGCACACCGCGCTGAGGTGCCTGAGGCGCGCTCTGCATCTTTGGATGTTCACTGTGCATATGGCCTTCATGAGGCAGCGGTGAAGCAGTCCCTCAGCGGCGCGCACACAGGTATGAAGCGCCGTGCGCACGGCCGCTGAGACGCTACGCTGTGCGCGGCGCGATCGCCCAGGTGCGCGCCGCGGTGACCGGCGGCGCGGACGGCGAGGCCGTATACGAGCTGACGTTCCAGGCGGCGGCCGCGCTGGAGGTGCTGGCCGAGCTGGCCGCGACGCCGCTGTTCTACCACCGCCTGGCCGCGCACGACGGCGGCCTGGCCGCGCCGCTGCGCCTGCTGGCCGCCACGCTGTCGCTGCACGACCCGCCGCTCGCGCCGCCGCCCTGGGCGGCCGCGCCGGGCGGCGGCAGCGCATTCGGGAGCAGCTATGTGCCGGACGCGGCGGGGTGCGCGCTGCGGCCTCCTCTCGTGGCCTGGCTGCAGCACACTCGGCGGGACTCGGCCGTGCCAGCTGGACAGCCATTGCACGACTCGCGCTGCGCGCCTGGCGGCCGTCGCCGCGCCGGACGGCGGCGGCGCATACATGGCGGTTAGCATGCTTGGGCGTGGCCGCGTGCATAAACCAGGTGCTGTTGCAGGCGCTCGCCGCGCTTTCATTGTTCTGCCACGCTGGCGTCCAGGCTTATAACGCACAGTTTGTCATAGCACCATGCACCGCCCAAAAGTACAGTTGTGTGCGGGGCATGACTGGACGCTGCCGAGCGGAGTGCTGTGTGCAAGGTTCCGCCTCTCTACTACTCGGCTGCCGGAATAAGCCGCGCGCCCACACTGCACCAAAGCAGGCCCGTCCGGCCGACACGCTTGCGGCGCGCCGGCGCCGCAGGTACGCCACAGCCGGCGCGCGCGGCGCGGTGGAGCTGCTGGCGGCGCGCGGCCTGGCGCTGCTCAACGGGCTGGCCGAGTCGGACGCGGCGCCGTTCCTGGACCGTGTCGCGGGCGCGCCGGCCGGGCGCGGGCTGGCGGGCGAGGTGGCGGCGCGCGCGCTGGCGTACGCGGCGCTCGCGCTGCGGCGGCCGCCGCTGCGCGAGGTCCGGCCGCGCTCGCCGGGCGAGGGCCAGCTGGCGGTCAACGCGCTGCAGGTGGGCGTTGACCCGAGGGTTTAAGATTGGGTACGCTCGGCCGCTGCCGCCGCGGGGCTCTGGCGCCGCCGCTGCCGGGTGACGCAGCGGTGCATGCGGAGAGCGAGCCCGGGCCGATGGCGGAAGCTGTGCCTGAAGAGGCCTCTTGTGATGTTTGCTGGCCGGCATGTCTCGTGGGGCTCTCTGTGCTTCGTGGGGCTCCCTGCCATGGGTGTCGCTCTGTGATGCCACAGGCGCTTGCAAAGCTCGCCGCAGAGCCCCCGCCCTGTAGGACGAGGGAGTGCAGCTGGGGTGCCGGCTCAAGCGGCGCGCACTATATCGCGAGCGCAGGCGCTGGAGGTGCTCGCGGACGACAGCAACTTCCGGGAGGCCGCGATGGCGGCGGCTGCGGCGCCCGCCGCGGCCGCGCTGTCGCTGCCGCCCGCACGCTTCGAGTCGGCCTGGTGCGCCGGTGCGCGCAGCCCCGCCTGCCACAGCGCCGCAGAGCACTGCATGTTTGACTTTCAGTTGGCAAGCAGGCGGGGGGCCATGCCGGCGGCGGTTGCGGCCATGGAGCCCGGCGCATGTGACCTGCATGTGTTCAGTTGCCCAGCACATGGAGGCGACAGCAGCGTCCAGACAGACCAGGCGGCGGCGGCGGCTGGTCTCGCGGCATGATTGGAAATTGCGGGCGTACTGCCTGCGTGGCCTGTGCGCGCGCCCGCCCCGCCCCGCCGCATGCGCCGGCGCTGCGCGCCGCGGCAGCGCGCGCGCGCCGAGCGCGGAGCGCGCGCGGCGCGCAGGCGAGGAGGCGACCGCGCTGCACGCGGCCGACTTTGCGCTGGACGGCCGCTGCCTGCTGCTGGGCCCGGCCACGCCGCGCTTTCAGCGGCGCCTGGACGCGCTCAACGCGCTGGCCGACCCGGGCGGGCACTCGTTCGCGGGCCTGCCGGCTGGCGCGCGCTCGCGCGTGCGCGCCCGCGCTCCCCGCGCGCCTTGCGCGCTCCGCGCTCCCGCCCCCGCGCGCCTGCCGGCCTGGCCTGGCAGGCATGATGCGCTGCGCTTCCCGAGTCCTCTTCTTCGTTCTGGCGCAGCAGAGGGTGTCGCGGCCTTGGAGCCACGCTGGCATGCCTGCTCGCGCGCAGGGCGCCGTGCGTGGCTGGTTGCGGGTCCTCGAGTAGCCATGCGCATGCCTGTTTGCCCGCGCATGATTGATGGTGTGCCGGTCGACCTGCGCGCCGCCCACTTGCACTCTGTGCGGAAAGTCACGCAGCGGCTGCTCTTCAAAAGCGCGCTCATAGTCACGTGCGTGCGCCAGCGGCAGCCGGCACACACAGTATTCACACGCGCTCGTGCATGCGGCTCCATGTCGGCCGGGCGAGCGACCGGCGCAGGCGCCGGCAGCATGTCACGGCGGTGCGCCGCAGGCTGCTCGTGCGCACGCGGCCGGCTGCCAGGCGGGCTTAGCGGGTCTGCGCGCGCCGCGCAGGCGCGGCACGTGGCGGTGGAGGCCGCGCAGCGCGCGCTGGCGGTGTTCCAGGCGCTGGGCAACCTGCACTGCTTCGCGCCGGCCACCAGCGCGCCCGGCCTGCGCCACCGCTTTGCGCGCCTGCTGGCCGCCGAGCTGCGCGCCGCGCCGCCCGTCGGCGCGTCCCCCCCTGCCACGACTGCGCCCAGTGCACAGGGGCCGGACGCTGCCTGGCGGCTCGCCTGTCGGCCCCTCACCGGCCCCGCTGTAACGACCGCACCCGGAATAATATTCGGCCAGGCCTGGGAGCAGCCGGGGGGCTGCCCTGGCGTGGCTGCGCATTGGCGGCGCGGGCGGCAGGCGTGGGCGGCGACGCGGTGCCGGCGCTGGACGTCGCGCTGGGCAACCTGCGCCGGCTGGGCGCGTACGCGGCCGGCGTGGTGGAGGCGCTGGGCGGCCGCGAGGACGAGGACGCCGGCGTGCTGGTGCAGCCGGAGGATCTCAAGCTGCTGGCGGCGCTGGCGGCCGTGCTGGGCGCGCTGCGCGGCGGCGACGCGCACGACGCTGCCCTGGACGCCGCCGATGCCGCGGGCCGCGCGCTCTGCTGAGCTGCCGCGCGCGCGCGGTGCTCGGGGCTGGCTCCCGGGCCCCGCCGTGCGCATGCCGCTGGAGGCGCGGCGCCGGCGACGCACGTGGCCGCCGCCCTGGCTCCTGGCCCGCTGCCGTACGGGGGCGCGCCGAACCTCGCTGCGAGGGGCTGCTTCTGGTGCTGAGGCGCCCAGCGGGGCGACTCGAGCGCGCCGGGCGCGTATGGAGATGCACAGCGCGCGTCGCGCTGGGCCACGCTAGAAAATGCCGTCCCAGGCTGGGCGTGGAGCGTGAACAGAGGCGTGCATGATGTAGCGGACATGGGCATCCCATCGCCCGGCATTGTTTAATTGGAGGTGTGGGCTTTGGCAATTGAAGCGTTAGCGGCGTTGCAGCACAGAGTGACATGCAGAGCAGCAGGCGTGTGATGATGCGCCGTGCAGGCGCAGGGTGTTCGCGTGCTTGCATGAGCCATTTCGTAGGGTGACGGGGGTATGTTATGATTCTGGCAGCTTGATGCGGCGGCATGGGGCGTTCACCGGCTGAGCACATGCTCGGCTGCCGCCCGCAGCACACCCAGATTTGCGTTTGTATTTGAGGTTTGTGGGTCAGGGCTGAGCGCTGGCATGCAAAGCCGCTCTCTCGACGCCCAGGTCGCGCATTGGTGGACCTGCAGAGTGTATATCGCATGCACGGTCTTGCCCCTTGTAGCATGTGCAGGCAGAAGGTTTGGTTGGATCTGCCGTTGGTCTGTGGCCAGTCCTGCCGGGGCGCTGTTTTGGGTACATGCTTGGGGCAATTGAGCTTGAGCTCGGGGTGGTGCAAGTCGCGTTTGTGTTATTTTTCATTGTCGCTGCTCTCGGGGGCACCTACACGATAAGGTGCACCACGTGGGCAGCTCGTTTGTTGATGGTGCAAGTCGCGCGTCCCCTGCCGGCGTGCTGCAGCGGACAGACTGGAAGAAGGCTCGCCGCCCACAACGTGTCCTCCAGCTCCAGCCCAGGTCTCTTGTGCTCCGCATCAACCTTCCACGAGCTGCTCGCAGTGAGCACTGGTGGCATGTTGTGCGTTCGCCTTCCCCGGGCGCCTCACCAGGACTACTCGACTGCTGACTTGCGCTGTGCCTGCCTGGCGACTCACAGAAGGGGCGGAGCTGCACCTTTGACCACCCGCCCGGCCAGCTGCACGGCAGAGCGGGAAAGCGCAGCACGCTGGAGGACGGCGAGCGGATCCTGCTCAGAGCGGTCGCTCTGCGGCCCGGCTCCTGGGAAGCGCGGCTGCTGCTGGTCCAGAACAGGCTGCGCATGAGGCGCGCCGCGCGTCACACTTTGGTCGTTGCAAGCAGCGGCCGGCAGCGGCACTGGGAAGGACCCGCCTGCATTGGTATCGACAGCGACCTTCAGCGGGACTGATAGCGGCCGTCTGCAGCAGTACTGATAGCAACCGCCTGCAGCGGTAGTGAGCGACCGCCTGCAGCGGTACTGATAGCGGCCGCTTGCGAACAGGGGCAGGGAGCACGAGGTGCCGCAGCTCATGCTCGACGCGCTGCGAGGCACCGACGCGGCTGCATGCCAGCCAGGCGGCGCCAAAGCCCTGCTGGCGTTCCAGGCATTGCAGGTGACGGCCTCTGCAAGCCCAGCCCGCCTGCGGCACCCTGCAGCGCCGTGTATCTTGCTCCGCTGACGCCCGCTCTCTGCTTCCAGGCAGGCGTGCATGCACTGCATGCGGTGGGCGGCGACATGCGAGACTTTCAGCAGCAGGTGGCATGCATTGCGCCTGCCCTGGCCAGCAGCATTGATGCCTTTCAACGAGAGGCAGGCAGCGAGTGCAAGTGAACCCAGGCAGTGCATAGCTTACAGTACGGTGGACAAACTTGAAACAATGCAGCCCTCCGGCACGTTGGCGCTCGCGCACTAGCCCTACAACAGTGGTGCTCCCCCAGTCACTCTGCCATGTCAGGCATGCCTCAGCATGGGCAACTCGCCACTGCACATGCGCCAGAGAGCTGCGAGTGCTGCCCTCACAGCAGGGGCGCCTCGCAGCAACTCCAGCCGCGGTCCAAGCTCCGCTCTCCACAGTGTCGAGGGACCTGGCAGCGTGAGCCGCGTCAGTGTCAGCACGCTGCCAGGCCAATGTGACATGATATCACCAGGGTTTTGCAAAACAGCAGTAAGAGTGAAGGCAGCGTGCCCTCAAGAAGTGCTCTACAACACCAGCGCGGCACCAATCCTGGTCAACATGCAGCGCTCCCGCAGGCAAGCCCAGCCCTGCGCCGAGCCAGCAGGTGCAGGCACGCTTAGGACACGCCGCAGCGCGCCTGGCAAGCACGCTCAGAGGCCCAGGCCGGAGTCGTCGCCGCTGCCGCGCCCGTCGCCCACCGACTTGGTCGCGCCCTGGTACAGCGCCCAGACCAGGCCAAACACAACTACGATCGCGACGCCCTCCACGCCGGCCACGCCCAGGATCTTGCCGGTGCCCTCGCCCGCCAGGCGCTGGTCCACCTGCTCGCCGGGCGCCCCCGCGCGCTCAGAAACCTGCTTGCACCGCGTCCAAGCTCCTGCCCTTGTCTGCTATCCGAGCAGCGTCTCCTGCGTGTGATAAAAGGTAACCTGCGGCACCAGGCACGCAGGAGGCAGCGGGGCACGCACGAGCGCCATCGCCGGGTGGGCGACGAGCATGGCCGGCACAGTCGCCGCTGCAGCTGCTACCCGCTTTGCAGCGGTGTGCTGGCAGACGACCGCGACTGCGAGTGCCACACACGGGTCAGCACAGCAGCAACCAGGGCGAGGCCGTTCTCAACGCAGCTAGGCTTTCCGGGGAGCTTACCACGGGCGACGGGCCGCGCTGCCGGGGCTGCGTATCACAGACCCGGTCAGTGATGCTATATAGTTCATAACACAGTGAAGAGGGAGGCAGCGGGGCAACAGGATCAGGCGCGCACTCTGGCGCGAAACAGACACGCCCTTCAGGGCCGTGGCGCTGGAGCACATGACGGTCTGCATCCTGGCGAGCTGGAGACAGCTGCAAGCACTCCTCTGGCCTCGGGTGTGCGGGAAGAGGAGCAAATCCAGGAGATAAGCCTGCGCTCTCTTGCAGACCCTAGGCCTAACCAAAGCCAAGCCCGGCTGCGGCCACAAGAGGTTGGTTTCGAACACAGTGCGCTTTGTGCAAAAGCAGGATTGCAATAAACAGCTTCGTAGTCAGCTAGCAGCGTCACGCGCAACTTGAACACTTGCTAGACGCTTGGCCGTTGCGCCGTGGTGTTGCAGCCATGTCCAGCCACCGGGACTGCCGCATGTATGAGAGCAAGTTCCCGGACGTGGACGACGTGGTCATGGTGCAGGTCAAGTCGATCGCTGAGATGGGCGCTTACGTCTCGCTGCTCGAGTACCACGGTATCGAGGGCATGATTCTGCTGTCAGAGCTGTCGCGGCGCCGCATCCGCTCCATCACAAAGCTCATCAAGGCGCGCGCTGGCCGCTTGTACGTCCGCCTGGCTCGCTTGCGCGGGCGGGCTGCTCTGCGTTGCCGCCTGCAACCGGCCACGGCTGGCGCAGAGTCTGGCCAAGCCGTGTTGTTTCGTAGCCACGAACCGGCAGAGGTGCTGCGCAAGGCTTGGGAGGCGCCTGGTGTCCGCCTGAGCAAGCGGCGACTCCGCGTCACCGGCACCGCAGGTGGGCCGGCAAGAGCCGGTGATGGTGCTGCGCGTGGACAAGGAGAAGGGCTACATCGACCTGAGCAAGCGGCGCGTGTCGCCGGAGGACATCGCATTGTGCGAGGAGCGCTTCACGCGCTCCAAGCTGGTGCACGGCATCGTTGGGCACGTGGCCGAGACGTGCGGCGTGGAGGTCGAGGAGCTGTACCAGCAGGTCGCGTGGCCGCTGTACAAGATGTACGGGCATGCGTTCGAGGCGTTCAAGGCGCGCGCGTGGGGAATGGATTAATGATTGAGTTACAACCTGGTATCAGCCAACTGTGGCTGCATACGGGCAAAGCCGTATGCAGGGCTACGCATTGCAGATCAACCCGACCAGAGCTGTCACCGGCAAGCATGCAGCGAGCCACTGCCAGTGTGTCTTGGGCCTTCCTGTGCTGCTGCGCCAGAAGGAGGAGGGGGGAACCGCTGTCAGCCACGGCACGTGCCGTTGTGGCAGGCGCCCGCGCTGCGGTGCCAGCGTGATCACTCCGCGGCCGCGGCTGGTGCGCCGCGACCGCGCGGCCTGTGCAGGGCACAAGGGGCAGCCGGCGCCTGCAGCCAGCGGGCGCCAGCGGTGAGGCTCAGCAGCTGCAGCCAGCCCACGCTGCTGCTCGAGCGGGCGCGCGCGGGGCCGCAGGCGATGGTCAACGACCCGGAGCCGGTGTTCAAGCGGCTGCAGGACGAGACCAACGACGGGCAGCCGCTGACCGTGCTCAACGACGCGGCGCGCGCCCGCCCCCGCGCCATGCTGCTGGACTGAATGTGTCCTTGGTCGCCCAGTTGTCAGGGGCAGAGGTGCTGGCGGCATGCGCGCCGTCTGCTGTGCTGCCGCGGCGGGCGAGTGTGGCCCCTGCTTGTGCGCCCCTGGCGACCTGGCCTGTCCAAGCCGCAAATGGGGGAGCTGGGGGGCACAACAGCTGCAGGCGAAGGGTTGCACAGGCGTGACTTATCACTGTAGGCCTGCTCAGTGCCGCCCCGATCCCCGAGAGCAGCGCCCGCACGCCGAGAGCAGCGCCCGCACGGCAGCGCCTGGCGTGTGGTGTGAGCCGCGCGCGGGGCGCAGGTCAAGGACCACCTGATGCGGAACATCAAGCGGCGCATGACGCCGCAGCCGCTGAAGATCCGCGCGGACGTGGAGCTGACGTGCTTCAAGTACGACGGCGTGCTGCACATCCAGGTGCCACGGGGCGCCCGTCGCACCTGGGCTCCTGTTAGGGTAGGGGTAGGATTAGGGTCAGGGGTACACGCTGAACAGAGGAGAGAGGGACGGTATGAGGGGTGACTGTGTATCTACCCGCCTCCTGCGCTGCGGGCAGCCCCGCAGCCGCACCTGCGGGCCGCCCGGGCGGCCCGCATGGGCTCCATGGTCGGGGGCTCGATTCTATGTGCGCCAGAGTCAGTGCTGTGCTGTGTCGATGTGTCGTGCAGCGGCCCCGCTCTGGGGCGCGCCCCTGATTCTCGCGGAGAGGTCCGCCTGTGACGTGTCTGGTAAGAAAGCCATGGGCCTCACGCCCGTTAGGTTGCCGGCGACGGACGAGGCTGTCAGCGGAGGTGCGCGCGTCTGCGCAAAGGCCGTGTTCAAGCGCGAGGCGCATGCCCTTGACGGCCGACCGCGCTGCACTTGCTGTCAGCTGCTTATAGCAAGGTTGTGCGGCGAAGTTGGCAGGCGCGCGCGCGCAGGAGTCGATGCGCGCAGCCGAGGCGGCCAGCACGGAGGACTGCCCGGTGAAGATGAAGCTGGTCGCGCCGCCGCTGTACGTGCTGACCACTCACGTGCGCGCCCCCGCTCGCGCTCTCAGCCCACCCCGACCCGGTCTGCGCGCTGACACTCGGCGCCGCCAGACGGCCGCCTGTGGGCCTGCCCTGGCGCCCGGTCGGCCGCCAGCGCCTGCGCGGCCCCCCGGCCCAGGGGCGAGGTGCTCAGCGCCGCCCGTGAGCAGGACAGAGCGTGGAGAGTGAGAGGGTACGAGAGAGTGAGCAGGTCCCAGACCGTGATGCGCGGGCGGGGCCGGCGGCGCAGACGCGGGGCAAGCAGAGGCGAGGTGCTCGATGTCGCCGCCCGTGAGCAGAGCCCTATTCCTAAACCCCGGGCGGTACGTGCGGGCGGGGCCGGCGGCGCAGACGCTAGAGAAGGCCAAGGGCGTGGAAGTGCTGATGGAGAGCCCTAACCCTAAAACCCCAGACAGTGACGCGCGGGCGGGGCCGGGCGCGCAGACGCTGGAGAAGGCCAAGGGCGTGGAGGTGCTGACGGAGGCGTGCGCCGCCTGCAAGGCGGCCATCGACAAGCGCAAGGGGCGGCTGGTCATCAAGGAGGCCGCGCGCGCGGTGCGCGCCTCCGGGGCCCGCCCGTGCTCTCTGTTGCATGCGCGCTGTCTAGAAAGTGGCGCTTGGGATCGAGCTGGCGGCCGGCAGCTCGTTTAGATCTTCCTGATGTTGGCAATACATAGTTGTGTGTATAAATGCATGCGCATGAGTGCCTGGCAGCCGTCTGTCAGAGGGCTTGCCTACTGGCAACTTGTGCATCGCGCACGTCGCTGCCGCCGTCCGTGCTCGGCAGTGGCGGCGGCGTCCTCTCAGGTGTGGTGGGGCAGCGGGCTGGCCGTCGGCGGGCTTGATAGCCAAAGCAGAGTGGCGCGGAGCCGCATGGCACGCTCGTGTGCAGCCGTTGCACCTGTTTGTGTGAAGCCCGGGTTCTGCAGCGGCGGGCGCCAGGCGAATGAGCGGCAGGGGCTGATGGGGGCGGGCGCGGCCGCGCGGCCAGGTGAGCGAGCGCGACGACCGGCTGCTGACGGACCAGCTGCTCGCGCTGGAGAAGGCCAACCAGGAGGTCGCCGGCGACTCCGACTCCGAGGCGGAGGAGGAGGAGGGCATGTGCGCGCGCCCCCCCGCGCTGCCCGGATAGCCTAAACCTACCCTAAACCTATGCTTGGTCTACCACACAGACGTCAGAAAGCTGGGGGAGGGCGCGCATCGCCGCCGCCTTCCTCTTGTCCGGGGCTGCGTCCCTCGAGTGCGCTGCTTGTGTTGCGGATGATTGTCTGTGGTTTGTGCCTCCTGTCATGTGGATATCAGAAAGGGTGCATCACTCCGTATTGTGCTGTCCTCTGATTGCGGAGTACACGCCCGGTGCGCTCAGCGCGTGGACGGCGCGCAGGGGCAACGTCGACATCGACGCTGCGCCGGCCATGGCGGTAGAAGCGGTGGCCTAGCGCGCGCAGTTGCACATTGCAGCCGAGGCGGGGCTCCGGCTTGCCCGGCCTTGCTTGCAGTCAGCTTGGTGATGCATGTGGTCGAGCCCTGTGTGGGTGCCTGCATACCACCCATGTACTATGCTCCCTTCTCCTAGAGTCGTTCAAGCCTATAGTGCGCATGTGTGGGGCGCGCCTGCAAGGCCGCCTGTGTGTCCCAGTCAATGTAGGAGCGCAATCCTTTCTGTCTGCATGTCCTTGTGTCAGCTGTGTGCTGCATGTCCTGAAGTGCGAACTACGTGCCCCATGCACACCTGGTCTGTGAGTCGCTCCTGCAAGCGCGCGGCCCTGCTGAACCTTACACTGTTGACACAATGGCGAGGACATCGCAAGGAGCAGCACAGCAGGATGATGCACGGGCGTCGACGAGTCTGCACATGATGATGCTCACAAGGCGTCAAGACCCATCGTCTCCCGAAGCGCCCGCTGCTTTCCGCCCGCGGAAGACGCGCCTCCGGGCAGCAGGCGCCGGCTCCTGCGGCGCCCGGGCGCCTGCCTCCTCCATCGCCACCTGCCGCGTGGTCGAGCAAGGGTGCGTGACTGTCAAAACCCGTACCCGCCCATGCGCTTCAGCTGTGCCGCTACTTGGTGCGGCACCTCGCGGTCAGACGGGCTGCCGACGCACAGCCCCCTGGCTCACGCAGCAAGCCCAGGGCAGCTGCACATGAGACCAGAGACCGGCCTCGTTGGTGCGGGCCGCGCCTCCTCGGCCTCGCCCGCGGCTGGGCCCTCAGCCTCCAGCGCCATGGCGCGGCCGCCGCTGCCGCCGTCGCCGCCGCCGCCCAACCGGTCCGGCCTGGGGCCTCCAGCGTCGCCGCCGCCGCCGCCGCCGCCGCCGCCGCCGCCCGGCTGCGTGCGCGCCGCGCGCGGCCGGAACTCTATGCCGCCGCCGAACGCCGGCAGGTCGGCGCGCGGCGCCGCCTCCCCGCCGCCGCTCGGGGCTGCGCCAGCGCCGGCGCCGCGCGCGACCGCTGCGGCTGTCTGCGCCGCGCGCGCGGCCTGCACCTGCGCGGCACCTTATGCTGCACTTGACACAAGAAGGTTGCCTGGCTCATTCACTAGAGCGCCGTAGGCATTTGTGCGCTCGGGCTGCAGCGTCAAGGCGGTGAGGTGCGCTCTTGCCGCCCTGCACGGCGCGCCACCAGTCTTTCCAGGCACGCGCTGCGCCACGCCTTGGCAGGCACACCCAGCTCCGCACGCCCCGACGCGCGTCACGGCGGCGAGCCGTGACCCTGACAAGGAGCGGGCCGCCACCTGCTCCGCATCGCCGGCCGCCGCGCCGCCGCCGCCGCCGCCGATGGTCAGCGTCTCGTCCAATGCATAGCACGTGTACTTGCCCGGGTTGCGCACATGGTCCGGCACGTACGACCCGCGGCTGCCGCGCTGCGGCTGGCGCCCCGGCGGCCGCTGCGACCATGGCGCCATGCTGGAGCAGACACACAAAAGTCAGTACAGGACTAGAAGCAGGACCAGCAGCAGGCTAGGAGGCAGGGGCTATGGCCACGCTAAAGCGGTCTGGGCCGTGGCGGCGGCCCACAGCCCCACCTCGTGAAACTGGTTTGCCCTATCTTCAATAGACACACAAAAGGAGAGATGCTACACAAGCACACCATGTGTCTGCCGGCTTTGCATGCACCCTGCCCAGGCCGACACGCTGTCAAGTGGACCTCTGGCATCCCGCACACGCAACCCGCTGCGCGGAGCACAGCGCAAGCGCGTTTGCGCCCTTCACGGTGCACGGCATGCCCAGGACAGGCTTGCAACACGCGACGCCCAGGGCCACCTGGCCGCGCCGATCAAACCCTCGCGCTCAGCCGGCTGCGGCGCCGCGTCCGCAGCAAAGCGCACGCGCTTGCGGAGCTTGCCGCGCGCGCGCTCCTCCTCGTCGTCGCCCGCGGCCTGCTCGCCAGCGCCCTCCTCGGCGCGCCGTGCCGCCGACCCCGAGGAGGCCAGCTGAGCAGCGGGCTCTGCGGCGCTCGGCGCGGCCACTGCGGGCGCGGCAGCGCGCAACGCAGGCGCCGACTCAACGTCCATGGCGTCGGGCGCTGCGGTGGCAGCCTGCGCCTGACTGCGGCGCTCATATGCGTTGTCGTCGGGCACCTGGCGGTGTGGTGCCCCAGTTTGTCAGTGCAGTTGTGCAAAATTTTGCAAGCAGTCGACTTGCATCTGCTGTGTATCAGAACAAGCTTGTAACACAAGCGCGCAGTCACCTCGGTTGCAAGGTTGGGCATCGGCTCCGCGTCACCGCCGCGGCGGCCAGCAGCGATGGCATCCGCTTCATCAAACTCGTCCTCATTGTCCAGCGCGTTGCAGAACGCGGCGCTCGGCTTGACAGCAGCCTCCCTGCCCTCGCCTGCCCAGTAGGCACGAAATCGTCAGCGTAGCTGGGAGCGCTTTTTTCCTAGCGTGCATATATATTTAATCAAGTGCAGGCGCTGACCAGCGAGGTCCAGCAGGTCGCTCGGCAGAGTCTCCTCGCGCCACTTCTCGGCGACTGCGGCCTGGACCTCCTCATCGCTGGAGTAGTCGGCGGCCTTGCCCGCTTTGAACACCGTCTCCCTGCTCAGAGACCACGCTGGCTGGCCGGTCCCGGCGGACAGCGCGCCGAACACCGCCGCGGCGCGGCTGCTGAAGGCGGCTGTGTGTGCGTGCGCGTCTGGTGCGCTGGCGCTCATCTTGCGAGCGGTGCGCTGCTCGCAGCCAGCCAAGAGAGCAGTTGCTTGAGTGAGACCAACCGGTAACTCACTTGCTGATCCCTGAAGCCAGTGAGAGAGGCGCTGCACAAGCTCTCCTGCTGGTGCAATACGAAGTAGTTCTGGCGAAGGATGTATTTGACAGGGGCTGGAAGTGTCTGATCAATAGCTGCAGCTGGCTAAGCCACAGTGTACGTTTCTGTCCTTTACCGTGTCTTGCAAGTCGGGGCGCGCTGGATAGCGGCGAGCGCCGCGCCACGCCCAGCGCGTCTCTGTTTATACTCTCTGATGAGGTCGTGCAGCTGTACGTTCTGACCAAACTGGACGTAGAGGACCTCTGTATGTTCGCCCGGGTCAGCCAGCGCTGCAAGCAGCTCGTGGCAACCAGCGATGAGGCCTGGGCGGCTGTGCACCACCAGCTATTTGGCGCCTGGCCCTTCCAGCCAAAGCCAGAAGGCAGAAGCTGGCGCGAGGACGTCAGGAAGAAATACCTGTCACGTAGGACATTGCATCGCCTCGAGCGTCAGGCCCGCCTGCGCAGCATGACGATCGAAGCGCAGGCACGAAGCGAACAGCGCTTGCTCCGACGACGTTGGCGCGGCAGGTGCCTGGAGGCCTGCTGCTGACTCGCGCGCGTCCCGACTTGCAGGTGCTCGAGGCGCGGGTGCATCGCGTCAGGGAAGACCTGGGCTTGACCCGCAGACGGCGTGAGCTGCTGCAGGCAGAGCTCTCCGGTCTACTGAAAGCAAGGTATTCCCTCACCTGGTTGCACATCAAAGTCCAGCGGCGTGCCAGCCGCACGGCAGCTTTGCAGTGCGGTGCGGCGCAACCTCTGAGGCTGATGTCTGCGCGTGTGTTCAGGCAGGCAGGCGCGGCGCTGCTGTGCTGGGAGCCTGCGGTGGTGCACAAGGCGCACGAGCGCGTGGTCAACCAAACGCCTGTGGAGGTGCGGCTGCGCTGCTCTCTGTCTTGCACTTGGCAGGGCGCTGAGAGTGCTGGCCAGCGCTCTCATGCACTGCTTCACATGGATTTGCCAAGTCCTGGTCAAATGACAAACACGTGCCTTTGAATAATGGAACTGCCGACTTCGTATGCTCCCCAGCCTCACGCCGCGCGCTGGGACCCCCAGGGCGAGTGGCGGCTGCGCGACCTGCGCGAGGCGCTGCGCGACAACCAGGTGCACGCGGCGGGCCTGGCGCGCGAGCTGCACGCGGCTGGTGACCGGCTGAAGACCGTCCGCGCCGAGCGCCGCGCGATGGAGGCGCGCTATGGCCGGAGGGCTCTGCTGATGCTGGCGCGCCCGGGCGCCTAGTGCCAGCCTGGGCAGTGTAGCAGGCGCCGCGTTCATGTTGGGTGGATAGCTAGCGAGCAGATTAGCTGCTGTTGCGTTGAGGCTGCGCTTCTATTGGCATTCCTAGCTTCCTTGGGCTGCTCTGCCTCAAACGAGCGTGTGCCACCACCGATGCGCTGTATGTGCGCCCTGTGCTAGCAGCTTGGAGTGTTTGCACAGTGATGTTGTATGTCTGCCCTGCCCCAGCAGAGGTGTACAGGAAGTTGGCCACCCAAGCTGTGCTTCTGTCTCCGCCGCTTGGCAAAGTGTGCAGCAGGATGGATTGGGTGCTTTGTACGTTGTGTGAGCAGGGGAGACGGGGTGCGTGTCTGCCAGGTGTGCTGGGCCAGGCAAGGGCACTGTATGGATGGAAGGTGGCATCTGTGCAGACACTGTACAAACAAGTGCAAGAAGCAGCTGAAAATTTTGCTTGCAGCCGCTGTTCCGGAAGGATGGGTCAGGTGAGAGAAAGGGTGCTTGCCGTTGCAAACTGGAGATCTGAGTTGTATGTAAGCACAAGTTTATCGTGTTGGAACCATTATGCCTGTCATGTCCGAGTGACAGCCGCGTCAAATGATTATCGCCTTGGCGTTCACCAGCGCTTGCACGAGCACACAGGTGCAGAGCCTGACAGAGAGAGAGAGCAACTTGTGCACAACAAGTGTGATAGCCTGTGGATGGACTCACTTGATGCTGTACAAAAACAAAGTGCCTTCTTGGCCTTGTGGTGCGTTTGTCCGCATGCCAGGTAGAAGCAGCAGATAGGGTGCAGCAGCAAAGGTTCTTCTTCTTGTTCATTGAAGGCTGCGCAAGCCTGGTGCTCTTGGTGTGTTCGAAACAGAGTTTACAGCGCAGCTCGCTCTGCTCTTCTGCACGCCGCGGGCTGTCACTGCTGATAGACAGGGGTCGCCGGGCGGACAGTGCTAGCTGAGGGAAGAGAGGCAAACGGGCTGGGCGCCAGCATGGGCTTGCCTGGTACACTGATGCAGCCAGCCCCCTGTCCAGCCAGGCTTGGCGAAGCTTCTGTCGGTGAGCGCACCTGCGCCGACCGCGCTGACCTGCTGTGTGCGGCGCTGTAAGCGCTTGGCTTTCCAGCCACCGTGTGCAGGCTGACGAAGACCAAAATGTGCTCGCGTGATTAGGCGCGAGGTTGCCCGGGAGGCAACAGCAGCGGCTCAGCAGTGGCGCCTGGCAGGTGCGTCGCGCCGCAGTGGCCTCCAGTGTACGCGTTCGCTGTGGTGCACGGCGTGCAGCGTCCGCGCACGCGCACCGGAGCATTGTGCTCGGCGGCTGCATCCGCCAGCTGTGGGTCCCGGCGCGCCTGCGCGCTGGCAGTGCCTGCTGTTCACGTGCCCTGTCTTTGGAAGAGCCAATGCGTGCACTGCTCGCTCACCACTGCGCCCGCGCGTCCGCGCAGCGCGCCTCGGCCGACCCGCGCGGCAGCGCCCCGTGCGCGGCCGCGCAGCCGAGCACGCGGCAAGCCGCCGGCGGCGCTAGCAGCTCGTCGGCCGGCAACGGACGGGTGCTGGAGCCGCTGCATGAGCTGGCCGGGCTGTCGCTTAACGGCGCCAGGTCGCCAGACCTGCTCGACGCGCCGGCGGCCAAGCCAGTCCTGGAGGCAGCTGGCTGGGGCGCGATGTCAGCCGGCGGCGCGGCAGCGCCGCGGCAGCACGTTGCGCTACCACAGCCAGCCGCACCCGCGGCGCCCAACCGCTTGCGCGTTTTCTCGGGCACGTCCAACATGGTGCGCCGCGACCGCGCACGCCGGTGCTGGTTCCGCTGTAGACACCCATTCATTCACACAATCACCCTTACGTTGATATGCAGCATGCGTCTAGCTTGGCGCCTGCTGGTCGCATCACTTGCGCACGGCAGTTCCAGGCTTCCGTGCGCGCCAGAGCAGCGCGACCCGTTGCACGGCGCACGCGCGGGCCGAGCAGGCCCCTGATGCGCTTTTTGCACGGCGTTGCGGCGCGCAGGCGCTGGCGCAGGAGGTCGCGTGCTTCCTGGGCCTGAACCTGAGCAACATCAAGATCAAGCGGTTTGCGGACGGCGAGATCTATGTCCAGGTCCAGGCGCGCGCCCGCAACGCACTGCGCCTCCCCGCCCGCCAACGCTGCCAGTGGACGTCAGCTCGGCCCTGCCACATGCCCACGGCTGTCCAGCCGCACTCGCCCCGCACTGACAGGGCGGCCACGGTCTGAGCGCCGTCTGGCCGAGAGCGTGCTTCCCTGTACGCCAAAATGGCGTGCTCGCATAACCCCCATTCCTCGTGGCAGCTTGCTCCCCTGTCTCACCCATCCACCCCTTCAAGCACTTGTACCAGGGCACCCGATGCTTTGCCCCCCCCGGAGACGAATACGGACAGGAGACGGACAGGAGGAGAAGTGCTGCAGCATCAGCCAACATGTAGCAGAGCGCTCTGCTCTCTGCCTGGCGACTGGCGCCCTTTTCTCTGTGCATGAGGCGAAGTTGCCTGCCCTGCCTGCGCACGCAGGAGTCCATCCGCGGCTGCGACGTGTTCCTGATCCAGCCCACCAGCCCGCCAGTGAACGACCACCTGATGGAGCTGCTGGTGACGATCGACGCGTGCCGGCGCGCGAGCGCGCGCTCCATCACGGCGGTCATACCCTACTTCGGTTATGCGCGCGCCGACCGCAAGACGCACGGCCGCGAGTCCATCGCTGCCAAGCTGGTCGCGAACATCCTCACCGAGGCCGGTGCGGCCATGCGCGGCACTGTGGGGTTTGCTGCAGAGCTGCTGCATGCTGCGGTATATTCTCCCAGTTGCGTGAATGAGTCGCCATGCGCTGGTCAGGGCATGCTCCTGCAGGAGCGCCCAGTCCAGGGCGCGCGCTCAGCGCTCGAGCCCTGGCGGATGGTGCTTCGCTCGACGCGAGCGCCGCCGCTGGGCACGCAGGCGCAAACCGCGTGCTCGCGATGGACCTGCACTCGGGGCAGTGCGTGGGCTACTTTGACATCCCAGTGGACCACGTGTACGGCGACAGCGTCATCTTGGACTACCTGGCGTCCAAGCGCCTGCCGTCCGGCGACCTGGTGGTCGTGTCGCCCGATGTCGGCGGCGTCGCGCGCGCGCGCGCGTTTGCCAAGAAGCTCAATGACGCGCCGCTGGTGCGCCAGCACTCTCAGCCAGCGACACGCGCCGAGAAAGCCAAAGACACATGCGGACGCGCCTTGCTGTGCCAAAGCGAAGCCGCCAGCTGGTGCAACATCTGCCGTAACACAGCACGCTCGCTCGTGCCGCCTTTCCAATAGACAGGCATGCCATTGCCGGCCTCGGTGTGCTAAGTTCTCATGTGCGTATACGTCTGCCGCTTCCACGGCATGGGCTGCGTAGCAAGGCCGGTCGGGCGCGGCAGGCGATCGTGGACAAGCGGCGCAGCGCGCACAACGTGAGCGAGGTCATGAATGTGATCGGCGACGTGCGCGGCAAGGTGGCCGTGCTCGTCGATGACATGATCGACACCGCCGGTGCGCGGCGCTCGTTATGGCTGTTGTGGATGCGCGCGCCGGGAGCACCTGCAGCGCTCCGCATGATTGCGCATGCTGGGCGCGTGCGCGAGGGTAGGCGTGCCAGCGCGCTGCCACGCATGTGCGGCCGCCCATCCTGGGAGGTTCCGAGGCGCCTGTGGCAGCACCAACTCGGCTGCGAGCCCGCCTCTGCCGGCCAGAACGCAGGCGGCGACCGTTTGCGGCGCGCGCGCGGGGCAGGCACAATCACCAACGCGGCGCGCGTGCTGCACGCGGAGGGCGCGCGCGAGGTGTACGCGTGCGCAACGCACGCCGTGTTCTCGCCGCCCGCTGCCGAGCGCCTCAGCAGCGGCGTGTTCCAGGAGGTGGCCCCTGCGGCCCTGCCCCGCTCTGTGCGCTCAGCCCTGCGCGCGCGTGCCAGGAGACTGGGCGGGCAGCATCCGCAGGGTACCTTTATTTCTGATATTTGTGCATGCATACCTGCCCCGTCAAAAGCATTGGCGCATCATGCTCTTTGCTAAGCACAGATTCGAAGGGCATCGCACCTTTACTGAGTAGCCGGCAGCTCAGCATGTAAGGCAGGGCTCTCCATCCGACAGGGGAAGGAGCGTGCCCTGTAAAATCAGCAAGTACCAGGTGCCGCGAGCCTGGCGCAGGTGCTAAAGGCGACCGCGATCCGTGACCGCGCGCCGCGGGCGCGCAGGTGATAGTGACCAACACCGTGCCTGTGCCGCCCGAGCGCTCTTTCCCGGAGCTGACTGTGCTGAGCGTGGCCAACCTGCTGGGCGAGACCATCTGGCGCGTGTACAACTCATCCTCGGTCACGCAGCTCTTCTGAGGACGCAGCTCTCCTGAGGACGCAGCCGGCTGTCCGGGCCGCGTGGCTCGCCGCATGCACGAGCATTCACGAGTGGCATGCTTGCTTGCTCCAGCTTGCATGAAGTGGCAGTGACAACGTCCTGCAGTCGCTCGTGCCGCAGCAAGCTGCTGCGGGTTTTGTGGTGCCTGAACTCTGGGTGCGCAATCATCTGTGCCGCAGCAAGCTGCTGCGGTATTTGCGGTGCCTGAAGTCCAGGTGCGCCAGGCAGAGCGGGTCTGCCAGCGCCCAGCCCCTTGTCAGCTTGTCGTCAAAAGCAACAAAAGTTGCGTTGAAGGAAAGCACGTTTGTGCAGAGTAGGGCTCGTTTGGCGCCTGTGGCAACAGCTGCCACACTCATAGCTTGATGACGCTGTGACACGGTCCTGCTGCTGATTAGACTGCATGCCTGCGAAGCTTGCCTGCGTTAGCCTGCCCAGGAGCGGGAAGGAAAGCGTGCGAAAAGGCAACAAGGAGTGTCTAAGCTGGTCGCGAAGCTAGTCGGTTGCAAACGCCCTGGGTCTTTCACGAACACCCTGGTGTCCAGGCTGTGGGCCTACCATGGCTGGCGATGAGTGTTGAGCGATGCTGGGCAACATCCCATTCACCACAACGGCCGGTGATGACATGATAGATGCATGAGCCTACTCCACAGACGGCTGATCTACAGCAACGTGCTCCCCAAGTTCATGGCGGTGGCTGCCTCCCACTTGCAGAGCCGGCGCAACACACACCAGGTGCAACCAAACTCAATTGCTGCCCAAGTAATTCACACAGCAGACAAGGACAGCACTGTCCACTGCTGTAGCGCGCTCTGTTGCTGGGCAGCAGTCCACAACGCGTGTCTGCATGTGCTAGCATGGTGGGGGTGCGAGGGCAGCGCCGCGCGCCATGAAGGATTGCCTGAGACCACCAAACGGAGACGGCCCGGCGAGCTCGACAGGCGAACGCGGCACTTCGACCAGGGCCGGAGCTGCTGGGGAGGATGTCACTGGCGTGCGCCAGCTGGCGGGCAGCGAGTCAATGATGGCGGACGGAATCTTTGCCTGCCGGAAGCCGCATGCAGGCGCGTCATCAGGCCATGGCTTGGCAACCAGAGACGTGCGGGCGGGCATCATGATGCACACCCTGGTATGCCTGTTGGGAGCTAGCGAATATGTACAAAGCATGTCATGCCCAAACCATGCCCTTGGCGGCTACAAGCTTGACCCGGCATGGCGCATGGGCTGCGGAGGCCGCCAGCACACTGGCTGCATGCGAGCACACCCCGCCCGGTGCAGCCAGGGCCCCGCGCGCCTGCAGCAGCGCGCCGCGCGCGCCCTCCTCGGTCGCCACATTCCAGACGACGGCCGTTGCAGCCTCGGCGACGGCCACCGAGCGCGCGCGCAGCAGGACGCCCAGCGCCTGCAGGGCCGCGCCGTCGCCCGCCACCGCGCGCTTGGCGCCGACATCCAGCGTCAGCAGCCGCAGCGCGCCTGCCGGCCCATGAGGCCCCAGGCGCTGAGCGGTGTGTGGCAGCCGCGGCCAGCGTTCGCTGCATCCTTTGCTTTTAAGGTCATGACATGCACTGGTGCGACCGCACACCGTCAGCAGCCTCGGCAGAGCAGCGCGAGGACGATCGGGGCGGTCAAGACGCCTCCGCCCTGCCCTGTGCCGACATCAGGCCAGGGCGCACGCCTGTCAGCGCGCCCATGCGCGCCGCGGCGGCGGGCGCCAGCACCAGCCGCCGGCGCAGCCGCCGCGCGCCGGGCCGGCCGGCCGCCGCCACCGCGCCGGCCAGCGCGATGCACAGCGCGGGCACCGCGGCCGCCGCGCTGTGCCGCAGCGCGCCGTCGGCTGCGAGCGTGCCCAGCACGCGCGCGGCCGCTGCCTGCTCGGCCGGGCCAGCGCCGCGCAGCAGCACCGCCAGCGGCTGCAAGTCGGGGCTGGGCACGTCAACATCAAGGCGACGGCTAAGATCGGCACTTACGACTCACACATGCAAGGCGAGCGCCTGCATAACAGGGCTGAGCATGTCATCATGAATGCAATTGCATGAACAGTTGGCACTTGCGACACACACAAGCGCTCGCCACCGTACTCCATGTCAAGGCCTGGAAAGTGCTCTGCACTCGTGTACAGGGGTGACATGGAGCATCGGCCACTGACACCTGAGGGATATGTTGTGGCGGTAGGCTGTCCCTGAGGCACCGACACTGCCTGCTGCAGATGCGGCACATGGAGCAGCGAGCCCAGCACCCGCACGCCTGCACGCCGCCCTGCGCCTCGATGGCGGCCGGCGCGTCCGCCGCGCCCAGCGCCAGACTCGCCAGCGCGGCCACCGCGGCCGCGTGCAGCCGCGGGTCGCTGCTGCGCTCCAGCAGGCCCAGCAGCAGCGGCACGCCGCCGGCGGTCACCAGCACCTCAGCAAAGCTGGGCAACGCGGCGGCCGCGACGGCGGCAGCGGCGGCCGCGGCCGTCTCGATGGCAACGGCGGCGGCGCCACCGACTGGACGGCCGGCGGCCACAGCGATGCGTGGGGTGGCGGCCTGAGCAGCGGGTGGCGGGCGCGCCGCGCCGGCCAGCGCCGCCAAGGCAAGCGCTGCGTCCAGCTGAGCCTGGGACAAGTGTTCTTCTGTGAGCTTGATGCTCACACGGAGTTGCGGCAGTGCGGCACGGTGGATGACCTGCCTGACTAAATGGCGGGTTGTGGGGTGTCCGCATTGCCTACAGGCCTATATGGCCTTGCAGTGCAGCCACCGTCTACTACACATCGATCTTGCCACCGTGCTGACGCTTTGACTGCCTCATGGCTACAGAACATGAGTGAATCAAGTGATGGGGCTTGCAGCGCAGGCAGGGCGCTGACGGCGCGGGCGAACCTGGCGCGCGGCGGCGCCGCGCGGGCGCGGCTCCCGAAGCACGGCCATGAGCCGTGGCAGGGCCGGCTCCAGGCCGTGCGCGAGCTCCGGCTGCCGCGCGACGCTGCACAGCACCGCCGCCGCGCGCCAGGTGGCCGGCTCGTCCATGCGCCCCAGCAGCGCCAGGAGCAGCGGCAGCTGCTTGCACCCGGCGATCCGGCCTTTGCACAAGAAGTGATCCAGCGGGGCTTGGTCATGAAACCCCGCCGGGCGCTTGCGCGTTCTGAGCACAGCGTGAGCCACCTGGGTGAGCAATTGTGCCTTTTCCCGATCATGGCACTGCTCAACAACAGACGCTCACGCAGACGCGAACAGGCACCTGCTTTACAACTAAATTCTCTGGCTGCGCTTGTAGGCAGCTTGTCAAGCACTGTGTGAGCTGAGGGGTCTGGCCGATGGCAAGGCGAGAGGCCGACCTGCTCCAGGACCATGATGGCACCGGGCCCGCCCGCGGCGGGCATCAGCTGCGCCAGGCAGCCCACGGCGCCCAGCTTCTCCTCCTGGCTGCCCTCCTCCAGCAGGCTGAGCAGCGCGGGCAGGCAGGCAGCCTTCTCAACCTCGTCCTGCGTGCCTGCGCACTCTGAGTGCTGCACGCAGTGGCCTTGGCGGCGCCCTAGAACAGATCTGCGCACCTGCGTCAGGCGCTGGCGGTGCGACTGGCCCCACAGCTGTATCGCCGCTGCACTCCTGGCGGTGAACCGCGCATCTCCCTGCCACACGCACTGTGACGCTGAACTGCTGGAAACTTGTAAGCAAAAAGTGCACAGCGGGGCACACGCCTTGCCCCTGGTCGCGGGTGTGCTGTCGCTGTCCCTGACGTCGGCCCCGCTCATATCTGAAGGCTGGACGCTGCGGTAAGTTCGCGAGCTCTCGGGACCACCGTCTGCTCGACTTGCTATTCATAGGCACCCTATCCTGCATTTTTTAGTCAACATCGATGAGGCTGCCCTTGGCATGACATGTGCGACCGTGCATGCTGCGCAATGCATGAGAACACATTGTATCGCACAGCAGAACACCGCTGTACATAGTATCTTGGGAGAGCAGGTATGGTGACCAAACTGAGAATGTCAACAGCATCTCTAGCAATTAGAGAAACCCGCAAATAACTTGATAGCAGTGGCTCCCATGTACATTTTTTTCACCTGCACAACAGCGGAAGCATGCAGGTGAGGGGAAGCAGCAGCGTTTGCACGCTCCACAGCTAGAAGGGGAGTTGCTGATTTTTCTAGAGAATTTACTTTTGGGCGCATGCTCAGTGCCACCTGCAAATGTATCGCAGAACCTGGTGAAGGAGTGCTGTTGTGGTGTGGATCCTGGGTTGATATTGCATGTGAAGCGTACACTGAGCAGGGCAAGCCAAAGCGGGGGCGGGGCAGGTAGCGCGTCCCGCTCACCGGCAAATCGCCAGGGCCAGGCAGCACGCCTGCCAGCCAGGAGTTGAATGCCAGCCTGCAGCCAGGGCAAGTGCCTGCGTTCGGGACTTGTGCGACAGCAGGGACGTGTCGGGCGTGTGCAAACAAGCATGCTGCCGTCACGCAACCCCCTGCACTATTCGCCCGCCTTGGCAAGCCCTGGCTTGGCGGTTGCACAAGTTCGCTGCAGCGGACTCACAGCACAATAAAGTCTTGGCTGTTCCAAATGCAGATGTGCAAGGTCGCAGGCTTGGCAGGCGAGCGACTCTCATCCGACTTGACAGCTCAGTTTGCGCATACCCTAGGCCGGCGCCCGCTGCTCCTCGAGTAGCTCGCCGGCTGGGCTTTGGCCTCCTCTTCATTAGCGGAGGGGAGCTGGACGGTATGCATCCGTGGGACGCGTCCACGTGCAGCTGCTCCAACCGGGGGCGGGGCGTGGCCCTGCCACGGTGCGCATGCAGTGCATGGGACTTGTGCTTTCACCACAAAGCAGTGAGGTGTTAAACAGCGGGGCATGAGCACACGTGAAAAGCATATCTGGGAAGCATGTGGCAGGGCTCACATGGGTGGCGGTCATAGAGCGGCTGCGCTGCGCAGGTGGGAGGGCTGCAGCTGGGCCGCACGGCGCCTGCCCGGGAGGCCGCCGCACCGGGACCTCCGCGGTGCGCCCTGCAGGCCCCCATCAGTGCGCTCAAGCAAGCCTTGCAAGTGGAAGCCTGCAATACGCAAGCTATGCAACCTTCAAGCTTCCAGCTCCCCAGCCCGTGTGACCCTGCGCCTTCGACCGCGCAGGCGGATGTCGAGCACGGCGGCATGCGGTGCCCATGTCAGCGGGCAGCTCCTCGCCAGAGGGCCTGGGCAGGAAGCGCAGGAAAGGCGGGGCCAAGCTTGGCGGCAGCATCAGCGGCAACGGTGGGGTCCCGCTTCTGTGCTGCACCGAGCATGCGCTGCGTCCGGCACTGCTGTGGTAAGCAGCGCGGCGGTTGGTGTGGCGGTCTCCTGCTTATTCCGTGTTTGTGGAGCTGGCAAGTCCTTATCTATAGCAATACAGCGAATAGCTGCGTGCACGACTGAAGAAACGCACTGGAGACCCAGTGTCACTGCTGCACTGGTGAGGTCCTCTTTCCTGAACACGGCGCACAGCACAGCTCCCGGCCACAGCAACGCGTGCCCACCGCGCTCGTGGGGGGGCGCGTCGTTAAGCAGGCAGCCGGGCGACCCTGGACGACACGGAGGAGGCGATGCTGCCCGGGCGGGACTTCATAAACCCGTCCCCGTCCGACATGGAGCTGGAGGAGCTGGCGGCTGAGGGGGTGCGGCCCCGCGGCCCGGCCGCGCCTGGGCGGCCACCTCCGCCCCGCGCGGATGCGAGTCGCTGCATGCACGCTGCATGTGCAAGCCCCCGTCTGTAACATGGCGTCGGCTTTCCAACGGAGGAGCGGCAGCGATGGCAATGGCTCCTGCACGCAGCGCGCTCCCCGCGTACACGGGCCGCGCATGCGCGTGGCGCTGCGCACGGCCAGCCAGCGTGCGAGGCGGCAGCGGGGCGGCGCCCGCGCGCCGCGCGGCACAGGCCGGCGAGCCGCCGCGCAGCGACCGCCCTACCCTAATCTTTACCCTAGCCCTGAAAAATGCGGTCGCGCCCTAACCCTACCCTGGCGCGCAGGCCAAGTTCATGGACGCGGTCATCAAGGTGTTCTGCGTGCACACGGAGCCCAACTACTCGCTGCCGTGGCAGCGCAAGCGCCAGTACGCGTCCACGTCGTCCGGCTTCATGGTCTGCGGGCCCGGCGGCGAGCGCTGGCTGCTCACCAACGCGCACTCGGTGGAGTACAGCTCGCAGGCGCGCCGCGCGGAGCCCACCTTTAATTTGGGCACGTGCGCGCAACGTTTGGGGTCTGGGACCGAGGCTAGGGGCCAAGCAGGGCGCGCCAGCAGGCAGCGCCCGGTCCCTGCAGCGCGCTCCCGCAGCCTGCGGGCCGGCCGGCCGCCTCGCGGCGAGCGGCGAGCGAAGACCGCTGCGGACACGCACGCGCCGGGCCTCACTTGCCTGGCTTGGTATGTTTCCTGAAGGTGCCGGACGGCGCAGCAGTGTGGAGGGATAGGTGACGTGCTGTTGTTGTCCGTACCTGGTTGTATATGTTGCCGTGTCAACTGGTAGCCGCAAGGGCGGGCCAGCACATTGGCGGCCGCGTCACCGGGGCTGGCAAGCGGCGCGGGCTGGCCGACGGCGAGCCGCGCCGCGCGCGCGCGCAGGTGAAGGTGAAGCGGCGCGGCGACGACCAGAAATTCCTGGCAGAGGTGCTGGCGGTGGGCACCGAGTGCGACATCGCGCTGCTGACCGTCGCCGACCGCGCCTTCTGGGAGGACGTCACGCCGCTCGCGTTCGGCGCGCTGCCGCGCCTGCAGGACGGCGTGGCCGTCGTCGGCTACCCCATTGGCGGCGACACGATCAGCGTCACGAGCGGCGTGGTGTCGCGCATCGAGGTCACCAGCTACGTGCATGGCAGCACCGAGCTGCTGGGTGTGCAGATCGACGCAGCCATCAACAGCGGCAACTCCGGCGCGCGGGCCCCTGGGTCAGGGTAGGGTAGGGTGAAGTCGGGACATCCCGCGGCGCCGCACCCTGACTGGGCCACCTGACCTGCTCTCCCGTTGCCACCCCGACGCCTGTGCACTGTTTCTTTCTGTGCTTCGCTGCCTCGTATTCAACTGTCTCTGCAGCACAGCGCGCAGCGCTGCCCCGATCACACTGCGCAATGGCGCGCAGGCGGCCCCGTCTTCAACGACCGCGGGCAGTGCTGCGGGATCGCGTTCCAGTCCTTGTCCGGTTCGGATGCGGAGAACATAGGTGCGGCGTCCGGGGCGCAGCCCCCGCGCACGTGCATGCACCGAGCACGCTCGAGCACGTCACAGGGCGTGCACCAGGGCTTGACCGGCGTCGGCGCGCCGCAGGCTATGTCATCCCCACGCCCGTGATCCAGCACTTTCTGACGGACTTCCAGTGCGCCCCCCCCTCCCCTCCCCGGCCCAGACATCAGCAGTGCTGCAGCCGCTGTACACGCTGGTAATGCTGGCGACGGAGCTGCGCACATGCACCGCCAATGGCGCGCGTCGAATGCATGCCGTGAGTGGTAGTGCGACGAACTCGGCGGAGGTTGGGCAGCTCGGCAGCAGGTGCGGGTTGTGCTCTGCGCGCCCCGTCGCTGGCCATACCGGGACGCATTGCGACGACTGCGACGCAGTGGGGCGTGCTGTCAAACAAGCGCCGGGGCCATGCACACAAGCGCCACCGGGCGCCGCTCGGCCCGCGTTCACGGCGGGCGCCGAGCGGCCGGGCGCGCGCGCAGGCGCAACGGGCGCTACTCGGGCTTCCCGGTGCTGGGCGTGAAGTGGCAGCGCATGGAGAGCGCGGCGCTGCGCGCCTCGCACCGCCTGGGCCCCGGGCAGAAGGGCGTGCTCATCCGCAACGTGGCGCCCACGTCGCCCGCGGCCGGCGTGCTGGCCGCCGGCGACATCGTCATGCGCTTCGATGGCATGCAGGTCGCCTGCGATGGCACCGTGCCTTTCCGGTGCGGCGCGGCGCTGCTGTCTGCTGTGTGCGTTGCGCTCTTACTGTGGGTTAGCCCTGACCCTTACCCGCCTGAGCCCCGGCCGCGCGGCGCGCAGGACCGGCGAGCGCATCAGCTTCCACTACCTCATCAGCCAGAAGTACACGGGCGACCAGGTGGATAACCCTAACCGTAACCTGACTAACCCTGCCAGGGTCGAGCGCCGGCGGCACGGCGAGGCGGGCCCGGGCGGGCGCGCAGGTGCGGCTGGACGTGCTGCGGGACGGGCGCACGCTGGAGCTGGACGTGCGGCTCGCGTCGCCGGACGCGCTGGTGCCGCTGCACCTGGGCGGCCACGGCCCCTCGTTCCTGATCATCGCCGGTGCGGCCGCGGCTGCGCGCGCGCCCCCTGCGGCGTCTCTCCTCCTGCCCCGCTTTCACCTTTGCCACTGATGCTATGATTGATGGATCATCCCACCCAAATGCATGCACTCGCATGACGCTGATGTAGGCGCACCAGGCCGGCGCTCCACGCACTCATCCATTGCACCAAGACGCACAGTCAGGCGGAGGAGCGGTTGGCACCTGCTGGGCTGCAGGCTGGAATCATGCAGGGCGGGCAGTACCGCTGACCTTGTACCTTGGCCTGTGTGACAGCGCGGGCAAGCCCTGCCAGAACCTACGTTTGCTCGGGACGCCCTGCCCTGGCAGGGCTGTGCTGCGGCACACGCCCCAAGCCGGGCGCGGGGCCCGGCCGGGCCGGCTCGACCGATGGGCGGCGGCGCGGCGCGCGGCAGGCATGGTGTTCACGGTGTGCTGCGAGCCGTACCTGCAGAGCGAGTACGGCGTGGACTACGTGAGCGAGTCGCCGGTGAAGCTGCTCGACCGCCTGCTGCACGGCCAGCGCCGCGTGCCTGACGAGCAGGCGCGCCTCGCCGGGCGCCCCTTGACATTTAAGCGAGGGCGTGCCGCTTCAAAATGCGAGTGGACGAGCGGCCGAGCCACCTGGACTGGGCGCACGCACCTCACGCGCCAGGTCTTGAACAGCCCGCCCTGCTGCACAGACCTCCCCGGCGCGCGGCTGCAAACCTCTCCGACACAAGTGCGGCTGCAGGGGCGCGCGGCTGAGGCGGGCGCCCGCCGCGGGCGCGCAGGTGGTGGTGCTGTCGCAGGTGCTGGCCTGCGACGCGACGCTGGGCTACGAGGAGCTGTACAACGTGCAGGTGCTGCGCTTCAACGGCGAGCCCGTGCGCAACCTGCGCCACCTCGCGCAGCTCTGCCTGGACTGCCGCGCGGCCTTCATGCGCTTCGACCTGGACTACGACGTGCGCGCCGGGCCCCCACTACGTCCGGCCCGCCGCCCGAGCAGCGCGGCTGCGCTCAGGCCGCCCCGATCAGTGCAAACCCGCGTCGGCGCGCCGCGCAGCCTGGCTGGCCTGCTTGGATCCGCCGCCAATCTGGGGATGCCGAAGTCCTGCCCTGAGCCCGAACCCTGAGCCGTAACCGTGTCGCTGCTGCTCATGCGCACCGCCGCGCCCGGGCGCAGGAGGTGGTGGTGCTGGCCACGGAGGCCGCGCGCACGGCGACCGCCGAGATCCTGGAGCTGCACTCCATCCCGGCGCCCGTGTCGCGCGACCTGGCCGAGCTGCTGCCGCCGGAGGCCGCGCGCGCGGTCGAGGCCGCGCACGCGGCCACCGCCACCGTGCCGCCGCGGCCGCCGCCCGCGCCGCCGCCGCCGCTGCCGCCGCCGCCACCGCCGGCTGGCGCTGAGCTGGCCGTGCGTAGCAGGCCCGCGGGCCACGGGCCGAAGCAGAGGGTTAGGGCGGAGGGCTTGGAACCCTAGGCGGCGGTGTTGCGTGTGCGACTTGTGCTGCCACTTTGTGGTCAGGTATTCTTGTGGCAGAGCTGGTCAATAGGCAAGCGGGCAGCGCACAGGAGAGGCGAGCTCATGGGGCCTGAGACCCTACGTGGCAGAGTCAGCCTGTGATTGGCTGCCTGCAGCCTGGTGCCCGGCTTATGCACTTGCCATAGGTTGTGTACATGGGAGGGCGTGCTCAGCATGGACCGCGCCGTATCGCTTGAGAGCCCATAGCTGTGTGTGCCTTTGTGCAGCATGGCCGGGGCGCTGTGCCTGTGAGAAACAGCTTTGAACTGATGACACTTGTATTGGTTTGAGATCAGGCAGCACAACGTGATCAGACCGCTGCTGCATTTGCGGTCCGTTTTGTGCAGCTTGCTCTGGCAGTGAGGCTGAGCTTGTCTGACGAATTCCTGCTATGCGCGCGCGCTGAGCGGGCATTGCCCATGTTTCAGTGGCTGCTGCAGAGTGGTGGCTCACATAGGCAAGGCCATCATGTTGGTAAGCAGCTCACTGGGCGATTGGACGGGAGACCGAGGTAGCAAGTGCGGCAGCACTGTCTCTGCTCGCATGGTCTCCATAAGCTCAACGGCCCTGCATAGTCTAAATCGCTCACCACCCCATGCCATGCGGCGCGGCAGTCCCACACCCAGTCCTGGCAGGCCAGCCCGAGGACGCAATCCAGCTACTTGGCAGCAGGCGGGCAGCTGCATCTGAGCGCGGCTCAGCCCCAATGCATGCGGCCCCTGCTCTAAGTACACTCACAGCTCCGCGCACGCTGCCAATGGGCGCGGCGCCCCAGCCGCACTGGCCGCGTCCCTCACCCTCAGCATGGCCCTATCACGCGTGGGCTCCACCCGGGCCCGCCGCACCCGCCGCGGCCGCCGCGCCGCCCGCACCCAGATGCTGTGCGGCGTCCTGCCGCGGCTCCGCCCGCGGCGCACTCAGCTCGCCTCCGCCCTGCCCGGCGCGGCCGCCTCCTGGACCCTCCCTCTTGTCGTCCGGCGGCGCCGCGCGCCCCGCCCCCGCCTGTTCCGCCGCCAGCTCCCCGGCATCCCCAGGCGCCTGGCTGCCAGTGTCGCCCTCCGCCACGGCCGCCATGGCGGGTGCCGCTTGCGCTTCCTGCACCGGCTGCAGCGCGTCGCGCGCGGCGTCGAGGAGCGGCCGGAGCGCCAGGGGCGCGCCCGCCCCCCGCGCCGCAGCCCCGGCGTCGCCGCTAACGCCCGCCCCGCCGCCGGTCGGCCCGGGCAACCCGGAGTCGTCCCTGAAGTGCTCGCGGCGCCCCGCGCGCACGGCGAGCCGCGACGCGAAGCCGCCGGGCGACGAGGGCAGCGACTGGCTCGCCAGCGCGGCCGCCGGCTCCTCCTCGGGCGGCCGGGGCGCCAGGCCCAGGCGGTGGCGCAGGCCGGCGTTCTCGGCGGCCAGCTCGCGCGCGCGCGCCTCGGCCGCCAGCAGCTGCGCGCGCAGCGCCTCCGCCTCCCGCCGCGCCGCCCTGCCGGCCCAGGCGTGCGCCGCTGCAGAGCCCGGGGGGCGGCCGTCCACGCGGGCCCCGCATGAGACCGGAAGGGGTGTCGCACGGCTGCCTGCTTGTCCCCACCGGCGCCGACCCCGCAAAACCTGCAAGCATGGGGAGGCCCTGAGCTGGTGAATGAGCGGGGAATCTGGTGGGTCCGGCCCTGGCAAGCAGGGCTGCCGCCGGCGGCCGGCGGGCGCGGGGCGCACGAGAAGCCCTCGGTCAGCGCGGGGTTGTCGCCGATGAGCGAGGTGGCCAGGCGGTCCAGTGCCGGCAGCACGTCCGCCATGCGCCCGCCCAGGCCGCCCAGGCCGGGCAGGCCCGCGCTCTGCCGCCGCCGGCCGCCGCCGCCGCCGCGCGCCGTCACGGGCGTCCCGCCTGCAGTCCCAGACCCCAGCGCGCCGTCGAGCGGCGCGCCGCGCCCGCCCGCGTGCGCGGCCGCGGGCGTGCCGTCTGCGCACGGGCCGGGCGGCGCGCCGGGGCGCTGCCGCGGCGTCGGCGGCTGGTAGTCGGGGTCAAAGCGCTCCAGCAGGCGCTGCGTGCGCTCGTAGTGCGTCGAGTCCTGCATGGCGGGCCCGGGCGTCGGGCGCGTTATGCCCGCTCAGACAGGTCGGGCGTCAAGAGGCCGCGGCACGGGATGCAGCACGAGGACGGGGCGAGGCAGGGACGCAGGTACCTGGGCGCGCTGCCGCTGTGGCATCGGCGCGCACCCGCGCCAGGCCGCCACATGCAGGCCCGCGGCACGGCCAGCACAAAGGCGGTATCTTCTGTGACGCGCGGTGCGGTCGCAAGCAGCACCCGCCCGCACTACTTGCAGGCTCCCAACAGGGGCGCAAGCTAGGGCGCGCTGGCAGCTATTCAGGGCGCACTTGCCCGCTGCTGCTGCCCCAGCATCAATGGGAGCTGAGAGGCCCGGCGTGCATTGAGCTACTTCTACACTATGATATCGACCAGAGTGTTACTCTTGTGCGCGCCTTGAGCGAAGCCACCATCTTGCGCAGCGCGCCCTGCAGGCGGCCGAGCCGCGCGGCATCGCGCCGCGCAAGCGCGCGCAGGCCAGTGCCGGCCAGCGCGTGCGCCAGCCAGGCCGCCGCCGGCACCGCGAACAGCGGCGCCACGCGCAGCGAGTGGCCGCGCGCTGTGTACGTGCCCGGCGGCTGCCGGATCACCTGCGCGCGCGGCGCCAGGCGCCCCGCTGGGCGCTGCATGGCATCGGGCGGCGCGGCGGCGCCTGGCCACGCCAGCGGCCCGCGCTCTGTGTGGAGCTCTGGCGCAGAGGAGTAGGGGTGAGGGTAGGGTCAGGATGCAATGCATGCAGGTGAGCTCCCGGCTGTCGCTGCACCAGCCGGCCTCCATTGAAGGGCGTGCTGTGCAGCTGGCCAGGGCGCGCGTGCCCCAGCTCCCTCCAGAGTGAGTTTGCGCGCACACGCACACAAGGGCGCGGCAAGCCCGCACTTATTCTCTCGCAGTCCCGATGGCTATGGCAGGTGGAGCTGCGTGCGCCTCTCTCTAGGGGGTGCGGTGTGATACTCGGTGTGTTTGCAGCACCGCATACCACAGAAGCACTGGAACAGACGCTGCACCTATTTCGGCAGAGCGTGGGCACCCTTGCATTGCCTCAGGCTGCTCAGCGTTCCCACTATCTGCGCTTTGCTCGACGTGCGCACCCACGCCGCAAAGGCCACTGCGATGGCAAAGCCAGCAATGCCATAGAAGACAATGGCGCTTTTCACGGCCGCATCCCGCCGCCGCCTCTTGTGCAGGCTCTCCTGTCGCGGCAGGGGTCACAGAACAGTCGAGCATATTGCTCGTGCGGCAAGAGGCTTGACGTGCGATTGCGTATGCACGCATGGCTGCTGCGCTCCCGCCATTGACTCTCACAGTCAAGCTCGGACTTGCTGGTGGTGCTGGTCAAGCAACACGGGCAGTGGTCAAGCTCAGACTTGCTGGCAGCGCTGTCCAAGCAACACTGGCGGCTTGTTAAGTCAAGGGAAGCACAGCAGGCAGCGCGAGGGGCGTACATTGATGCGCTGCGTGTCTGCCTGCAGGCGCTCGAAGCGGCTCTCTAGAGAGGAGTAGTACGGGTCGCTGCCTACTCTGGTGGACAGCAGGCCGCCCATCCTCTGCAGGCGCTACCAAAGGAGGTGCGCGACACCTTGTCGCTGAGCACTGCCCTTGCTGCGCCCGCAGGCGCAAGCACGCGTGCCTCGACAGCAGCTGCCTTTGCCTTTGCCTTTGGTACCTGCACTGCAAAGGGGGTCGCTAAACAGTGGCGTGCGGTCGGATGCCGATCTCTTGGAGAAACAGCACAAGCTGGATGGCCCTCTCATGCATGCAGATAACACACTCTGGGCAGACCTGTCCTCAGCTTCATGGAGACATGCATGCCTGCATCTCCCGAGACATGCAGACGCACCACCCCAAGCATCAGGCCGTGTATGTCCACGCCAGCAGACACTGTGCCAACAGCAAGCCCTGTTAAGTCGAGTTCCCAGCAGACATGACAGAGGCCAGTTCCTCCAACCCTGTAACAGCTGCCCGCCCTGCAGTCCGGCGCGCTGTCGGCGCTCCGCGCCTCTTGCCTGCAATGCGTAGCCCTGCTCTAGGACTGCGCCCGTAAGCAGCCCAAGCTGGCTGATACACGCTGCAATGCATGCAATTATCTCAGGGCTCGCGCTCCACCAGCTGCACCATGTTCTTGGCGAAGCGGAACTGCGAGCTGCCCTGCAGGCGGCGCAGCGCCTCCCCGCAGCGCGCCTCGCGCTCGGGCTCCGGCACGCCCGCCGCCTCGGCCAGCTGCGCCAGCAGCTTGCCCGTCTGGCCCCCGCGCGCCCCCCCTCCCTCAGTTGCCTCAACAGGTTGCAGCACGTCTGGCTGACCAATTGGCGCTTGCCGCTTGCTGCAAGTTTGCCCCAGAATAAGACACGTCTGTGTGTCAAGCACACAGCTACCGCTGCAGCAACAGTGCGCCCTTTTGCGGCAGCGGGCTGAGCGCATCGGGTAGCACACAACGTATCTTTCAGTGTCAAGGAGACCACTCGATAGGGCTACCATTCGGTATGGGCGCCCACCTTCATCTGGAACTTGCCTTTGTTGGCGCGCAGCGCCGCTGCGGCCAGCTTCTTCCACTTTATCGCAATCTGCGCGCCGCCGCAGCAGTGCTCAGTGCATGGCGCGCGCAGCCGGCGCTTCATGATGCCACACTGCGCGGGTGGCAGAGGCAGCACAGGCATCCACGCAGCAGGTCACTCATAGCACGCGCCTGCCTGCGTGTGCATGCCCACACCTGCTGCGGCGCCTCCCTGCCCTCTGCCGCCGCACTCCCTGCATGGCGCGCCGCGCCGTTAGCGAGCGCAGGCGCGCCGCCGGGTGCGCCCGGGCCCGCCGACCGCCCTGCTGCCAGCGCCGGCGGGGCGCCGGCGGAAGCGCCGGGCGGCCCTGCGGCCGCGCCGTCAGGCGCCCGCTTCCGCCGCTTCTTCGCAGCGCCGTCTGCGGCGGCCGCATCGGCAGGAGGCGGCGCGCGCCCGCCGGCCTCCGCTGCACCCCCCGCTATGCCCTCCGCAGCGCCCTTCTTCCTCTTCTTCTTTCCTGCGGAGGGTCCCGCCTCGCCCGGCGCAGCGCGGTCGCCGCCTGCGTCCGCGCCGCCGCCGGCCGCGGCGCCGGGTGCGGCCTCCGCGCCGGTGCTCGAGGCCTCGCCGCGAGCATGCCCAGCCTCCTCCGCGGCGGCCAGGCCCGCCGCCGCCGCCGCCCTGCTGCCTGCAGCTGCTGCGGCAGGCAGCGGCAGCGACCCTGCGGCCTTTCCCTTCGTCTTCTTCTTCTTCTCCTTCCTGGCGGCATCGGCAGCATCGGGACAGGTTGGCGCGGCCTCTACAGCCGCAGCCGCCGCGCCGCCGCCCTCGCCGCCCGCGGCGGGCGCTGCCGCGGCCGCCGCGCCGCCCGCAGCCGCGTGCCTGCCTTCCCTGCTGCCAGGCTCGGCTGTGCCCGTTGCTGCGCCAGGCGCCCCAGCGCCGCCGCCCGCCGCGCCCTCCGCTGCCTTGGCAGCCGCGCGCGCCTGCCGGCACGCATACCAGAAGCCAGTTGGTCCGCGAGTATTATAAACTTGCCTTTGTTGGCGCGCAGCGCCGCTGCGGCCAGCTTCTTCCACTTTATCGCAATCTGCGCGCCGCCGCAGCAGTGCTCAGTGCATGGCGCGCGCAGCCGGCGCTTCATGATGCCACACTGCGCGGGTGGCAGAGGCAGCACAGGCATCCACGCAGCAGGTCACTCATAGCACGCGCCTGCCTGCGTGTGCATGCCCACACCTGCTGCGGCGCCTCCCTGCCCTCTGCCGCCGCACTCCCTGCATGGCGCGCCGCGCCGTTAGCGAGCGCAGGCGCGCCGCCGGGTGCGCCCGGGCCCGCCGACCGCCCTGCTGCCAGCGCCGGCGGGGCGCCGGCGGAAGCGCCGGGCGGCCCTGCGGCCGCGCCGTCAGGCGCCCGCTTCCGCCGCTTCTTCGCAGCGCCGTCTGCGGCGGCCGCATCGGCAGGAGGCGGCGCGCGCCCGCCGGCCTCCGCTGCACCCCCCGCTATGCCCTCCGCAGCGCCCTTCTTCCTCTTCTTCTTTCCTGCGGAGGGTCCCGCCTCGCCCGGCGCAGCGCGGTCGCCGCCTGCGTCCGCGCCGCCGCCGGCCGCGGCGCCGGGTGCGGCCTCCGCGCCGGTGCTCGAGGCCTCGCCGCGAGCATGCCCAGCCTCCTCCGCGGCGGCCAGGCCCGCCGCCGCCGCCGCCCTGCTGCCTGCAGCTGCTGCGGCAGGCAGCGGCAGCGACCCTGCGGCCTTTCCCTTCGTCTTCTTCTTCTTCTCCTTCCTGGCGGCATCGGCAGCATCGGGACAGGTTGGCGCGGCCTCTACAGCCGCAGCCGCCGCGCCGCCGCCCTCGCCGCCCGCGGCGGGCGCTGCCGCGGCCGCCGCGCCGCCCGCAGCCGCGTGCCTGCCTTCCCTGCTGCCAGGCTCGGCTGTGCCCGTTGCTGCGCCAGGCGCCCCAGCGCCGCCGCCCGCCGCGCCCTCCGCTGCCTTGGCAGCCGCGCGCGCCTGCCGGCACGCATACCAGAAGCCAGTTGGTCCGCGAGTATTATGAGCAGGGTGCTGGGCTGCGCTGGCTGTGCGCGCTGCTGGGCCGTGTTATGCTGGCAGTGCTGACACTGCAAGCAACAAGCGTGCCAGGGCCGACCCCGGTGTCGCGTGGCAGCCATGACGAGCTGGGCGCACACCCGCCGCTTGTGCTTGACACCCGCGGCGTGGCCGAGCAGCGTGTCGCTGCTCGTGCACGTCACGTTGCAGCAGGCGCAGGCCCAGGGCGGCCGCGCGGCCAGGAACTCCGTGCCCACCGCGGCCGCGGCCGCGGGCGCAGGCGCGGGCGCGGCGCCGCCGCTGCCGCCGCCGAAGAAGCCCTGGGACGCAAACCCGCCGGCCTTGGTAGCCCCCAGCGCGTACTTCTCGTGCTCCGTCACGCAGCTGGTGTGCGCCTGCGCGCGGGCAATCGCACGTTGTTGCGCTGCCTCCGCACCTCAGTTCCGAGCCAGCTTCGCAAACTAGAGACGTCAAGAAGAAACTGCGTGACAACGCGGCTGGCGCCTGCGTGCCTGGACCGTGCGGCGGTCGAACTGGCGGCTGCAGTCCACGCAGGAGAAGCGCGACGCGGAGCAGCCGGCCATGTGGGCCTGCACCTTGGGCTGCGACACACAGGCGGTGTCAGCGCACAACTTGCGTCTGGCAGTGCTGCGCAGCCTCTATGAGCGGGCAATGCCAGGAGCTTGGGGTGTGCTTGCCTTCTTCAGGGACTCCCCACAGTCATCGCACTGGAACCATACCATGGTACGAGCGTGCGCTGATGAGACGTGCGGCGAGTGGTTGCACCGCTTTGTGCAAACTCTCACGAACGCCTGCTCCGAGGGCCGGCCTTAGGGTCGACTCCAGAGAGAGCGCAGCAGTTAAGGACGCTTGGGAAAGCACCAGCCGGAGCAACAGCGCCTCCGCACAAGCTCAGAGCATGGCAGGCAAGGAGTTTGCAGCGCAGTTGACCTGGGCGCAGCGCAAGGACCGCCTGTACCTGACGATAGACGTGCAGGACTGCGTAGAGCCGAAGATCGACCTCACCAACGTCGGGGAGGGCGATGCAGAGAAGCATGGCCGCGTGTCCTTCCGCGGCGAGGGCCGATCGCATGCCACCGGCAGCGAAAAGCATAACTACACGCTGGAGCTTGAGCTGAACAAGGTGCTGGACACATGTCTGGCTTCTGAGCGCAGCCGGCGCGCTTGCCCGGCGTGTCATTTCGCACCATCAAAGGCGGCTGCACCGACGCACTTTGGCCGCACAACCAGCCCGGCCCTGCATGAACCGCCGCTGTTGGTTGGAGCAGGTGCAGCGGTGAAGGGCGCAGAGTCTGCCAGGTTCCAAGGCCGCCAGCTTGCGGCGCACCAGATGAAGAGTGTAGATGCCTGAGGCATGTGCGGCCGTCTGCAGGCCATCAATGAGGAGGAGAGCAAGGTGAGCGTGAGCGACCGGAAGGTGTTGCTGGTGCTGGCGAAGGCCGACGAGGCGCAGGGGCACTGGCCGCGCCTGCTGAAGGGCACCGGCAAGATGGCCAACGTGAAGGTGTGCCCGCCGCTGCAGCTCGGCACGCGGCCGCCCTCGACCAGCCCACACCTGCTCGACGCGGACCCCCCAGCGTCCGCTGTCGCAGCGCACTGCTTGTCCTGGTCTGATGGACTGTGCGCAGAGGCGCTGCGGGCGAAGCCGAGTTGGCAGTGGGGACGGGCGATTGGGCACGGCACGGTCCCAAGCTTGGCAGCGCGTGACGTACTGAATACGCTGCGCATGCGCGGGCCACAGGTGGATTGGGACAAGTGGGTGGACGAGGACGAGGAGGACGAGAAGAAGGACGACTTGGGCGATCTGGGCGACCTGCAGAACCTGTCCAACTTTGGCAGCGGCGGCATGGGCGGCATGCCCGGCATGGGCGGCATGGGCGGCATGCCCGGCATGGGCGGCATGCCCGGCATGCCCGGCATGGCGGGCCTGGGCGGCATGGGCGGCATGGGCGGCATGGGCGGCATGGACTTCAGCAGCCTGGGCGCCGAGGGCGGCGCGGGGCCCTCCGGCGAGGCCGGCAAGGAGCTGGACTCCGACGACGAGGACCTGCCCGACCTGGAGGCGTAGAGGCGGCCGCGGGCGCCGCACGCCGGGCCCCCCCTGAGCCGCCCCGCCCAGCGCCCGCCGTCCCTGCGGGCGTCCTGCCTGTCCTGCCGCGCTTCCGCGGCCTGCTGTCTGTGTGTCGGGGGGTGGGGAGGGGGCGGGCCTCGGCCGGCCGCCGCACCCGGGGCTACCGCGCGAGTGGGGGGGAGTGCAGTTGGACGCGCACCTGCTTGCAGCGCGTGCGTGCTCGGCGCGCGACGCTCTGACGCGCGCCCCGCGCGCATGGCTTGGGTAGCACGCCGGCGCGACCTCTGAAGCGCTGTGCCGAGCACGCCCCTTGCTTGCTGAAGCGCATGCGTCCTGGCGGCGGATGTTGCTAGAGCAGCTGTTGACCTTGAAGACGGTCTCATTAGCAGGCAAGTTGCTGTGCTGTGTGCCGGTAAAAACGAGAGGGGCACGTTGCCAGTCATCTTATCAGCACACCATCGGACGAGTGCTTTACATGCTAGCACGCATGACGCATGCCAGCGTGCACGGTTTTGCACGCTCACAAAGTCAAATGCAACATACAGCCAAGGCAAGGAACAATTCACACGGGTGTTCGGCTGGTCTGCAGCACCGCGTTGCTAGTCTGGAATCAACCGCAGCGTAGAGGGATCAAATGTTGAGCGCACAAAGTACGTGTTGTCGGCCGGTGTCTGCGCCACCAACCGTACATGTCACTGCAGAGGTAGCACAAGTGCATGCGACGCAATGGCAAGGCACAGCTGCTGAACGCGTCAACTTTGCTGCCCAGACACCCAAGAATGCGAACACAGCACACTGATTCCGAACCAGGTGTCATTTAGCGTGGTCGGCGGGCTCAGCGCGCCCCACCCACAGCATGCCAGAGCACGCAGCTCTGACAACATAGCGAGCACACCCAGCACCACATGCAGGCCACCTCCCACAACCCGTCCGCCGCCCCTCCAGCTCCCTGCCGCGCCCAGCCCGCAGCGCGACGCACCTGCAGGCGCGCGGGCGGCGGCAGCGCGCGCTCGTGCACCCAGCACTCGTACTCCACATTCTGCAGGCGGCTGTGGAAGCGGCCCGGGCGGCGGAAGAGCTCCTGCGGCGCGGCGCCCGCCCGCACCACGCCGGCCGCGCCGCGGCCGCGCGCGGCCGCCTGCGCGGCCTGCGCGGCCCGCGCGGCCTGCATCGGCTCCAGGGCTGCGCCCGCACCGAAGAAAAGCCCGACATGCAAACTGCGCACCAAACCACTCCTGTTTCATTCCGTCATCCTGCGCTCCGTGACCAGCTCTGTATAAAAACCCCCTTTGCCCTGACCGTGGAGCACGCTTAGAGAGTTCCGGGGCGCCGCGACGGGGGCGCGCCAGGTCGTCGGCGTCCCACAGCAGCGCGTGCTCGGCCCAGGCGGAGCCGTCGGGCAGCGCGTACAGGGCGTGCAGCGGCGACCATGAGATGAGCGTGCCGCCGTCCGCGCCAACGCCCACGTTGAAGCAGGCCGCGTGCGCGCGCTGCGCCAGGGCGAAGGCGAAGCGCGCGCCGGGCGCATCGGGATCCGCCACATCCGCGCGCGCGTAGAAGCGCACGCCTGCCGCCGGGCTGATGCCGGTGTCGCCGGCGCTCGGCCGACCTATGGACTACATCATCTGGAGCATAACAAGAACAAAGTTGAAAAACCTGGACAGCGCCCACGCATACATTGACCTGTGTGTCCAGCATGTCCGAACGCGGTGCATGAGTGCGATGTGCATGTTGGCGAGATGCCCTAGCCAAGCACAGAGGCAGGCGGGGGAGCAGGCGGCGCGCGCGCCCTGCAGCGAGGCCAGGCCATGCGCGCGCTGTACGGTGTTGCCGGCCGGCGGCGCGGGCAGCAGGCCGGCCAGTGCCACACGCGCGTCGCCGCCCTCGCGCCCCACGCACCGCCTGTCCACCTCTACGTGGCCCGCCACGAGCGCCGCCACACCGTGCGGTCCCGCATTTGGTGCGCCCACCGCAAGGCCTGTGCTGCTGCCCGCGCCCGCAGCCTGCCCTCCGCTGACACTGGCTGACCCCGGCGGAAGCGCCGCAGGCGCTGGCGCGGCGGCGGGGGGCCCTGCGAAGCCCTGGCGCCCATGCACGGCGGCGGGGTCGCCGCCGCCAAGCGCCCACCCCGGCCTGATGCTCGGCGGCCTGCCCAGGTAGGCTGCTGGCGCGCCCATCAGCCCCGGGCCGCTGGCGGGCGGGCGGGCGCGCGTGGCTACGGCGGGCGCCGGCGGAGGGTCGCCCCGCAGGCTGCCCAGGCGGCCCCAGGCGCCCGCCGCCCCCAGCACCGGCGTGGGCGGGGGGCCACTGGCCTGCGCCGCAGATGCACACCCTCATGCCGCTGGCGGGCAGCTGGGCCCCTTGCAGCTTCATCGCATGCACTAACCAGGCGAGCAGATCGAAGTCTGAAAGCGAAGTCCGGGAGCTCTTGCAAACATGCTGCACATGGTCCTTGCCATGCACATACCGCAGGGCGTGTGCAAGAGCAACCTGCTGCGCTCAGGAGCATCGTACCCGCAAAGCTGACTTCCTCGCATGCAGGAGCAGAGCGCGCCTGCACGGGTCGCGCGAGCGCGCCGGGGCCCGAGCTCGTTCCGCTCACGCGCCACCCTGTGCTGCTGGGCGCCAGCGGCACGGGGCCCCTGCCCAAAGCGGCCGTGGCGGCCGCGGCAGCCGCAGCGTATGCGGCTGCGTTCTGGCGTTGCGCCGCGGACACGAACTGGCGCGGGTGCGGCACCGGCAAGGGCGCGGCGGGCGGCGGCTCTGCGCCAGCACAGCCTGGGTCACTGATGATGCAGGTTCTTGTGGGAGGCAGGCCGTCTGGCAGTTCTCTGCAGCAGGACACCATAGCCACAGTGCTCAGCTTCAGCACGCACAGTGCACGACGTCAAAGAGCTACTCTGCACAGTCGCTGGATGAGGACGCCGTTACTACTTGGCCTGGAACGCAGGCGCACCAGCCACGGCTTGCGCATACGCGAGCGCAGGGCTGTGCAGGGCGCAGCGCACGCGCTCGCCTGGCGGGAGCAAGCCCTCCCCATAGTATGCCGCGCCGGCAGCCTGCTGCGCATAGAAGGGCTCCAGGACACCCCAGGGCACCTCCAGCGGAGCGAGGCTCTGTGGTAGGGGGCATGGGTCCAGTTTTCGGCCCATTTAGCACTTCAGAGGGGATGGTGGGGCCGGGCATGCGTGGCAACAGCGACTACGTGCTGTGTTGCTGACGCCTGCACCGTCTCCAGCACTTGGTTAATGCCAGGGACGTGCTTGTCACTCAGCGGTTCCAAACTTGTCCCATCAGTGTAGCGGCTGAGGACAGACAGGCGCAATGCCAAACGCGTGAGCACCGCAACTGCTTGGCAGGAGTGCCAGTACAAAGCGCAGTGGTTTCAGGAACTTGGAGTTCAGCTCTGTGCAGAAGCTCTAGTCTGGAACGGCACGTGCGATGTTGCACAGGTAGAGAGACACCCCACGCACGCACCCAGGTCATGTGCATGCAACCATACGGCGGCAAATGACCAGTACTGTGGCCTGTGCTGCCAGGTGAGGAGTGCCGGTGTTGGGAGCATGCTGGCGCTCTATGCTTTGCAAGGCAGAGCGTGCGCATAGGCAGCAAGTATGTCCAGGAGCGCCGCAAACTTGCTGCGCCTGCACGCTAGCTGTAGCGGCCGCACAAGCGACGCGCCCCAGGCCCGCCACGGCGTCCCAGACAGGCTGCCGGCGCGGCGACGAGCCAGCGCGGCGCAGCACGTAACAGACAGGCGCCGCGTGGTGGTCGCGGCGCGAGTGAAGGGCAGGCGCGCGCGGCGACTGGTGTACACTGAGGAAGAAGGTGAAGCGGAGGGAGAGGGGCAGGACCAGGATGAAGAGCTGGAGGGCGATGAGACAGACTTGAGCGGCTATGAGAGCATCGTCGTTGAAGAGAACGACCCGCCTGGGCACAAGTCAGGTGCTGCTGTGTGCGGCTGCACCTTGCTGTCCTGCGTGCCAGGACCTTGTTCAGCTTGTGAACGGCCAACAAGTTGGTGAGCGGGCTGTGCGGGCAGGCTATGTGGCTATCATTGGGCGGCCCAATGCGGGCAAGAGCACGCTGCTCAACGCGCTGCTGGGCCAGAAGCTCTCCATCGTCACGGCCAAGGCGCAGACGACACGGCATCGGATACTGAGCATCCTGTCTGAGCCAGACTACCAGCTCATACTGCTGGACACGCCCGGCATCATGACCGTGCGCGCCTGCTTTGCTGTTCACCGCAGCGCTTGGACCTTAGCAGCCTGGTGCGGCTTAAGAAGCGAATGTCCGTGCACGCACTGCTTTGGTGGTGTGCTTCAGCACCTTTGCTTTGCACTGCCGCACACCAGGAGAGAGCTTCACGGGGCTCTTCAAGGCATGCCTCTTCGTGGCGTGCTGGTCACTTTGCAGTCCGCGGGTGCCGATGCCGCTGTGGGAGTCCGGCCGGCGCTGCCTCAGGCTGAGGCGTTTTTTGGAGCATGGAGCGGCGCGCGCGCAGACGCAGCGCAACGCAGTGGACGAGCGCATGCTGCACATGCGCTGTGAGCAGAGCCGGGCACGCAGACGCAGTGCAACGGACTGGAAGAGCGCACGAAGCACAGCATATGCTGAAAGCGGAGCAGCGCGCGCGCAGACGCAGCGAAATGCGCCGGACGAGCGCATGCTGCACAATGCACGCTGAGAGCGGAGTGGCGCGCGCGCAGACGCAGCGCAACGCGCCGGTCGATCTTATGATGCTCAGTGTACGCTGAGGGCGGGAGCGGCGCGCGTGCAGACGCAGCGCAACGCGCTGGACGAGCGCATGATGCACAACGTGCGCCAGGCGCGGCGCGAGGCGGACGCGGTGCTGGCGCTCGTGGATGCGGCGTCGCACCCGCGCGCCGCGCTCACGGACCTGCTGCCGCCGGCGGGGCGCACGGGGCCGCCACTGGCCGTCGTGCTCAACAAGGTGCCCGCCCCGTGCACGCTCTGTACCGTCTGTCCGCACCTGCTTGTGCTTGACAGGATGGGCAGCGGCGCCTTGTGATACTCAGTGCGTGCCACAGGCGCACTGAGCATCGTGTGAGCATACTGTGCGGGAAGACAGCATGTGCACTGTGCTACTCTATGCTGCGGGTCGTGCGGGCAGTGGAGGCCAGCCCTGCGCGCCTGCGAGCTCTGCTGTGAGAACATGCGCGGGGATGCCGCTCACGTCACAGGTCTCGCTGGCGCCAAGCGCGTGTGCCCAGCTGTCACCCGGCTGGTTTGCCGCAGCGCTGCTGCCCCACGCGCCCCGCCGTGAGCCCGGCCGACCGGGTCAGCTGGGCTGTCACCTGGCTGGTTCGCCGGAGCGCTGCAGCCCCGCGCGCCCCGCCGTGAGGTAGGCCGGCTGGGTCAGGTGGACCTGCTGAAGCGCGCGGAGGAGGAGGCGGTCGCCGAGTACATCGCCGCGCAGCCGGGCGTCGCGGCGGTGCTGGCCACCTCCGCGCTGACCGGGCGCGGCGTGGACGCCGTGCGCGCGTGGGCGCTTGGCCAGCTGCCTGAGGGGCCCACGCTCTACCCCAAGGTGCGCGCGCGGCTCGATGCCTGCTGGCCGCATGCATATGAACAGAGCGCGGAGGCGTGCAGACAGAGCGCTGAGGCGTGCAGATAGGTCATGCCTTTGCAGCAGCATGTGGTTGTTGTATCGCTGTGCTGGGTCGGCTGCCCCGGGAAGGCCTCTTGTCCGACATTTGCACACTGAGGTATCCAGGTACCCCATCTGCACACACATGCAGTACTCCCGAAGCTGCACTGTGTCATGGCAGCGCTGGGCGCGGGGACGCAGGATAACGTGAGCGAGCACCCAGAGCGCTTTTTTGTTGGAGAGATCATCCGCGAGAAGATCTTCATGCTGTACCACGATGAGATACCGTACGCAAGCACGGTGCGAGGCGTCGCTTGAGCCCCGCGCCTGCTCAACCAGCAGTGCTGCCGGACGCGTGTCTGCATGCTGTCGGGCAGATGCTGTCTGACACTGCCGACAGGCATACCAGGGCGCCCTGCGCAACGGGCGCATCAGGTCACCGACTTGGAGGAGGTGTGCTACCAACCTTGTGTCGACTGTGGGAGGAATGCAGAGTCAAAAGTTGGGCAGCACGCGGAAGCAGGTGCGGTGCTCTGCATGATTGGGCGGCACGCCTGCAACCCTGTCTGCACCGGGGGGCAGGTGCGCGTGGTCGACTTCAAGGAGCGCGGCGAGGGCGAGAAGGTGCTGGTGGAGGTGCACATCATCGTGGAGGCGGCCTCGCAGCGCGGCATCATCATCGGCAAGGGCGGCAGCGCGCTCAAGGCGCTGGGCACCGCCGCGCGCGCCGACATCGAGGAGTTCCTGGGTGCCGGCCCCCCTGCGGGCCCCGCGGGCGCTGCAGCGCTCTTCCTGTGAGAATATGGGGGTAAAACGCTTTTGCACGGCTGCAGCTGTTTGCGTGTGGCTCGACGGTCCTAGTCGGGAGCAAGTGAGCTATCCCTCATTGGTGCAAGGGGTGCCCATGCAGGCTGTGGTCCAGGCACTGGCTGCATGTGTGCGCGACATGCATGTGTGCGCCATGCATGCGCGATGTTTACGCACACCGTGCGCACGGCCTTCGCTGGGCATCGAGGACCGTGCAGGCTGAATGCATGGCTTGCCGGGGCAGGCCGCTCTGTCTACCTGGACCTCACTGTCAAGGTGAACCCCAAGTGGCGCAAGGACGAGCGCATTGTGTCCGCGTACGGCGCATAGTGGGCTGCAGCCCGCGGCAGGCGCCGCGCAGGTGCATGTGCATGCGAATGCAGCGCATGCGCTTGCGTGGCAGGAAGGGCTGTGGTGTCATTGTGGGCCGTGGGTTTTGCGCATCATGTTGCTTGGTTTTGCAGATGGCCCCCTTGGTAGAGCATGTCCTGCAGCCCGTTGCTTCGGCAAGAGCCCAGAATGAATGAGCTACAGACGTCTGTCAGCCAACTGTTTAGCTATTTGCGGGCGCACCCCTAGAGCAGGGCTATGCTATGCAGACCAGCTCAACCAGCTATGCATGCAAGAATGCAGCGGGCCACTGCATGTGTGTCCGGGTGCTGAATGAAAGCATAGTGCAGCATAGTATAAAGTGCGCAATGAAGCGTGGGCGGCCCGAGTGGCCGGACGCTTTAAGAAGACGTGGTATCCGTCCCCAACAGCGCACCTGTACGCAGCACCAATGCGCCCTGGATCCAGCTCCAGACATTGCAATTGCCGGGACAATGTCTCCTCAAGGCCCTAATTGTGCGAAACCCAAATGAGAACGCTGCACCAGGGGCCGGAGAGTACTGCACACCTCGAGTCTACCTCTCACTTTGACATACCTGCCTTGTGAAGCGAGAGCCTAGCAGCTGGTCTTAACTCCCCTGTGCGTTCCAAACCCGTGCCACTGGGTCTGCCTGCTGGTGGCGTCGCACTCGTGGTATGGCCGCATCGTCGGGCAGCGACCAGCTGGTGCTGTTCAACCAGTACGACAGCGAGTATTGCTCAAAGGCCACTGATGTGGCGCGCAAGATCGAGGCCGTGGCCGCGCTGAGCGGCGACCAGCGCCGAGCCAAGGCGCGGGAGCTGGACGCCGACCTAAAGGAGGCCGACCAGATAGTGCGCCCCTGGAGTGCTGCTTGGCCTGCTGAGCAAGCGCCGCAGAATGCGAGGGAGGCAGGGCTGCCCTGCAGGGGCGGAGGCAGACAGAGGCTCAGTGTCGGAGTGCTATAGCTCACCGCGCCGCGCTCTCAAGCAAGGTCCCGGCGCGCAGGTGAAGCGGATGGAGATGGAGGCGCGCAGCTTTTCCGCAGAGCGCTCGCGCGCGCTCATGGTCAAGGCGCGCTGTCCCCCTCCGCTGCCTGCCTCCCTGTGTGTGCTGCTCCCGCCTGGCGCTGCTACCTTGTATATCAAAAAGGCTGCTCCTCGCGTGGCTACACGAACGGGAACGCGCGGGCTGGGGGTGCCTCTGTCCACCCCCGGGCGGCTGACGTGTGCTCAAGGCAGCCCACATGCTGCAGTGCGGTTCACGCGCAAGGGGCGACCTGGGGCGTCCGCACGCACAGGTGCGCGAGTACAGAGCGGACGTGGCCAAGCTGCGCGAGCGCGCGCGCGAGGCGGCCGCCGCCGACTCGGGCGGCGCGGCCGCGCGCGCGGAGCTCGGCCTGGGCGACGACTGGGCGGCCAGCAATGCGGGCCAGCGCGACCGCATGCTGCGCTCCACCGAGCGCCTGGAGCAGACCGGCGACCGCATCAAGCAGGGGCGCCAGCAGCTGCTGGAGACGGAGGCGCGTCCCCACACACCTGCCCAGCGCACACAGACCATGTCCCGCCGGTCTTGGGGGTTGGCTGCCGTGTGGTTGATAGTCAGGGAAGGCGCTCCAGCGCTCGCCGCGCTCTGCAGAGTGCTTGGAAAACCAGACCGGCAAGCGCATAGGCAGGAGGCCAGCAGCAGTTCGAGGCCAGTGTGCAGTGTCCTGTCGTCCGCTGCAAACTTGGTTTCATGGGTGAGCACAGGTGAGCTCGGCGGTGGGGGCGGGTCCTGCCAGCGCCCCATGGACAGGCACTATGCATGGGACTGCATGTTTTCACATGCAGCCATCCATCGGCCGTCCGTTGGCTGGTGATGTGTTAGGTTGCAGGGGCCGCTCTGCACCTGTGCAAGCGCTTTGAGGAAGTGGCGGTGCGCACGCGCAGGAGCTGGGCGTGAGCATCCTGACGGACCTGCACCGGCAGCGTCAGACCATCACGCACTCCCGTGACACGTTGCACGGCGCCGACGATAATATCGCGCGCGCACGCAAGGTGCGCAGTCGCGATTGCCTGCGCTGTGCCTCCGCGAGCCGGCAGTGTGCTTGGCTGCATGCTCGTGGCGCGTTGACTGCTTCGACAGGTGTGTGTCTGCTTCTGAATGACTTGCTCGAGGCCCTCAGGTTGGACCGGGAGTCTATGTCCGCACGCTGCCTGCTTTCGCGCCCAGAGCAGGAGCACCGACTTGAGCAAGCATCGCGCGGGTGCGGCAGTCAAATGATGTGTGGCAAGGCATCCCGCTCACGGAGGTTGCGTGCGCTGCGCCAGGTGCTCGCGTCGATGTCGCGGCGGATCACGACCAACAAGCTCATCATGGGCGCCATCATCCTCTTCTTGTTGCTGGCCATCGGCATAGTGGTGTACTCCAAGTTCAGGAAGTAGCAGGAGCTGCTCTGTGCGTGGTTGTGTGCGCTTGCATGTCAGCAGTCCTCCGACTCGACGCGTCGCAGTGAAGTGGGGGCCTTGCTTATGATTTGGTTGCGAGGCCAGTAGCTATGTATTTCTACACAGTGCTGTGTATGTGCGCTGAGTCGATGATGGTTAGGCGCAAGTGGCCGCAACGGGTGCTGCTCTGTTGTGGGACAGAGTGGCTATACAGGATGTTCACCTTGCAACACACGTTCTGGCGGCCTCTCGTTACAATGCCAATCATCTATATATAAACATTCTCTATAGCGGCGTTTGATGCACAAAGCCTGAAATAAAGCGTCATCACTGCAGATGCAGAGCAAACGTACAAGTACACGCATGCATGCCTGTGACGCGGCGCACGCTGAAATCATCACTCGACCACAGATGCAGGCTTGCGGTAGCTTCAACCACTGAAAGCTGGCAGCGCGCCACCTGCCTTGCATGCGTTTACAGGCCAGCTCTGTCACTAGCGCGCGCGTGCCAGGCTGGAGCCGCTGAGCCAGGCCAGAGCGCCTGTGCCGTGCATGCCAGTGGTTACCAGTCAGCATCACAGCTGCTCCCGGGTTCACGCTTCGCCGCGGCCCCGCGGCGGGGCCCGAGCGGCTGCGCAGGCGCGCGCTCACGCAGCCAGCGCCTGCGCGATGAGCTTGAACTTCTCCTCGGCCAGCACCTGCGCGCGCAGGCCGGCCGCGCGATGGCGGTCGGGGTGGTGGTCGCGCAGCGCGCGGCGGCCGGCCGCGGCCAGGCCGCCCGCGGCCAGCGGCTGCGGCAGTGCCACGCCCAGCGCGGCCAGCAGCCCCGCCGCGCCCGGCGCGCACAGCGCGGTGCGGCGGCCGAGCTCGGCGCGCACCTGCGCGCGCCGCAGCACAGGCGCTGCTGAACTCCATCTCTGGAGCCTGAAAGATGCTCAAGCGCAGAACATGCACGAGCAAGGATGTCTGCAGGGCTAGAGGGCTTGGGGCCCTGCCAAGCAGCCATGCTTGTTGTGTGGCGTGCCACGACAACAATTTTGTGCGTCAAGCTGGCCTCTCAGACCACCTGCAGACCACGTGGCGTGCAGGGCGCCCCGAGCTGGCCGCGCGCCGCACCTGCGCGCGCAGCTGCTCGCGCTGGTTCGCGGCTGTCTCCGCAGCGGCCAGCAGGCGCCGGTGCTCCGCCAGCCGAGCCTGCGCGCGCCGCTCCGCGTCGCGCGCGGCGCCGGCGACCGCAGCGCGGCCGCCAGTGGCGAGGGCGGGCGGGGCGCCGCCGCCCGCAGCAGCGTCGGCGGCAGCGGCATCGCCGTCCGCGACACCTGCAGCGGCAGCATCGCCGCCTGCACCGCCGGCCCGGGCGCCGCTGACGGCTGCGGCGGCGGGCGCCGCGCCGTCGCCCGCAGCGCCGTTGAAGGCGGCAGCCGCACGGCCGCTGACACCTTGCGCAGCAGAGGCCGTCTGCGCCCGGCCGCAGCCGGGCGGCGCCGCGCAGCCCTGCGGCGCCGCCGGTGTGCGCCAGCGCTCGGCGGCTGTCGGCCGGCGCGCCGCGGCTGGTCGCCCTCCAGCCCTGCCCGGCACACGCTCCCCGGTCACCCCTAGGCGGCCACATGCGCCGCCTTGAAGCGCTTCGGCACGTATGCCAGAAGAATATCCTCCAGAGCGCAATTCAAGGACGTGCATCAGCATGCAGGTGCCCGTGACAGTGACATGAACGGGAGCGGGCAGGCGGGAGGCATGGAGCACCGGCCTGCTCGCACGCCCTCCCCCTCCTGCACTAAATCAAACCAGAGCACGACGCACATATCCCGGCATGCAACTTTGGCAAGGATCGCATTGGAGCAACCGGACTGAGCATGGTGAATTGATGCGCAGTGTCGCCTGAGGTAGCCGCAGGAAGCGTCAAAATGTAGCAGATCCCTCCTGGACGGGGGAGCTTGCCAGCGGTCCTGTTAACAGTAGCTCTCACCAGCGCGGATACTGCCCGCTCGCAGCGGCTCGCAAGTGGCTGTCTACGCTAGGTGGTGTGTGAACAGGGTGCGGTGGGCGTGCCCGGGCACCACTGAGCGCGGCGGCGACTCCGCCAGCGCGGCGCCGCTGCGGAACCAGTCAGCGACGGCGCCCCAGGACGCGTGCGGCGCCACCGGCGAGTCCGCCGCCCGCCGCCGCTTGGCGCACGCGCGGCTCTGCCGGAAGCGCAGCGCCTGCGCATGCCCCACGCGTGCGCCCTCGCCCCCTTCCCTCGCCTCCAGCCTTCACAGATACTACCAGCTGTGCATGGCCCGAGCAGCGACAGCAGCATGGCACTGGCTGGACACGTTCGGTGCCTGTCCAGCAATGCTGTGCGCCCCGTCATCTGAGACGATCCATGGCCAATGCACGGCAGTCGCAGGCTTACCCGCTTCGGCTGGAGGAGCGTCGCCCGCTGACACGCCGCGCGGGACAGGGCCCCGGCCGCGCCTGCGGCCCGCGCCACACCGGGCCCGCAGCGCAGCGCGGCGCCCGCAGTCCCGGGCTTGCCAGAGCCGGTCGCTGCCACGCCGTGCTGCTGCTGCGCGCCGCCGCCAGGCGCGCATGCCTGCGCAGCGCCCTGGCTGCCCGCGCAGGGCCCCGCTGGCGCGCTCCCATTCCGCATGCTGCACGCGCTCTGGGCAGCCGGCGCGGCAGGCATGCACGAGCGCGCAAGCACGGGCGCAGGCGCGACGCCGCACGCGCGCGCCCCCGTCGGCTCGGCAGGCGGCCTCAGACAGGGGCGGGCACCCGCTCGCAGCCCCTCGGAAGGCCCCTGCGCCGCGACGCTGGCCTCTCCTTGGTCACCGCCCACGCCCGGCATGCCACGCCCTGACGGCGGGCGCGGGCCCCCGCCCCCAGGCCGCCCTGAGGCCCGCCGCTCGCAGGGCTCCCGCGCGGCGGCGCCCAGGGCCAGCCCGGAGCCAGGTCCCAAGGTCGCCCCCTCCGCTCCGCGGCCCCCTGCACCGGCGCCTGCGTCGCCGCAGGCGCCCTGCACGCGCTCCGCACGCGGCGCGCACGGGGGCCGCGAGTCGCCGGGGCAGCCGCTCCGCGGCGCGGCGGCGGGCGCGGCGCCGGCCTGCGGCGCGGGCGCGGGCGCGCCCGCCGGGGCCGCGCCGTCGGCGCCCAGCCAGAGCCGCCGGCGCTGCAGCAGCGGCACGTCCTGCGAGCGGCGGGGGCACGGCCGTTGCAGCGTGCTGGGTCACAGTCCGTGCTCTGGTCATCGCTGCTCGTCAGCTTGCAACGGGCGAGCCTCTCGTATGCAAAGTCGTAGAGGGACACCGGGCGGCAGAGGATGGGCTGAGTTCAGCGCAGTGCGTGACAGACGCACAGCAGCTGCGGCCGCACCAGCTCGGAGCCATCGTCAGAGTCGGAGAGCACCACGACGAGGCAGGGCGCGGCGGCGGCCGCGCAGCTCGGCTGCCGCCGCGCGTCCGAGCGCGCAGCGCCGGGGCTGGCAGAACGCCGCTCGCTGGCCGCGCCCCGCCCCCGCCCGCTCGGGCGCTCGCCCACGCCGCCGGCGCTGGCGCACGCCGCCGGCCCCGCGCGTCTGCCAGCGCTGGTGCCTGAGCGCGCGCACGAGCTGGCGGCGCCCGCGCGCGCCGCAAGCTCCCCGCCAGCGCTGGGCGCTGCACCTTGAGCAGGCTCGGCCAGCGCGCACGCGCTGCCGGCCGGCCGCCGAGCGCTGGGCTCCGCTCCGCCCGCCGCAAGCGCAGGCGCCAGCCCGCCAGGCGCGCAACCTCCTTCGTCAGCCTCGGCCGGCGCCGCTGGCCGCGCGGCCGCTGCCGTCGCAGCTGCCGCGCTCCGACCTGGCACGCCGCCCCAGCACCTGCCCGGCGCCTCAGCCTGCCCTGCCTCTGCAGCCTGCGTGGCGATGAAGCGTGCCGCTCCACCCGTGTGGCCGCAGGTGGTCCCTGCGCTGCCACCACGGGCGGCGCGGGTGCGCCCGTCCAGCTCTCTGGCGCTGTGCACAGAGTCCGGCACAGGACTGTGTAGCTGCTGGCAGTCAATGGCGGTCCGGTTCGGCCCAAGGGTGTCCAGATCGTCGCCCTGCGACCCGAAAGAGGCTGGGACGCCGCAGCATGCTTCCGCGCGCGGCGCCCTGGCCCCGACCGGCCCTTGTCCCCTGGTACCGTCCTCCTCCAGGCAAACGCCCACCAAGGCAGTTACCGCTGCCAGTCGCTGCAGCGCGGTTTCAAAGCTGGCGCACTCTGCCTGCGAAATGTGCACAGACACGTTTGTCTTGCCTCACTTCTGCAGCCAAGCACAACTTTTAGCGACAACAGAGCGTACCAGCAGCAGTGCCTGTGCAGCGGCATCCATGCATGTGGCTACCACGCCGCACGCACAGGTGCTACTTGCCGCTGCCTACAGTGCGGCACTGTCGACCATCTGGTATAAGTTTGCAACCTGGAAGTCGAAAGTCGAGTCACTGCCAAGTGCCACTCTGAGTGGAGAGGGGAGCTTGAAGGGAAGGGACCCTGGTCTGCACTTATGCAGTTTGCACCTGGGCAGGTTGCACAACTTGGTATTACTTCGAAAACCAGTCTGCAGGCCTTCAAGCAAAAGCTGAGCGCCGCACCTTGACTGCCCCAGCATGCCTGCGCTGCGGGGCGGGGCAGGCTGGGCGCACAACGGCTTCAACGGCCGCTTTGGCTGCATCGACCCGGCCCTCCTCACCGCTCACGCAACTTCTAGGTGCGTCGCTCGCACCAGACAGCCGTCCCGGGAACGCTGATGTGCTCGTTGCGCGGCGTTGCGAGACGCATTGGCCGCACCAGGAGCGAGAGGAGGCAGGCAGAGGCGAGCTTTGCCAAGGTGCTGCTGCAGCGCAAGCACACGCTCGTCATGTTCTACTCGCGGCGGTGCCCGCTCTGCAGCCAGCTGAGGAAGCCGCTCGCGGCGCTGGAGGAGCAGCACAGCGGCTGGCTGGCCGTGGCGCGCCTCTGCGCTGACGACGAGGAGACGTGGGCGCTGGAGGCGCGTTGCTTCGCAGCAACAAACACGGCGACTGGTGCCTTGCCTATGCGTTGCTTGTACCCGCGTGCTCCGGTGACTCACTGCCCGCCCGGCCGGGCGTGCGAGCCTGAGAGAGCGTCGCGGCGCAGCTGCTGCACTACGCCATAGACTACGTGCCCAGCTTCGTGCTGCTGAACCCGCAGGGCGAGGCGCTGGCGAAGACCGTGCGCCCCCGCAGCCCGCAGCACCTGATAGACTCCCTCCACCTGCTCGTAGAACGCGCGCAGCAGGCGGCAGACAACCCCGGTTGATGCCATCAGTTTTTTACAGCATGTTGAGCATAGCGAAGTTTTGGTATCATTGCATTGCCTCAGCAGCCGTGTGAATTGGCCATGCACTGGCCTCTTCATACGCTATCCTGCGCATGCGGTTTTTTTTGTGTCAGCGTGCACCACAATGCTGCGAAGGGCATCTGGCTTTCTTACAATAATGCAAAAGCATGAACACTGTCGACCTGCACCATGGATGCTACAGGTTGCAAACGCCATGTGCCAAGCCAGATGCATTTTTTTCTGTTTAAGCAACGTGAGTAGCGCAACGTCGACATGGATGTGTGTGCTGGTCACACCGGCCAGTGCACACGCACACATGCCCAGTGCTATCTATGCCAAATGCTATGTCAGACCTAGTGCATGGGGGTATTTGCCATGCGTTTGCACGCATACGTGCAGCGCAGCCCGCACCAGGTCAGCATGCCTACAACCTGCATTAGCAATCAGTGTCACACTCAAGGATGCGTTGGCAGCGACTGCACTGCAGATACGTTTCACATCACGAAGCTCCGCGCATGCCTGGGCAAGTAACATTACATAAAAATCGCTATCAGCAGCCCCCCTGGCAGCCCCTCTCACAGCCCAGACTCACACCGCGCGCGCCCAGCCGGCTCACAGGCGAAGGCCCCCCTCGGGTCACCGCCCCAGGATGCGGCGCCGGAGGCTGCCGACGAGGCCGCCCTCAGCCGCGTCCCGCTCGCCCGCGCCCGCGTCGGCGACCAGCCCCGCGCCGTTCGCGCCCGCGCCTACCTGGTGGAAGCGGGCCTCCGGCGCGCGAGCCGGCTCGCCCAGCACCGCCGCCAGCGCGCCGCTGGAGTTGGCCCTGCCGCAGGCGGCGACACGCGTGGTTTGGCGGCTGCGCCCAGGCAGGTGCGTCTGTGTTTGCTGACGCATTGCGACCAAGGATAGAACTGGCACAGGTGCACCAGCCAAACACCTCCACGCGGATCCCAGACCACAGCAAAACCCCGCCAGGCGCCACCACGCCTCGCAGCCCATGTCGCTGCTGACGGCGTGCGCAACTGCTACGCACTCGCCTTCCGGCCCCGCCACTTCTGCAATGGGGGCTGGCCCTGTGGACGCTGACCCTGGGGTCCGCGCAGGGCCGAGCGGGGCGCGCACCAGGCCTCCGCGTCCGTGCGCCCCTGCTGCACCAGCGCCTCCAGCGTGACCTCCGCCGCCGGGTTGAACGCCCACTGCGCCCGCGCTCTCAGCCCCATCACCGAGCCCACAGCCCTGCGCTGCTTGGCAGGGCCCTTGGACACGCACACACGCTCTGATTGCTAACAGTTCTCACTCTTGGTCAGTGGCGTGAAAATTTTACACGCTGCCTTACACGCTGCGACCTGTGTATAACACCAACGGTGACCTCACTCAATGTGCTGGATAACACTTGAGCCTGTACACGCCCCTTACAGCGCCCCCTGTGTGACCATGCACAGGCTGGAAGCCCACTGCGAGCGCGCGGGTGCAGTGCGGCGCGCCTGCAACAGCTGGCTCATGTCATGCTGCCCGAGCGGCGGGGAGATGCCGATGCGGTCGCCCACAGACTTTATGGCCGTTGCAGGGAAGCAACACACGCGGACGCCCACCGTCTGTGGCGGCACCTGCGCAGCCAGCGAGACAGCTCATCTTGCGTGCAATTCACTCGCCCCAGGCAGTTCACTCGCCTGACGCCGCACTCGCGCCCAATACGCGCCAACATACAAGTCACCATGCAGCTCTGCTTGTGAACTGTGCCTGCCGACTTGAGGGCAGTTGACGAGGGATGCGGGGCGCGCAGGCAGGCTGATGCACCAGGCAGGTGCGCACGGGGATGAAGTTGGTCAGCCCGCCGTCGTAGTGCATGGAGCCGCGGAACACGCGCGCGATGCCGCCATCAAACCACCTGCTTGGCGGCACGCATGCGGCCAGGTCAGCAAGAGCCTGGTATGGAAACCTTTGGATAAACCTTTGAACCCAGGTGTGCCGCGGCAGCGGCCGCAGGCGCGCACCAGGGGATGTGGCAGGACGTCAGCAGGCAGGAGATGAGGTCCTCCTTCGACTCAAAGCTGGAGATGAGCTTGCCGCGCGGCCGCGGCCAGAGCTGCGTCACGGCCACCTGCGCGCGCGCGCGCCTCACGGAGGCGCCCGGCGCATGCACCCGGTACGCGGCCCGTGATGCAGCAGTGTGCTGCCTGTGGCCGCAGGCGGCCGGGCTTGCAGCCAGGGCGGCGCCCCGGGGCGCACGTAGGTGCGGTCGGAGCAGCGGACGTGCACGTCGGCGGGCAGCAGGTCCTGCAGGAACCTGGCGCGCAGCAGCAAACGCGGTTAGGGTAAAAAACCTACCATGCGGTCAGGGTAGGAACCTGCCGCGCGGTCAGGGTAGACAAACCTGCAGGAACCTGCCCGCTTGTGCGGGTAGGGAACTGCAGGAACCTGCCGCGCGGCAGCGGCGCGGTGCGGCTACCTGCCTGGCAGCGCCCCCGCCCTGGGCGCTGCCAGGCAGGCAGCCGCACGCCCTCCCCGGCCAGCATGGGCTCTTGCGCACCACGGCCTCGCTGCCTGGGAGGACGGGCAGCGGGAGCGGCCGCCCGCCGCTCCGCCCAAGTCGGCCACGAGCAGGGCGCCCAGCGGGCGGGCGCACCGCTCCAGCACCTTGCCGAGCCGGCCGCGCGTGCCGTTGCGGCGGCAGTCGTCGCACAGCACCCAGCACGCCTCGGTCACCTGCTTCTCTGTCAGGCCCGCGTGGTGGCACGCGGCGATGAGCGAGCCCGCGCTCGCGCCCGCGACCGGCGTCTCCGGCGTCATGATCCGCAGCGACGTCAGCTTGCCCACCACGCCGATGTAGTAGGGGAACCTGCGCGCGCGGCGCGCTCCGCGTCGCTCGCCGGGGGGGCCGCAATGCGCTCGACCTGCGCTGCGCCGCTGCCTCCCGCCCGCCGCGCTCGTCCGCGATCGCGGCTGTAGGACAGTGCCACCATGGGAGGACCGCGGAATGCATGCCATCGATAGCAGAGACAGCCGCTGACAGCCGTGTTACTGGGGGAACAGGCCGCGCGAGCACTCGTGGTGCAAGAGCGCTTCCAACATATGCCGGCGCGCACCCTGCTACAAGCTCGCGACTGCGCATGAACAGACAGGTCCCTGCAGCTGGACAGAGCGCGAGCAGACGGAGGCTGCGGCTGGACAGAGCGTGACCAGACGGGGGCCGCAGCTGGACAGAGCGTGAGCGGACAGGGGGCTGCAGCTGGGCCGAGCCTGGGGCGCACAGCAGGCCGCCCGCTGAGAAGCCGAAGCCCAGCCCCGCGGCGCCGCGGGAGCGCAGCGCCTCGACGACGCTCTGCGTGCCGGGCGCGGGCGCGGCAGCAGGGCTGGCATCCTCGTCCACGGACACGGATGTGGCGCTCGTGCCGGGCGCCGGGCTCTTGGTGCCTGCGCGCGGATGGACTTACCAGCTGAGGTGTCTTGCAAGCTTGCACATACGTTGACAGACGCGGCGGTGGCGGCGCTGGGCCTGGCTCTTGGTACCCATGCGCAGGTGTACTTTTCATCAGTGTTCAAGGTATACAGGTGTCTTGCATACCCCGCGGTATCGGGCTCGTTTGTGCTCACCCAGAAAGGAATAGCTCTGGCATGCACGGCAGTACCTGGTCGCAGGGAGCCGCGCTGGACGGGAGTCGCGCCATCGCCATTGCTGCTTGCGCTGCAGCGGCACCTGAGAGCAGCCCTACTGGCTGCGGCGCTCGCTATGCCACTCCTGCCCAGCAGTGGCGCACGCAGCATTTCAGGCTCGTCCTGGCAAACTTGCAGCCAGTGCAACAAGGTCGCTGTATGTATGTACAACAATGTACAAATGAGCGACTTGCAACAAGGGTAAACAGCCAAGTGCGGAAATCAAGGACTTGGTGAACAAGGCTGGTTTAACCAACCAGCAAAACCAGGCACGCGCAACCCTTCAGGGTTCTGGCTGTAGTACAGTCGTGTACACGATCAAGAGTGCTCAGCGACTGCCTTAGGATGTCCTTACGCTTCACTCTAGCCCACAGGCCCGTCACTGCACCTGCTAAGAACCTGCTCACGCGGGTGGTATTTGTTGCGACCCCGCGCTGCCGCGCCCGGCCCCGCAGCTGCACCTGTGAGGCTGCTGCGGTTGGCATGGCGCCCGTCCCAGACGCTGCAGCGTCGCAGCTGCCAAAGACGTACAAGTGCTTGGTCGGGCGCCATGTTGGGGAGCGCTTCAGGGATGTTTGCGAAGAGGAGGTTGTCGATGTGCAGCCTCCGGGCGACGGTGAGGTGCGGCAACAGGAGCACCTGCTCTGCTAGCTGCACAGCTTGCTATGTAGGCCTGGGTACTTACGCGCAAGCCTGCGCAGGTGCTGGTGAAAATCATGTATGCTGGCGTTAACGGTGGTTGTGAGACCTTCAGAGTGAGGGGCGAAGCATACACGCCGTGCGCGCCCAGGCTGTGCCCTCCTGCATAGCCAGCTAGGCGGCACGGCGTGCTCTGCCACATTTTTCCCCGTTTGGTGGACCCGCTCTTGTCACAAAGATCGCCACGTATGGAAATTTATTTTCGTCAGCAGAGAGAAAACATGTGTCACGCATGCCATCAGAGCTATTGCAGCGTATACATGCAAGCACTTTGCCCACACAGCAGGCGTGCGGCCACCGCAGGTTTGCACGCAACGCAACCGCCGAGAAGTTCCTCTTAGGCGCAGAGTGTGCGGGCGTCATAGCGGCAGTGGGACCAGGCGTGACCCTGAAGGTGACCCTGACGCCGGCCCAGGAGCAGACCCCACTGCTGAGTAGGAAACGGGCAGTGCAAACAAGTATATTTTTGCATGGGATGCCCCCCGTCCTCACACTGACCATGCATGCGGACACACAGCCTGTTAATACAGGCAGGTCTGAGACAGGAAGGTGGTTCAACCTGATACACTGTAAGTGGTTGGCAGCTTTGCTGTTGTGCAACACAGGCGCTCAGCAGCAGGGCTGGGGTGCAGGTGGGACAGGCCGTCACGGCCAGCGGGGGCCTACAGGGCGGCGGCGGCTTTGGTGCGCCCCTGCATATCCAAGAGGGGCTTGGGCAGACTGTTCTTGAGCCTGCAACGGCATGCGGCGGGCGCTGCTGTCTTTTGGAGGTGGTCATGCCTCACCTCCGGTTGTTCAGTGCATGCCACGGTCATGTCTCCACCGGCTGCCACCCCCTGCCTGCATGCGCTGTCGGCGCGCCTGACACGTAAGCGCACGCCCCGCCGCCGCCGCCGCCGCCGCCGCCGCTGCCGCTCGCGGCCTCGCCGCCCGGCCGCTGATCGCGTCTTTAGAAATATCTGGGAATAGCCTGAAAAAAGACCTGGAGCGGCCGCGCTGCAGGCGAATACATGACGGCGGCGGCTGCGGGGTGCTTCCCGGTCGCGGCGGCTACGCCGGAGGCGGTTGCGCTGACGCTCTCGGCCGTCACCGCCGCGGTCGCGCTGGAGGTGCCGCCTCGCTCAACCCTACCCTGCCGCAACTCTAATATCGGGTGGTCCGGCGCCAGAGGGCGTTGGCGTGGCGCGGCCGCAGCCGTGTAGCTGGCCGCTGCAGCGGCCAAGCACGGGAAGCGCAGCCATGGGACTGCAGGAATGGTGTGTGCAGTGACTTCCCGAGAGTCTTAAATAGGGGGCGGAGGTGGGCCCTACAGACCGGCCAGACTGGGGCGCAGCCTGCTGCAGGGGCTCAAGTGCCCTGTGCGGTGGCGCAGCTCGCAGCCTAGGCGCTCGCTGACCTCTGCGCCTGCACTGCTTGTCGTCGCCGACACCCCGACCCCGCTGACGGGGCAGCTTTCTTAAAATTTTGAACGCGCTCGGCTGCGAGCGGGCCGCCGCGGCATGCAGGGACGGCGCTCGTGACCGCAGTTGCGGGCGGCGCGGGCCACACTCAGCACTCACGGTCTCCCGCGACCGCGCGCGGCAGGTGACGGGCGGGCCGCTGCGCGAGGGCGAGACCGCGCTCGTGACCGCGGCCGCGGGCGGCACGGGCCACTTTGGCGCGCAGCTGGCGCTGCTGGCCGGCTGCCGCGTGGTCGCCACCGCCGGCGGCGCGGCCAAGGCGGAGCGCCTGCGCGCCCTCGGCGTGCACCGCGTGATCGACTACCGCAGCGAGGCGCGCCGCCGCGCTCCCCCGCTGCAGGCCGTGTCGGGCGGGCGCGCGCGCGCTGCCGCCGCCTGCTGCATGCGCCGTCCGCATGCGCGCTGCGCCCGTGGTGGCGTGCGCAGAGGCCCGCACGTAGCCTGTCGCCGACGCACGCTGCCCTCCCGGCAGCGCCTTGGCACCAGAGCCCGCTCGACGCGCGGGCCGCCCGGGTGCAGGACGCGCGGGCGGTGCTGGACGCGGAGTTCGGCGGCCGCCTGGACGTCGTGTACGAGGGCGTCGGGGGTGGCCTGTTCCGCGCGGCGCTGGCCAACTTGTCGCCGACCGGCCGCCTGCTGTCTGTTGGGTACATCTCGGCGCGCCCCGGGTCGGGTACATCTCTGTGCGCCCCCGGGCTGCGCCGCCGCTGCACGGCGGCGCTCTGGGCCGCATGCAGCTGGCGGCTGCTGCACCTTGGACACAGTGTGTCACCTGAGGCGAGTGTTTCTTGCCTTGGCAGTGCGCTGAGGTGCGGAGTCTGCTCCTAGGTTGCGTGGTGTTCAGTCACGTCGTGCGACCTGAACTGGTTGCCAGCGTTGCGGCGGTCAGCAAGGGATGCCTATTTGCGTCGTTATCATCGCTCGAGTAATGTTGATCACGCTTTCTCATGACGCGGCAGGAGTACCCGCACGTGGCCAGCGCCACGCAGGACAGCAACGGAGCGCAGGCCAGCAGCGGAGCGCAGGCGGTGGAGGGCTGGGACCTGCCGCCCGCGCGCGAGCTGTTCTGGGGCCGCCAGAAGCTGCAGCGCGACGGCCGGACCGTGTTCGGCGACGTGTGGGCCGGGGTGCGCGCGGGCCCGCGGCGCCTCACCTTATGCTTGCGCGCCGCTCGTCATGCGCTTGCTGCCATGTTGTTAGGTACTTTGCTTGGGGACATACTGGCGTAGCAGTGCGGTAGGTGCTCTCTGCTGGCACTCATGCCATGGTGCTTAGAACCCCCACCCTCCCTGCCGGCGCGAGTCAACAGGTGTTCCATGCCCGCCAGTCTTAGTCTTCCCGTGGCACAGTTTTGTCTCAGGCTGTGTTGCTGATGTGCTGCTCAAACGTATAGTGTGCGCAGGCGGGCAAGGACAGTGTGGCGACCGCTCGGAAGCGCGTGTTTGCGCTGCATGCGGAGGGCAAGCTGCAGGCGTGGATCGACCCGCAGGAGTTCACTGGCTTGAGCGCCGTGCCGGACGCCATAGAGTACATGCTGAGCGGCAAGAGCATCGGCAAGGTCGTGGTCCGCATGCACGAGTAGCGGGTGCAGGGGGTACAGGGTAGGTATTGGGTGATGGTAGGGTAGGGCATTCCAGACGCCACAGAGTACATGCTGAGCGGCAGGAGCATCGGCAAGGTCGTGGCCCGCATGCACGGTACTGGGCTTTTAAGTAGCAGTCGGCAACTACTGCATGCGCAACAGGCCCTGCCAGCGGGCGCATGTCCCTGCCGTTTGTGAAGCATGACAACCTAACGCTTGGTGCACCTCCTGCAGTGCAGCCCATGCTGCCGGCGCTCCAGCTGTCAGACCAAGCGCTGACTGATCATGTGCCGTGCTGGCACTCACAATTACATGTCCATCAAACAAGTTCTGCACCAGGGTGCATATGCCATGTGAGCACATAGTCCTGCCAGCCTTTTCAGGGTACCACTTCCGACTGCACAGCACCCAGACCTCACGCTGCTCGCGCGCCCCGGCCCCCAGGCACATGTCGCGCGTGACATACATAGTGGCGCTCTTGCTGCATCCACGTCACGGCTGAGAAGCACGCGCACGTGCGCTCTCGGGAGCTTGCCTCATGCGCCAGAGGGGCTGGGGCGCGTCCCCGCGGCGCCGCCTGCCGCCGCCGGCAGCAGCAGGGCGCGCGGCACATCCCACACCCGCAGGCCGCCTTGGCTGTCAACGGACACCAGGCGCGCGGGGCCGAGCGCCGCGCCGGAAGCGCCAGCGCTGTGCGCGCCGGCTGCCTCGGGCGCAAACGCGAGGCGCGTGATGGCGCCGGTGTGCCCCACGCACGTCGCTCGCACATCCCCTGTTGCATGCCCAGCGCCCTCAGCGCTCAGCTCACAAAGCGCAACCACAGTCCACACTTCATGAGGAGCCACACATGTGCGAGTTTGCTTTCTACGGCGCGCCTACTTAGCCAGCAAGTTGGCATGCAGCGGGCCTCGTACGCCCCTGCGCAAGCAGGTGGCGGCGTCCTTGCAGCATGCGAGCCACGGCCTAAAGAGCGCGCAATGGTAGCATCGCATGGGGAATCCCCATTGGGGAGTGCGCCTTGCATGCCGCCCCAAGGCATAGAAGGATGTGGAGCGGCGACTGTGCCGGGCGACGGGCACCTTCGTCGTAGTTGTGCAGGCGGATGACGCCGTCCTCGCCGCCGGCGGCCAGCAGCTCGCCGCCCGCGTGCACGGCGAGCGCGCCCAGGCGGCAAGGCGCCGCCAGCACGCGGATGGCCTGCCCATCCAGCGCATCCCAGTACGCCAGCTGCGGGCCACCTGCGGCCCCCCGGCGCAGTGGCGAGCGGTCGCATGTGAGCGCAGCCCTCGCAGCGTGACCGTCACAAGCGGCCCCAGGTTCCCGCGCAAGGCGGCCGGCACCGCCGCGCTGAGGACCACAAGGGCCGACGAGCACCTAGTTGGCATGCCTGCTCGTCCCGCGAGTGCGGGCTGCTGGCCGCCTGCCCCGCCCAGGGGTTTTGCTGTGCCCATCGATGCTCTGCGCCTGGCAGACATGCATGCTAAGCGCATGCAATAGCTCAGGAGACAGGCGCAAAGCAGGAGGCCCCCGATGTGACCCCATTTGCGCATGGGCTAGGGACATCATACCGTCCTGGCAGCACATGCATGCGTGCACCCTGCAGGGGCATAGGGGCAGGGGCGCGCTGGGTTGCTCCCGACAGAGGCCTGCTGGTGAGCTCGCACGCGGGCGCGCCTGCAGTGACCAGCTGGCTCTCATCCGGGTGGTAGCCGACGGCGGCAAAGCCCTGCCCCACGAGGCTGGTACGCCGCACGTAAGTGCGCAGGTCCCACACGATGCACAGGCCGTCCGCGCCTGGCGTGACAGCACCGCATGCTTCATCTGGAACCTGGCAGGCTTCTTTGTACACCGCGCTGTGGCGGCTTGCGCTTTCTCTGTCCTTGGTTTCACGGCCCTGGACTAGACTAGTAGAGCAGGGGCATCGCAAAACACGCAAGGTCAGCTGCAGCTTTCCTGCTTCCCAACAAAGCCGGATACTAAGGTTTGCTTATGGCATTGCGAACATAGTGGAGCTCATAGTGATACAGGCAGCGCACAAGCAGAGGCCGCCACATCGGTGACATTCAGGTACAGGTGCGCTCACGAGCGCGGGCGCCGTGCGCGCCTGCGCTCACGCACTCCGCGCCGCCGGCGGTCAGGCGCAGCGCGGCCACGCGGCCCGTGTGCTCCTTCATGCTGGCGAGGAGGTCGCGGCTGGCGCCGCCGACGCGCCACACGCGCACCGTGCCGTCGCCGCCGCCGCTGACCAGCCGCGCGCCGTCCTCCGCCGCCGCGAGCGCCGTCACGCCGCCGCGGTGCGCGTCATGTATGGTGTACGCCGGGCGGCCGCTCTGCGGGCCGTACCTGCGGGCGGATGCGCATGCCCGTGTGTGCTAAGCTGCGCGATCTGCCTGGCCTGTCACTCCACCCTTGTGCCGCATGTCATCCACGCCTGCCAACGCCTCGAGCCCATTGCCGATGGTGTACCCCGGCAGCACCACTGCGACCCACAGCTCCGCGCTCGCTGCCCGCCCTCACACAGGAGGTCACGGCTTTCACCAGGCCTATTTGCATGCTGGCCTTGCCTCACCCCATCACAGCATGAGGCTTGCACCAGGCCAAGTCAATCTGCACATGATTACAGTCCGGTCTGGCAGCGCGGGGCCGGCGCACGCGCGGATGGCGCCGTCGCTCCAGCCGGCCGCGAGCGCGCCGCCGTCGGGGCTGAAGGCGAGGCACGCGCAGGCGAGCCCGGGCTCCCGGATGCGCTGCAGCTCCCGGCACGTGTCCAGCGCCCACATGCGCACATCGCTGCCGCCGCATGTGGCAAACACGCCGCTGTAGCCGGCCAGGAACGCGACGTCGGCCTGCGCGTGCTGCGGCGCCGTGCGCGCCCGGGTCGACGCAAGCGCCTGCGCCCCCGCCGCGTCCGGGCTTCAGATGGGCAGCGTGGGGGCGGCATCCACGGGTTTACTGCAAGTGCTTTTGCTGCTGATAGCCATGTCGACTGCATCGGCCGCGTTTGTCAGCAAGCCTGCTGCGCGGCACGCGCGCTCTTGCTAGTGTGTCAGTCTCAGGTGCTAGTCGCCTGCAATTTTAAGTGCAGGCAAGTCGTGTGGTCAGTCTTGGGTGACCTCAGGCAAGGCAAGTCAGATGAAGCGTGCGACGCGCCGGCGCGCGCTCATGTGCGCACCCCGCTGCCGTCATAGTCCAACAGGAAGACATCGCCATCGGCCGTGCCCGCCAGGACAGCCACGCCCGCTCCGCCGACGCTCGGCCGCAGCGCCAGGCTGGTCACCCCGCCCGGCAGGCGCACTTCCGCCAAGATCTGGAGTCTGCCGCGCCCGGACACGCTGCCTGACGGGCGCATGCAAGCTGCAAGGCTCGCCGGCATGTCTTCGTGCGCTAGGAGCCTCTGCCGGATGCATGATGGTGCTCCTGGAGGCGTGGGATCGTGCTGGCGCAAGCTGTGTCCCACATGTTGAGCCACACCCATATGTGCAACAAGTCTAAGCATGGGACGCTGCGGCATCCCTGCGGGGGATGTGCGGCCTTGCTGCCGCGGCCGCTTGCGGTACCTGGCCCCAGCGCGCACGTCGACGGACGGGCAGTCGCGCGGCAGGACGAGCACAGGGCCCTCCGCGCCGCCCACCAGCAGGGGCCCGCCGCCGGGGACGAGCGCGAGCGCGGTGGCCTTGGCCAGCGGGCCCCCCGGCCCAGGCGCGGCGCCCTTGCCCGGCTTGCCCGGCGGCAGCGGGCCTGTCCTGCGCAGCATGCGCCGCGGCAGGCTCACCTGCGACGCGCCGCCCGCCCCTCGGCCGGGCCCGGAGAGCCGGCGCGCGCGCCGCACGCGCCTGCGCCTAGCTGCGTGCGTCTGCTTGCTCTGCCATGCCGCGTACTGTCTGCCAAATCTGGCGGAGGGCGCGCGTGTTGCAGGGGCGCCGGTCACCGTGACGACATCACCGCTGGCTGTGGCGGCGTACAGGATCTCGTCCGCCTCGTCGATGACCAGCGCCGTGAAGCACCGCTGCAGCAGGCCCAGCTGCACGTCCAGCGGCGCCAGCTTCCCGCCCGCGACCTGCGCGCCCCGCCTCGGCGCTGCTCCCAGCCGGCATGACACGCGCCTGGCCAGCGCCGTCTGCGTCCGCATGTGTCTGTTGCTGGCTCGCACACACCTTGCGATGAGGTCACACACAACGGCCGCTCTCCGGGTGAGTCTGTTCGGATGGTGGAAGGTGCTGGTTGCTGGCGTGGAGGTGGGCCGTGCCGAGCTGTAGGGCAGCGGTCCCCGCAGCCGGCATGCGACGCCCTCCAGGCAGCTGCAGCCCGGCTGCATGCCAGGCCCGGCCCGCGCGCACCTCCCAGACCAGCAGGCTGTAGCGCCCGGCCGTGACCAGGCGGTCGCTGCGCGTGTTGAAGAAGGCCGCGGCGGCCACCGCGGGCGCCGCCGAGCCGCACAGCGCGGCGCCGCTCGCAGTGTCCCACAGCACCTGCTCCGCAAGCTGCTGCCTGAATAGCTGGAAGGAAGCACTTGGATAAAAGGTAAAGTCAGGCTCTGAGCTGTGCTTAATGCTGCCAGCAGGGCTGTGACCGCCGCGGGAACAGCCCGCACCAGCGCGTTATCATCTGGACCGCCTGCGCGTTGCGCGGATGCGTAACCGCGATAAGCTGCACTTTCAGCGGTACAGCACCCAAGGAGCGCTGTGAGTTGTGGCAGCGGAGGCGCTCACCGAACGATGCCAAGAACGTTCCACAGGCAGAGAAGGCCAGGCCTTGCACAGCTGCCTGCTTCACTGGTTGAGCGTCAGGAGCAGGCTTCAGTGCGGGCACTGCTCGCTCAGCGCCGCAGCTCAGCGCGCCTTGTGCAGGCAGCAGCGGTGCAGCAGCGCGCCGGTCGCCAAGTCCCACATGGCAATGTCTGCGGACAAGCCGACCGCAGATCTTTGACCCGTGGCCAGGAGGTTGCCTGACCGCGCCACGGCAAGGCATGCAATGACCTGCGCGCGACCGGGGTGTAACCATCAACAGCCAACCTTGAGGTGAGAGAATGCAAACACCACACCCCTGCCTCCTGCTGGCGTACCTTGCCGTCGCACGGTGTCTGGCTTGCCTTCCCTCTGCAAGACAACTGCGGTTCCGGCAGCATACACCTGCGCTCCGTCCGATGCAGTCTGCAGCCCTCCTGGCACGTTGCCGCTGAAGTGCACGGAGCCGCACGGCGTGAGCTCGCACGTCATGCCGGCCAAACAGCTCACAAGCGCAACTTTGGTCAAAGGAGGTTGATATCAGCCCCAGGCTCTACGGCCACAGTTACTGCCCAAGGAAGGCAGTGAGACGATGTAACCAGTGGAATATATCGCTGCGCAATATTCGCGGCAGCCGACCCAGCTGTCGGGCCCTGTTTTGTACCAACTTGGCAGGGTTTTCGCTGCTTTGATCATTTGGAAGTGTGTTGCAATGTTGCACCGACTTCAGCTGGGACTGTGGCCGTCAGCAAGCTTTAAGAGACAGCAGACAGCTTGTCAGCTTGGAGCGTGAGCTGCTCCCAGCGTAACTGCTATCAATTACTGTTGAGAAGGCTGTGGCCTGTCAGATGTTCAGCAAAGCGGCTCCTGATGACGGTCCGCCAAGCCTGGTGGCTGGGTAGCAGAGCCCTTGCACCTTTGCAGAGCGCGTCTGCTGATCGCGCCAAGGGCAGGTGCGGGATAGCTGCGCTCGCCCTGACCGTGCGCTGGCTGTCGCTAGTGCGCTTCATTGTCGGCGCAGCGGATGCAAGTCGCAATGCTGTGCGTGCAGGCCACTTGCTGGCCAGGTGGCGTCGCGCCAGAGCTCTGCTGAGGCATGGGCAACGCAGCGTCGTCAGGAGTTAAACGGGATGCGCTGGGCTTTGTGGGGCGGCTCGGCGCGCTGCCGCGCGGCCAGGGCATCACTGAGGGCAACCGCAAGGGCAAGCTGCCCAAGCTGCCACCGAATGCGGTCAAGGCCTCCGCAGAGGACTGGCCGTTCATCCAGGCGCGCCTGCGCCCTTGGGCCGCACTTTGCTGCAGTGCTGGCCGGGGGCCTGAGGCCAGCGCACTGTATACGCGCTCCCACATACCAGAGCGAATCGTGGATGTCTGAAGGAGACTACTGGCCACTCACCCGCGGTGACCTGCCCCACACCCGCGTATGGCGTCACCTTGTAGAATAAGTGCAGCGGGCGCTCTGATTCAAGCGGCCTTGCACCATCTTGCAAAATAGTCTTTGGCGGTGAGCCAGGGTGTGGGTGCCTGGTCTGCGCAAAGCGCGCCGTGCCGCGCAGCAAGGTTGCCGCAGGGCTCTCCTGCGGTCACAGCAGGGTCTGTGACGTGCCTGTCGCAGAGGTGGCAAGGTGAGAGCCGGGCGCGCTGCGCGGCAGGCGTGCCTGGCGAAGCTGCTGCTCTTCGACAAGCTGGAGCCGGCGCTGCAGCAGCGCCTGGTTGCGGACATGTATGAGCGGAAAGTGCTGGTGCGCTCGGCCTGTGCTCTCCCGGGCACATCTTTGCAGCTGCGGCCCTGCCACCTGCTGGCAGTTGAAACAAGCAGGGGCTTGTGGTCCTGCGTGCCGCCCCTTTAGGTGCCGTCAGCTGAACGCCAGTCAGTATGTTGACACTGCGTGCAGCAAGTGTCTGGGGATACTTAGACACGACCGCGCAGCTGCCATCGTATGTCCCGCGCGGAGACCTCCAGGAGCTTGCCAAGCGCCAGCTGGTGCTAGACAGACGCGACGCAGAGCGCGTGCGGCGCGTAGGCTGGCGAGATCTTGATTAAGGAGGGCGACACCGGCCTGGGCGCCAGCGAGTTGTACGTCGTGAAGGCCGGCGAGTTCGAGGTACTGGAGCGCCGCCAGGGTGCGCACCGCCGGCGGCGCTCACAGCCGCTGCGTGCGCCACAGCAGGCTGCGCATGCGCCGACTTGCTTGTGGCTGCCCACCTCCATGAGGCCACACGGAGCCCGGGTCACCGGCGCCTGTCTGGGCCTGGAGGGCGGGCGCGAGCCGCGTGCGCGCGCGCGCCGCAGGCGTGAACATGCGCGTGAACGCCAAAGTGCGCGGCGACTGCTTCGGCGAGGTGTCGCTGATGTACTCGTGCCCGCGCTCGGCGACCGTGGCTGCGACGCAGGACGCGGTGGTGTGGGTGCTTGAGCGCGACGTATTCAGGCGCGCCCGACGGTTGAGCCTCCTTTTGTGCGTGCTCCGCAAGCTGTGCGTCGAGGGGCGGCACGGTTGCCTCGTGCGCCCTTAGGCCTGCCATCGCGCCCGTGCGCAGCAAGGGCTTCGGGTCACGGAGACGAGCATATCCCGGCGTTCGTCAGGCTGACGCGGGCGCAGTTCTGTCCATGTGCTCTGTGTGATATAGGCAGCAAGTCTGGTGCTGAAGCGGAGCTGCCGCAGTGTGCACAGGCACAGGCAGCAGGGAGCCGCTGCGCCTGTTTTTCCAAAGGAGCTGTGAGCCTGGCTGTCGGATCGGCCGCCCGCGGCCGCCCGCCGCGCACGCGCTCATGCGGCGGAGCGCGGCGCGTTGCAGGCACGTCATGCGCGAGACGCAGGAGGGCGAGGCCAGCCAGGTGGAGCTGTTCCTCAACAGCGTGCCGCTGCTGGCCTCGCTGTCGCGCGAGGAGAAGCTGGCGCTGGTCGACGCGGTGGACAAGCAGGTCTTCGCGCCGGGCGTGCGCGTCATCAACCAGGTGCGCGCGTGCTCGCGCCGCGCGCGCGCGCCGGGTCGCTGAGCATGGGGTCAGGTGGACAGGCAACGTGCGCGCACCTGGTAGCCGAGGAGCGCTTGTCAGCAGGGCGTCGGGGCGAGCGCGATCAGAGTCCGCCGCACCACTGCAGCCGTCCCGCCGCAGGCGGAGCGCTGTGCGGAGTTGTTGGAGGAGTGTGGCACATGTGCAGATTAATCTAAATCCAAATTTCGGGGCGGGGTCCTGGGTCGGGCGCGCGCCGTCAGCTGTGTGCGGCCTGCAGGGGGGCTGGCAGCCGGGCGCCTCTGCTCCGCGCCCGCACCCGCTTCGCGCGCATCGCCTGGCCGTCGTGCGGCACTGGGTGCCGCCGCGGGAGCGGCCGCCGCCGGCAGGCAGGCGGGCGGCCGCCAGGCGCTGCAGGGCGCTGCGGGCCTGGCGCCGCCCGCCCTGTGCGTCAGCCGCGCCACAGAGGCTGGGCTGCGCGCCGTGCCCGCGGCGAGGCGCGCCCCACTGCAGGCCCGCTGCGCGCGCAGGGCGAGCCGGGCGACTGCTTCTACATCATCCTGGAGGGCGAGGCGGCGGTGTTCCAGGCCACGCCCAGCGGCGCCAAGAAGGTCAACCACCTGTTCAAGGCGGACTTCTTCGGCGAGCGCGCGCTGCTGACCGACGAGCCCCGGCGCGCGCCCCATTGAGTGCATGTATCCGAGCAGCCAACCGCGTTTCACAGCTTGCGCAGCGCGCGCCCGGCGCCGGCGTGCCGGCGCGCCTGCCGCGCACGCGCCCCGCGCGCGTGAGGCCTGCCGGCGCGCGCCCCAAGCGCCCGGGCGGCAGCGCGGGCGGCTGACGCGGCGCGCCGCACGCGGCGCCGTGCAGGGCGGCGAGCGTGGAGCCGCTGACGCGCCTGGCGTGCCTGGTGCTGCGGCGCGACACGTTCGTGTCGCTGCTGGGCCCGCTGGAGGCGCTGATGGCGCGCGAGAAGAGCGCGGCGGCCGTCTCGCAGCGCCTGGCGCGCCTGCAGACCAAGGGCGCCGGCGTGCCGGCCATGCCGGCCGAGGTGCTGGTCAAGCGGCGGCGGCGGCCGCGGCCGGGCGGGCCGCCGGAGGCCTGGGAGGTCGTGCGCGCGCGCGGGCACCTGGACGAGGTGCAGGCGCTGCGCAGCGCGGCCGCCGGTGCGCGCGCGCCCCCTGCCCTGCCCGCGTGCACGGAACACCATCCGACGCTCTCTCTTGCTCTCTCTCTGTTCTTAGATGGACCCTGTAGAGAGGTCGATGCACACATTGTGTCGTCAACCTGCGCGGGCGCGGCTGCACTGAGGTCCGTATCTGCGCGGTGCACGCTGTGCGTGCTCGAGAGCCAATGGAGGCACGCTCCGCGGGCATCATATGCCAACGTGCCGGCCAAAGGTCGCGTGACCCATCCCCGAGGCGTTGCATGTGCAGCGCCCGGAGCTGCGCACCGGCCTGGGTGCCCTGTATGCTCCAACAGACTTTGGTTGAATCGCCAGTGCCGCTTGGCTTCATTACTTAGGGCAGGGCTGCTGCCCGGCGGGCGCAGGCAGGGACGTGGCGCCGCTGGTGCTTGTGGAAGGCGCCGTGCTGGGCGGGGGCGCCTTCTCGCGCGTGTCCATTGCGACAGGTGCGCGCAGTATACAGCACTAGCCCAGGCCCGCCTGCCGGGCCGCCGTACCCGCGGCGCCCGCTCCCCGTCCGCCCCGCGCTCCCGGCCGCCGCTCGCCGCGACGCACGTATCCGGGCGCCCGCTCGCATTCCCCGAAGGCAGCTGCTTCGTTTTCTTGACGTTGGTCCCCATGAAAGGTGCTGAACCAGATAATCCCCAACATTTTCACCTGCCTAAACGGGCGGCGGCGCGGCGCGCAGAGGAGGCGTCGGGGCGGCAGTACGCGCTGAAGCGCATGCGCAAGGCGGCCGTCGTGCAGTGCCCGGAGCACGTGTTCTGCGAGCAGGCCATAACGCGCAACACGGCGCACCCGTTCTGCATCCGCCAGTACGCCAGCTTCCAGGCGCGCGCCCGCGCCGCCCGCGACCCTGATGCGTCGCGCCGCCCCGTGCCGCCCGTACTCCTCATGCGTCGCGCCGCCGCTCTCTGCTGCGCGAGCCCCACCCCGCTCTGGATCGCATCCGCCGCAGCGCCCTGCCCGGCGCCCCGAGTGCTGCTTTCACAAGAAGAAGCTCAAGCAACAGCAGAGGCCGCCTGCTGCGGCTGGCGCCCCGCGCGGCGGCGCGCACGGCCGCCCCGTGACAGGGCGCGCGCCCGGCGCGCCGCGCAGGACAAGTACCACCTGTACCTGCTGTTCGACCTGATGTCGGGCGGCGACCTGATGGACGTGCTGGTCGCCGAGGCGCGCGTCGTGCGCCGGCGCATCGCGCAGGGCGCCTGGCGCCGCGCCTGCCTGGCGCCCAAGGCGCGCGCGCCGCCCCGCCCGCCCAGCCGGGGAAGGCGATGATGACACAGAACGGCCGTCTGGAATGCATGTCTGCTCTTGGCCGGACTGCCGCGTGCCGGGACGGGCGCGGCACGCCCGCACGACCCCTTGTCCGGCGAGGCCGTCAGGCTGTTGGTGGCGAGGCCATGCACGCGCCGGGCCTGCCCAGCGCGCATGGGCCCCGCCGCCAAGGACCGCGCGCAGCGGCCGCCGCCCAGGCCGCCCGCGCCGCCGCGGGCCGCAGGTCAAGATGCTCAAGGGCATGGACGAGGACCTGGCGCGCTTCTACATCGGCAGCATCGTGCTGGCGCTGGAGTACCTGCATGCGCACGCCATCGTGTACCGCGACCTCAAGCCCGAGAACGTGTTCATCGACCAGCAGGGCTTCGTCAAGCTGGGCGACTTCGGCTTCGCCAAGGCGCGGCCGTCCCGCAGCCGTCCCCCCCTCCCCCCCCCCCCCCCTATTCGGGCGCGCGCGCGCGCGCGGAGCGCCCGCGCAGGGAGGGTGTGCAGCAGGGCTTTGTGAAGCTGGGCGACTTCGGCTTCGCCAAGGCGCGGCCGGCCCGCCGGCGCGGCCTGCGCTGGGGAGGACCCGTGCAGGGAGGCTCTGAGTGTGCAATCCCAGCGACAGTGCGGGATGTCGTGCGAACTTCACGCTAACGACACGGGTGAGCTGCGTGTTTCAGCGCATGCAGACCGGCTCGCCAAGAGCGCGGTAACAGAGGTGGGGACCTCGTGCAGATCACGCGTGACAGCGGCTGGCGCACTGGCACGGCAAGCGCACTCCATGTGAGAGTGTCAGATAGGACGATGTTACTGGAGCCTGCCGACGCTGCCGTCGCCCGCCGAGCGCGCAGGTGCTGGAGAGCGCGAATCGGACGTACACGTTCTGCGGGACGCCGGGCTATGTGGCGCCCGAGAACGTGCTCGCGCACGGGTACAACACCAGCGTGGACTGGTGCCGCCCCGGCCCTTGTACAGCTCTGCTGACCCCCTGCTCTGCTGGACCCTTAAATCCTGGACCCTAAGAACCTGGACCCTAGAAGGCGGGCGCTGGGGGACGGAGCACCTCGGCGACAGCGCCGCGCGCATGCGGGGCTGCGCGGTGGCAGTGCTTGTCGCAGTGTCGCGTGGCAGGCCAGATCGGCATCATGGCGCAGCCGTCGCGCGCCCGCCCGGAGGCTGAGCATGCCGCCGCTCCCGGCGCCAGCCGCCTGGCTGCCGCCTGCTCACGCCAGCGCGCAAGCCATGCCACCGCGAGTCCCTGAGCGGGGCGCGCGGGGCGCCAGGTGGGGCCTGGGCGTGCTGCTGTACGTGCTGCTGACGGGGCGGCAGCCGTTCTCGTCGCCCAAGACGGACGACCCCATGGTGGTCATGCGCCGCATCGTGGACGACAACTGGAACATCAAGTACCCGCCCTACCTCTCGCCTGCCGCCAAGGCGCGCGCGCGGCATGCAGTGCGCGCCAAATGACTGCATCATGGATTGGTAAGGGCGATGCAAGGCAGGGCTGCGCGTGGGCGCCCTGCTCGAGCTGGGCCGCGCTGCAAAAGCGCGCGGCTGTGCGACAGACGCGCGAGCAGGCCGGCTGCGGGCCTGGCAGCACCGGGCGCGCGCAAGCCGCCGCCCGCCTGACTTTGCCTGGTGTCCCACCGCAGCGTGACTCCCATGGACTCAGCATGCGGGTCTGAGCAACCCTGAGCACCCCAACTGCGGCTGCAGGACCCAGGACTCTACTCTCGTGAGCAGTCCCCCAGGCTGCGGGCGGCAGGGCCTGGCACGCATGCAAAGATGAACCCCTGACCGCGGCGCAGGACCTGGTTGCCCGGCTGCTGGAGCGCAAGCCCGCGCGGCGCCTGGGCATGCTCGCCGGCAAGGCGGCGGATGTGCGGCGGCACCGCTGGTTCGACGGCCTGGACTGGCAGGCGCTGGAGGCGCGCCGCATGCAGCCGCCGCGCCTGCCGCGCGACGACTCCGCCAAGCGCCTCAAGGAGCTGCAGGCGCGCGCCCGCGCCGCACCGAGCTACTAATCGCGCCCCGACCGCGGGGGGCACCCAGCGGCCGGGACCCTCTGGCGGACCGCTTGTTCCGCAGGTCCGGGGCAAGACCTAACGCCCGCGATGCGCTGCTGGCATGCTCGCTCAGCCTGCACACGCTCTGCTGGCATGCGCGCTCAGCCAGAGCGCGCGCATGTGCGCATGTGGCTAATTGCGGCATGCACGGCAGGACAACGAGAAGAAGCAGAAGCGCGAACCGAAGGAGACCGCCGAGGAGCTGCAGGAGTGCGAGATGGTATTTGCGGACTTTTAGACTGCCAGGGCACGGGTCTGTGGCGCCCTGTTGCGGCGCCTGGCCGCTGCTAGTCATACTTCTATAGCTACTGTGAGGATACCTACTGAGAGGCAGCACCCCAGACGGCTAGCTAGATGTCGGCGGGCAGGCCTGTGCGCCTGGCCGTGGTCACGACCGTTTGCAGGCTGTCTTTCGAGAGCGTCACCAGTGTGAATGGCATTGAGCATAGCCAGCATCTCATGTCTTGCGACTTCAACATATGCAATTACATGCATGCCCAGGAATGCGGCTGTCAGCTGCGAGGGCTCCAATGCAACGTCATGGCTTGCTCACCCACACGCAGTGCATCCAACCAGAGCTACAGCCAGGCAAAGCAATGCAAACAGGAAAGCATGCCCTGCGCTTCAGGGACATTACCTTGCCAAGTCTGCAAGTGCCAGAGGCTATGACGCAGCAGTCAACTCTCAGTACTATTTGGTCTTCGTGGACGTGCTCAGTGCTGACACCCTTCTATGCCACATAAGAATACCACGTCATTGGCAGCAACAAGCCCCGCTTGCTGCCCCGCGCTGCCAGCAGTGCACGCTCACGCTCCTCTCACACTCAGGCGTTGCAGGCTCGCAGGTTGCCCAGCAAGCCGCCCGCCCCTCACTCGACCCTCTCACTCAGCTCCTCGCACTGTAGCAACAGTGCTGGGCCTGCGCAAAGCACTCTCATAACTGGACGGCATGTCCTCGCTCTCAGCATCCACTCCTGGGTCACCGCACCGAGCGCCGCCCTGCGCAGCCAGCATAGGCACCTGCTCCTGCCCTTACATACCCAGAAGAGCGCCCAGGGAAATTCACGCCCGTCAGCCGCCTCCAGGTGGCCAATCAAGGCTGTCCTCTGCAGCGAGCGTGGAAAGCTCGGCTCCTGCTGCTGTTCCAGCGACAGATCCCATATCTTCACACATTGCGGCTCACCAAATCATTCGGGCCCATGCATGGCAGCCAGCAGAGCCAGCTGCTCCGGGTGCAGCTTCCTGCTCCAAGCGCTACCCAAAATGTCGCCGAAGCTGGTAAATTTCACAAGCGCAGGCGCCGCCCGAAGCGGCAAGCGCGGCCAGCTGCTCCTGCACAGGGCTGGCGTCCCATGTCGGAGGCCCAAGGCCCAAGCAGCACGCACCGCGGGTCCACTGTAACAACAAGCAAAGCATGCCCGGCGCCGCCGCCCACGCCCGTGCAGCCCGCAGGCCCCGGGAGAGCCACACAGCGCAGCCGCGCTGTGCGGCTGCGCGGGCAGGGGCGCGCGGGGCGCCGCCTAGGCGCCGTCCTCGGCGGCCAGCGCGGCGAGCTGCTCCTGCTGGTCCAGCGCGATGAGCGACTGGATGGCCGCCTCCAGGTCGCCCTGCAGGATGCGGTCCAGGTCGTAGTTGACCTTGGTCCGGTGGTCCGACACGCGGCTGTCCTTGAAGTTGTACGTCTTGATCTTCTCCGAGCGCGAGCCGGTGCCCACCTGCGCCGCCCCGGTCGCGCCCGCTCGGCCTCACGGCATGCCCGCGCCGCCCTGCCATGTGCCCCGCACCCCACAACCAGCCCACGCGTCGCATGTGGTGCGGTGATGTGTTCACAGGAGGGCATGCTCTGGCCGGCAGCGGCGCCGACGCGCGTGCACGGCGCTAGGCAGTGCGCCTCCGGAGAGCCTGGTGATGCTGGGCACCTCATGGGGCCCAAGCGCAGGCTGCACCGTCGGCTCGCAGCCAGAAGGCAGGCAAGCACAGAGCGCAGTCTCGCCGACACAGCCACACCCGCAGAGCGAGCCCCCTTTTGTGCCCTGGGCTGCGGACGCTATCCTTCCCTACCCAGGAGTGCGGGCGCCCCACGGCGCGCCTGGCTCTTGCGCTTGGCGGCCTCTGCTGAGCGCTGCTTCTCCTGCTCCAGCTCGAACAGGCGCGAGCGCAGCAGCGCAAACGCGCGCTCCTTGTTCTTGCCCTGGCTGCGCTCCTCCGTGCAGAAGATGCGGATGCCTGGCGCGCGGCGCGAGAGCAGCACATCAGAATTTAGGATTCTTTTGCGTCCAGGACGCGGCGGCAAGCACGGCAAGGCGGTGTTGGCAATGTGGTCGTGCCAAGCGGCGGGCTGGGCGGTCGGCATTGGGGCGGTACCAATGAGCCGGTGCAGCTCCTGATCACGCGCGCCAGCTGACCACCAGGGCATCTGGCCACCCCGGGTGCAAGCACAGCGGGTGCAGAGGTGTGGTGGAAGTTACGCAACCTTAAGTGTCCCTTGTGAGGCAGCATTACGCCTCCAGCACGATGCGACCAACGGCATGCCCGTTCTCAAACTGGCACACATACACGAGCAGCCCTGCATGCCGCCCCGCCGCGGCCCGACACCACCATGTTGTCTAGGCCTTTGCAAGAGCGCCGCGGCGCGTGCGCGGCGCACCGCTGGGCTTGTGGAACAGGTCGATGGCCGTCTCGACCTTGTTGACGTTCTGGCCGCCCGCGCCGCCCGAGCGCGCGGTGGACAGCTCAATGTCCTTGGGATCGATTCGGACGTCCACATCATCCACCTCCGGCATCACTGCGACCTGCCCGCGCCGCCCCGGCGCCCGGCCTCGCGCACATTCGCTGGCAAGTTTGGCACATTTGCCTTGCGGCGTGTAAAAGTATGTGCCTCAGCAGGACGGCGGTGCCTTGCGGGCTGCGGCTCGGCCCGGGATGCCGTGCCCGCAGCGCTGCGCGCGGGGGCGGGGGCTGGGGGTGGGGGGCGCGCCGTGGCGGTGCTGGTGTGCACGCGGCCCTGCGTCTCCGTCTGCGGCACGCGCTGCACGCGGTGCACGCCGCTCTCGTACTTGAGCTTACTGTACACGGCTTCGCCGCTCACCTGCGCGCCGGCGCGCCCGGCTGACGGTGTGGCGGGCACGCCCGGCGGGGCAGACCTTCAGGAAAGCGTGTGCCCCCGCATGCGCATCAGGACAGGCATGCTCCAGGACAGGCATGCTCGTGCTGGCATGGAGAAAATTGCAATTGCAAAAGGCACTTGTGAGGCGCTACATCCGATGCAATCGGTATCACGTGCCAACAAGAAAAAAGGCTTATGTCACTTTCAAGCGCCCACACACGTCTCGGAAATGTTACGGCAGCAGCAGTCACAAAACAGCAGCGCATGGGAACACCAGAAATAGGTCATAGACAAAGCCGCCGGTGGTGCGCAATGTGCATCCGAAACGATTCCCATAGGCACGACCCACGGGCCGCCGCCCGGCCGGCCACCTGCAGGATCGCCTCCTTCACACCGCCCGACTCCGCCGTGCTCTCCGTGACGCGCGTGGCGCGCCAGCCCTGCCCGTCCGCGTACCGCTGGTACATGCGCACCAGGTCCGCCGCCCACAGCGCCGCCTCCTCGCCGCCCGTGCCTGCGCGCACCTGTCGCGCAGGCCGCCCCCGTCGCTGGGCCGCGGCTGCGCAGCGGCTGCCGTGCTGGGCGGCGCAGGCCTGCCAGGTGGGCGTGCTGTGCGCCGCTGGGTGCGGCTGTGACATACGAACCTCGTCCCTTTTCTCACAATGACAGTGCATGCCCTGCATGCAAGGGTGGCTCGCTGCTACTGCCTGCTTGGCTTCATGAAAGCGTGATTTTGGGGAGAACCTCCTTGTCGCCAAGGGCATGCGGCAGCCCAGGTGCTTCACAGCGAACCGCTCCTGAGCCGCGCAGCGCCGCAAGCACGCACTAACAAGCATCCTGACAAGTACTGGACAGTAGTTTTGAGCAGCCAGTTCACAGAATGGGGCACGCCCCGCACCTCCAGCATGATGTTTCGCTCGTCCAGGGGGTCCCGCGGCAGCAGCAGCACCTTGAGCCGCGAGCTCAGCTCGTCCAGGGCCTGTGACTGCGCCGCCACCTCCTCCCGCGCGAGCTCCGCCATCTCGGGGTCGCCTGGCGCGCCGCACAGCCCCTGAAGCAGAGGGGCAGGGTCATCTGGCAGGCGGCACACCAGGCACGGCTCAGGAGCGGCGCACGCTCAGCGCAGGTACAAGTACATGTGGACACGCTTAACAGCCCGTGTGCGCTATTAACCTTAACAGCACTGAACCTGCCTTAGTACCCAGCTGAGTGCAGCCTCAACAGGGGCGCGCACTCGCACTCTCGCGGAGCATATCCCGCGCCTCCTGCGCGGCCAGCTGCGCTTCATTGTATGCGCGGAAGGCCGCCACGGTGGGCTCAATATCTGCGGCGGCCTTTGCCACGCGCTGGAACTCTGTCGTGCTTGCAGCCACCTCCGGGTCGGCCATGCGCATCTGCGGCCCAAGTATGAGCTTCAGGCTGGCGGCTGCGTGCCTAACTATCAGCCAGGCGGCTGCACTGCTGGCTGCCCCGTGAACGAGCGCACGGTGCGGCCACCGCCACAGCAAGGCGTGGCAACTCACCGATAGCTCCTCATACGTCTGCTCAGTGCCTCTCAACTTGTCCAGGACAAAAGGCTCCTGCGTTTGCACGGACACTGTTAGTGCCGCGCTCCACCAGGGCGACCAATGTGGCCAACGGTAACACAGACTGTGCATGCTTGGCGCTGAGCGCACTATGGCCGTGCAGACGGTATGCTGGCACCGACCATGCCCCCTCCGCAACGACCGTGTGGGACAGAAGCCACGCAACGTGGTGAAGGGTGTGTGGTGGCAGTGCGCGGCCCCGAACGCCGACTGCATAGCTGCCGAAAGGTGCACTTGCAAGGTCGCTTATGCGAGGTCTGCGTGACCCTTTCCCCGTGACACTCTCGCAGGCCAGCAGTGCAGGCTGCAGGCCGCCGTAAGCTGTTTGTGTCATGCAGGTCGGTGAGAGAGCAATGGCCTAGCTAGCCTCGGCCTATCTGGGCCTGCAACAACATTAAGGGGGGTGACGGGGTGTTTATTGCTCCTCTGAAACGGTGAATGGGCTAGCCATCTCACCAGCTCTTGGCTGCGCTCGGCGCCCGCCATCCGCAATGGTGGCGCTGGAGACGGACAGGTTCTTGAACGAGCTGGGGCGCCTGTTCGACCGGACCAAGGCCAAGGGCTGCATGACGATCACAATGAAGCGCAGTGCGCAGCTGCACAGTCCGTGTGTGTGCTGCTTCTGTCCAACACAGTCTCTGAGCACTTGCAAGGGCGTGCAGGCAATCTGAAGCCGAGGAAGAGCAGGCATCCGCACCCGGTGAGGCAGCAGGCATCTCGCCTGTGTTGGCTCGTGCCGCACCCAGCTTCCTGACTTCCGCCTGTCACCCAAGCTACTGTGCGGGGTGCAGGAGGCCGTGTATCGCTGCCTCATACGCGCCACCGACGGCAAAAAGAAGGTCACAACCACGGTTCGCCTGGCACCGCTGCTGCGCTGCAGGGCGAGCGCTGCGCGCTATGCACTCACCGCTGGACGCTTGCAGGTCTCTGGGAAGGAGCACGTGCGCTTCCAGGACTCGTTCGGCACAATCTTGAAGGTGAACTTGCGTGGCAACTCTTGTGTGCTTCACGCCTGTGGCACTGGCCCCACACTGCCGTTTCCTATAGCGCACTGCTCACGCGCACTGGCGCAGGCCCACATGGACAACCTGAAGCGGCGTGAGAAAGTTAAGCCCGCCAAGGCGGGAAAGAAGCCTGGCTGAGGGGCAAGGAACTAGCTACGTGACCGCTCACTGCAAACACTGCTGAACACTGTTCTGTGGACTGGCAGACAACGCTGAACGCTATGCAACGGAATGTTTTAAGAGCATGTCCGGCAGCATGCGATGCTGCCCCTTGAAAGCGTGGCACTCCATAGTGGCCGCACCCAGTGTATGAGCCTGCATCCGAGCGCTCACACTGGGCGGTCGAGGGAGGACCTGGCCAGCGACGCCCTTATGTCGGGGCGCCGGCCGCTGCCCGAGGCGCGCCGCGCGCCGCTGCCGCCGCCGCTGCGCGCCATCCACTCCACCACGCCCAGCGCCGCCGGCGCGGCTGCCGCGGCCGCCGCGCCGCCGCCCGCCCAGGGCTCCCCCGGCGCCGCCGGCGGCGGCCCTGCCGCGGTGGCGGCCGCGCGGCCCGGCGGCGCGCGGCCGCCGCCGCCAGCGAACGTGCGGTTGAACGTCTCTTCGCGCAGCAGCAGCTCGGCCGCCTGCTGCGCCATGCGCGCGCGCAGAGCCGCCAGCTCGGCGCGCGCGCCGCGCGCGTCGGCCTCCGCCGCCGCTGCGCGCGCCAGGTCTTCCGCGCGCGGCTCCCTGTCAGGGATTAGCAGAGTGAGGCCCGCCCCCGCCCGGCTGCGTCGCTTGCCGGCGCACGGTCCGACTGTGGCTTACAATTGTGGCCGATTACCGAGATGGTATGTGTCCCGTTGCGGCGTGTGTACCCTCTGTAGGCTGGCACGCTGCTAGGTTATGCAAGGCTCCCTGGGTGACTGACATGTGCGGGGCAGCGCATGCCGGGTCATGAGGCGGCCAGTGTGATACCAGCAGGAAGCCCGAACACCGCCGCTCGTTCTCACAGAGCCACACCCGTGCCAGAATTGGCTTGCGTGCGGACCCGCGGTGCATGCATCGCAGAGCAAGGCGGGCCGGGCGCCCGAGCGGCCGCGCCTGGCGTCAAAGCGCTGCTGCAGCGCAGCGAGCTGGCTGCCGAGGCGCGCGAGCGTGCGCTCCGCGTCTCCTGCGCGCGCCTGCACCCACCATTCTGCCTGGGCGAGCCATACAGCAGCCACTTGGCATCGTCATTCCCCAGGAGCGCGGCTGCGAGGCTGCAGAGACGTTGTGTGCATGGGCGCCCAGCAATGCCCTGCCTCCCCTGATGCCCGCAGGATGCCGCCCGCATCGCCACAGTGCCAGGTACCCATCAGCGCGCCAACCCTCGCTGAAAGTGCGCTTGGCACCCTGCTCACCCACTGTATTTTGCATCAGCATCACTGTGACTCGCCACTGAAACGCCCGCCCAGGTCCATGGCTGACAGGCTCGGTATCGCCGACCCGCGCACCGATGCAGCCTCAGCAGCGGCCTCTGCCTGCTCGCGCAGCTGCGCGGCCTCCTGCGCATGCGCGCCCGCAAGCGCCGCGCGCGCGCTCTCCGCGGCGGCTGCCGCGCCCTCCAGAACGGCAACATGCGCGGCCCGCAGCGCAGCCAGCTCCATGGCGGCCGCGCGCCGCGCTGCCTGCAGAGCATGCGCCGGCCCGCTCCGGGCTCAGCACATGGTGTGCAGAGCGCCGTCCCGCAGCATGTCTCTCTGTGTTCCCGTGTCCCCGTGACTGTGATTGTGACTACGAGGCCTGACATGGCTTTCCCATACCCTTCCCACACCCCGCTTAAAGGAGCATGCAGGCAGGCACCCATGAGAGATCGAGGCTAAGATGAAGCAGGCGGCGCGCACGCTGTCCGCCCACGCGCGCAGCGCAGAGTAGCGCGGGCGCGGCGCGCCTGCAGGGCGTCGGCGCCGGCCGCCTGGTCGGCGGCCTGGCGCGCGCCCAGCGCCTCGCGCTCGGCCCGGCCGGCGCTGCAGGCGGCCTCCGCGGCAGCGAGGCTGCTCGCGAGCGCCGCCGCCTGCGCCTGTGCGGCCCCTAGGCCTGCCGCCAGGCTGCTCACCTGCGCCGCATGCAAGGGTAAGCTAAGACTACTACAGCATCATTACAGGCGTAAGACACGCTTGCGCTGCCCTGTAACATGATACAGGTGATCTCCTTGCACAGGCTCACCGCGAGCGCATGCGGTCACGTTACTAATTGACCAATCGTGTCTGGACCATGAGGGACGGCATCACTTTGGCTGGGGCACTCAGAAGTCACCTCTGCAGCGCGCTCCTCTTGTGCGGCTGCGAAGGCGCGCGCGTGCGCGGCGCCCCGCTCGGCGGCCGCGGCCCGCAGGCGCTTCGCCTCGTCGCCCAGCTGCTGCAACGCGACGGCGGCCGCCTCTGCGCGCGCCTTCGCCGCCTCCCGCTCGCATGCAAGCGCAGCACCCGCCGCCTTGCGCGAGCTCGCCAGCTCGGCCGCATGCTGCGCCGCCAGCTCGCCACGCTCGGCGACCGCTGCGGCCGCCGCCTGCGACAAAGCATGAGGCAGGTTGCAGGAAGGGTCGCGATGTGGATGCGCCATCCAGGCTGCCTGTGGTAAGCATGTGGGCTCGTGCTGGGATGTCAGGACAGTGCTCAGCTCTGGGACAAATCATGCGTGTGGGTGCATGTGGGTATGTGCGTGGAGGCACACCCTGGCTGCGGAGGCGGCATGCTCCGCGGCTGCCGCCCGCCTGACGCCCTTCACCGCGTCGGCGAGCGCCAGCGCAGCCTGCGCGAGACGAGCGTGGCTGCAATGTGCCTCATTACCCTGTTGCATGGTGCCTGCATGCCGAATCATCATCTGAAAGATCGCATGCGGGGTGTGCCTCACACGCCAACATGACCACATACGAGTCTGCCTCTCAAATGTCTGTATACGCTCCCCCCAAAACATGGGTGGCATATCTCCCCTGTGAGCATGGGGGGTTGGGCGTCAGTGACCCAATATGGGTCACTGACGCACGGCTGAGTGCCTGTGGCCCCCGCGTGACTCGGCGCGCCTCTTTGGCGGCCGCCTCGTGCGCGCGGGCTGCCTCGCCCTCCGCGCGTGCCATCTCCGCCTGATGCCGCTCCTGTAGTGCATGCAGGCGCGCCGCCGCTGCGTCGCCTGCGCAGCCCGCGCGTGCGCAGGCGTCAGGCTTGCTGACGACACCGCGGCCAGCGCGCCTGACATCAAAGGCCTGGGCGCGGCCTGTGCACTCGCCTGCCCCCGCCATGGCCCGAGCGGCCGCCGCCGCGGCCGCCGCCGCGGCGCCCGCGGCCGCCTCCGCCGCGCGGCGCTGCTGCTCGGCGGCGCCCGCGCGCGCGTCCGCCGCCGCCGCGCCGCCCGCGGCGAGCAGCGCGGCGCGCTCCTCGGCCCACGCGGCGCCCAGGCGCGCGTCCTCGGCCGCCACTGCCTGCTGCAGCTCGCCGGCCCCGGCCGCGTCGCGCTCCGCAAGCTCCCGCACGCGGCGTGCGTCTGCCTGCACGATGCGCCGCTCACCTCGGTCAGCCGCCCGGCGCGGGCAGCTCACGCAAAAGCGCCGGGCACAGGCGCGCGCCTCTGCAAGGGCCGCGTCTGCCTGCGTGCGCTGCGCGGCGGCCTCGACTAGCGCGCGCGCGGTGGCGGCGCGCGCAGCCGCCGCGTCAGCGGCCGCCGCGTTCGCGGCCTCGGCCAGGGCGCGCGCGCGCTCGGCCGCCGCCGCGCCCTCCAGGCGCGCGGCAGTGAGCTCCGCATCCGCAGCCGCCGCCTGTGCAGACGCAGCGTGAGGCTGGCAGCCCTTACCGCTGCCCCTGACCTCACAACTGTGTGCCCGGAAACTGCAAGTGCCAGGACAGTCTGCATGCAGAGGTGAGACGCGCCAGCGCGCTGAGCGCTGCATGGCAAGCGTCGCGAGTCCCAACGCTGGGCCCGCTGCGGGTGGCCGGCCTCCAGCTGCAGCGCCCCGCCCTACCCTCGCACCCCACTCCGCCTGGCACTCTGAACCTGCCGGGCGGCGCCTGCTGCAGCCGGTCCACATGTAGCTGGCGCGCCAGGCGCCGGCCGGCACCCCACACCGCCTGGCACCCTGCCCCTGTCAGGGTGTGCCTGCTGCAGCCGGTCCGCCTCCAGCTGGCGCGCCAGGCGCTGCCACTCGGCGGCCGCGGTCGCGCCGTCCGCCAGGCGGCGGCCCAGATCGGCCGCCTCGGCGGCCGCGCGCTCGCGCTCCGCCGCCCACGCGCCGCGCTCGCGCGCGCCCGCGCCGCACGCGGCCGCCAACTCGGCGCCGGCCGCGGCGGCCGCGGCGTCCGCCGCGGCGCACCCAGCGCGCCGCTGGGCGGCCAGCTCCGCTGCAGCGGCAGCCTGCGCCGACGCGGCCGCGCTCCTGCACAGGCGCGCAGGTGTGTCACAGCTGGACTCACTGCAGCCAGGGCGCAGTGCGTAGCATGGCCTGAGCCTGGCCCAGGGCGCGCAGCAGCAGGGGGCGCACTCGGCCTCGCTCGCCTGTGCAGCCGCTGCGGCCGCGGAGGCGGCAAGGCGCTCCTGTGCGCCCTGCAGCACGCGCTGCAGGGCCTCCGTCTCGGTGCGGTGCCGCGCGGCGGCGGCCTCCACGCGCTCGCCCTGCTGGGCGGCGTCGCGCTGCGCCCAGCACATACGCAGTCATGCCCCCCCTCCCTTGCATCGGCAGCCTGCGCAGGGAGTGCACAGGCACCCACTGCGCGCACCGCTGCAAGCTTTGGACTGGTGCCCCCCACGGGGACATGGGCAAAGCACACGTGCATGCCTGCAGCTTGACGGCCGCCCTGCGCGTCCCACTGCACGCGCCGCATGCGGGGCAGGGCAGGCGGAGCGGGCCGCGCGGGTCGGCGGCGCGCCTGGTGCGCGGCGGCCGCGGCCCTCGCCTCCGCCAGGCCGCCCTCCGCGGCCGCCAGGGCACGCTGCGCGGCCGCGCCGGCGTCCGCCGCCGCCGCGTGCACGCGCGCCGCCTCAGCCTCCTGCTGCGCGAGCTGCCCCGCCGCCTCCTGCGCCGGCATGCCCGTATACAGTCGTGGCTGGCTTACGCACGGATGCAACACATTCACTGAAGCGTCTAAAAGAAGTATGTGAGAACCTGCCCCGCCGCTGGCCGGCAGGCGCTCATGCCTGGGCCCGGCCGCGCTCGTCATGCCTAACGCTGCACGATCCGGCGGCTGCAGAGTCGTGCAACGGCACGGCTGCAGCCGAAACCCGCCGCGTGCATGTCACGCTCTTGAGCGCGGCCAGGCGTGCCGAACATGAATCCGCAGGCTGAGCCTGGCATGCAGGCGCGCCGGGTCATGCGCAACACTTGCGGTGTTGCCAGGCAAGAAGGCGCGCGGCTGCCCGGCGCGCGCGCCTGCAGGCGCGCGCACAGCGCATCCCGCTCGGCCCCGGCCGCCTCGGCTGCGGCGCGCGCGAGAGCCTGGCCCGCCAGTGCGGCCGCCAGGTTGGCCTGCAGCGCGCCTGCACGCTCGGTCAGCGCCGCGGCCAGCGCCTCTTGCGCCTGAAGGGCCGCCTGCGCAGCGGCCAACCGCTCCTCCAGGCCCGCGCGCGCCGCCTCTGCCTGCCTGCGCGGCCGCACGGGAAGCCATCGGATCCAAAGGATGGCCGCAACGAGCGCGTGTCCGTTGGTCGTTAGGACAGTGCACGCGGGTGTGGACTCTGGGGCGCGCGGCAGGCGCGCTGCTGGATGCAGGCAAGCGCGCGCGTGCCAGCATCGAGCCGACACTGGCCGTGCGATAGGCTGATGGCTGGTTGATACAAGCCCTCCCTGCTGACTCCGTCAAGGCATACATGCATAGGAAGCGGCAAGTGCATGTGTGAGTCATTGCGGTCATGCGGGTCTTGCCACCAGGCCCGCTATCGCATGCAAACACACCAAAGCGGAATCCAACTTGGCCCGCCGGCAGACCACGAGCCCTGCGGCAGCATCAAGCAGCAGCCCCGGCTGTCAGCTGCCCGCGCGGGCCTCCCGCGGCAGCCTCCAGCCCGCGTCGCCCGCGCCGCCCGCGCTCGACGCGCTGCCGCGGCGCCCGTTCGGGCCGGGTCAGACTCGCTGCGTGCAGGGCGTCTCGCATGGTTCCGATTTGAGCCGCGGCCTGGGAGCGCGCTCGCACCGCCGCGCGGCGGCCTCGCCGTCCAGCCGCGCGCGCAGGCCGTCTGCGGCGGCCTCCAGCGTGCGTTGCGCATGCGTGCTCTCCTGCAGCGCCGCCCGCGCCTGCTCGCCGCGGTGGCTGGCTTCGGCGACAGCCGCCTCGAGGTCCCTGCAGAGCCCCTTCCTGGGCGCACGCGGTAAGCAGGCCAGGCGTCAGCGAAAGGGGTTAAGCGCTACCAAGCAGCAATGAAACGTGAAACAGACATATCAGCCAAGGTCTTGATAGGTGCAGTGAGGCGCGCACGCCCTGCCGAGACAGCGCCCTCAGCGGGCTCAAACACACAGCCGGTCTGAAGTGCGCGCGCGTGCGACAAGTGCTTCGCGCTCACCCAGCATCGGCGCGCCGCTCCGCGTCCGCCAGCGCTGCGGCCGCCGCCGCAGCCGCCGCGGCCGCCGCGCCCTCCCCCGTGCCTGCTCGGCTAGCGCCTGCGCCGCCTGCTCCTGGAGCTGCCGCCCAGCCTCCGCCGCTGCGGCCTCGGCCGCCGCCCTGGCTGCCTCCAGCGCGGACAGGGCCGCGGCCTGCTCATCCCCGCGCGCGGCCAGGCGCCGCACCTGCGGATGGCCGCCGCATTGAGTGAATGCCAGGTTCCCTGGTCACATTCCTATCAAAGCTTGGGTATTGCCATTCGCCTGCGAGGCAGGGCAGAGGCCGCTGTGGCAGCAAGGCCGAAGTGCTTGCTGGCGCTGGCACCGACCAAGGATGCGAGTCGGCCCCCGCGATTTGCAGGCCGTCGGGCAGCAGCACTGCAGTTCTCTGACGGATGGGGAGCCGGCGGCGAAGACAGGCGGCCTCGACGGCAGCGCTGCAGGCAAGAATGTGGCCAGCTCGATGGGGTACGATGACAGGGTACAGGTCTAGGAGCTGGTGCGCGGGCGCGCGTGCCTGCGCCGCCAGCGCGCCCTGCTCGGCGTACGCGCGCGCCTGCGCGGCGGTGACCTGCGCGCGCGCGCGCGCCAGCGCTGCCTCGGCGCCACGCCTGTGCTCGTCCAGCGCCGCCGCGTGGCGCTGCTCCGCATCCTGCGCGCCGCATGCGTGGCGCTGTGCCTCCGACCACAGAGCGCCGGTCGGCGGAGGGGCCGGCAAGCCTTGCGGGGCCGCCCGGAGCCTCCTTGCCGCGCTCGCAGCCAGCATATGCCACAGGATCGCGTGGGCGCCACTGGCGGCGCCAGCAGGTGTGCTTTCTGTGCACAGAGTTGAAACAGGTTTTGGACGTCAGCGGCCGGGCCTCTCATGTCTTATCTTGGAGCCCAATGCGCCGGTGGCAGTTGTGCGAACCCTTACAGCCTGGCGGACGCATGCAGCACGGGGCCCAGCAGCGCACGTACGCAGGGGACCCGGCCTCCAGGGGCAGCTGGGTGATGGAAGGCCAGGGGCCAGCGCCGAAGTGGTGCACATGCTGTGCTTATACTGGGCGCCAGGTGCACGTCATGCACGCTTGTGCTCTGAAATGTAGATGTTGCATTCACCAGTTCGGGTGCGCCAGCCAGCGGGAGTCTCGCGCGCCTGCACCACAGCGGCCAGCCGCCCGGCGTCCCGCTCGCCCTGCAGGCGCGCGTCAAAGGCCGTGACGGCGGCCGCCGCGTTGCGCAGCGTGGCCGACATCTCCGCCTCGTACTCGCCGGCCGCTTCGCCCAGGCCGGCAGGGGCATCGCGCTGGCCCAGCTGCGTGATCACCTAAAGCAGACAGCCCAGGCGGCCCTGGTCAAGCCGGCCGTCCCGCCTCAGCGTGCGGCGTGGGAGTGCTGACACCCCGAGTGTCGCCGACTCCAAACTGAGGCGCCTGCCTCACAGGACCCCAGACTTGCCGGCGATAAGCGTGCATGGTGCTGGGCGGCAGGCGGCCGGGCGAAGCCGACACTCAGCTGCTGCAGCCGCGTGCAAGCGTGCCAGCTGCTGCGGTCGCACCTTGGTGAGCTGCGACACCTGCACCGCGATGCGCGCCTGCGGGTGTGCGTGCCCACAGTGTGAGCAGCAGGCGCAGCATCCATGCCTGAACAGAGTGCAGCGTGACTGCAAGGGGGCACCTTGACAGCCAGCAAGGGCGAGTCCGCGTCACAGATGGCGCAGGGCGCCGGCGTGACATTGTGCTCCATGGGGCGATGCGGGCCTGGTGCCGGACAACACAGGCGCACAGACATGCCCACCGCCTGCTCTGCGCAACTTTTCCTTCCTCGGAAACCTCGTGTAACTGTGCCCCTGAGGTTGGTCCCGCGTCGGCCTCACCACCATCACGCGAGCCTCGCCCACAGATCTCTCAAACTCTCGAAGCTCCTGCTACCTATACAACGCGCGTACGCTCCTGGCGAGACGAAGCTGGCTCACCCACACCCCTGTGCGGCGAGAAGTTGCAACAACGGCGCGCTCGGTGCATAAGTGCCCACCGCCTCCGGTGGGCAGGGCCTGGGAGGACCAGACGCCGTCCCTGCGGCAGACGGCGGCCGGCGGGCGGGGCCTGCGTCCCAGCGAGGGTGGCAGACCTTCGGTGCGCGCACCACCCGCCGAGCAGCGGGGTCGCGAGCGCGGCCTGCGCTGCCGCCGAGGCTGACATTGGCCTGGCGCCCGCGCAGGACATCTTGAAGGCCGCGGGCGGCGGTCTGTGAGGCACATCTCCTGGTCGTTCAGGGGATCACGCGGCGCAGCACCAGCATTGTTTTCCAGCCGCATGGCGCTCACCGAGGCAGCCATGTCTGGCGACAGCTTGTTTATTACGCGGGCGGCCACGGTGGTCAGCATGCAGCAGCTGCTGGATGAGGAGCCAGCGGCCCGGCTGCCTGCGGTGGCCCTCACGCCCGACCAGCCCGTGGCAGCCATCGTCGACGGCGGCCTCCTGCCGCTGGTCAGCTTCGCTGCCACGCCGGGCATCCAGGCCAAGCGGGTGAGGTCGTTCGGCGACCTGGCCGTGGTCCCCGACGCTGACCACGTCGACGACCCCAGGCGCGGCCCCCGGATGCCGGGCTGTCCTTGGGTCGACGCTTTCCAGGCCCTTCCTCTGGGGCCTTGGTTCTGCCGCTGTGGAGCGGCCGCTGCGCTGCGCGTGCGCCGGCGGGCAGGTGGCGGTGGTTGGCTTTGAAATCGCGACGCTCGCGACGGGCGTGCGCCCTGCCTGACGCGGGCGGCGCCGCGCGCAGCGCCTGGCTGTCCGGCTCCAGCGACGGCGAGGACGGCGACGCGCGCGTGCCGTCCCCGCCGGGCTCGACCGCCGGCGCGGGCAGCCTGCTCGACACGGTCATCCTGGCGCAGTGGGAGGACCGTGCGGAGCAGGGCCTGTTCCGCTACGACGTGACCGCCTGCCCCACCAAGGCGCGCCCCGCGCCGCGCGCGCCACCAGCACGCGCCCGGCGCTGCAGAGGCGGGGGCTGCATATCTGCGCACCTGCACTTGGGCCGTGCGTTGCTTGGCGGATAAGCGGTCTCGCTCTGGCATATTCCTGGTGAGTTCCGGCTCGTCGCGGTGCCAGGCGCCGCGGCGCGGCTGCGTGTAGCGGTCTGCGTAAGGCAGTGCTGGGCCGCGTCTGAGCGCAGCGCTCGTGTCGCAGCACGGGGGCAGCACCGCAGAGGCGCTGTCGGCACTACGAGGAGCCGCCTTGCTGTGCCAGCAGGCAACGGGGTCTGAAGCAGGCGGCGTGTGCGTCCAGGTTGTGCCGGGCGCGTTTGGGTTCATCGCGCAGTTCAACGAGGGCCGCGCTTCCAAGAAGCGCCCGACCGAGTTTTGCGTGGACAAGGTGCGGCGCTGCGCTTGGTTGCCAAGCCGCCGGGGTGTCAGAGGGTGGGCCGCCGCTGAGCACTCTGTGGCCGCGTGCGGCCGGCAGCTGCTCGCTGCTGTGCCTTGGCGCGCCTGGTCCAGCTCTGCGGCCTCTCTGCACCGGCTCAGCCCGTGTTGGTGGCTTGAATCAGCGGCACGCAGCTGCCTGCGGCAGCCTGGACGGCGCCGGGCGTGCAGGCGGCGCGGCGTCTGCCCAGCAGCCTCTTGCCTGCAGCGCGCGCGGCAGCCATGCGCGCGCGTCGTACTCGGACCCTGTCCAACGTCAGGGCGTCGTGCCCATCTTCATCACGCGCGCTGGGCGTGCGGCAGGTGGTGCAGCCGTTCGACGCCAAGAAGTTCAACTTCACCAAGGCGCTGCAGAAGGAGGTGCTGTTCCAGTTTGAGGCGCGCGAGTCGGGCGCCGCTGGCGTCGACTACGAGCCGCTGGCGCCGGCGCGCGGCTCGCCCAACCTGGTCTTCATCAACGTGAGCCCGATCGAGTACGGCCATGTGCTGCTCGTGCCGCGCGCGCTGTCCGACCTGCCCCAGGTCCGCCCCCGCCCACGCACCACCAGGGCAGGGTTCCGAACATGCTGCCGCCCCGCGCTCGTGTCTGCGGGCGGTCGAAGCGGAGCGAGCGCAGGATGTCTGTCCCGCGGGGCGGGCGGCGGGCGGCTGCAGCCGCGCGACGATCACGACCTGCATGTTGGGTCGCGCCGATGCGAGCGCACTGGCGGCCGCGCCGCGGGAGCAGCGGGCTGCGGGCGCCGGCGTGAGGCGCGCGCGTCGCGGGCCGCCAGGTCGTGGACGCGCCCGCGCTGCTGCTGGCGCTGCAGTTCTGCCACCAGGCGGACAACCCCTTCTTCCGCCTGGCCTTCAACGCGCTCGGCGCGTACGGCACCATCAACCACCTGCACTTTCAGGCGCGGCCCTGTCTCGCTGCTGGTGGGGCCGCCGGGCGGCCGCCCAGGAGCCGCGCGGCGCGCGCCAGCCCGTGCTGCCTGCCCCTGCTCTCGCCGCCGCGGCCCCGCGCGGATCGCGAGCCGGCGGGGCCGCGGCCGCGCGCACGCGGAGCGGGGCGACGGCGGGTTGACGCCGCGGCGCGGCGCAGGCGTACTATCTGGCGGCGCCGTTCGCGGTGGAGCGCGCGCCGACGGTCGCGCTGCGCGGCCTCAAACGCCGGCGCGGCGTGCACATCGCCGCGCTCAGCCACTACCCGGTGCGCGGGCTGGTGTTTGAGGCGGGTGACGCGCTGGCGGACCTGGCGGCGGTGGTGGGCGGCGTGTGCGCGCGCCTCGCGGACGCAAACGTGCCGTACAACCTGTTCGTGGTGGACTGCGGCCAGCGCCTGTTCCTGTTCCCCAACGCCTTCGCGCTGGCCAAGGCGCAGGGGCGCGTGCCCGAGGACCTGCTGGCCACGCAGGCGCGCGCGCCCGGCCCTGACCCCGACCCTGACCCTGACTTTGCTCCGGGCGCGCTCCGGGGTTGCCTCGGGGCTGCTGCGCCTGGGCTGCAGAGTGCGGTAGGGCATGGGCGCTGCTGGACTGGAATTTGGTGAACTTGTCCCACCGGCGCTGCTGCTGCACTTGAAATACAGGGAGGCTATGAGGAGCGTGCCTGGGCCCTGTCCGCTGCAGGCAGTGGCCTGCGCCTGCCTGCGCCTCTGGTGCTGTAGCGAACCCCGCGTGCTGACGCGCGCCACGCTTTGCCGCAGGTCGACCCGGCGGCCTTCGAGATCAGCGGGCACATCATCTTCAAGCGCGCCCAGGACTATGCCACGGCCAGCCAGGCGGGCGTGTGGCGCCTGCTCGCGCACGCCTCGCTGTCTGAGGAGGAGTTCCTGGCCACGGCGCGCCTCGCGCTCGACTTCTGACCGGCGCTGCCGCGCGCGGCGCCGCGCCTCGCGCTCGCCTTCTGACTAGCGCCGCGGCGCGCGGCGCCGCGCCGCGCCGCCGCAGCGCCCGCGCCCGCCGCAGCGCGCCGCTAGCGCGCCCGCCCGGGAGCGCGGGCCCGGCGCGGCGCGGGGCGGCGGCTGTGCAAGGCGTGGACGGCGGCTGCGAGCGCGCCCGGGGCGTAGGGCGCGTCGGCGGAGGCCGCGCGCCGGCCGCCAGCCTACTCTGACCTGTGTTGATGTTGTCATCGCTCCGCCGCGTGGCGCTCCGCGAGCGGGCAGCCCCGTGGGGCGGGCCGCAGCGTGCATGCTGCTCACTTGCCAGCTGTTGCTCATTTGCCAGCTGGGGCGCGCGCTTGGGCCGGGGCCAGCGGTGGGGCGTTTCTGATCGGGGCAGCACTTGTGTACTGCCAACCCCCTGTTTCCGCATTGCCCAATGATTTATTACTCGGCCTGGCGTCGCAGCGCTGTGGCCTGGCTCTCGAAGTTGGCGGCCGCCCGTTTGGTCAAGCTCCCAGATGTCCGCCTGATTTCACATCTGGGTCTCTGCTTCAGCGCAGCGCTTGAGCGCGGAGGGTGGCCAGGTCAGCCAGCAGCATGGTGACACGGCATGGTGACATGGCAGTGGTGCCGCTTCACGGCTGCACCGGTGTAATTACGGCTGCACTGGTGTAATTACCTGCCCCCTGTGGGCGTGTGCAGCAGCAGTGCTGCCCGGTCTTGTGCCTGCGCACGCATGTCTGCTGCTGAGCGGGCAACAAAAGCCGCTAAGGCCGCCAACAAAGCTGACGCCAAAAAAGGCTGTGCAAAAACAGCCTCACAGAAGGCGCGCGGCTCCGCAGAACCAAAAAAGGCAGGCGCGGCTCCGCAGAACCAAAAAAGGCAGGCGCACAGGGTCGCTGCACCTCGACTTTCAAGCAATAAAGGTGTGGCGGGATGGCCAGACACCAGACAAGTACACTTCACCCACAACCGACGTAAAACCAATAGCTTTCACCCACCCTCCTCCGCCGCCCAACTCGCGGGAAGCATAGTACACCCAATCAGTCAGTGCAACTTTGCCCTGGCACCCAAACGCCCAAGCCAGCATGCGAGTGAAGGCTCAGAGCCACACAGACTGTCTCAAAGGGGGTGCCAGACCACACGCAAGCTCGACACCTAGATATGATACACCAGCTGGGCACACGCGCCGGCCGCGCAGCCAGTGCCGCGGACCGGCGCGTGCGTAATACACCAGGGTGCGCCTTTTCCCGCACACCAGCGCCTGCCGGAGCCCCGAGCCTGCTGCTTGAACATCAATAAGTACTGAGGCTGCCCGGCAGTGCGCTGCGACCTCCCCCACCCGCGCCAGCCAGAGGGCGCAGCAGCGCGCAGGCAACGGCTCGGCCACCCCGCAGCCGGCCACCCCTCCAGCGCGCCAGCACGCATGGCTGTGCGGGCGCGCCGCGAGCGGGGCCGGTCTGCGCTGCAGCGTGCGCCCAGCCAGCAGGGCGCTCTTCACCGCCGGCCGCTCGCAGCCCCCGGCGACCGCCCGCAAACCCCGCGCCAGCTGGCCCGCGGGCGCCGAGGCGGCCGTGCCGCGCCGCGCCCCTCGCGGGCTCAGCTCGCGGCATCGTAAGAGAGCGTGGGCCGCCGGGCGGCAGGCAGCTGCAGCGCGCCGCCCGTGAGCGCGCTCGCGCCGCTGCCGCCGGACGCCATGCTGCTGCCTGCGGCCTGCACGCCACCCGCGCCGGCCTTGCCCGCCACGGCGCCGCGCCGTGCGCCGCCCAGGCGGGCCACCCGGCCGGCAGGCCGCCGGACAGCGCGCCGGGCAGCGAGCCGGACAGGCCCGCCGGCAGGGAGCCCGGCCACGCGAATGTGGGCATGCCCGCGCTGGCGGGCGCCTGCAGCAGCCCGCCGGCCGCGCCCGGCGCGGCGCCCGGCGGTGCGCCCGCGGACACGGGCGCGGCGGCGCCGTCGCGCGCGCCCAGGTCCAGCGCGCCCCAGCCCTGGACGCCCAGGCTGCGCGCGCGCGCGCACAGGCTGCGTCAGAGCGCGCCCACCCAAGCCGTCTCTGGCACACAGCGCGCTGGCGACTGCAGCCTGTTCGGAAAATGCACAGGTCCTCCACGTGCGCCTGCAACAGCATAGCCCTGCAACTGCGTCGGGCCTGGGCAGGGCGCTAGGCGGGCAATTCGGGGCCCAACTGTGCACACTCAGGCGGCTCAGGGCGGCACCTGGCATACGCGGCCGCCCAGTTAGGCGCGCCGCCGTACAGGTTGTACGGCCACAGCGGCAGGTACGCGGGGCCGCCGCCGCCCCAGCCGCCGCCCAGCAGCTGCGCGTGCGCCTGGCCCAGCGCGGCCGCCTGCAGCGCGGCCTGCTGCTGCAGCTGCTGCTGCGCCGCCAGGCTCGCCCACTCGCCAAAGCCCGGCGCGGCGCCCGCGTCGGCGCCGCCCGGCCAGCGCGGCGCGCCCGCCTCCGCGGCAGGCTCCAGGCGAGCGCGCACGCGGCGGCCGCCCTCCGCCGGCGCGTCCAGCGGCGGAGCGGCGCCGCCGCCGGCGCGCGCCCCCGCCGGGGCGAGGCCGCCCGGCGCCGGCCCGAACATGCCCAGCAGCGCGCCGTCCGGCACGAGCGCGGGGCAGGCCGTGCCCAGCGGCAGCGCGGCCGCCGGCAGCACGCCCGCCGCGCCCGCGGCGCCGCCCGGCAGGCCCAGCGAGCGCGCCGGCTCCGCCGCCTCGCGCCCGCTCTTGCTGTTCTTGCGCCGGCCGGCACCTACGGGCACGTTGCGCAGCGTGCCGCCCGCGGTCCAGTAGCGCTGGCAGGCCTGCAGCAGTGCCGGCCGGGCATTAGGCGTGTGGGGAGGACACCGATGCCCGGACCAGAAATTTTCGGCCCTGGGGCCTGCTCGCAACAGCCCACACCCCGTCCCAGGCCCCGCCCCGCCCGCTGGACGGCGAGGTTGGGGCCGGGGATGATCGTCGGAAAGCAAAAAGTGCCTGCAGGCTTTTGGCCACGGATAGATAACGAGGGCGGGCCCCGGGCACTCGCAGCCACCGAACCGGCGTGAACCCGCGGCCCCAGCACACTCCGTGCGGGCCGAGCCCGCCCCCGGGCCGGCCTTGCAGCGTGCCAGCCAGGCAAGCCCCATCCGCACCTTGCAGAAGAAGCGCGGCTGCTGGCTGTTGTAGTTGTTCCAGTACGCAAACTTGGTGTTGGGCGACTGGCAGCGCGGGCAGGCCGTCGGTGGGGGCTTGGCGGTGCAGCCCTTCAAGCTAGCTGCCTGCCGCTGCGATGCATCCTTGCTCGCCTCTGCACTCTTTGCGGCCTCCGGCTGGCTCTCCTCTGGCTGCCCGGCCGTGCTCTCGCCGCTGCTGGAGTCCAGCCGCTCACAACCCGGCCGCCCAACATCTGGCGGCGTGCCCGCCTGCATGCTCCTCCTGCTAGCCTCTCCCGCCTGTGGTAGCGACTGGCGTGCTTGTCACGGCTATCTCCGACGCGTCAGGCTGGTTTTCCCTTTTTTTTCTCAAGCGTCTGCAGGCCGCAAAAAACTCAATCTCTTGCCCTAGGTTACGAGTCCTGGCTGTGGACGCGTTTGAGAAAAAAAGTTGATTACAAGTGACCTCAGCAGCATATCTTAACTGCCCAGGTGGCGCCCAATCGCACCAGGCCCTGCGCACGCCAATGTGTGCGCCGTGCAAGCCCAGAATGACCACGGCGCCGGAGCTGGCAGTGCGGGTGGGTTGTGATAGGGCCGCATGGGGCTCTTGCCCTTGCGCATATGCGCTCGCTGGAATACACCATAATGGCTACGAGTCGAGCCGCGGAAGGCTCAAGTTGCCAAGTCTGGCGCTGCGACGACTTGGTCGTCTCGGACGGCGCAGCGCTGGGTCGACAGAACTGAGCTTCTCTGCACCGCGCGGCAGCTGCAAGTCCCTACAGGCCTGGGAGGTCCATGCCGCGCTGGAGCCTGCGAGTGCTCCGCGTGACACGCCGCTGCACGTCACGTGCGCCTCATGCCCGTCTGTCTTGGTTTGCATCGACAGGAGCGCCCGCCGGCATCGTGTGGCCCCGTCCCTCGCCAGGCTGGCAGGAGCCGCTTTAAGAGTGTGCAGGTCAGGCAGAGCAGATGCAGCACACCAAAGGAGCATGCCAGACAGCATATGCAAAGCTCGAGGCTGCGTCGCTGGGTGGTGCCTGAGTGCCTGCTAAACAGCGGCCGAGTGCAAAAACCTGCCATTGCCTGAGGCTCAGGCTCTGAGCTGGTCGCGTCTGGTCCCGGTCCAAAAGCGCGCATGACAAGCAGACTGACTTTGAGCAGAGCGTCGCGCTGCGGAGTGATGGATATAAGCTCAGCCTGCATCTGGGCCGGCGTGAGACAGTCGCCGCAGCCCAGCGCTGAGCTCAAGCACAGTGAGCTTGTCGTGTGCTCTTCATGCGCAGCAGGCCGTCGGCGAGCGCTAGTGTATATGGGAAAGGGGCAGTGCCTGGGCATTGAGTAGCCTGAAAATTGCCACACGCATGCATGCAATGCGCGCACACCAAGTACAAGGCTCGTGACACGAGAAAGATGTCCGCAGGTTGCAGCACATGCCATGAGAGCGCCTGTGAGTGGCAGGCACATGCAGCTGCACGGAGCTGCACTCAGCATGCGCGCTGGCTGTGCCACCCAGTGTCCTGATCGCTTGCACTGTCAGGCAGCCGCACAGGCTGCCTGGTGCGCTCAGCCCCGTCCATCACCAGGCCACACTCACCCTGCCAGGGCGTGCCACCTCCCTCCGCTGGTTCTTGCCACATGCAGTGCACAATGTGCACCCAGCCAATTGCAGCCCGGGGCTACGGTTGGCTATTCTAGGTCGTGTAGCAATTCTTTCAATTTCGCACGCAAACAGTTGGACTCGGATGCACTGCACAGAGACACATGGAGGCGCACGCACCTGCCAATCTAAAGCCGCAGCTGATGCCGCTGATTCCAGTGGGCGTGGGTGAGGCAGTAAGCAATTTCTCTTGGACAGGGTGGTGGTTTCCAGGGCCACGGGTCTGGGCGGTGCGCCTCGCGGCGCGAATTTGGTGACAGCACGGCGCGCATGGCAACGATGCCCGCTACATCAACCACAACTGCCGCCCCAATGCGTCCACCAGGGTCGTGACCACGGACGACGGCAACCACGCGGCCATCCTCGCGCAGCGCGCGCACGAGCGCTTCGAAGAGATCACGTACGACTACAAGGCGCGCCGGCCAGGCGGTCGCTGGCAGCCTCCCCGCAGCGGCGGCAGCTGCTGCAGCTGAGCACGCACGACCCCGCTGCCTGTGCCGCTCGGGGTCCTGACCAAGTGCACTGGCAGGCGGCAGCACAAGAGACCGCTCAGTGGGCAGCGAGCCTGTGCCGCCGCCTGCCAGCGCGCGTGGTCAGGACGCCGAGCGGCACAGCCAGCGGACGCGGGTCCTGCACGCTGAGCGCGGCCGCTGCGGAGAGGCTGCCAGCGGTAGCTGGCCGGCGCGCCTTGAGTTCACGTGACCTCTTGGTAGCGTCAAGTACACGCGCAGCGGCGTGATGACACGCGTGCTTGACAGTGCCCGCCATAACGACCTTGGTGTACGCGTTGGGGCAGCCGCCGTGGTTGATGTATCGGGCGACGTCGGGCTGCACGCCGGGCTGTGACTGCAGCCGCGCCACGCGAGGCACCGCCCTGACCTACTGTCTTGAAAGCCACCGCCCGGCCTCTAGCGCTGCTCTCACCGCACAGGCAGCACCCCAGAGGCACGTGGTATCTACAAAGCGGCGAGCGCATGCGACAGGTGTGAACCCGGCACAGCACAAGGCGCACATGCTCAGTGGGGTCCATGCGAAACAGATAAGGTTGAGGTGCAGCTTCACGCCTTGCAGTCCTACTAGCGCGCGTCGCACATGTCGTTACTCACGACGGGCCCGTAACACTCCGCAAGGACCTCCGCCTCCTCATAGTGCCGCCTGGCAAACACGCACTACCCGTGCACGCGTCCCTCATTTGTATGCAGCAGCATCGGCTCCGCGCGCGATCACGCTCAAGTCTCGCAGCGACACGTGGCTGCGAGATGCACATGAGCCATCCAAGTGACGCCAAGTGGCTTGCAAGCTCAATCTTAATCCCTGATCCCATGGCCATGCAGGCCATGGGGCCCCTTTCTCTTGGATGAAGAGTCCAAGGAAGCAGTCAACCGGCTGCAGCCCGTGCGCTCTGTAGAGTCGGCAAGTGGCTCCCTTGTGCTGAGCGTGTACTCTTTGGGTGTGCGCTGCCCCACCCATACAACCTGTACTGGACCAGCCAGGTTGGCCTTGCGCTGCAGCTGCAAGATAGTCCCGCGCAGGCACCTGATATGCCTGACTTTGCCTTTTTAGCGCGGGCATGTGAAGCTCCTTGGATGGCAGGACGCTCGCGCCCCGCAGCGAGCCTGAAGTGCTTGTCCACCACCGTCCTGTCGGCCGGGACGATAAAAAGCTACAATTAGGGCCTCAGCATTGACCACGGCGACTAGGTCAGGCTCAGCAACCACCTGTCCAAGCTGACCCGGGCACCGCAAGCGAGAAGGCGCTCAGCTGCACCCTGCCCGCGGCTGGCCGCGAGGCCGGCAGTGTGCCTTGGAACACTGCCGGCGTCGCGGGTGCCTAAAACAAGGTTACACCCCTCAGCAGTGGAGGTCAAGCAGCGCAGCGCCTTTGGGGTCTTCATCTTGCTATGGCAGAGTCAATAGATATTGGCCAAGGCCGCTTGTGTCTCGCCCGCACACCTGGCGGGTGCCCACTCTGCCTGCTCAAGGCGCTGCCGGTGGACCACGCCGAGCGTAGAAGGGGCGTGCAGCCTGACACGTGGACCATGGTTGAGGGTGAGGGCTGTCAGCGGGAAGAGCGCGCACCTCCGCTGCCCGCTTGCAGCCCTCCCACTCGACCGTGTTCCAGGTGTTGCGCTGCACCTGCCTTCTGCGACCGCGGTGATACCATCGTCAGCGCTGAGCAGGCGCTTCCCGGACATGGCAACCGCCAGTTGCGTTGGCAAAGCGCAACGGCCCGCCCCTACCTGGCTCGGGCAGAGCGCAGTTATGACAGTGCAGACGCTGCACTGCCCGTTTTAACCGCATGCTGGAAGACGGACCGTCTTAGACCGTCTTAGACGGTCGAGAAGGAGGGCGGCGAGCAGGCAGTGGAGGTGCATGGTCTTGCCATGCCATGCCATGCCGCGGCGTGCCTGTAGCACGTTCTTCAGACTGACAGAGCGTGGGCCGAGCCACGCGGCTTCAGCACGGCCCCATTGGCGTCAACACTTGGTGCCTTGCCAGCCTGCCATAGCAGCCTGCCTACGCACTGTACGCTTAATGAATCATCTCGGGCGCTTGTGCGCTGCACCTGGCCGAGCGCGTGACCCGGACAGGGCCCATCCGTAACTGCAACGTCTCGTGCCGCAACCGGCTCCATGTGGCAGACCAAGCGCACGCGCAGGGTGCCAGCGTGTAAGACCTCCAGGGCGCGCCGCGCGCCACGACCTCCTCCGCGTCTTGCCCTGCCGCAAGCCCCGGAGCTGTCAGACCTTGGCCGCCTGCGCATGCGGTCTGTCATTACGATGCGGCACGCGAGGCGCACGGCGAGTGTGGCCGCTGCATTGTAGGCGCAAGCGGCCGCTGTCTCCGCGGCGCGCGCCTGATTGCGACGCAGTTTACGACGCGCCGCTCGGGGCGGCCGCCCGCCGCGCCGACGGCGACGCGCTGACCTGCTGATTGCGCATACATGTGCGCGGCACCAGCTCCGGCCACCAAGCCAGCGGCCGTCGGGCACGCGCGCGCGCCGCGCCCGCCTAGCTGCCAGAGTGCAGCCGCAGCGCGGCCGCGCCGCGCGCCGCCTGCGAGGCGGCGGCCGCCGAGTCCACAGCCGCCACGTGGCGCGCCAGGTCCAGCCTGCGGACGCCGTGGCTGTCAACCTACGCCCGCGGCTGCTGCCCCACAGCATGGGCACATGCGAGTGAGTACGTACATGCATGATTGCAACTTATTCAATGCACGGATGTAAATGGATCTTCGCACTTGCTCGTCACCTTCAGCCCTTGGACGAGCCTCTCGAGCCCCCTCCTCGCTGTAGGAAGCGGACACACCACTCGCCTGCTTCTCGGGGCACGGCGGCCGCAAGCGCGCCTGGCGTGCGCGGTCTGCACGGCGGCCTCGCCATAGGCGGCCGCCACGATGTCGGCCGCCTCCGCGGCGGCCGCCGCGGCCTCGCCCGCGCGGCCGGCCGCGGCCAGCGCGTCCGCGGCCGCCGCCAGCGTGCGGCCCAGCGCCTGGTTGCGGCGCGCCAGCAGGCGCCGCTGCACCTGCGGCGCGCCCGCTCCACATCGGGCACGCGCGGGCGCGCATCAGCCCGGCACGCCGCGTGCGCGCGCCCAGCGCGGTGCGCGCCGCGCCAGCCCGCACGGCCGCCTCTGACCTTCCCACTCCCCACGCCTTCCAGCAGGCGACACAACCACAACACGCGCCACCCAAACCATGCGCCACCAACATGCACTCTATGTGCCCTGCCAGAGCCGCCGGCTATCAGCGCAGGGACCGCGCCTGGAGACAGGCGTCCAGGTCGCGGAGGCCGCCCTCCGCCCCGCCGCCGCTGCCGGCCGCGCGCTGGAAGCGTCGGTGCGCGGCCTGCAGCTCCTGCAGCGCCGCCGCCTGTCGAGGCAGCTGGCGCCTGAGGCGCTTGGGCGCTGCGCACGGCGGGCCATGCAGGGCAGGCAGCGTCCAGGCGCCCAAGCGCGCGGCGGCGTGCTGCCCTCCGGCATGTGCTGCTGGCTGGGCCTCAGGCTCAGGACGAGCACGCCAAGCAGAGCATGGCCGGCCGCCCGGTACCAGGCGGCGTGCACGCCCTGCGGCAAGCCCAGGCGCCGCCCGCGGCATGCACCGCTTGACGTCGGACCCCAGCCTAGCCTTGCCGGGCCATGGACAGCGCGCGCAGTGCGCATATTTGCCAGGTGCAGTGGGCGCACAGGGCGTGGGGCGCTACTGCCTGGCAGCCTGGTCAGCAGCACACAGGCACGAGCATGCGCCAGACCCTGCATTGACCTGGGTGAACCCAGGGTGTTCTGCCCCGCGCGCCGCTGCGGGGCAGCCACCTGGGCGCCGGCCGCCATGCGCGCGCCGCAGCGCACGCACGCGCCGCCGCCCGGCAGCCCGGCCGGCAGCGCGTGCAGCGAGCAGGCGCCAGCGGGCGCGGCGGCGCCGGGCGGCACCGCGCTGCCGCACGCGCCGCAGCGCAGGCCCACCAGCTCCGCGTCGGCGGCCGCGCTGGCAGGGTCGCAGCACGCGCCGCACCTGCCCCGGGCGCGCAGCTGCAGGCGGGCGCCTCTGCGCGGCAGCACTGGTGCCGCCGCGTGCACTGAGCAGGAGCTCAATGTACTCAAGGACACCCTGCATGTCATGCGGCTTGCCCGTTTCAAGGCGCAGCTTTGCGTCTGCCGAGGTGCTGCACTGCCAGCCCCCATGCCCATGGCCTTGGGCTGTCTGCCTTGGGCGGGCCCCGAGCAGCGGGGAGCACCCACCTGCACTCGAAATGGTACTCGCTTTTGAGCAGCCGCTGGCGCTGCGTTGTCACGTGCTCGCCGGCCTGCCGCCGCCCTCATACACTCTTTGTAGTGGCCCGCAGCGCTGTCAACGGCTCCAAACCGCAGCAATGTAACGACACAGACGACAGCCAGCAGACCGGCCAGTCAGCAGAGCCTTGTGTGGCTGGGAGTGACAAGGAGCAACAGCCTAGGCGCCGGCCAGCAGGCCAGCCAGCACAACACTTATCCATCATTTGGCGAACAGTGCCCGCGCCTGCGGGCCGTAGCAGTGCAGCAGGCGCTCGCCCGGCGCGTGGCGCCGCAGCGCGCGCACGGTCAGCGCGCCGCCCTCGAACGCCAGCGCCACGCTCGGCGCGCACGCGTGGTTCAGCAGCGCTGCCGCGCCGTACACCGCAAGCGCCACCTGCTGCTCCGCCCTGCCGCGCGGGGCAGGCCGCGCCCGCCTAATTTGGCACGCAGCCGAGTACCGAGCAGGGCCGTGTGCAACGCTCACAGCCGCGAGCGTAGCACCACGCACCAGCTCGACCCATGAACGCCAGCTGGCAGGCTGGATAAACGTGACCCGGTGCAGGTCGGGGCGCCGGCGCCGCCTCCGCGGGGCGGCGCGCGCCTGGCGTACGCGGGCGGGACGACGGCGAGCGCGTTGGCGTCCGCGCGGCAGAGCGCCTCCAGCACGCGGCCGGGCGGCAGCGACGCGCACGCGGCCGCCAGGCACGCGGCCGCCGCGCGCGGCAGCGCGGCCGCCGCGCCCAGCTTGCCCAGGTGGTGCTCCAGCCGCGGCGCGGGCCGGCCCGCCGCCTCCGCCTGCGCGCGGCTCCGTGGGTAGGGTAGGGTGGACGGAGGCGGGCCGCATGCGCTTGCCTCGCCGGCGCGGGGCGCGCCGGGGCAACGCGCGCCAGCGGCTGCGGCCGCCGCAGCAGCGCCCCCGGCCAGCGCCGCGCTGCCTCGGCGAGTGCCGCCGTTTGCGCTTTATTCGCTGATCGGCCAACTGCGAGCTGGAACGCGGGGGGTGGGGTTCGAAGGGGGGGGGCTGGGGGCGGCGCACGTCGACCTCGAAGCGCGCCAGGCGCGCGGCCAGCACCGCGCGCGCCGGCAGCAGCGCCGGCCACGGCCGCCCGCACTCGCGGCCGGCAGTGTGCGCGTCCGCGTGCGCGCCGCGGCAGGCCGCGGAGCAGTAGCGCGCCAGCGTGCAGCCGCCGCACGCCAGTCGCGCTGGCGGCAGCGTGCGCAGGCAGCTCCAGCACGCCTGGCGCGGCGCACGCGCATCGGCCACTGGACGACGTGCGCAACGGATGTTTACCAACAAAACATACCAACCCGGGGCCTAGATGCTGCAGGCGACGCGACGCACAACATGCAGATGCGCTACACTTAGGCCTGCCCGGGCACGTCGGTCGCAGGACCCCGCCAGAGCGCCGGCGTACCGTTTTGCGGTGCGGCCGCAGCAGCACGCTGGCCCATGGCCGCGCCTCCGCGAAGGCCACCTGCCCCGGCGCCAGCTCGCGCGCCGCCGCCAGCGCGCGGCCCTCGCGCGGCGTCACCTCAACGCGCACGCCGGGCGGCAGCGCGGCCCAGCCCGGCCCCGCCCACCCGACGGCGGCCTCCCTGCTCTCGTGCCCAGGCCGTGCGGCCTCCAAGGCCCCGGCCGCGCCACAGGCGCCTGCCACGGGCGCCAGCGCGGCGCCCGCCACGGCCGCGGCCGCCAGGCGGTGCAGCGCCTTGGCGCGCGTGCCGGCGCCGGCGCCGGCCGGCGCGTCGCAGAGCGCCAGCGCGAGGCCGGCGTCTGCGGCCGCGGCCTCCGGCGCGCCGACCGGCCGCAGCCGCAGCCAGCACAGCGCGCGGTTGTTGTACAGCTTGGCCGCGTCCGGCGCATGCCGCGCCTCGTCGACCTGCGCCAGCGCGTCCGAGTACAGGTCGGCCGCGCGCCGGACGTCCCCCGCCGCGAACGCGGCGTTGCCGGCGTCCTTGAGCCGCAGCGCCGCCGCGAGGTCGGCGCAGCAGCCAGGCACGGACGCATCGAGCAGCACGCGCAGCGCGTCGGCCCACGCAGCGCTCCGGCCGACCGTGCGCAGCACCAGCGCGCACAGCTGGTCCGCCAGGTCGCTGCTGTCCGCAGTGCTAGCTATGATGCGCTCTGCGTCGCTCGCGTGGGCCGCGGCCGCTGCTGCTATGCTGTCCAGCAGGCTCCCGGCCATCTGCTGTGCGCATGCTTGGGAGAGCGGGGCTTGGCTCACCGTCCGGAGCCTGGTATCTGTGTGGGGCCCTCAGAGGGCGGAGCAGCTCAGAGACCCATGGTGGGGCAGGCGGCGAGTCTTTTTGACTGCAGGCCAGTGCACTCCCGCTCAGTGGCCTGCTTGCCAACCAAACTCGCCTCTGACTTCACAGTCCTGGCTTGTGCTTGCCCACTTGGAACTGCGTGAGCCTGGGCCATACGTGCGGGCCTGTAAAGTGAATCCATCTAGCGAGCTTCGCTCGTGTACACATGCATGCGCACGTGCCTGTCAGCTGGTGCCAGCATGCAAGTCTGGAGACACTGCATGCCAAATTGGCTTTATTGCCAGAGGTCGACCAGAACATGCGAATCACCAGCATGTCGACTAGCCAGTGTCCACTTTGAGCGCGGGCAGACTCATGATAGGTCGACGTGCTCGCTCACAGGGTCAAGCATATTGAGCGTTAAGGCTTGAACTTCAAGCCTTGCTGGATGCGCAGCAGACGCAGACGCATGGTCTCCGAGCGCCATGCAGGGGGTCCCCTGATGGCCTCAGACCCGGTCAGGCGTGGTCGCCTCTTCGCCGGCAGGCCTCGCCAGCATGGCAGTTGTGCCCTTACAGACTCGATTAGCGCGCGCTGCAGGCGCAGCACCTCAAAGCAGAGACCCCCGCTCCCAGCTGACAAGCTTGGAGGGTCCCTCGTCGTCAGTCCTCGTCGAGCGCGGCGGCCTCATTGTCGTCGTCGTCGGCATCGTCGTTGCCGCCATCGCCCACTTCCTCGTCCTCCTCCAGGTCTAGGAGCAGCGCGCGCTGCACGCCAGCCACCACGCACGCCACGCCGCGCGGCCCGCTCACCGCCAGCGGCGCCGCGGCCGCCGCGTAGCCGAGCGGCCGCGCGCGCGCGCCGGCGGGTAGCTCCGCGGGCCAAGCGGCAGCCTGCAGGGACGGGCGCCGAGTGCTAAACTCTCTTCCGCTTGGCACCAGCGCACAAGGCCCTTCAGTGACAACATCAGCAGTGCCAGACCTACCCATTACGTCCGCGCGCGGCCAGCGGACGCAAGAAACCTGCCGTACAAAGTGGGAGCGCCGCGCCTGCAGGAGCACGGTGGCCATGCCGGGCCGCAGCTCCAAGCGCCGCATGTGCGCGGCGTCCCAGGGGAGCAGCAGGAGGCGCGCGGCGCCGCCCGCGGGCTCGGCTCCGGCGGACGCCCGGGCGGCGCCGCCGAGGGGCGCCCGCGGCGCGGCCAGCACCGCCAGCTGCCCGCCCTTGTACCAGGCCAGGTCCACGAGCGCCTCACCCGCCGGCCATGGCGCTGCGGCGGCCTCGGCCTGCGCCGCGCCGCGGCGGCGTCAGGCGCCCACGACGCCCGCGGCGGCGCACAAAGCGCAGGCCGCGCGGCTGCCACCCCGCGCGCGCGTCGCGCTGCTGCAGCACAGTGCAAGCGCCGCCTGTGTCCGCATGCAGCTGCCCTACTCAGCACTCTGGCTCCGGCTCATAAGCAGCGCTCTGCCTTTCTCCGCGGCGCAGCCCCGCGCGTTGTGCGCTGCCAACCCCAGCGGAGCCGCGGGGCTGCACGCCTGCAGGCCGCCGGCCTCGCCCGCGCCCAGGCGCAGCACGAGGACCTGCGCGCCGGGGCATGCGGGCGCGCCGGGGCCGCCGCCGGCCGGCAGCGCGAGCGCCAGGAGCACGCCCCCCCCGGCGGCCGCCCCGCAGCCCTGCACGCGCGCCGCAGCGCCCCTGGCGTCCGGGCCTGGCGGGAAGGTGCGGTGCTACAATGTCCGCTGGCCGACTGCGGCCACGCAGGCTGTGCCATGCGGCACTCAGGCTCCACAAAGGCTGTATGGAACGCATGGAACGCATGCATGCGCATGGCGTCCTCGCCAGCTGCACCGCACACGGTGTGCCCAGCACCTGAGCGCGGGCCAGGCAGCTTGCCCAGCCCAAGCCATGAAGTCCGTCGGGAGCGCGCCGGGATGCGGCCGTCGTTCAGGCCTGCCCGCCCTGCGTCTTGCCAAGCAACTGCCAGGCGGCCCGTGTCCCTCGTCTCGCCAGGTGCTGAGCACTGAATACACCGCGTCCCGTTCTCCAGCACGCCGCCGCGCGCAGCCCGCGGGCGCGCCTGCGCCAGGGTCAGCGACGCCGGCAGGCGCTGCGGCGCCGGCAGCGCGCCGCACAGCGGCACGCACGCCAGCGGCTCCAGGCTGGGCGACACGGCCGCGGGCGCGGCCGCAAACGCGGCGCGGCAGGCCGCCAGCAGCGCCGCGAGCTGCTTCCGGAGGGGCGCGGCCTGCGCGCGACGCAGGGTAGGGTTAGGGATGACCATTATCCGTACCCTAGTCACACTGGTAGTGCGCGCGGCTGGCACGGCGAGGACAGCGCGCACAATGACGACAGCTGCGCAGCAACAGGCCGGGCCCCGGCCCCCGACCCGGCGGCGTGACGCGCAGCGACGGCCGCGCCGCGGCGCGCCGGGCGCGCGGCACACGCCTCAGCCGCTGTGGCATGAGGCAGCGGTGTGGAGGCAGGCGAGCGCGAGGGTCGGCGCTGGGATCCGCTGCCGGCGGCGAGCAGGACAGCACAGGCGCATGGAGGGTGTCAAGGTAAACCTCCCCAAGGCCGCGCGACCTGCTGCTTGCAGGGGATGCCGACGGCCTCCGCCAGCGCCTCAAAGTCGGCATCGCGCTGGGCGTCCGCGGGGTCCGGCGCGGCTGCGCTCGCGGCGCCGTCCGAATCCTGGCGAGCGGCACGGGGCACACTGTCGGTAGCCGGGCGCGAGACTGGCAAGCCTGGCGCGATGGCCCCGGGCTCCTGATCGCATGGAGCTGTCATCACCACCGCGTATGGCACGCCGGGTGCGCACATGCGCGCATGCACCAGCCGACCTCGTGGCAGAGGCGCACGACGCGGCGGCGCCGCAACAGCCAGAGGCACTGGGCGGGGTCTGCAAGGAGGGACAGAGAGCGGCCCGCCGGCGCGCCTCGGCCGCCAGCAGCGGCGCCAGGGCGTCCGCCCGGAACTGGCCGCGCAGGAAGGCGGCCAGGCGCGGCGCGTCAGGTGCGGGCCGCGCCGCCGCGCCGGCGGCCGCCGGCGCGTCATCGTTCAGCCGGCGCACGGTCTGCAGCAGCCAGTCGAACAGGCGGCGGTACTCGGCGGCCGTGCCGATGACGCGCCGCCGCAGCGCCTCCGCGCGCACCAGCAGCGCCGCGGCCTGCGCCTCCGCGGCTGCGGCCGGCGCCTCCTGCGCGCAGGCCCGAATGGGGTGCAGCGCTCCATGAGGGTCGCGGGCGCCACTGCCCGAGCGGCCCCGGCCTGGCTGCAGCCAGCAATTGTGGACCCTCCTTATCGCCTGCACAGTTCGGACGCCCTACCCAGCGCGGGTACAAATCGGCCATGCAGGACCGCCGCATGCCACCTCGGAGAGCGATAGACGGGCGGGCGCGACCTGCGCGCGCGGTGCAGCGGCGCACGGCGCGGGCGCTTCTGCTCGCCGTGCGCGTCGCTGTTCTCGCGGACTCAGCACCCCCCTCAAAGCGCCTCAGAGCGCCGCGGGGCGCGCGCTCGGGCGAGCGCGCGCCTGCAGGCCCAGCGGCGCCGCCCAGCGGCCGCAGGCGGCCAGCCCGCGCAGCTCGCCCAGCTGGAACGCGGCCGCCTCCAGCGCCGGCAGCGCGTGCTCCGCCAGCAGGCCCGCGGCCGCGCCGGCCGCGCCGTCCACCGCCTTGGCCAGCCGCCGCACGCCGCCCTCGCCTGCGCGCCGCCCGCCACGCGTCATCCTTGCCGCCCAGCGCGGCCCGGCAGGCTCGCGCGCGCACCCGCGAAGCGCCGCGCCAGGCATGGCACACACGCGCCCTTGGCGCGTCGCGCGGGCGTCGGCTCGCGGCGGCCCACGGCGGCATCCCCCATGCAGCCCCCCGACCGCCGGGCGCGTCCGCCGGGGGGGGGGGCGCGCCCAGGTTGGCCGACAGAAACTGGTGCAGCGCGTTGGACAGGCGCCCGCACGCGAGCAGCGCCAGCAGCTCCGCAGCCGGGTCGGCCGGCCCCGAGTACTTGCGCATCAGGCCGCGCAGCTGCGCCAGGCGCTCGGCCACCGCCGCGGCGCCCTCCGCCCACGCGTCCGCCGCCGCGCGCAGCGTCACCTCCACCCCTGCCCGCGCCGCGCGTGCGCGCGTCAGCGCACGCCGCGGGGCGCCTCGCAGCCGCCGGCGCGTTTGCATCGCAACGCGCAATGTGCTGCCGCCTCGCGTTGCCCGTCGCGCGCCCGCCGGCCGCGGCCCCTCGCCCGGCCTGCCAGGCGACCGCCCCGCCCGCCGCAGCGCGCCCGGTCGCCCACCTGCGCAACATGGCTGATCCACCGCGCGCTTAGAAATCTGAATATAACCAGCGCCTGAGCATGCTTATTAAGTTCTGCTAGGCGCAACACAAACATTAAGTGCAGGCACGCAGCGCGGCACGGGCGGAGCGCCTGCGAGGCACGGGGGGTGCGAGCGCGCGCGCCTTCAAGCAGGCTCACGATATGCGTCGCCAGGAAGGCGAGGCGGCGGATCTCCGTGCGCCGCTCGCTGATGGCGGCCATGCCCACGAGCAGAAGCTGCACCGGCCCTGCGCGCGCGCGTCGCTCGGCGCGGCCCCGGCGCTCGGGGATGCCCTGGGGCAGCCTGTTGCAGGACCTGGAGAGCGCAGACGGGGGCACATGCGCAGAGGCTGCAGCACCGGGCATGCCTGTGCGCGACCGCGCAGCGAGACTGCGTCGGGCATAACTGGTGCAGGCCCCGTCAACCCCCGCCCTTAGCATGGCGGGCATGCGCCGCACGCTGTGCAGGGCACCCGGGCGCACGCGCGCGGCCCGCGCTCGCGCGGCGCGCCGACGCGTTCTGGCGGCAAGATCGGGGGCGGGCGGGCCGCATGCACAGGGCGCACCCTGGCGCCCCTCCTGGCACAGCAGGTACATGCTCGCCAGGTCGCAGGCGATGGCAATCTGCGCCCGGCAAGCCCCGGGGCCCCTTTTTCCGAGTGCGGGGCAGGTGCCACCATCTGATGAGCGCCTGCAGCTGCCCCTGGCGTGTCTGCAGCTGGATGAGTGTGCATGTTGAGCAGCAGCGGCAAAGGCTGACCTGCACAGACTTTACGTGCAGCGCGAAGGTGGCAGCAGCGCACGCAGCATGCACGCATGCATGACGCCGTGGCGCCGCCGCTTGCTCAGATGCTCAGCCCGCAGGGCACAGACCCCTGCGCAGACTGCCAGGGAGGTGGTGCGCCGAGGACGAGCGCAGGATGGGTAGGCATGCACGGGTGAGGGAGCGCGGCATGGAAAACGCGTGGCGCCCGCTGCCTGCAGGAAGCATGGGGCGCGACCTGAAGGACGCTGGTGTCGGCGACGCGCGCCGCGCCGCGCCCGGCCGACGCGTCCAGGCTGGCGAGCGGGAAGAGGCCGGGCGCGAAGAGCGATACGCGCGCGGCGCCGTCCGCCGCGCACAGTAGGCCCAGCCGCGGCGGCAGCTCCGGCCAGGCCAGGTGGCTGTCCGCCACGGGCTGCCGGCAGAAGTCGTACACCTGCGGGTCCAAATTAGGTTTAGGGTTACCATGGTACACCCACGCGCGCGCGCACGGCGCGCCTCGGTGCTCCCGGCGGCGTGGGCCGGTGCCCGGCGCGGAGGCCGGGCGCGCAGGGACCTCCCGCATTGCTTTTCGGCGTGCGACGCGCGCAGGCACTCCTGCCCGTCGCAGCGGTCACAGTGCCGGCGGCGGGCGCCAGAGGATGCCGCGCAAGCGTGGGCATGACGACGCCATCAGCGCGTCGCTGCCCTCAGCGCTCTCACGCCGCGCTGACGACCACTCTGGTGTGCAGAAGCGGGTGTCATGTGGCTGAGTACAAAGGTGCGCGCACCGGCGGCGGCGGCCGGCCCGGCACCGGCAGCAGCCCGGCCGGGGCGCCGCAGAAGCGCGCGGCGCCGTCCGCGCGCAGCAGGCTGTCGGGGCCGGCGCGGCCGGCGCTCCCAGCCGCCTCCTCCGCCCAGGCCAGGCACACGATCGGGCCCGTCGCCAGCTGCAGCCGCTGCAGCTGCTCGCCATTTTCCACGTCCAGCACCAGAATGCTGCCGTCCTGCGCGCGCCCCGGTTAGCGGCTTCCCGACGCGGGCGTCAGCACTGCAGCCCTGCTGCGCCTGCGGCGCCCCGCCGTTTGCACGTCGCCCAAGCACCCGCCAGCCCCACCCAGCGCCCGAGCGAGCAGCTGGAGCCCAGTCCTGTGCGGCGCAGTGTGCGCTCGAGGCGCCGGCGCCGGCCTGCCGGAGCACAAGAGCGAGCAGAGGAGCGGGGCGCTTGTGCGCGGCTCGGCGGCGCGCCTCCGCGCCGGCGGCCAGCGCCTTGCCGTCGGGGCGCCAGCAGAGCGCGGTGAGCGGCCGCTCCGGCGTGACGGCCCACAGGCGCTGCCAGTTGAGGCGGTGCAGGCAGAGCTGGCCGTCGCCGAACACGAGCACGAGCAGGTCCATTGTCGGCGACCACGCCGCGCGCGCCACATCTGCCGTCAGGCCCTGGTCCAGCAGGCGCGTGAACGCCGCCGCCTCGCCGTCCATGGCGCCGCGCCTGGAAGCACGCTGCTGCCAACGAGGGCCGGTGTGCACTAGACTGTGCCTGTTACTTCGGCGCTGCTGGAGGCCTGGCCAATATCGCCCTGTGCAACATCATGGGTTGCGCACATCTTGCAATCATGGTTCGCATGATTCTGACTCGCTGCAATACTGAGACAGTGACTGCTGCACGGACGATGTGTGGCGATGGCGCATCAGACTCCAGTATCTCCCGAGGTCCCTCTGCAGGCCCTCACAGTTGTGCACTTGCCGAGCAAGCTCGCCCAAACTAGGGTTGTGGAGAGAGGAGTGCAATACGCTCGGACAAGGTTGGTTGCTGAGGACAAGAAACGGGCCTGATGGGAGCTGCGGGCTGTTGTTGCGTGCGTGTAGTTGCTACAGGACACTTCGTGCAGACCTGACACATTCACGGCGGCAGCGCGAAGATGGGCAGGAGCTTGCTGGACGATGAGGAGGGCGGGCAGGGTGAGGACTTCACCCTCAAGGTCAACAGCAAGTATGCTGCCCGCCTGGAGGTGCGGGCCCGCTGCCGGGCATGTGGAAGCGCAATGCACGCTCGTCGCCCGCACTCTCTCTCGTCTGAGGCCTCACCGCTCCGCCCGCGCGCGCAGCACAACAAGCGGCGCGAGGAGCTGCACCGCCTGCAGGAGAAGCACCCCGAGGTCGCCGCGCGCCTGGCGGCCGGCGGCGCCGAGAGCGCCGACTCGTCCTCCGAAGACGACTCGGTGCGCGGCTGCCGCGCGCTGACAGCCGGCCGCTCGCGTCGGGCTGCTCCCACACGGCCACACCTGGCGAGCGCTCACACTGGCTGCTCCGCCGCGAGCAGGACGATGGAATTGCGCAGCCCCAGGAGGAGGCGCGCTTCCTGGACGTGCTGGCGCGCCTGAAGCAGCGCGACGCCGCGCTGTACGCCGGCAGCGCGCCGCTTTTCCCGGAGGCCGGCGAGGGCGGCGACAGCGAGGCGGACGCGGCCGGCGAGCGGCCCGCGCCGCGCGTCAAGCGGCAGCGGGTCATGTCGCTGGCCGCCGTCAATGCGCAGCAGGCGCGGCCTGCGCGCGCCTGGCAGCGGCGCTGCCGGCGCCTGCGGTGTGCATGTGCTGAGGTGGCCTTCCGCAAACAGTGCAGGCATGCACACAGGTGGTTCTCCGTGCAAACCCAGCCGCTTGCTGTTGGGGCCTGAGACATATCTGCGTCTCTAGCGCTGTGTCTGGCGTGAACACGGCGGAGGCCATGTGCGCCGGGCTGTGTCCCTGCTGGCAAGTCTATTTCATGCCACACCAGACTAGCGGGCTGTTCTCGGGCCGCGTCCCCGAGTGTGGCCCTGTACCTATCCCTGTCCTAAGGCACAAGCCCTGCAAGCGTGCACTCAGCTGGTGCGACAGCAAGCCGACGCGCCCGAAACGACACGGTGCGGGCGTGCCAGGCACTGGCCGGCGGCGCGGAGTCAAGCGACGAGGACGCCGCGCCGGGCGCGCGCGGCCGCTCGCCGACGTACGTGCAGGAGCAGGAGGCGCTGCGGCGCGGCTTCCTGGAGGTGAGCGTGGCCGCCGGGCCGCTAGGGTAGGGCTAGGGCTAGTTTAGGGGTATGCCTGGGGGCGTGCTCAGGCCTCGTTTTTGCTTGTGCACCGGGCGCCGCGCGCTGCGCTGGCATGCCTGCCCGCACTGCAGTGTGTGTGGCCGGCAGCTGCGGGCTCACAGTGCTGCCCTTCGCTTGATACAAGTTACAGACGATCGTGCAGTACACGCGCGCACACACGTGATGTTCTCAGATCTCACCAGCATGTCTCGGCCGGCGGCCAAGTGACAGGCGACGAGCTGAATGCTACACGTGGTTGGTGCACGCCTAGCTGCTTGGCGTGCAGACGCATGTCTGGAGCGCTAGCGTGAGCAAAGCTGGCATTGCGTCTGAATGCCGCCAGCGCTGCGAGCATGCGCAGGCCAGGCCGCCTGAAGCGGCCACCTTGAAGACACACGCACCCACACCCCACGCGCATTGCAAGCGCCACTCTCGCACTGCGCCGCGGCGCAGGAGGCCGGCCGCGCGCTGGCGGGCGGCGAGGCGGCGGACGCGTTCGGCGGCGTGCTCGTGCCGCGGGCGGGCGGCGCGGCCGCAGGCGACGCCGCGGCGCCGGCCGCGCGTGCGGATGCGCGCACGCAGGAGCTGCTGGACGCCTACTTTGGTGCCGACGACCAGCTGCCCGCGGGCGAGCGCTTCCTCAAGGGCTTCATCCGCAACAAGGTCGCCCCGCCCCGCAGCGGGGGCCCTGCTTTCCGCCTAGCAGGGGTCGCGATCAAGCCGCCACATGTTCGAGAGTTGCGCGTTGAAGAGCCACGAGATGTACTGCCAGCCGGAGGTAGCTGAGCCGGCGCGAGTCGCCTTGGCCGGGGGCGCGCGCCGAAGAGGCGGCCGGGCCGCCCTAGGCCGGTCAGCGAGGCGCGCCCGGCGCGATTGCCCGAGCGACCTGACAGGTTAGGGGCCCTGCTCTGACGCTCGCGCGGGCGCTGCGCGGGCAGGGGTGGGTGGAGAAGGAGCAGCGCGGCGCCGGCGGGCACGGCGACGACGCGGGCGACGACGCCGAGCTGGACGAGGACGAGGACGCGGAGTACCTGGCCCGCGCCGACCGCTTCGAGGCCGACTACAACTTCCGCTTCCAGGCGCGCGCGTGCAGCGGCCTCCGTTTGGGGTAGGGTTAGGTTATTGCTTGCCAGGGTTTGGTGACCCGCAGCTATGTCGTGCGGGGCGCGAAGCACTCTCTGACAGTTGCACACGCTGTACGACCCAGTGCATAAGTTTGAGACAGGCTGTACAGTATGTAGTGTTGTGTCTGCACATGGGCTGCATGTGCGGAGCGGACAGGCGGGGCGCGGCGCTGACGCCGCGCGGGCGCGCAGGAGCCGGGCGGCGGCACGCTGGTGAGCTACGCGCGGGACGTGGAGGGCGCGGTGCGCAAGGGCGACGACCGGCGCGCGCGCGCGCGCGAGGCGCGCGCCGCGCGCCAGGCGGCCGGCGCGGCCGCGCGGCAGGAGGAGGTCCGCCGGCTCAAGGCCATCAAGCGGCGCGAGATCGAGGAGCGGTGCGCGGCGGCGCCCGGCCCCGGGGCGCCCCTCGTGCTGAGCACCGTCGAGTCAGCTGCTGCATCCTTGGCTGGAGCCCTGCAAGACCGGACGGCGCTTGCCGCGCTGCCGCTGCCCCCACTTGCGGCCCTGGTGCATCTATGTCCGAGCATACCGGAGCGGGTCATGCGCTTGGCGCTGTGTCGCTTGCTTGCTACCTGCCTGGGCACTCCGCATGTGGCGAGGCATGCATTGGCGATGGCTCAGCATCGATGCGTCAAGACATGTCGCTGGCAGGCTCTGCATTGGCATGCTGGCATGACGGGCAGCGCCCTTGCTCTATCTGGGGGGCGCGTCGCAGGCTGGCGGAGGTGCAGGAGGCGGCCGGCGCGCAGGCGGGGGACGCGGCGCTCGCGCGCATGCTCGAGTCGGGTGACTTCGATGCGGCCGAGTACGACCGCGCCATGGACGCCGCGTTTGGCGATGACTACTACCAGGTGGCTGGCCCGGGCGCCACTCCTGGCTTGGGACCCAGCAGCATGCAACCACGAATGTATTAGAGCAGCTCAAGTCCTGAAGTACTTGGCTTGGGTGCACACGTTTTCCGGGGAGCGTACGCGAGCCGACTCATGTTTGCTGCTGCTGACACGCCGACCCTTGGTATTTATGGCATGTCAAACCCAGCACTGCTTTGGAGACCAAAGCTGCGGCTGGAGACTGGAGCCGAGGTCACAAAAGCTTATTGTCTGAGGCTATGATGCAAACGGCACGCAGGCGGAGGACGAGCGCATGCCATCGCCGGACGATGCGGGCGACGCGGAGGCGGCCGAAGGCGCCGGCGCCGACGCCGCCGGCGAGGGCGCTGCGCGGCCGGCCTGGGCGGCGCTGCACGAGGAGGTCATGCGGGAAGCCGGCGGCGGCGTCGCAGGCGCGGGCCCTGGTGTCGCCGCTCGGCCGTGCCCCGTCTGCTCGCCCGCCGCATGCATTTCTGCTGCGCGCGGCCGCGCCTGTCTGTGGGCGCGCGGCGTGCAGAGCGGCAACCCTCCGCGCGCGCAGGCGCGGCGGCGGAGGGCGGCGGCGTCGCAGCGGGGCGACGCAGCGTCACGGCGCTGATGGCGGAGTACGAGCGGCTGGACGCGGAGGACCATGTGGCCGGGCTGGCGTGCCGCTTCCGGTACCGCGAGGTCGCGCCGGAGGGCTTTGGGCTGAGCACCGAGGACCTGCTGCTCCTGCCCGACAAGGAGCTCAACCAGGCGCGCGCGGCGCGGCCCGCCCGCGCTTCAGGGGCAGAGGCCCTTTGCGTGACCTGGGTTGGTTCCTGCCTGCCTGGCATACCCTACCCTACCCAGCCCCCCACTCGGCCCGGTCACATGCTCCTTGCTCGCGCCTTGCTCACCTGTGCAGGCCATCTCCTGCGCTTCGCTCGCCTGTTCAAGGACGGGACGGCAAGTGTGCAGCGAGGCGGCAGCCTGCTCTCCATCCCTCTCCCCGACTGACATGGCCGGCGGCGCCCGTCACCTGCGGCCGTCCCCGCGGCAGGTGGTCGGCCTGCGCACGCTGGCGCCCTACCGCGACGAGCGCCGCGTGCGGCCCAACTATGGCAAGCTGCGCCAGCTGCGGGCAGAGGCGGGCCTGCTGCCGGGGCGCGGCGGCGAGCAGCCGGGCGGGAGCGAAGCGCGCAAGAAGCGGGGGCGGAAGGCCGATGCGGGCGCCGCAGCGCCCGCCTGGCGCATTGAGCGCGAGCGCGCGCCCGCCGCGCGCGCGGCGGGCGGTTCCGGGGCTGGCGCCGCGGCGCCCGGCGGCGGAGGCGCGGGCGCTCCGGGCGGCCCCGGCGCGCCGCAGCCAGAGGCCGGCGCGGCGCCCAAGAAAGCGAAGCGGCGGCGGGAGGCCGATGCGGCCGGCCCCCCGGGCGCCCAGGCGGCGGGGGCGCCCGGCGCGGCGCGGGGGCCAGACACGGCCGCGCCGCCCCTGGCAAATGGGCACATTGGGAAGGAGAGTGTGATCAGGGAGCAGAGGCGGAAGAAGAAGCCTGGCACGGCGGGCGGGGAGGCGCAGGGCGCGGCTGCAGGCGCCGGCAGCCTGGCCGACGGGCAGGCGCAGGGGAAGAGGGCAAAGGGCGGCGGCCGGGCGGGCGCGCAGCCTGCAGACGCGGCGGCGGCGCGCATGGCCACCTTTGCCAGGCCCGCGCTGCGGCGGGACGCGCGGGGCGGCGCCGGCGCGGGCAGCAAGAAGCAGAAGCGGACCGCCGGGCGGGGCGAGGAGGCGCCGGGTGAGGCGGGCGCCGGCGGTGGCGGTAGCGGCCTCACAAAGGCGCAGCGCAAGAACCTGCGGCGTAATCGCAAGCGCGCGGAGAAGCGCGACGCCGCGCCGCCGCCGGCAGCCGCCTGAGCGCGACTCGGGCTGGATGGGCAGGTGGTGTGTCTTGTTTCGCCCGCCTGCCAATGTAACCAGATGCACCATGCTCGCAGCGCACTTCCGTGCAACAGACCAGCGCGTCAGCATTATCACTCTGAGCTTGTTTTACACTGTGCACTCTGTTAATTCGCGAGTACCAGTTTATCCTACGCAACTGCTGGATACCAGGTTCAACGTGCTGCGGGCATAAACATGCTCAGAGCGCTGCCATAAACAATTTGTTATTCCCCGAAACAGCTGCAGGCGGAGCTCGTCCTGCGCATTGAATACAAGCGCTCGCGCAGCCGCCCCGACACACACACATCGGCCGCACCGGCCACACTCTGCTCCTGCATGAACTGCTAGGCACGCGCCAACGGCCAGGAGGGTCGGCACTTCCCCGCTGCCCGCGGATCGCTGGGAAGCCTTCACTGCACCCGCAGCGGCTGCGCTCGCTCCGCGCTCGTGTTGCGCCCCGCCCGCATGCCCTCCCGTAGCAGCGTCTGCCGCTCCTCCGTCACCGCCGCCGCTGCGGGCCCACACGTGGCGGCCTCACGCAGGGCAGACAGCGTGGCGCCACCCCGCCAGAACAGCTCACCATGAACAATCGAGTAAAACGCATCGCCCACACCACTACCCCTAGATTGTCTTCACCATCTGTGCAGCGAGCACCGTTGCACGCCTTGCCTTACGACAGCGCTTGCAAAGTGCATATGGGTATAATCAACATCTGCAGCTGCAGTGTGCATGGCTTATGACCTCCAGGTCAATGCCTTATTACGGAGCTTGCAGGCAACACGTATGATGCCAATGCCTCTTGCACAAGACAGAAGGTCGCGGGGTGCGCACGCGGCTTTACGGACGGCGTCTGCAGCGGCGGCAGGCCCAGCGCGCTCGGCAGGATGCAGTGCAGCATGACCGCCAGGCCGGCCAGCCGGTTCACCTGCAGGGTACAGCAGGGTTAGGGTAGGTACACACACGACGCTCGCTCACTGCTCGCCCTGCGCTCTCGCCCGCATGATCTCCTCCCACCCTGCTCTCGACACGCCGGGCGGCCTCGGGCCGCCTGTTGGCAAGCGGACGATCGGCCCGACCGGCCCACAGCCAGAGCTCTCGGGACCCGCTTCGGCAGGCGCACCCACGGCGGCGCGCGCGCGCCCGCCAGCTTCTCGCACAGCGCGTCCGAGAAGTGGTTGCCTGCGCGCGCGGGCACATCTTCAGACGGCGCCGTTCGCGGCGCGCCCGCTGGCGCGCCCCTCGCGCCGCCGCCTGCCATGCCCCAAACGAGCTGGGCCGCGGCCGGGGCGACAGTGGCGCCGGCAGGCGCGGCCCGCCGCCTCGGCGGGTCCTGTGCCGGTCCGGGGGGAGGGCGCGCACAATTGCGCTCCAGCAGGTGGTAGCTGTTGCCGCGGAACTCGTACCCGAGCTGCTGCACCACGTCCTGCACCTCGTGCGGCTCCAGGCTAGTGTGCCCGATGACCACACTCTCCCGCCAGGTGACTGCGCAGGCGCCGCGCGTCAGCTCCGCTACTGCGCACGGCACGGCCGGGCGGCGGCAGTGCGGAGCGCGCAGCAGCGCCGCACCCGGCCCCGGCGCGTCCCTGGGCGCCGTGGCAAACACGCCGCTCATGTCGTACTCGTGCCCTGCCCGCACAGGAGGCAGCAACCCGTCAGGTGCGCCAGCAGCAGCAGGCAGAGCACGGACGGTGCGCAGAGAGCTGTCAGCACTTCTGGGCAGGGGGTTCAAGCGAGGCGCGACCTCCATAGGCGTACTCCTGCGGCGAACACGCACAGGTCTGAGCAGCCGACTTGACACAGCAGTGTGCAAGCAGCAAGCGGGAGGGCGTGAGCGCTCACCACGCCGTACACCTGCACCCCGCTGTGGAAGATGCCTGCACGCGTTCACGCTGTGTCAGCGGCAGCGCAAGCGCGCAGACGTGCTGCCCTGCACGACCGCCGCTGGGGGCGTGCGCGCCTATGCCCAGGTGGTACAGCCACGAGTTGTCGTGCAGGTCGTATATGTTCAGCACCACCTGCTCGCGCGCCGCTGACCGCCTGAACCCCCGCCCAGGCGCGTCCATGCGGGTTGGCGCAGGCACGCTCCCCGGCGTGCACGGTGCCGCTCCCAGCGCGCGCGTCCGACGGCTTGCCCAGGGCGCCCAAGTGACCCAGTCGCTGCGCGGCCCCTCAGAAGTGTGAAGCTCCTTGCCTCGCTGTGCAAGGAACCCCTGGCAGGGTCAGTGCAGAGAGTCATCACTCGGCCAAAGTCGAGATTAGGAAGGACCCGTTAACCACTTTTTGATTGCTTGCCAGGACGTAATGCATGGAGCCTGACGGTGGAGCACCTGGCGAGGTTGCGCTCGTGCGCGTGAAACGCAAGGCAGCTGAGGCTGCATCAAACACGCTTAGTGCGGACCTGAGGCGTTCCAAGACTGTTGCTGTGGTGCCTGCTCTTCGCTGCCAACTGCAAATAGCAATATCACTGCCTATGGATGCGCTGGCACTATCCTGCTGATGCAAGGCAAAGTGTGATACATTGGAGCGGTGCAACCTCGGCGCTTTTGGTACCCGCAGTTGTCGAGGGCCTGCCGGGTCGGCCGGACAAGCGGGCGGCAAGCGCGTCGCTGGTGGAGCGGCTCCGGCAGCTGGACTGCGGCGCCGCAGGACCCAGCGTCCGGCCGCAGCAGCGCTTCCAGCTGCTGGCCACGCTGCCCAGCAGCCTGCATGAGGTGCTCGCGACCACCACGCTGCAGGCGATCATTGCGACAGGGGAAGGCGGCAGGTGCGGTCCTGCTTGCGCCGCTGTCTGCAACAGCGTGGGCGCTTCACGTGAGTGCCTGAGCCCTGGACACGCTCTGTCCAGGCGCTCTGGCGGAGGGAGCGGAGGGGCTGCGGCAGGCGAGCGGGACGCGCCGGGTCTGGAGAACCTGGAGAGCTGTCATGCTGAGCCAAGCGGACAGCCGCAGCCGCGCCTGAGTGTGTTTGACGCCAGTGCGGCGCCATACAACGGGTGAGAGCAGCGCTGTCTCGTCTTTTTTTTGGCGGCCTCTTACAGATTTATGCTGACAGTGCGCGCTGCTGCTCGCTGCAGCTTGCCATGGAGGGGGCCAGCTTTGCAGCCCGCTGCGGCGGAGGTGCGTCTCGCTATAGCTGCTGCAATGCATGCCAGTGTGCTGCACGACTCTGACTCTTTGCTGGGCTGCAGGCTAGTGAGAGCGGTGACGTGGTGTACGACTACTACCGCGCAGGCCCCGATGACCTTCCAGAGGTCGCTGAAGACAACGTGCCTGTCGTCCAGGCACGCTCTGTGCAAGTCGCCATTCCTCGCGTAGCCACTGCATGCGCGGGTCGCTGCGCAAGTGTGTGCTCCTGCTGCTGCTGCTGCCGCTCGGCGAGCTTGCATTTCAAGCTGCTTCGTGTGCCCTTGACTCGCGCAGTGCACCAGCAACACAGCAGAAGCCCATGCATGTCGCTTTTGCATCACCGCCCTGCATTGCAGCGATGCACTTGCTTCCCTATGAGTGTTTATCAGGTGATTGTCTGTGCGCAAGGTGCTTACTCCCGATGGTGAGCTGGCCGTCATGGAGCAGGGCGCATCCAGCTGCGCTGACAGTGAGGACTCGAATGCGGAAGGCTTCTATACTCACGAGTACCCCGACGAGGACGAGTCCGGCGACAGCAGCTCCCTTGCATCAGACAAGAGCCGCAGGTCAGAGAGTGGAAGCGCTGGCGATTCCTACTGAATCCTGTGCATGCAGCACTCTCGCACATGGAGCTCGCACATGTAGCTCTGTGAGCCTGTGTAAAGAGGTAGGGGCCTGGTGTAGCAAGGACGCGCTGTTCTGGACGCACTCCATAGAGGCTCAGTGACATACTCTGTGCGCCATGTGCACATACGCCTCCAATGTGTGTAAAAAGAGTGCGTGAATAGTGCTGCTTGAGCCCAGACATGCAATCCCGTACGGACTCTCGAGTCCACAGCTCCAGACACCAATTTTGGTGACCGCATACCTGAGAGCCCTCCACAGCTCCAAACAAACTGCCGACTCCTTGTAAAGTATCCAAGGCCCTGCTCGCTAGCGGAAGTGAGTGGGCTGCTTCACATCAAAGTCCCGGGCTCTCCCTTGTCAGCAGGCGCTGCGCGGCGTGCGCCGACGCAGCAAGCGCAATGTAGCCGTGATGACTGCAGCGCATGGACAACCTAGTTGTGCTCGACTATGGCGCACAGATGTTCAAAGCTGGCCTTGCTGCAAACTTCCCCAACGATGAAGAGCCGCGCGTGGTGGGGTGCCTGGGGCAGTCAGTAACTTGCGTATGCATCAGACACCGCAGACAAGTTCACGACCTCGCTGATGCTGGCGTGCAGGTGACGCCGGCCAGTGTGCGACTAGACGCTGCCAGCGGCACCACCGGCATTACTAGCAACGGCGGTGGTGATTGTGATGGACTCGTCCAGAGTGTTGTGGAGCGGGGAACGGTGGCGCACTGGGAGGGCTTTGAGTCCTTGGCGTACGACATCCTGTATCGCCAGGCGCGGCTTTGCGCAGCCGCTGGCTGCAACAAATTCAACGGCAGTGGTGCACTGAAATGTTGTGTGGGGCTGCGCAGCTGGGCTGGGAGCAAGGAGACGAGGGCAGCCTGCTTGTTGCAGAGCCGCTCTTCACCTCCAAGGCAACCGCCCGGGCTCCTTCCACCAAAGACGTTCACTAGATGCTGGCTTATTGCCTTGCTTGCAACGGAGCTCTGGCATGTGTTTTTTCTTTTTGCTGGAGCTATCCCTGTATGTGCCTGGGCCACAGCTAAGCAGCCTGAGCGGCGCAGGCGGACCGGGAGCGCCTCACGCAGCTCTTCTTCGAGCAGTTCAACGTGACGTCGCTCTTCCTGTGCGATCAGGCGGTCCTGTCGCTGTACGCGCTGGGAAAAACGTCCGGCACCGTTATCGACCTGGGCTATGACAAAATTGGTGCGAGCGCTGCTGGGTCCGCAGAGGGCCACTACAATAGCCTGCCACCGCCCAAGCAGAACACAGACTCGTCTGCACTGGAGGGCCATGTACCTGAACGACCTGCATGCATGCGCGCTGGCGTGCCCCGCCTCGTATCCAACGCATGGCCAGTTAATTTAGAAGGCTATCAGCGCACGCACACGAATCTCAGGCGGCGAGGCTTGCATGGCGAGCACGATCAAAGCTGCTGCGCCCGGCCGGCAGACATCGCGCTGGTGGAGGAGGGCCGCCTGCATCAGCCGGCCTCGCGGCGGCTGCCGTACGGCGGGCGCGAGCTGACGGCGCACCTGGCGCGCCTGCTGCGCCTGGGAGGCGCCGAGGGCGCCGCGCTGTCGCGCGCAGAGCTAGATGCGCTTGACAGCGCCAAGGCCGGCTGCATGCGCGTGCTGGACGCCAAGGACGACCTGGCCGCGGCGGCGGCCCAGGCATGCGCCTGGGCCGACTCTCACTCCTGTCCTGGCAGGGTTCACATGATGGAGATGCTCTGTGCAGCTCCCATGGCAAGCTGGCTTGTTTGAGCACCGGCGTGCCGGGGCGAGGCTGTGATGCGGAGCACGCCTGGTAAGGCACATTGACCCTGCATGCATGAGGAGGCCATGTCCATATGCTTGAAGGTATATATTTATATGGGTCCGGAGGTTCCGACGTAAACACCACGTAGTTGTACAGCTCAGTCCAGGCTGTGCAGTGCGAGGGGGCGTGGGCCCTGTTGACCGAGGCCTCCCTGAGGGTCGGGCGGACGCGCGCTCCCCGCCGCACAGGCGCCGGCCGCAGACGCGCCGCGCTTTGCGCTGCCGGACGGGCGCCGCGTGGCGCTGGCGCGCGAGGGCGCCGCGCTGGGCGAGGCGCTCGTGGACCCCTCCGCGCTCGGCCTGGACCTGCCCTTGCTGGCCGAGGCCGCCTTCTCGGCCGTCATGAGCCACCACGACTCCGCGCAGCGGAAGGTGCGCCGGCTGCGCCGGCGGGCATGCGCCTCCGCTGGATCTGCCTTGCTTGGCCCTCCTGTGCCCCGCGCCAGCGGCGTTGGGCGCATGGCATCGCACCTTGTTTCTCTGCGCCTCGTCTGTGCGTGTCCTGACCATGCGCCCCTGCATGAGTCGCAGCTTGCAAGCCTTCCTGCCCAGGCACACTGCACTGGCAACCCTGCAATGGCGCTGCCGCTCATGACCTTGCGCCATGCCCCGCAGGCCGCCCTGGAGAGCGTGCTGGTGTGCGGCGGCGGCTCGGCGGCCCCGGGCGCGTCGCAGCGCGTGCTGCGCGACCTGCGCGCGCTGGCGCCGCCCTCGTTCACGCCCGCGCCCGTCGTGCTGCCGGAATACATGCCGGCGGCCACCCCGCGGTGCGCCGCCGCACCCGGCAGTATGTGTTACATGGGCCGCCGCCAGCTGTGGACTCCTAACACGTGACGTGCTTCCAACTAGCACCCCCCTGAGCATGTACTCTGACCTTACCGCCTTGCAAGTCTGTTCAGAGTGGGGCCCCCATGCGCGAGCCCCAAGCTAAAAGCGCGTCCCGGACACCTAATCACTAGTGCGTGCAGCGCAGAGCGGGATGGTTGACTGAGCTGCGAAGGCTGTCCTGCGGGTGTGAAGAGGTCGCACTTGCGGCTGCAGGGCGCCTTGGGGAGGTGCTGCATGTGGCCAGCACATGGAGCTTGCGCGTGCTGTGTGGAGGTGAGGAGCCTGCGATGCTGCCATTGCCATGGGGCTAACCCGCTCGCGCGGGCGCCAGGTATGCGGCCTGGATGGGCGGCGCGGTGCTGTCCAAGGTCGTGTTCCAGCAGGGCCACGCCATCGGCAAGTTTGACTACGACGAGGTCGGCCCAGCGGTTGTCCACCGCAAGTGCTGCTAGCGCGGAGCCCGCTACGGAGTCCGCTGCTGCCTGCGTGTCAACCATGGCACGGCGCTGTACAGTGGATGCCGAGCATGCTAAGCAGTGCTGACCCAGCCATGTGTCGGCCGGTCTTGCGTTGGCCCCGCCAGATCTGTTCAGCGATTATGGTGCATTGTTGACTCTGATGTGTCCCAGCGTGCACAGGTATATCCTCCTTGCGTGCCTCATTGCAACAACAGAGCAGGGCGCGGTTTGCATAACTATTGCATAACTATAAAGCAGGTCTGATGGCTCGACGGAGCGCAGACCACAAGACAGCACGAAAACATACACCTATGAAAACATCTGCAGTCTCTTGTCACACTTCAGCAGCTGCACACCAGGGGCTGCACGCCCTGCTAAGACCCCGGCGGGGCGGCAGGGTCTTGTGCAGCATCAGCATCACCTGTGCCCGGCCCTGCCGCCGCTGCGCCGCCATACACCACCTGATACACCGCGGAGAAGTCGAGGCCCTCACCGCGCTCAGCCACGGCCTGGTACAGCGGCAGCGCGCGCTCGGCCACGGGCGCCGGCGACCCGGTCTGCCGGGCCGCCTGCAGCGCGAGGCCCAGGTCCTTGACCATGAGCTCGGCAGCAAAGCCGCCGACGTAGCCGCGGCTGGCAGGAACGCCGGCCATGACGCCCTGCGGCCCGGCGCAGACACGCTCCTCGCCAGCCTGGAGAAATCTCTACAAAGGGCCCGCTTCACAGAGCACCGTCTCCGTTACTCTGCAACACTATGTCGAAAGCTCTGCCTCACCTGGCAGGAATTTGTGCTGTTGCACTAATTGCACCACCACGCTGACTGCACCAGGCAGCAAAGACGGGTCCTTGGACCCGGCTCGTCAGCCCGGCACGCCGGCGCAAGACGCGACCACGACCGACCGGCAGCCGCGAGCGCGCCGCACCGGGGCCGGGTTGTACTGCTCGCAGCTCCAGCAGCGCGCGGAACTGGCGTTCATCACGGCCGACAGCAGCGCGGGGTCCAGGCCCAGGCGCGCGCCCAGCGCCAGGCCCTCCGCCGTCGCCGCCATCTGCCCCGCCAGCGCCAGGTTGTTGCACACCTGCGCGCGCCGACCCAGGCGCTGAGCGTTGACAAAGTCGCGGCGCCTGTGGCCTTGCGCGCGGGGTCCGGGCCTGGCGGCCGCGCCAAGCACCAAGCCCTTCGCTTCCGCGGCCAGTCCATCTGCTGCTGCTGTCTGAGCCTCAGTGCCAGGTTGCGGCGACGCGATGCACGCATGCTGGCCGCAATTGCGGGCAGTGCAGCGCCTGCTCAGGCGCCTGCAGCAAACCGCTCCACGGCCTTGCCATGCTGGCCTGCCCAGGAGCCCCCGTGGCTCGCGCGCCGCACGGACCTGCATCACGGAGGTGCGCAGGGGCGCGGCCGCCTGCCGCAGCCCTGGGCAGCACCCTGGATGGCACCCCGCCGCCTGCCACGGGCCTGGGCAGTACCTTGGCAGCCTGTCCGCTGCCGGGCCCGCCGCAGTAGTGGACGCGCTTGCCCATCGCGCGCAGGTACGGCTCCGCCGCGGCCACAGCCGCGCGCGCCCCGCCGCACTGCGCCGCTCCCGCGCAGCGCTCGCGTGCTGGGGCTGGCAAAGCATGGGCGCACACATGCGCCGCTTGTGACGCCCGGCGCATGGGACATGCACCCCAAACACGAGGCAAGAGGCTGGAGCCCATGGCAGCACGGATGCATCGCGCAGCCGCGACGCAGCAGGCCTTCGTACCACCAGGCGGCTCAGCATGCTGCAATCATACCCGACAGACGCGAAAGCGGTGAGTGGGTCAGCGCAAGGCCCGCATGCACTCATGCGGCAGCCACGTGCGCACCATGAACGACAGCGTGGCCGCGGTGGCGCCTGTAGTCCCGCCCGACACCGGCGCGTCCACCATGGCGGGGGACGCGACCGAGCAGCCTGGCACTGGCGTCGCAGCCCGGCGCAGCTGCGCCTTCGCCACCTCCGCCGCTACCTGCACCCCGGCAGCAGGACATTATCAAGTGGTATGCCATTACGGTATCTGGTCATAGCGTCCGCGGAGTCGTCAGTCACCTTCAAGCGGTTCGGACGCTGCAGGCGCATGAAGACACTGCGCAACTCTCGCTCTGCCAAGCCAAGCCAGGGTCACTGCGTTTGTGCGTACCAGCAGGTGCACAGGCTTCCACGCAATTGTATCCTTGAAACCCAGCACTCTGGGGTGCAGCCATGTCCAGGGTGGGTGCACACCTCTCGTGCGGCAAGCGGGTCAATGGTAGAGGAGTCCACCAGCAGCGCTGCCTGCAGGCCTGGCTGCCCCAAACGTGGCACAGCGGTCACACATCCACGACAAGCGTTAAACGCTTATAGCTTGGGAGGCAGGAGTGGGTACATACCGCCCTCGGTGGAGAGGATGCCCCTGCTGCCGCAGTAGACGTCCCTGACGTGCTTGGAGCTCGGCAGCATCGTGAAGATGACGCCTGCACATGTGATCACGCTGCTCGTCAACCGCAGCACTTCTCACAGGTTCATGCTGGTTGAAACTGAATAGTGATGAGAGCGCCCCGCACCCGCTTCCGCAGCCATGCCGCTGGGCGAGGAGGCGCTGGCAGCGCCGGTGTCCTTGCAGAACTCGCGCAGCCTTGCGCTCGAGCTGTCATACACGAGCAGGTCGTGGCCCCCATGCATCAAGTTCCTTGCCATGCGGCTCCCCATCTGGCCCAGCCCTATGAAGCCAACCTGCAAATGCAGGCATACCTGGATATCAAGCATGAGCGGAAGCGCTGGGAACCAGGCGTGGGCGGAAGCGCTCACAGCTGCTGACCAAGCTACTTATTGCAGTGTCGAGCGCACCTTGACGGGCGCCTCCACAGCCGCTGCGCAGGAGTAGCTGTGCTGCTTGAGGGGGTGCAGCAAACACAGCCATGCCTGCGAGGAAAGCAGGCGCACGGGATGCTGACTGAGCATCAGGGTGCACGCGAGGTCTCGCAGCGCTCAGCTAGTCAGCGGTGTTGCTGCAGCAGGAGTTGGCCATCTCGTATACTCCTGGGTGTGCAGCTGTGGCCAGTTTTGCAGCCACCCGGAGTGAGCTAGGCCATGATGAAAAAACGCACAGTTTTTCTGCACAGAAGCGTTGGTTTCCAGGGTGTGCGCCGTGAGTTACACTGGAACTGCCACAGCGAGGACAGTCATGCCATGTTGCAGCGCGGCCATCTACACCAGCTTGCACTCATTCACTCATGAATAGGACGTGCGCTGACAGGTCGGCGTGCTGCTGCAGCAGGGCGTCCACCAGCCATGCGCGCGCGCGCACGGGGGTGCCTGCACGCGCGCAGGCGCCCAGCGCTCGCAGGACGCTCCATCCCAGGGAGGCAGCACCTGACAACGGTTTGCTGCTGGTAAAACTTGGTACCCTGAGCACCACGCTCCATACACCCTCACTGCGTATCAGGGTGAGCCCACGAGAATCGCAGAGCAGCATCGCCACCCGGTGCTGCTTGCACTCAGCATGCGACCAGTCGTGAGCGCAGGAGCTGAGACATGCCAATACACCGAGCAAAGCGAAGAGTGTTGCGATGCGTGCAGTTCTTGAGCGCAGAAGCCCATAGCAGCCCTGCTGCACCTGTCTCTCGCCGCATGACGGAGGCAACGCACCCGGCGGCAGCGCGCGCGTCGCCCATGCGCGCTCAGACGCCGCCGCCCCCGCGCCCAGCACCACCAATGGCGCGCTCGCCCCGGCCGGCTGCCGCGGTGCGTCGCTCGCCAGGCGGCCGCCCGCGTGGCGAGCAAGCGCCTCCAGGCCGGCGCCGCGATCCGCTTCGGCCGCGCGCAGCCCTGCGCTCATCGCACATGCAGCCAGCTCAGGAGCAGGGTCAGGACTGCGGCGCTGTGGCGCTGAGCACCGTCCCTCCCGGCCTGGCGCAGGCATGTTGTGGAGCCCCCGCCGGTCAGCCGCTCCCAGTCGGCGCATCCGCACGGCGCCCGGCAACGCTCGGGGGGCGGGCGCGCAGGGCGCAGGCGCGGCGGCGCGCGCGCCGGGCGACAGCAGCACGGCGTGGCCGGCGAGCAGCCGGCCGGCCTGCGCGCGCTCGGTCGCGCGCGCGAGGTCAAAGCCCTCGCGCCGCTCGGCCGCGCGGTCGGCCAGCAGGTGGTCCGGCACGGCCTCCACGAACGCGCCGCTGGCCGCGCTGGCCGCCAGCCAGGCGTCCGTGACGATGGGCCGCCCTGCGCGCAGCGCCGTGGGGCGTCGGGCCGGAGCGCGCGGGCCGTGCTATGAGGGCGCCCACATGTTGGCGGGCAAGCGTTTGGGCGCGGCCGCCAGGGGCGCGCTCCTGCGCCTGTCCAGCAGCCTGCCATGTGTACAACCGGAACAGCTACGCATGGCGTCTGTGCGGGCGCCGCAGGGCGCATTGCTTGGTGAGCGCTCCCACAGACGGTCACAGGCAATGTTGTCCAGTGCTCCGGAGGAGCGCTGGCGACCAACCATCAGTGAGGGGGTCATGCTCAGGCAGCGCATGAGGGCGTTGCTACAGCTTGGGAGTGACCCGCAGCGACCTCTTGGCAGCATGGGGTGCAGAGCACAGGTGCAGCATGTTGACTTGCGTGCGAGAGAGTCAGATTGTGGCTTGCGTGCTTTGAGTCCACTCCAACACAGAGCTGACCACATGCTGAAGTTTGTGCGTTAGAGTGCGCATAAGGGATCGGCCCATCCCAGTCAACCCAGGAGCTGATATGTCGCGTAGCACATGCCGTGGCAGTTAAGCGCGGGGCGCGCACCGGCCGCCAGGGCGATGAGCACGCTCCGGCTCTTGACAAAGCCGCGGCCCTTGCCGCCCGACGCCGGGGCCAGCTGCGCGCACGCCTTCGCGGGTCAGCCCGCTGTTCAGCCGCCGCATGGCGCGGGTCGCGCGCTGCGGCTAAAGGATGCGCGATGCAAATAAAGGGCGTGACCCACACGATGTAGCTGACCGCCACCAGAGCGCCGCCCCATGCACTCGCCAACCTCTCTGTGGCCTCGCGGAGCCGCCCGCGCCGGGGCGCGCCGTGACAAAGTGCGTGAAGTCCTCGTCGCCGTCGGGCGCGACCGCGCCGCCCAGGCGCGCCGCCGTGCGCGCGAGCGCCGCGCGGGTGCCCGCGTCAATGCACTTGGAGAACAGCACGCGCACCTGCCTGCGCGGGGCGCCCGTGCGCGCGCCTCATGCACCAGCGGGCGCTCAGGCGCTGCGTGCAAGCTCCAGCCGGAATGGTAAGCAGCAGCTCTCCTGCTGCGGCGCTACGCCGCGCGGAACGCCACGCTGAGCTGACGGACAGCAGTCGAGCAGGGTTGCGCTTCAATAGGTGCGCACTTGTGCTGCAGCTTGCGCAGGTTGCGCCCCGGGGGAGGCGCCCCGCCGGGCGCTGCCAAAGCGCTGTCGGCAGCCTGCGGTGTCGCCTCCGGCTCGGCTGCGCCGCGGCGCGCGCGCTTGGCCGGCGGGCCGGCCGCGGGTGCGCCAGCGACGGCCTCCTCGTCTACGGAGGCCTTTGACCGCCGCCGCCCGGCGGCGCCGCGGGACCTGCGGGCGGGCGGCTGATCGGCCACGGGCGCTGCGGCGGCGGCCTCCTCCTCGGCAGCAGGCATCGCATCATGCTCCCCGGCCGCGCCGCGGCGCCCGCGGCGGGCAGGCTGCGGCTCAGCAGGCGCGGGCGCCTCAGCCGCCGCCCTCTCTGCGACAGGGCCCCGCTGATCAGCGCCGCGGCGCCCGCGCTGGGCAGGGCGCGCGGGCTCATCGGCGCCCGCAGCGCCCCCGCCGCCGCCCTCGCCCGCCGCGGCGTCCGCCGGTGCCGCTGCGGCGCGCTTGCGCCCACGCGCGCCCTTGGGCGGAGCCGTTGGCGCGGCCTTGGGCGCATGCGCCGCCGCGGCGGGCGCCCAGTCGGCGTTGGGCTGCGTGTCCCCGTAGTGTGACCGCACAGGTGGCGTGCCCTTGCGGCCACGCTTGGCGCGCTGGAGCGGGGGCGGCGCGGGTCTGCGGGCCCCCGCAGCACCGCGCTCGGCCCCTCCCGGGGCCTCCATCGCCGCCACGGGGACCTGCTGAGGCGCCGCAGCATCGAGGACGGGCGAGGCGGCAGTCCTGGCGCCGCGCTTTGGACGCCGCGCTGCACCCAGCGCCGGCCCAGCAGCGCCCTCGTTGCCGGGCGCCCTGCGCGCGGCCCCCGGGGCAGCAGCGTCCCCAGCCGCGGCGCTGACTTCAGCGCCAGCGAGGCCCTGCGGCCCGAGCTCCCGCATTGGCGCCGCGCCCGTCCGAACACGCTCGGCCGCGGCGCGCTTGCGGGGGCGCTCTGCAGGCCCCGCGCCTGCTGACGCGGCCTCGGCAGCCTGCCCAGCGGCGTCGTCCGCTGGAGCCCCGGCCGGCGAGCCCGGCACGCCACGCTTGGCGCCACGCCGGGCGCCGCGACCGCGCATCGCTCCTCCCGCTGGCCCGCCCGCAGGGCCGCCGGCATCCGGCCCCGCCGCGGGCATGTCGGCAGCGCCGCGGCCGCCGCGCCGCTCGCGGCCAACGCGCGCGCTGCGCCCGGCGCGCGCTGCGCCGGCGCCCCGCGCCGCTGTCGAACTGACCTGCCCGGCGCGCGCCGCGGCGTCGCTCGCCACGGCGGCGCCGCGCGTTGCTGCATCCGCCGCGCCCGTGTGCGCTTCGCTTACCTTGCCCGCCTGTTCAGGCGCGGCGGCCTCCGGCATGCTAGGCCCCCCGGCAGCCGCGTCCTCGGCGACGCTGGGGAGGCCAGGGGCCGCTGCTGCGGCCGGGCCCGGGGGTGCTGGCGCAGGCGGCGCCTGCGTTGCGGGGAATAGCGCCGCCCATTCGCCCGCCGCGGCCATGGCCCCGGCGACCTCCTTCGCGCCGGGCGACTGCGTCCCCGCCGCAAGCACGGGCGCGGCAGGCGCGGGCCGCTGCGGCGGCTCGGCACTCGCGCGGGCGTTAGCGTCGGCGCGCGCGCCGCTCGCCGGCGCGCTCGCCCCATTGGGAGGCCGCGCACCGGGCCCCGGCTCTGACGCGGATGCCTCGGCCGGGGGCCTCCGCTTGTGGTGCCACGGCGAGGCGGCGCCTGCGGCCTCCTGCGGCGCCTGCCCCGACGCGGCTGCCTCAGCTGCGGGTCGCGCTCGGAGCGCGGGCCGCGGCGCGCCGGGCGGGGACGGCTGGGGCGCTGTTGGCCTGGGCGCCGCCTCTTCCCCAGCGAGCCTGAGCTGTGCACCACATGGTGGGCACGTCCCGACACCACCCACACCCATGACGAGACGCGCATGCTTGCAAGGGCGCATGCAGCTTGCTTTGCGCCTCAGCTTTGGGGTGGGGGGGCCAGGAGCCACCGCAGCCGAGCACAGTGGCGCATGCCCTCCTCCCGTCCTGCGCATGCCCTCCTCCCGTCCTGTGCATGCCCCCCTTCTAGCGGCAGGGGCGCGGCCTGGCACGACCGTGGGCCGACATGCTCGGCCTGCAGCAGGGCATGTCCGGCCGCGGCCCGCACCGGTGCAGGCAGGTCGGGCAGCAGGCGCGTCCCACCCGCCGGCGGCGCCAGCGCCTCCGGCTGGAGCGGGCGGACGGTCGGCGTGGTGGCGGCCGCGCCTGCCGCCGCATGCGCCAGGCCTCAGGCGCGGCCCGGGGAGCGTGCAAGGCGGGTCTGGCGAGCAGTGCAACATTGACGACGGGGTGCAGCAGGAGTGCGCTTCGGGACAGGCAGTCAACAGGCAGCTGTGCTGATGCAAGGCATGCAGCCAAGGAGCGGGGCCAGCAGTGCGTTTGGATCGCTCCGTACATGATGGCCAGAATCACACAAGGCAGCACAGGCACCGACCCGGCGCGCCCCGCCCAGCCTCGCCGCCAGGCTCGTGCGTCCGCTTCTTCCGCCAGCCGCCCGGCTCTGCGTGCGTCTCCGCGCCGCTGTCCCCGGCGCCCGCCGGCCCGCCGGCCTGCCCGCCCCGCTGCTCTGCTGCCGGCGCAGCCTGTGCAGGCGCGCCGCCGCCTCCCGGCTCTGTGGCAGGCGTGGCGCTCGGCTCGGGCCCACGTGCAGGTCCGCCCGCGCTCGCAGGCGTGCCGAGCACAGCGCTGGGCTGGCTGGCGGCCTCGTCACCGCCGCCGCCGCCGCCGCCGCCGCCGCCGCCGCCATCGGAGCTGCCGCGCGTGCGATCGCTGCTGCTGCCCGACGCGCGCGCCGCGGCCAGCGCCGGCGCCGGCGCGCCGCCGCCACCTCCTCCGCCACCGCCGCCGCCCGCAACCACGCCGCCCCGCTCGCCGCCCGCCCCTTCTCCCGCGTCCCCTGAGACGCCACATGGCTCGATCGCGCGGGCTTCCTCGGTGTCATCGTCTGCGGGCGCGCCGGCTGCTTGCCCGGCTGCCTGCACGGCGCTCTCTGCGGGGCCTTCGAGCGCCTGCGCAGGCGCCAAGGTAGGGTTCCCAGCATGCTGCCCTGCCGCCTGCGCGCCGCCGCCTGCAGGCCCGCCGGCCGCGCCGGCCGCGCGCGCGGGCTGCCCGGGCGCGCTCGCGGCGCCGCCGGCCAGCTCAGCGTCGGCTGCCGGGCCGCCGCCGCCGCCGCCGTCCGCAACCGGCGGTCGGCCGGATGCGCGCAGCGCGCCGCACTCGGCCCCGGCGCCGGCTGCGGCCTCCGCGCCCGCGCTGTCCCCGCCGGTGCGCGGCCGCAGCCCCCGCCGCGTCGCAGGCGGCGACTCGTCGCGGCCTGCTGCGCCGCCGGACGCGGCCTGGTCGGGCCGTTCGCGCAGAGCATCTCCTGCCCCCCCGCTGTCTTCGACGGTCCATGGCCGCGGGGTGCGCTGCGCGACGGGCGCCGGCGCGCCCAGGGCGCCGCCGTCCCCCGAGCCAAGCGGCGCGCCAGCGCCGCGCGTCGCGCCGCCGTCATGCGCCTGATCAGGCTGCGCGCCAGGATGCGCCTGATCAGGATGCGCGCCAGGGTGCGCCTGATCAGGCTGCGCGTCCGGCGCGTCCTCCGCGCACTCGCTGTCCTCAATGACCCGCGGCCGGCGCTGCAGCGCGGGCGCCGCCGCATCCAGCGGCCCGCTGTCCTCCAGGGCGAGCCGGGCAGCGGCGGCGTCCGGCGGCGCCTGCTCAGGCTCCAGCGCGTCCTCCGGCTCGGACTCCGGCACCAGCGGCGCGCGGCGCCAGCGATGGGGGGGCACGTCCCCGGCGCGGGCCTGCTGCGCTGCCGCTTGCCCGGGGCCGCCCGGCTCATGCATCGCGGGGCCGGAGGAACCGCCTGGTGCTGGAGCCGGGTCGGTCGGGGCGCCCGCCCGGGGCGCTGGCCCCGCCGCGGCGGGCTCCACGGGCGGCGCGCGAGCGGCGGCAGTGCCCGGCGCACCAGCCGGGCTGGTCACATCCGGCTGCGACGGCGGCCCGGACACCTCCGGCAGCCACACCTGCTCCCAGGCACATGCGCACCTCGCGCACGGTAACCTGTGCATGTGGCGCCTGGGTTACTCACTCTGCTTCACCCAGCAGCCTGACCTCTAGACACGGAGCTGTGCCTGTAGTGCGAGCGCTTGCAAAATGTGCCGTGGCTGCTCCCAGACGCCACAGGAGCTATAGTGAGGCAGCATGCGTGCCATGCTGGAGGGCGGCCGTGTGCTCTGTGCTAGCATGCTGGCGCACGCGCATGCTGTCGCTTGGCGGCCATGCTTGCCAAAGGGCGCCCAGGCCGGCTGGCCGCGTCGCTACTCCGGGGACCGCAGCGTCCAACGGTGAGGCAGGAGGAGCCAGGTTGCGGCGTGGCCGCATGCGCGGAGCACTGCACGCGAGCGTGTGCGCACGCTGTCATTGTCGTCGTCGCCCAGCACGGCCACTAGCGCGTGAGCTCCCGTGGGGCCAGGGGCCCGCGGGGCAGCGGCGTCGTCACTGTCGGTGCCGCTGGCCTCGGGCGCGGGCTGACCCGCGCCGCCAACCTCATCGAGCTGCGTGGGCGCCGGCGCTGCCGGCGGCGCTGGCTGCGCGCCGCCGACAACGGAGTCGGCCAGCGTGGCTGCCGGGCCGTCAGGAGGGTCCGTCTGCCGCTCGCACCAGGCTCGCTTCAGGCCGATGCCCTGTGCTGCTGATGTGCGCGCCAGCGGTGCAGAGCAGTAGCTGGCTGGCAGCGCGCACCATGGGAGCAGCGTGGGCACTGCCTCAAAGGGCATCCAAAACAAACATGCCTGTTCCCCCCTGATAATGACAAAGCCTGCAGAGAACACATGCGTATAAAGAATGCACGGAAAATATGTGATTGTGCAGCTTGCACGCGCGCTTGCTGACCGAGGCTGCCCTTGCCAGATTTAAATGGCTCATAGAGCCGCAGAGGAGCCAGCACAGTCCGCCGCTGTGACAAACTCCCAAATGTGGCACGAACGCACCATAGTGGCAAGCACACCACAACCGCCCACAAAACAAGCAAGAGTATGTCACAAAGCAATGCTGCGGTGCCCCCACGCTGGTCGCCTGGGCTATACGCACGCCGCAGCTGCCCTCATGCTGTGCGGCGCTGCTGCGCATGCGCGTGCCAGCGGCACCCTCCGTGGCGGTGCAAGCACGCTGCTGAAAGCTGTGCAGGACAGCAGGGCCGGCCAGAAGGGCTGCGCAACAACATGAAGCAAGCGCCAGGCTGACAATGAGGGGGTTATACAGATCCATGACATTGCAGGGCAAGGCATGCGGGGGGCAACATGCGGGCGCCACACATGTGGGCGCCTGCATCACATGGGGCTGGGGAGCAGTGACATCAAGTAGCACCCCAGATCTGTCAATTCAACGCCCGCCCAAGTTGGGCGGCGCACACTCTACCCTGCACAGCCCTGCGCGGCCGTAGCACCCCTTTACCTTACTAGCGTTCTATGTGTCCCCATACTACAGCGTCAAGGGCCTGTCCAGCAGGCAGCCCTTTCCTGTGCGCCCGCCTCACATGTGTGCGTCGCACGCTTCGATCTACAACATGGCAAACATATCCTGCAGCAGCTGCCCAGCCGCACGAAGCTACGCCCTGGTAATGCAAAAACAACTCCTGATTTATAGCTTGTGACCGCCAATGACCAGCGTCTGGCCCCAGTCCCAGGCCTGGCGCCGCCCGCGCCCCTCAGCCCGCCAGCCCCGTCTCCGGCGCCGCGAGCAGCGGCCGCCCGTAGTGCTCGCCCAGCCGCGGCGACTTGGGCCGCAGCGCCGCAAAGTGCTCCGCGAGCGCGCCCTCGGTGCACTCCAGGCTGCGGCAGTGCTTGGGCGTGGCCGGGCGCGAGCCCGGGTCGCCGCCGGCGCCGTCCCCGGCAGCCCTTCTGGGCAACAGGTCCAGCGAGCGCCGCGCGGGCTGGCCGCGGCGCGTGCGGGGCAGGCCCGCGGGCGAGCCTGCCACGCCGTGCCTGGGCGTCCAGGCCGCCGCGTCCGCGGCGCCGGCTGGCGCTGCAGCCGCCGACGCCGCTGCATCGGCGCCGGTTCCAACGTCCTTTCCGGTGCTGCCCAAGCCACTGCGCAGCGGCGGCGCTGACGGCGGCGGCGGCGACCCCAGCGCCGGCGCGGGCGGCGCTCTGCCGGGCGCGTGCGGCGGCGTGCCGCCAGCGGGCGCCGCCGGGGCGGCAAACCCCACGACGCCCGCGCCGCGCAGCGCGCCGGGCGCATGCAGCAGCGACCCAGGGTGCCGCGCGGGGCTGGCGATGCCCCACTGGTGGCGCGCCGCGCCGCGCGGCCTGCCGGCGGACGAGGGCGGCGCGCGCGGCGAGCCGCCGGCGGGCGAGCCGGGGCTGCCGCCGGCGAGCAGCGAGCGGCCCAGGCCCAGGCGGCTGGGCGGCGACAGCATGAGGCGGAACTGCGGCGAGTCCGGGCCGGAGTCGAGGCTGCCGGGCGCGTCCTCAGGCGTGACCGGCAGGCCGGTGTCCACGGACGAAGCGCGCGACGGCCCGCCCGGCAGCCCAAACCAGTCCTGCAGGCTGGGCTGGCGCTCGACGCGCCAGCTGCTCGCGCGGCCGAGGCTGCTGGACCCGCCGCCGCTGCTCGCACCGCTGATGCCCGCCCAGTCCATGAGCGAGCGCACCGGCTCGCCCAAGTCGCGGGCGCCGCCCAGCCCGGCCCCCGAGCCCGGCGCGTGCGCCAGCGCGCCGCCCGTCGGCGGGATGGCCACCGCCGTGCTCGGCGCGGGCCACGCGCCGGCGCCGGCATCGGGCGCGCCGCTGAAGGGCGAGGGCGGCAGCTGCGGCGGTAGTGCCGGCGCGCGCGCCGTTCCCGGTGCGAGGACGGCCGCGCCGCAGAACGCGACGGCTTGCCCAGGCCCCCTGACCCGCGCCCCCAAGCTGGCGAGCGGCGCGCCGTACCCGGGCGCTCCTACCAGCACGCCGCGATGCGCGCCCTCGTCTTCAACCTTACCCGGCGGGGCCCACCTCAGCAGCGCGGCGCCGCCGCCCGTGCCCGCGGCCGGCCCGGCTGACGCCTGCGGCGCGGCTGCTCCGAAGGGGCTGACGGCGGGCGCCGGGCGCGCGCGCGGCGGCGTGGCGGGCGGCAGCTGCGCGGCGGGCGGCGCGGGCAGCCCCGGGGGCTTGCCCGCCGCGGGGCAGGCGGGGGCGGGCGCCCGGAGGGGGCCCCGCACCTGCGCAGCGCCGCCGGGGGCGGCAGGCGCCGCGCCGCCGCCGCCCGCCGCGGCCGCGGCCGCCGCCTCGTTCTCCTTGTTGGCCGCGGCGCCGCCGCAGGCGCCCGCGCCGGCCGCCTGCAGCGCAGCGCCGCAGTGACTGATTCAGTGCTGTGGCAGGGACCCGGTGGGAGCCTGCAGTGCACGGTCCAACAGCGAGGCCACGCTCTCAGCGCAGCGTTGCTGACTGTATGCCAGCAGAGCGTGCGGCGCGTTCCCGAGCCAGGTTATGTGGTGCGCGGAGCAGAGCGCAAGCACTCGCTTGGTTGCGCACCGGTGCGGCCTCGTGCATGACGGCATCCGCCGCGGGTGCAGCCGGAACGTGGGGCGGACCCTGCGCGACACAGCACGCGTGCTCGAGGGGCCTGCCTGGTATGAGCTCCTCGACCGGAGTGCCCCGCAGTGCTGCAGGTCGACACCGCAGAAGCGCAAAGTGAAGGGTGTGTGCTTCTATCAAGCAGGGCTGGACGGCACCTGCCCAGCGCATCCCGTGGACGCAAAGTCCACGCGGCACGCAAGCGAGCCGAACTGCAGCGTGTCCCCGCTCTGCAGCGCGTAGCGGTCCTGCAGCTGCAGCGTCGCGGGCGCCGTCCCGGGCCGCTCCAGTTGCGTCTGCGCAGCAGGGCTCAGCGACGGGCACGCCCGAGCACAAGGGTGCTGTCATGCCGGTGAAAGGCTCAGCCGGCTGCAGCAGCCCGGGCCGCGCCTTGTTTCGGCTGCCCAGATCCTTGACGAAGCACGCGGCGCCGCCCCTCTCAAGGTCTGCGAGCCAGTCCGCGCTGAGGTCAGCGCGCGGAGCTGTTTGGCGAGGCGGCGAGTCGATAAGCGGGAGAGTCGAACTTGAAGCGCGAGGCGAGGGCGCACAAATGGCAGCATGCTTGGCGGACACGCTGCTGCCGGTCAGGAAGACACCTGCAGACGTGCACACGGCCGCGTCATGTGCATAATCCAGGCACCAAGAAGGCGAGCAGCGCAGATTTTGCGCACACATTGCGGCGGCCGGTGCGCAAGCACAGCCAGCAGCGGGTGTGCGCACCCGCAACAGGCTTGCCAGCCTCCTCCGCCTGCCAGGCGGCCAGGCGCTCGGCATCCTTGCCAGCCACGCCGCTCCGCCTTGCGACAATGTTGATGCCTGTGCGCCCGCGGATCAGGCTCTTCACCAGAGCATCTACTGAACGATCAGGCGACAGGCAGCCAGCACGCTGTTTGGCAGGGAGCCTGTCGGCTGCGGGGCATGGCCGGCCGCATCGTTCGAATCCTGCTCGAGCCGTCATCCGGCAGCGCAGGCAGCGTTTGCAGGGCAGGGAGGGCGGGGCCTACCTAGAAAAAGAGGGAAACGCTCGGTTGGCTGACCGTTGGCAGTAATCTGTCCGGCCTGTGCAGGTGCATGGAAGGTAGTCAGCAGGTCCCGACAAACTTGAGCCTCAGCTTGCAGGCAACGCACATGCTTTCTGACGTGCAGCTGGGCTCTCTGCCAGGCGGCCCGGGGATGCACAGGGAAACGCCAATGCCAATGCTCAGGTGGCGTAGCAGGCATAGGTCTGCAGGTGAGCGTCCCACCTGCACTGCAGCCTCCTCTGCGTCGTACTCCACCTCTACGGGCAGGTCAAGAGCGAGCGTGGTGTCATCCATTGCGCGTTCAGTGCTTCATCAGGCACGCCATCCACGTTGCCCTGCCTTTGCAGCGGCCTTGCAGCACTCGCGCAGGCCTCGTGAGCGGCCTTTTTGGCAGATCTGTATTCTTGCTCATAAGGACCTGTGACTACTCAACCAGCCTAAGCAGGTGGAGCGGGGCTGGCATCTGCTTTAGCAGGCCCCGGCTGTATGGCAACAGCGGCACTTTTCAAAGAGCTGCCATTCCATGCAATATCCTTGTGGGCTCACACGCGGCTCAGAACGCCGAGTAGCGCATCACCGCCTTCGCTGCGAACGTGGATGCACGCAAGTCCTGCTGATACCAGGCATTGGCCTGGATGAGCCTGTTTGCAAAGCGAAGCATCAGTGCTTCAGGCATCTTACTGTACAGTGTTCCGCAGAGCCACCTTGGAGACAGTAAGCCTGCCGCTTGAGGTTGTCTTACAACGGGCGCGTGGCCCAAGTTTCCTTGGCACCGACCGGTCTGTATGGTGCGCTCTTCCGCTGCCGTCCTTGACTCCTCAGCAGCTAGGCTTGCGTAGCAGAGCTGTGTGCTGCGTGCCTGCGAGCGACTCACCTTGAGGCCGTTTCCAGGATCTTCAGCTCGGCGCACTCCGTATGTGTGGTGTACTTGTACCTCTCCTCGGCGCTGCACGACAGGGTGCACGGTGCGCCTCCCGCCCCGGACATGCCCCACTACAACAGCTCTGTGAACACACCTGTTAGAGCACCCGCGGGCTTCTCCTGCCTCCCTGCCAGGGCTCGAGCTCCGCGAGTGCTGGCACAGCTCCCAGCAGCAGCGACCGCCTTGCGCTGCAGGCGCGCTTGACGTGCGGCGCGGCCTGCACGGAGACCACGCCTATGTCGCCATGCTGGCGGCATGCCTGGCGGCGCAGACCGCGCTGTATGTCCGCCTGTACCGTTCCGACCCCGGCTGGGTGCGCCCCGGGCGGCCGTGGCCCGGGCCGCCGGCCGGCGCAGCCTGCGCATACTGCGGCGCGCGGCCGCCGCTGCGCTCGCGGCATGACCATAACACTGGTGCGCGCGGGTGCTGGAGGCTGTGACCCCGGCCTGGCGCTATGTCTGTTGTGCAGGGAGGGGATGTGTATGCCCTCGCCAGCCAGGCACCAGGTCAACATCATGTCGTTTTGAGCAGTCAGCAAAGCGATCTGCAAAGCCAGTCGCCGCGCATGCCTGTCCGCCTGCGTGTGAGCACCAAGTCCATGCCGTATGGGCTATCGATTGGAAAGTTCAACACTGCTATTCATGCCTGCACGCTGAAGCTGTTTCTAAACAGGGAGGGGGGCGGATGCATGTGTGTCTGCTGTCTGTGCATGTATCTGCTGTGTCTGCTTGCACGTGTCCGCCTGCATGTGTCTGCGTGTGTCTGCATCTTCTGGTGTCTTGGTGCAGGCCAGTGCGTGGCTGCCTTCGACCACTTCTGCCCGCTGCTTGCCACGGCAGTCGGCGACGTGAACCGCGCGCGCTTCTGGTAGGCGGCCCGCAAGTGATCATCGCCCTCGTCGCAGCCATGCGCTGCTGCGCAGCTACATCGCACGGCTCTGGCATAGGTGCAACTTTCAGGTGTTAGCAGTCTGTGCGTGTACACAGCAGTGACTGTTCAGTGATGCCTTCAGACTGCCATCACGGCCCCACGTCTTCTTCCGAACCCTGTGCCCGAGGCCGTGCACGCACTCATACTGCCACGCACAGCGGCCGCGCTGCCTGAGGGCGCGCCGGCGTGGCGCAGGCTGTACTGCACGCTACAGAGCGTGCTCGCCGGCTGGGGCGCCGCCCTGGCCTGGCCGGCCGGCACAGCTTGCTTTGGGCTTGCGCCTGCGCACGCTGCCACTGCGGTGCGGTGCTGCGGCCTTGCGCTCTCTCATAAGCACAGCACCGTGCTACCCCTTGCTGAAAGTGCCAAATGTGCCCCGGTTGCTTGCCAGGCTTTATGTCTATTGGAGTTCATGTGCTGCGGTCCTCACACACACGGAGCGCATGCTAGCAGCCTCTTTTGTAATATTTACGTACATCATGAGTGCCAGCGATGGCATGCACCGTATGCGCATCAAGCGCATTGAAGCAGGTTGTGCCCAGGGCCGGTGTGCGTGCAGGGCACCTGCTAGCCTTTATAACGACGGCCCCTGAGGCGGTCTGCTGACCGCCCGCACTCAGCGTCAGCGCGAGGAGCGGCGCAGGGCTGCTGGGCGCACCCGTGGCGGGCAGCGATGCATGCGGCTGCGCTCGCCGCGATGCTGAGCGCGCTGAGCGGCTTTGCCGGCCTGTTCGTGCTGCACAGCTACCTGGCGGCCACAAACCAGACGACGTACGAGCTGAGCGCTGGCGCGCGGGTGCGGCCCGTATGCGGCTGGCTCTCTGGGCCTCTGCATATTCAGTGATGGCCAGTCAGTTACTAGGTATGCGAAGCACGCTGACAAGCTTGCAGATGAGTGCTTGCTGTGGGAAGCAATGGCGTGAGAGAGTGACGTGCAGGTGCCCTACCTGCGGCCATACTACGTCGGCTACAGCCCCCCCGGCGTCCAGCTGAAGGGCCGGCCGCTGGCGGGCCTGGTCGCGCGCGTGCTGCGCGGGCGCGGCCCGCCGGCGCCCTTCAGCCGCGGGCTGCTCGCCAATCTGTGGGTTTTCTACGTGGCGCGCAAGCCTCACGCGCACGTGCTCGCGCGCTCGGCCGCTGAGCTGCAGCCCTGACTGCCTGACTGGCGAGGTTGAGTGGCTTTGCCTTGATAGCGTTTTGGTGGTTGTGCCAAGCTAGGAGGCCGTTCTATCGGGCTGCTTCAAACCCAAACATCATGTTCAAAACATGCATGTACAGGCATTTAGCTGTTGTATACATGTAGAGGTTATCATGTCGTGCCTGTAGGGAGGTTGGAACATGTGAAGAGCAGCTGAACGCGCATCCTCAGTCTCTTGTCGTGACATGCAACGGGCCTGCAGGCATGTCAGCAAGCTTGTACAGTGTGGTGGCATTCCCAGGTAGCAGCACTTCTCTCTTTACAAGGCACCTCACCATGTCCAGGACAGGCAGGCAAGGCAAGTGTAGAGTCAGGAGCATTGGAAGTTGCCTCCATTAACTGCTTTGCATGCTGCCTGGGCGCGCTTGCACGCATGTGCATGACGAAATCCAACTGGCCAGGTGGTTTGTCGCTTTAAACTTGTGAGCTGCTCAACCCTTGGTACATTTAAGTGCTGCAACTGACCACAGACGCCGTGCATTGGCGCCGGACAGTACAGCGCTGCAGGGGCAGATGAGGAGTACCATGCACCTGGTAGTCCTGCAGGCGCAACGCCGCCCTCGCAAGTGCTCACATACATGCAGACGCCAACTGCTCTGTGCGCGCGCCGCCGCAGCTCCCACGCACTATGCAGCCAGGCGCTGGGACAGCTGCGGCGGACCGCGGTCATACATCCTCCGGCTTCGCCACCACCCGCACGCCCATGCTCTTGCAGGTGCCGACCAGGCTCCGGCAGACCGCCTGCAGCTCCGTCCGCACGGTGTCCTGGTGCTTTATCTTGGCGATCTCGTACAGATGCTTCGCAGAGATGACGCCGGACTCGGTGTGCCCCGGCCGCTGGCTGCCCTCCTCCATCCCCAGCGCCTTCTTTATAAAGTACGTGGCCGGCGGCGTCTTCATCTCCTGCGCGCCCTGCAGGTCAGCGGCGGGAACACGCTCTGAGGTGCACGGCGGCCGCCTTGCGCGCGCATGGCCTGGCAGGGGTGCCAGCCAGGCTGGGAAGCGTACGTAGGTGAAAGTCTTGTCGCTGTAGGCAGTAATCTTGACGGGCACTGGCACGTCCTCCTGCGGCATGCCTCCGGTGAGCCGCGAGCAGCACCTGTGTGCCTGGGACCACTGCAACCTCCCCAGCTCCAGGCGGTGCAGCGCTACCTTGTAGTCGGCGGTCTTCGCGTTGAAGTCCTTGCAAAAGTTCATGATGTTGAGGCCCGCCTGGCCCAGCGCGGGGCCCACAGGCGGCGCAGGCTTGGCCTGGCCAGCCTTTATGAGCAGCTTAATGACGCTGGTGACCACTTTCTGCTTGGCCTGCGACATACTCCACAACCGGCCCGGCTACATACGCCGCAGTGCAGCCTTGCTGCGGTCTCAATGGAAACACTGTGGCAACAGAGTAGTATTACACTATGCAGGAGGCAGCTCAAGCCTTCCGATCGATAGCAGGCAAGCAGCAGTGCGCAGGTGCAAGCTGTAGGGCAAGAGCACTACACGCTGTGTTCTTGATGACGATGAGAGCTGCCTTGCTGCAAGTTGCGGAAACTTGAAGGCCTGCTCTGCTCTACCGACCCCATCGCGACCCTAGCGAGGAGGCTGCCCACGGCGGCTCTCTCTGCTTCACATACTTCCAGCGCACTGTGGGGTGCGCTGAGCGTAGAACGCCGGTGCAACCATGAGCAAGCTTTCCGGCGACACGCTGCGCGAGGGCATCGCTGGTGCGCGCTGCCGGGCATCACTGGATGCGGCTCTCTGCCTTGCTCTGCTATTTGCATACACGCTTACATACAGCTGCGTTCTTACGGCATTAAGTGGCGTCCACTGCTTTGCACGTCGCTCCAAGCGCGTGCTGGCGAACAGGCGTGCTGGAGGGCTCCCGCACCAAGGAGCGCAAGTTCAAGGAGACCATCGAGCTGCAGGTCGGGCTGAAGAACTATGACCCGCAAAAGGACAAGCGCTTCAGCGGCACTGTCAAGCTGCCGTACACGCCGCGGCCGGCCATGAAGGCGCGCAGCCTGCGGCCAGCCCGTTACCGTGGCTGCTGCGTCGTCTCGTGCGCCGAGGGCAGCCCGCCGAGGGCAGCCCGCCCTGACCGGCGCCGCGCGCGAGCGGGTAGGTGTGCGTGCTGGGCGACCACAAGCACTGCGAGGAGGCCAAGTCGATCGGCGTGGACACCATGTCGGTGGAGGAGCTGAAGAAGCTGAACAAGAACAAGAAGCTCGTGAAGAAGCTTGGTGCGCCACGTGCCGCGCCCTGCCTCCCCCTGCTGCTGTGGCCGGGGCTTGTCCACCGGCAGCCTCCCTGCCTGCCGCACTGCCTCGTTCCTCCTACAGGCGTAGCGTGGAGGTGAGCGTGCGGCTGAGCGCACGTGCGGCGGCGCGCGCGCGCAGCCAAAAAGTACGCGGCCTTCCTGGCGTCGGAGTCGGTGATCAAGCAGATCCCGCGGCTGCTGGGCCCCGGCCTGAACAAGGCCGGCAAGTTCCCCACGCTGGTCACGCACAACGACAAGCTGGAGGAGAAGGCGCGCCGGCCTCCCACGCGGGCCGGGCCGCCGCCCTGCCCCTCCACGCCAGCGCCTGCCCGTGCGGCAAGGGCAGTGTGCGACGAACCTGGAGGAGAAGCTGCGGTCCTTGTCATGACTGACTTGGCTGTTCACTCCACATCAGTGCCTGGAGTGACTGCTGGCAAGCACACCTGTGTGCTATGGGGGCGACGCGGCACTGCACAGAGGAGGAAAGGAATATCGCTCAGCGCGTTGGGCGAGACTCCTTCGCACTGTCTGGGTAGCATGCGGGCTGCCTGCCGCCCGCGCCGGGTGCAGAGCTCCTGTGCGGCGCTGGGAGCGGCGCCGGCTTGCCGGCTCCACGCTGCTGTGCGCTGCGCAGGTGAACGAGCTCAAGTCGTCCATCAAGTTCCAGCTGAAGAAGGTGCTGTGCATGGGCGTGGCCATCGGCAACGTCGGCATGGAGGAGAAGGAGATCTACGTGAACACGCAGGCGCGCCTGCCGCCCCGCGCGCCGTCGGTGGGCTCGACGCTGTGCCTGCGTGGCGCAGCGCCACGACCGGTGCCGGCCGCGGCGTTGCTCAGCGCGAGGCTGCTGCATGCAGGTTTCTTCATATGCGGGTCGTTGTTGGTCTGCTTGCATGGCATCGCAAGCGGCCGATTTGGGCCTGTCGGCGGCTGACGGGGAGCCGTCGCGCCGCCCAGATGTCCGTCAACTTCCTGGTGTCGCTGCTGAAGAAGAACTGGCAGAACGTGCGCTGCCTCTACATCAAGTCGTCCATGGGCAAGCCCCAGCGGCTGTACTGAGCGGCCCTGCGGCGCGCGCCGGCCGCGCCTGCGCTTGCGCGACCAGGGGCCGGTAGCAGCATGGGGCGGTGCGCTGTGTTGGTTTCGCTCCTCTGGGGGTTTTGGGGGTAGAATCAATTCGTTGGGGGGGCTGAGGTAGGGGCATCTGGGGTTTACGGTCGAAAGCCAGGGGTTTCGGCCAGACCTGGGGCTTCCGCGCATCCATCCTCGCAGACAGTTGCACCAAGGGGTGGCTGCTGCCCCGAATGCCCTAATGCGTGCGTGCCCACACGCGCCCGCAGGGGTGCGGCAACCGCCCTGTTGGGAGCCCCATTTGGGGCGACCCCGCTGCTGCAAGCATGGTGTGCTGCATGGTGACATGGGGTGTTTGGCTGCGAACTTTGTGGACGGAGTTCGCCCACTTCACACTGCTGTTGACAGAGACAGGGAGACTGAGCGGGGTCAATGGAGCGGCCAGTGAAGTTTACAATGCCTGCATCCCTGCAGTAAAGATGATGTAGCACGGCCATACTGATATACATGGGCTACGCCGTGCCTTCAACGTTCAGGCAACGCGACCATTGACAACAAATTTGCAGGGCGTGGCACACAAAGAAGGCGTGTCTGTCCAAACGCAAAGCCCCCATGCAGAACAGCCTCATCTTCTACCACTACTATGAAGCCCTGATGAGCATGCGCCCACTTGTGAGAACAGCCTACACCACGCACCCAAGCCCCGACACACACGCACGATGCAACCCTCAAACGCATGCTCACGTAAACAGCCCCTGCCCACTGGGCCCCATTAGCGGTCAGCAGGAGGTGGCCAGCGGCTGCGCCTGCTTGCCGGGCTGCCCCGCGCCGGCCCTACTTGACAGCGGGCGCGGTTGCGGGCGCGGCATTGCGTGCGAGCGCAATCCAGCCGGTCACAATGCCGGCCAGGCACACCCAGCCCGCCACGTCGTACCAGAAGTCGCTTGCGTTCGCCTTGCGCTCCGCGCCGCCGACGGGGCTCTTGTGCTGCACGCCGCGCGCCGCGCCGAGCACCACCAGTTGGCAACACTCGGAGCAGGCACAGACTCCAGCGGGGCTGGGCAGCCTCCACTCGGGCTGGGCAAGTGCGTCGGCGGACCTGGCTGTCCCCGCCCAAGCCAGACCGGCTGGCCTGGCCTTGTTGCTCACATGCATGGGAAGAAACCCCTCCCTACTGGCATACGCCAGGGGCAGTCACCTGAGCCTCCTGCAGCTGCTTCTGCAGCTCAGCGTGCAGGCCGGGCGCCTTGGAGGTCATCTCCAGCGCCTTGCGGTACACGTCGCTCGTGGGGTCCTGCAAGCCGGCGCTTGGCAGTTTGCACACCAACCTCCAGCATGAGCGAGAGCAGGTAACGATGGTAATTTCTGGGACAAGTGTTGTGTCAGCCTTGACCTGATCTAACACAGCAGAACGAGCAGCGCATGGTGTCTCTTGACGACGATTTCCAGCCGCACAGCGGTGAATTTTTGATATATGTGAGCACGGAACACAGGCGTCTGCTTGGCTCAGCTCACAAAAGCGGCCAGATAGGCAACACTTGGCCCTCAAGGTAGGCAAACAGGCGGGCGAGTCGAGCCCCGCACCTCCGCAATAGCCTTTTTGAAGCAGTCGTTGGCGAGGTCAAAGAACTCGTGTGCACGCGTGGTGTCGGTGGTTAGGAACCCCTGGGGCGGCAGCGGCGCAAGCGTCAGGGCTGTCCAGTCGGCCTGGTCCACAGCCCGGCGCGCATACACAGGGGACAGCCGGGGGCTGCAGGGGCGTGGGGCGGTGGCGCGCCTGCGAAGTGTACGCATTGCCCAGGCACCACAGCGCGTCGTGCTTGCGCGAGTCCAGCAGAAGCGCCTTTTTGAACTTTACGGTGGCCTGCGCGGCGGCACAGCGGTCGGCGGCGCCCAGCGAGCGCCGCACGCGTGGCGCCAAAGGCTGCAAGCTGGGTGCGCGCCTCCTGGATCATGGCGTACGCCTCTGGCCCCTGCCTGAAGTGCGCCAGCTCCAGCAGCGCGCCGCCCCACCGCGTCAGGGCCTGGGCGGCGCCGCCTGTCAGGCCGAGCCCCGCCGACAGCGCGCTCAATGAACAGGCTCATGCAGCGGCGGCAACAAGGGAGCGCACGTGCGTGTCCTGGTGGTTGCTCGAGTAATCCTTCTCCGCCTGCTCGCGCGCCTGCTCGAAAAACATGAGCCTGCCGGCGCGCCAGTGCGCCCGTCAGCGAGCAAGCACGCACGCAACAAAGCCTCGAGCATCGCCGGCGCTGATATGGCACGGCACGCACCGCTCCACCTCATCCCTGGAGAGTGGCTCCATCTCGGCTCCCAGTGACCTTGGTTGCGCGCCGTCAAGATGCCAGTACACTTTACAGTGTTACACCTTTGGTATCGAGCCGTGCAGTCTGCAAGTGGGGAGCCGTGCAGTCTGGTAACCCTGCAATGCCCTTCACGGGGCTGTAGTCCGTTTGCTAGCCTGTTGCGCTGCTCAGTGCTGGAGGACTGTGACGACAAAATGGCTGACACAGAGGCTCCCAAGGGTGCGCCCTGTCTTTACACCGTGGGGCGCCCGCGCCACCCCACGAATCTGGATGGGAAGTCGCAGGATGCTTGAGACATCTTTGGTCTGGAGGCCACACTATGGGTTTGGAACGCCTTTGCTGCGCTGCCAAGCCGCTCATGGAGCCTCTTGGTGCTACCTGCATGTGGACGTTGCTTGGTTGGCTGGGCACCGGTGCGCGTGCGGGGTCTGACTTGGACCGGTTTCGCCGTGCTGCAGTGGACACCGCCCTGGTGGCGGAGGCGAAGGAGGCCGCAGCGGACGCCGTGCTTGACACATCCGTGCACCCTTCCGGTGGGCCGGTGGAGACGTCGGATCCGGCGGGGCCCGTGAGCAAGGAGGCCGAGGTCACGCCCGCCAAGCGCAAGGCTGCGGCGGGGGAGGAGAAGGAAGCGCCCGCCGAGAATGGCGAGCCTGCTGCTGGCAAGGAAGATGCTGCCCAGGCAGACCCCGCGGCGCCCGCGCCCGCGGTCGAGGCGGAGCCAGCCAAGAAGAAGGGCGGGAAGAAGCAGAAGACTGCCGCGCCGGGGCCCACGCCCACGCGGCGCTCCACCCGCGCGACCCGCACGACGGTCGAGCCCGAGCCATAAGGCGGGCGCGCGTGACCTGCCTGCGCAGCGGGGGCTGCCGGCTGGCACTGCCTGGCTGCTGGGCGCCGCGCATTGTGCGGCATTGGCCTCGGGGAGCTGAAGCAGATGTGCCAGATGGCGAGAGCCCCGGCGAACGAATGGCGCTTGCTTGCTTTTTCAGGGTGCCTCCAGGCGGGCGCCCGGCGCTCCTGCGAAGGCCGCACTGTACCCGCTTAATTGGTTTTGTGCTGCGCGGGAGCGTGTGTGTACGCTCGCTGACAGGGCAAGCTGCGTGGGGGTTGCGCCTGGTCCCCGCATGTTTTCTGCGTTGCTCATATATTGCTGATTGGACCCAGGGCCGCCAAGTGCTCTTGGTCAGTTGAACTCTGTAACCACTGCTGTCAACGCGACGCGCTCCCGTCGCGCCCTTCAAAGCGCCGTGCCCCCAACCCACCCAACGAGGCAGCACCAGCCCAAGACACACGCCGAGCAGGCGGCCCACGACCCCGCCAGGTCACCCCGCGTCGCGGTCGCCGGGCACAAGCACCTCCACGACCGGCCAGCCACCGCACTTGACCCGCCGCCGGACCCTGAGAGGGTCCGCTTTCGTCCGCGAGCGCGCGCCCGCCCCCGGCGCCGCCACGTTCTCCTTGTCGTCGTCGGCGCCGCTGCCGCGCGGCCCCTCCTCGCCAGGATCCGCCCGGGGCGCGCCAGACGCGCAGCCCGTGGCCGCGCTCGCGCGCCGCACGGGACATGAGGCAGGGCTAGCGGTAGGGCTGGCGCCGGGCTCGGGGCTGCCGCCGTCGCCGCCGCTGCCGAGCAGGCGGCGCACGGCCGCGAGGCAGGCGCCGGGAGCCGCGTCGGGCGGCAGGCCCAGTAGCGCCGCCAGCGCGCGCCGGAAGTTGCGCGCGCGCTCGCACGCCTGGTACGCCTGCGCGCCCCCCCCGCCCCCTCATGTGCCCGCCCGTGCAATAACGCCCACCAGGCGAGGCCCGCGAATGGATAAACCTAGGGCGCGTCGGGTGTCCCTGCGCTGTGGCAGCGGCCATGCGCACACACTCGCTGCAGAACAGCGCGGGCATCACAGGCCCAGGGCGCGGCGCCTGCCCTAGCGCATGCATGCGACAGCACATTTGTCGTGCGGGCATCACACACGCCACCCCTCGCATGCACACACTTCGCTCGGCGGCCCTGCCGGCCTTACGCGCGGTGCAGCCGCGCCCGGGGCAGACGCGCACCTGGCTCATCGCGGGCAGCACGCCCGCCAGGCGCGGCACGCCGAACAGGGTCTGAAAGTGTGCGACCGCGGCCGCCGCCGCGGCCGCGTCCCCGCCGCCCGTGTGCGCCGCGCCCGCGGCGGGCGGCGCCGACATGCCCCAGCCGCGCACAGCCTCGCGCGCGCCCCCGGGCGCCGCGGCCGGGCGCGGCCGCCGCGCCCGCTCGGGCGCGCAGGCGGCGGCGCCCGCGCGCGCAGCCAGCGGCGCGGCGCCGCTTACGCCCAGCGCGGCGCACAGACCCTGCACGAGCGCCGCGGCGGCCGCGTGCGGCAGCCGGCCTTCGGCGGCGCCCGCGTCTGCGGCCGCGCTCTGCGCCGGCCGCGCCGCGGCCGCGGGCGGCGCGCGCGGCGCGGGGCCGGGCGCCGGGGCGGCGCCCGGGGCCAGGGTCAGCGCGCGCAGCTCCGCAGCCAGGCCGTCGCACCGCTCCTCAGCCGCGCGCGCGCGCTGCTCCGCCTCCGCCACGCGCCGCGCGGCTGCCCGTGCGGCCTCGCCAGCGGCGGCCTCCGCGGCCGCCGCCGCGCGCCGCGCCTCCGCCGCGCCGCGCAGCGCCTCGGCCGCGCGCCGCGCGGCGCCGCCGTCGCCGGCCGCCCTGCCGGCGCTGCCGCGCCGCGCCGCGGCGGCCTCGTTCCGCGCGTCGCGCAGCTGGCCCGCGAGCACGCCCGCCTCCGCGCGCAGCCCGGCCACCTCCTCCCGCAGGCCGCCCAGGCGCGCCTCGTACAGGCCCACGATCTGGACCGGGCGCAGCGGGGCCGCGGCGGCCGCGACCGCGCCCGCGGCGCTCCGGCCCGCCCCGGCCCCGTGCGCGGCGTGCGCGGCGCGCAGGCGCTGCAGCGCCGCGGCGCCGCGCCGCTCCCGCTCCTCCTCCGTGCGCGCGCGCTCCAGCAGCGCGGCCCGCAGCCGCTCGGCCGCGGCCTCGTGGCCGCGCGCGGCCGCGCCGGCCGCGGCGGCCACCGCCCGGAGGCCGGCCGACTCCGCATCGGCGCGCCGCGCCGCCTCGGCCGCCTGCGCGGCGCCGGCCTCGGCGGCGCGCAGGTCGGCGGGGCTCGGCCTGCGGGCCGCGGCGGCCTCCAGCTCCGCGACGCGCGCATCCCGCGCGCGCAGCGCGCGCTCCAGGCCGGCCGCATGCGCATGCGCGGCCGCAGCCTCAGCGGCGGCGCGCCGCCGGTCCTCCGCGGCCGCCGCCGCCGCCGCGGCCGCGGCCGCGCGCAGGCGGCCGGCCTCCCTGCGGGCCGCCGCGTCGGCCTCCTCGCGCAGGCGCAGGTCCGCGCGCGAGCGCGCCAGCTCGCCCTGCAGCCGCTGCGCCTCGCCGGCCTGGCGCGCGGCGGCCGCGCGCTGCCGCTGTGCGTCGCCGTCAGCCGCCTCGGCGCCGCGGCCGGCCGCGTGCGACACGGCCGCGGCCTCGCGCGCCGCCGCGTCGCGCTCTGCGCGCGCGCGCCGGAGCGCCGCGCCGGCGGCCGCCTCGCGTTCGGCCGCCGCCGCGCCGGCCGCGAGCAGCTCGCCGGCCAGCGCGCCGCGCCGCGCGAGCGACCCCAGCGCGGCCTCCAGCGCCGCGGCCAGCTGGCCCGCCGCGTGCGCGTCTGCGGGCAGCCCCTGCGCCGCAGCATGCACAGGCAGGAAATGAGGCCCAGGCTCCATGCGGAGAAAATACTCTCCCAGCGCAGTGTGGCCATGCGGCACTGCCTGGGCGCGGCTGCACGCGTGCCCGACCTTGATGCCGACCTCATGGGACGGCACTCCGGCGCGGCGCACTCGGCATGAGACAACACAGCCCGTGCCAGGCTGCCTTTTGGAAGCAGAAATGAAGACCGCGGCACACAGCCAGGGCGCGCACCGGCGGCGCGGGTGCCAGGCCTGCAAAGCCGCTGCCGCGCAGCAGGTCGTCCAGGCGCCGCCAGCGGGCGTCAGGCAGGCACCCCGCGCCGGCCGCCAGCGCCGCCGCCACGGCGGGCGCCGCGGGCCGCGCAGCCGCCGCGGCGGGCGGCGGAGCGTGAACGCCGAGCAAGGGCGGACCCGGCCCAGCGGCTGCGCTTGCGCGGGCGCCCTGCATCTCTGGCCCCGTCGCCGGCTGGGCCCCTGCCTCGCAGCCTGCCGCGCCCGGGCTGCCGGGCGCCGCACGATCCGCGGCTGGCGGGCTGGTGTCCCTGCGTTCTTCGCTGCCGGGCAGCGGAGAGCTGCTGGCCGGCTCCGCAGCGCACGGGTCGGGGCCGCTTCCCTCAGCAGCCGCCGCGCCGGCGCGGCGCGCTCGGTCGCTCTCGGCGTCCGCTGCGGCGCATGGGTCAGCTGCGGGCGCGCCGGGGAGAGGGGCGGGGCGGGGCTCGCCGCCTGCCGCCGGTCGCTGCGTGTGGCTGGCTGCAGCGGGCAGCGGGGTCCAGCCGCGCGGCGCGGCAGGGCTCGCTGCAGGGGTCGCCGCAGCCGAGGGCGTGTCCGCCGGCTCGCTTGCGGCTGTGCTGGCGAGGCCGTACTTGGCGTGCATGCCTGCACAGGAGCGTGCCCTCTCACGGCATCAGCCCCAACACTCTTGGGCAGGCGTACCTGCAGGCACGCCCGAACAAGCGCTGCGGGCAAGCACGCTTTCATGGCTCGTTCGGCGGTATTGCGAGCCTCAAGCAAGCGAGAGGCAGGGACGGGGCCGGGTGCATCCCGCAAGCGGGCGCAGGCAACCAGCCAGGCACTGCTTCCGGCCGAGCCCGCTCACCCGACGGGAACGCGGCCAGACCCTCGCCCTCCGTGAAGGCCGCAGCGCCGTCCCCCGGCACGACGCCGCCGCGGGCGCGCTCCGGAGGCGGCCCCGCGGCCGCGCCGGCGCCGGGCGGCGCCGCCCGCTCCGCCAGCCGCTCCCCGCGCGCCGGCGCGGCGTCCGCGAGCGCTGCGGGGTGCACCTGGCCAGGCGCGCGCGCGCCCATGCCGCCCTCCTGCTCGGGCGGGCGGTCGGCCGGGGGCGTGCGAGGGGCGGGGCCTGGGGCGGCCTGCCAGGGCCGCACGCCCCGGCCGTCGGCGCCGGCGGAGTCCACCGCATGCTGCACGTGGGCGGCGTCGCCGGGGGCACCTGCACGGGCAGCCGCGCATCATTCACGTGGCGGCCATGCAACGCGAGGCCTCCATGGGCGGCCGTCGCTCATGCGGGGCGAGCCTGCATACCGGCGCGTCTCTTGGAGGGCGGCACTGGACACACTGAATGACACGTTCGATGAGGTGAGCAGTGGAGTATATTCTGAGCAATGCGCTTTGTGCCTCCGTTTGCAGGCTGTCCGCCAACGCGCGGCGCGTCCAGCGCCGCCGCGCCGGCAGGCCAGCACGCGCCGGGCGGCCGCCGCGGAGCGCGGAGCGCACCGGTGCCCAGGCTCTCCAGCGACGCGCGCAGCGCGGCCATCTCCGCCTGCATGCGCCGCGAGCCCGCCGCGAAGCGCGCCGCCAGCGCCGCGCCCGCCGCCAGGTCGGCCGCCAGCGCGGCATCGCCGCCCGCCGCCGCCGCGCCGCGCGCCGGCCAGGCCGCCAGGCCCGCCCCGTCCTTTGAGGCCTGCCCGGCGCCGCCTGCTGCCTCGGCCCTGCCGCGCGGCTCCGCCCCGCCGCCCGCCCGCCCGCCCGCGGGCTCTGCGTGTCGCCGCGCGTCCTCGGCCGGCGCCGGGCGGCCGCCCTCGGCCGGGCCGCCGCGGCCAGCGCCCGGCTCCAACGCCGCTGCGCGTGGGGCCGCAGGCGCGCTCTGCCGCTCGGCGTCTGGTGCAGGGCAAGGGTTTGCTGCAGGGTTTGGGGCAGGCGCCGGCGTCGGCTGCAGCCCGGGCGCGCTGCGCACGGCGGCCATGAGCTGCGCGGCGGCCTCGTGCAGCGCCAACGGCGGCGACGGCGGCGGCGGCGCCGCCGCGGCCGGCTCTGCGTGCGGCGCCGTCGCGCCGCACGCACCGTGCTGCCCGTCCGGGCCGCCCGGCCGCCAGCGGTTGACGATGGCGGGCGCTTTTGCGCGCGGGACGCCATCCGCGCTCTGCTGTGCCGGTGCCTCCCGGCCCAGGCGCTCCCCGCACTCGCCGCCCGGGCCCGCGCCGCTCAATGCAGACGGCGTGCCGCTGCCCTCTGCATGCATGGCCGCGCCGCGCGCTGCGGCGGATGCGGGTGCGGCCGCGGCATCAGGCGGCACTCCCGTTGTCGCGCCGTGTGTCGCGCTGGCGGCGGACGTACCGAGCGCCGCCGACGCTGCTGCCAGCCGCCGAGGGCCCCCGAAAGCAGCACCGACGGGGCGCTCCAGTAAGCTCTCAAGCTCTGCGGAGCCCTTCCTGGCCGGCCGCGAGCCGCACGGCGCGCCGGACGCTGCCGCAGGCGCGGACAGGGGGCTGCCGCAGGGCGGCAGGGCAGGGTCCACGGCAGGGGCCACGGAAAGGCCTGCCGAATGCCGGGCCCGCGCGGCCGCGGCGGCCGCGCCCGGCGGCTGCGCGGCGGGCGACGCCAGCAGCTCTGAGAAGGCCGCCTCAGAGTCGGAGCCCGACTCGGCCGCGGCCGGCGGCCGGGGCCCGCGCAGCCCATCCGCACCCGCCTCGGGCATGGGGCTCGGAGCTGCCGCGGCGGCCGCGCCCGGCGGCTGCGCGGCGGGCGACGCCAGCAGCTCCGAGAGGGCTGCCTCAGAATCGGAGCCCGACCCGGCCGCGGCCTGCGGCCGGGGGGCGCGCCGCCCGTCCGCACCCGCCTCGAGCATGAGGTCGGGAGCTGCCGCCGCGTCCGCGCTCCTGCGCATTTGCGCCTGCGCGGCGGGCGCGGCCGGCGGCTCCGACTTGGCCGCATCGGGGTCGGCGCTGCGCCCCGCGGCTGCAACGCTCGCGGCACCCTGTGCCCCTCCCTCCTGAGCAGCCCCCGCGGCAGACGCCGCTTCAAGCGCGTCGTTGGCTGCATCCGCACGGCTGCGCGGCTGCAGCGCTGGCGCTGCCGGCCGCACTGCAGGCATCGCTCCTGCGTCTGGTTCGAGGAGCGCCGCGGCACCCGCGCTGCGGGATGCGCGCGGCCTGCGGCTCGCCGGCGCCGGCGACGCCAGCAAATCGGAGTCCGCTTCCAGATCAGACCGCGGCGAGGCGGAGGCCGCGTCCGAGCTGCCGCGCAGGCTGCGCGCCGCCGCCGAGGCGAGCAGCCGCGCAAACGCGGACGCAGAGTCCGCGGACGCGCGCTCCGCCACTTCGCTGCTGGCACGCTCGGTGCCGGTGTCGCTGCCAGCCTCCGGCATGGGGCTGTGCCTAGCACGCGCGAGCCCCTGTGCCGCAGCACCGCCCGCGCCTCCCTGCACGGTCTCACGGGTGGGAGGCTCGCGCCGGTCCGCCGGTGGTTCGTCTCGCGGCGCGGCGCGCGCGGCCGGCGCCCGCGATCCGGGCGTCAGGCTGAGGCTGCGCAGCACCGCGCTCGCCTCCGCGAGCGCCGCGTCTGCGCGTGCCACGGCGCCCGGTTCAGTGCGGCTCTCAAGGAATACGGGCCAGCCACAGCCCAGCGCGGGCGCACCAGCCTGCACGTACATATCCGAAGGAAATGCAGCCTCCTCCATGGCGGCGCTCAGGCTGCATGCGGGTCCGGCACGGCCTGCGAGTTTGGTGGCGCAAGCCTCAGTCAGCCCTGATGCCCCAGTCCCAGCAGCCAGCGGCAGACAAGCCGGAGAGGGACCCCAGGACGCGTGCCTGGCGGCCGCGGGGCTGCAGAGCGTGGCCGCGGGCTGAGCGATCCGACAGAGCTGCCGCTGTGCGCGTCGCGCGTGCGCGCGTCGCCCGCCTGCGCCTCGCGCCAGAGCGCCGGCTCCTGCGCTGCGCCGGAGTCCTCCGGGCTGTGGCTGCTTCCAGCGGCGCTGGACCGCCAGCTGCCAGGCGAACGCACAGACGCATCAGGCGATCCTGAGCACAGCTCGCTCCCGGCAGCGAAGGCTCGCTCCTCGCTCATGCGCGCGTTGACTCTCTCCTCCTGCATAGGTTTGACGAGGATGGGTGCTTGAGGATTGTAACATCCTGGGCTGCATCACAACAACACATAACAAGATGGCCTGTATGTGCCGGACAGGCAGCCCACCGTGATACCGCCAGCAACTGGAGCATCAGCCCCTGACGTTGGAAGTACTTCCACAAGCCCTGGAGCCACTGCTGCGATGCGCAGCTTTAGCGCTGCACACAGCCACTTGCCCGTGCTTTATGCACTGGTCCGCCCTGGGCCCTGTGTACGCCTGTGATGCAGCTTTAGGCACTTGTTTGCTGTACCGCATGAAATGAGTTCATCAGCCTGCTGGAACAAAAGAAGCAGTGAAACAAAAGAAGCCTGCTGGAACAAAAGAAGCAGTGAAGGATATATATGGGGCAAATTAATAGCACTCCTGCTAAGCAACAAAGCCAGAGTCCGCGCAGGGGCTGAATAGCAAGCGTAATGGCCCACAGGAGCCTCTCGCTCGGGCTGTACAGGGCCATCTGGCGTTGGGCGCGCAGCGGGAAAGGCGTGCCCTTCACGCTGCGCTTTGAGGACGTGCGCAGCGTGGCGCCCGGCTGCCTCCAGCCGATCGGGGAGGCCATCTGCGCGCCCTCGGTGCCCCTGCACGAGGCGGACGCCGTGGTGGAGCTCGCACAGAGGGCGTTCAGGGATAACAGGCACCTGGAGGTGCTGGCTGAGTGCTGTGCCTGCTGCCCCGCGCTCCGGGCCCGCAGCCTTGGGGTGCTGACGGTGGCGACGCCGCAGGGAGCGGAGCTGTCAAAGGCCCTGGACCGCGGGATGGAGGTGCGGCCTCGTGCCTGCGCAGTTCTCAGCCGCTTGTGTGGAACTCCTACTCGTTGACAACGACGCGCGGGTGCCTACCGCTGCGCAGGCGGTGCGACTGCTGCACCATGACTACGCGCGCACGCTGGCGCGCCTGCGGAAAGCCGCGAGCGAGCACGCCGAGCGCGAGGGGATCGCCTTCCCGATAGGCACCTGCTTCGTGCACCGCGTGCACAGGCGCGGCAGGCCTCTCCTGCAGCCACAGCGTACTCCACTATTTCTGAGCAGACCGTGTTTGACAGGCTGTTTGGGGCTGGAGCTCATCTCAGAGCCTGTGCACCTGCACAAGTAAGCTGTGAGCGGCCTTGCAAGCAGACAGCCCTACTGGCCTGAGGCGCGGCGAGCAAGAGGGCGACAGGCTGGGCCGCGGGGGTCGCAGGTATCGGGCGGTGGTGTTCGGGTGGGACAGGCAGTGCGAGCGCAGCCCGAAGGGGCTGGCGCCCACCGCGTCGTTCAACCCCGCCCAGCCCTTCTACTACTGCCTCCCTGACGAAGGTGGCGCCTGCGTCCCCCGCCACCACCTGGCGGCGCACAGGAGGGTGGGCTCGCATACGTGCAGTCTGTGGGTATCTTCGAAACATGGGTCTCGTGGAATTGTGCGCAGCTGAGATACCGGTGCAATGCATGCACCCTGCATCGTGTTATGCTGTGCAGACAGTCTGCATGCAGACGTGGATGCCCGCTCCGCGGCTGGCGCTTCCGCGGAGCTGTGTGCGAGCGCCAGCGCGCCGAGCACGCCCAGAGCCCGCTGCAGCCACGCGCCGGTCACGGGCTCGCGGCGCGCGCAGACGACTGCCAGCGCGTGTTTGGCGGCGTGCGCACGATGCGGTACGTGGCGCAGGACGACGTGGACGCGGCGCCGGGGGCGCGCATCGCGCACCGCGCCATCCTCAACTTCTTTGACGGCTACAGCGCCCAGGCCGGCAGGTGGGCCGCCCAGCGCGCGGGGAGCGGCGACGGGCAGGGGGGACCTGTGACCAGGGGTGAAAGTTCTGTCGGATTTGTGGATAGCCGTGTATGTGCAAGGGCTGCACCAGGACCATCATGCGACCTCGAAGATGGCCGCGGAGTGAAGCCTGGGTGGGTCAGCTTTTGCCTGGTCGACGAGGTTGGAGCGGTGTCAGGTGCACCACTGCGCGTGCGCTTGGTGCAGGCACCAGCCATCTCAGGCACCCTGCCCTGTCGCGTGCGCCTCCGCCGCTGCTGGCGGTTTTACGCGTGCAGCGCACCGATACGCCCCCCGACTGCCGGCCGCCAGCAGACAGGCGCTTGAGTCAGAGGGTCCCGCGCGGGCTGCAGGTATGTGCCAAACAGGCGGCTAGCGTTTGAGTTCCCAGACGACTACCCCGTGCCGGAGGTGTCCATCGCGGAGGATGCCAACATCCTGGCGCGCGCCGACGTGCCCAGCCGGCCCGCGCAGCAGAGCGAGCGGTTTGAGCGCGAGTGAAGGCGGCTCTGGGCTGGCTACGCCAGGTGGCGGTGCACCGGCCGGAGTGAGCCCGCCCAGCTCGTGAGCTGCGCAGGCCAGAGAGGTGTGCTCATGTCATGTACCGGTTTGTGTGTGTGACCATGCCAGAGCTTTCCATTTTTGTGTCAGCCTGTCCTCTGGTGTCACCAGCTGCCGCTCACTTTCAGACTGGCGCATGCTGTCTTTTGCCAGCAGCTTGTCGGCAGCGCAGTCATGACGGTGATAGGCACCCTGTATCATACCTGTGTCAAGCACACCTGTCCTTGTCGGCATCAGCGTGTCACTTGTCGAATGCACAGGGACATAGACAGGGAGCTGTGCTACATCTTTAACGACCAGTCTGGACAATCACGCCTAGTTGCTACCAGCTACTGTCCTATCCTCCCTCCTTACGCCTGTATTCTCTTTCACGCATGCATGCCTCGGCGCCTGCGGCAAAGCAACACCGCCAGGCTGGTTTCCGTGGACGAGCCGCACAAGCAGTTCGCTTTTACCGCGGGCATGCAATGTGTGGCCCACTTACAACAAGGTGCGCAGCAGTGAGCGGGCTGTTACAGAGCGCGAGTGCCCACATGCGACACTCCCACCCGCAAGGCCAACAGCTGCAGTGAGCGTGCCCGCCCTCCCACCCCACCCGCGAGGCCAGCAAGCTTCACGTGGTGCACGCGCTGACCCAGCCCTACACCCTGGAGACGCGGCAGCCGTGCATCGCCCCTACAGCCTCCCGCCCAGTGCACGCGGCGGGCGCGCATCGAGGGCGTCACATGTGCACGGGCTGGCTGATGGCCGCGCCGCCGCGCAGCTCGCCCGCCTCGAACTTGCCCCAGGCGCCCTTGAGCACATCGAATGCGATGTCCGCAATGACCGTCTGGTCGGGCCCGCCGCCGCGCTGACGCACCTGCGCGCCACCCGAGCCGCCTCATGAGCATGTCAGCAGATGCGGCATTTCCCAGCAGGGACGAACGGAGAGACGCGCCACTGTGGTCTGCGCCTCTCTGCAGAGGACTACTTTCCAGAGAACCTTGGAGGGCAGGGCGGCCTTCAGAAGCAGGCAGCAGGGGCAGGCAGAGGGGTTTGGCGTTGCCTGCCTCGACCTCGGCTGTGCTGTGGGCAGTGCGCCAGGCCGGCCGCTGCTGCGACGGGAGGGGGCTACACTGCAGCACGCCCGTGCAGCATAACACCGCCCTGCACGGCTCACGGTCAGGCGGCGGCGCCACGAGGCGCTAGACTGGGGTTGCACGCAAGCACGTGTGCGCTGGTTGCGCAGCCTGCCAGCGAGCGACGCCGGCGCGAGCAGGTGGCGCAGTACAGGGTATAGAAGATATGATATAGGGTACGTGCGATGATGGGCGGCGCGCCTTGTCCGGGTGCACGACCAGGTTGGCGCGCATGTAGGCGCGCTTGACGCGGCCGGGCTCCACCAGGTCGGTCAGCCCCGGCTGCTTCCAGCCTGAGTCCGCCCACAGCACCGTGTGCAGCGTCGACAGCAGCGCCCGGATGTTGCCCGCCTTGCCCGCCTGCAGCCCCCAGCCAGGGCGTCACCCCGCGGCCCAGACAGAGCTCCGGCTGAGCCTGGCGCGCGGGGTGCGCAGCACACAGGCGGCGCTCGAAAAGGCGTCCGGCTCTGCGAGCTACCCGGGTCCCACCCGGCTCTGCGATCTGCGACATGGTAAGCGAGGCACAGAGGAGGCCGCAGAAGCGATGAAGGCAGCGGCGACGGCACGACCGCGATGAAACCACTGTGCTGGCAGGCGCCTAGCAGGCTGCAGCGCACGCTTGCGCCTCGGAAGCGCGCGCGCCGAAGGCGGCGCACAGGCCGGTGCGCATGTGCAAAGGGTAGTGATAGCGTTACTTTGCATCAGCAGCTCGGGCGCGCCTGCCAGGCGGCCATGCGCGCGGCGACGGCCTCCTTGGCCGCCGCACGCGCCTCGGCCTGGCCGGCCTCGGCCGCATCGCGCGCTGTCTTCTCGGCCAGGCCCGCGCGCATGCGCTCGTGCATCGCCTCGCGCCGCGCCGCGCGCAGCGCGCGCCGCAGCTCCGGCTCGCCCGCGCCGCCCGGCCCGGCAACGCCCCCGTCCTCCCGCTCCTCGTACAGCTCCGCATGCGCGCCGTCGCCGTCGCCGGCGCCAAAGTCGATCATCGCGCCGCCCCGCGGCGCCGCGCCCGGCGCCGCCCGGTCCCGCCCGGCGCCGGCGCGGCCGCCGCCAAGCAGCTCCTCCAGGCCGCTGACGCCGCCGCCGCTGCCGCCGGGCGCCGCGGGCGGCGCGGGCGCCCAGGCGCCGGCGCCCGCGCGGCCGTCAAGCCCTAGCAGGTCCGCGTCAGGAGCCGGCGCGGGCGCCGCGGCCTGCGCAACCGCGGGCGCGGCAGCGGCGGGCGGCCGCGCGGCGGGCGCCGGGTTGGGGCCCAAGCGGCGGCCGCCGCGCGCGCCCTCGGACAGGCCGAGCAGGTCTGCGGCGGGGCCGCCGGCTGGCGCGGGCGAGGGCGCCGACGCGAGCGGCGCCGCCGCGGCGCCGGGCGCGCCCGACAGCCCCAGCAGGTCGGCCGCGTCGGCCTCCGCGGCTGCCGCTGCGGCGCCCTCCGGCCCACGCCCGCCCGACATCCCCAGCAGGTCCGCCGCATGGGCGTCCTGCGTGCCGCCGCGGCTCTCCCCTATGCGCGCGCGCGCGTCTGCGCCTCCCCCGTTCCCGTCCGCCAGCCCCAGCAGGTCTGCCGCCTCCTGCGCGGGTGCTGGCTGCGTTCGGGCGGGCGGCCCCCCCGCCTGCGCGCCCGCGCCCGGCCCGCCAGCCAGCCCCAGCAGGTCCGCCTCGGGCGCCGCGCCGCGCGCCTGCGCGCCGCGCGGCCCTTGCCCCTCTCCCCTCCGCGCCCTGGCAGCGCCGCCTGGCGCCGGCGCCCCCGGGCCGGACACCCCGGCATGCCCGGGCCCGGCGCCCGCTTCGGGCGCCGCCGCCCCCGTGCTGCCGGCAGCCTGCGGCGCCGCAGCAGCCTCCGCGGCAGGCGCGCGCGCCGCCGCCGCTGCCTCGCCCAGCCCGGCAGCCCCTGCGGCTCTGCCCAGGCTGCCGCTGCGCCGCGGCGGGATCACAGGGTGCTCGCGCGGCGCGCTCTCCCAGTCGCCCCCGTCGCTGGGGCGCCGCCGCGGCTCGCTGTGCGCGCGCGCCGCCGCGCCGCCGCCCTCGCGCGCGCCCTCGACGCCGGCGCCGCGTCGGCCCGCCGGCGGCGCGGCCCCGCGCGCGCGCTGCTCCGGGGCCGGGGCTTCTTCCGCGCCCTGGCCACCGCCGCCGCCCGGCTCCGGCCGCGGCGAGCGGCCGAGCACGTCCTGGTCCAGGATGCGCTGCAGCGTCAGGCGGTCGTCCTCGGGCATGGCGCCCAGCGCGGCGGCGCGCCAGTCGGCCGGCAGCGCGGCCAGCTGTGCGGCCCACTCGTAGAAGAATGCGGGCGTGCCGCCGGCGTCGCCCGCACGCGCCCGCGGCCCTGCGCCCGCCACACAGCTCAGCACGCTACCTGGCTGCGCATCTGATGCGCCTCCGCTCAGAAATCCCTACCCTCCTCGTGCAGCTCAGCTGTATGTGCAGGCCGCATGGTGACAGCTGAACCGCCAAGCTGACAGGCCAGACAAACACAGCGGCCAAGCGAGGTAACGGCTCTTGCCCTGGCCCCGGCCGCACCCTTGAGCGCAAACATGTCCCGGCCGCACCCTTGGGCGCAAAAACGCCCCGGCCGCACCCTTGGGCGCAAACACGTCCATGTCGCCCAGCCGGCTCTGCAGGCTGCTCTGCGCGTCCTTGGCCGCGGCGACCACCTTGCGCCCGGCGCCCGCGAGCCAGCGCTGCCCGCTGTTCAGCCACGCGCGCGCGCCCTCGCGCCCCGCCTCGCCCCCGTCCTCGGCCGCGTCGTCGTCACCGCCGCGCCGCCGCGCCTCGCGGCTCCCCAGCTCGTCCGGCGGCTCCACGCTGGTGGGGCGCTGCAGGCGCGCCGGCGGCAGGTGACCCGGCGCCAGCCCGCCGCCGCGGCCCCCCTCGCCCGGGTGGGGCCCCGGCGCCAGCGCCACGTCGTTGCTGCGCACCGGTCCCGCGCCCAACCCGCGACCACCGGCGACTGGCGCGGCGCCGCCGTCGCCGGCCTGGGCAGCCGCGGCGACGTCGCTGCTTGCGCGCCGACGACCCGCCGCCGCCTGCGCCAAGCCGGCGCGCGCGGCCAGCGGCGCGCGCGCCGGCGGCGGCGGGCTCGCTTGGGCCGAGGGCACGGCGGCCTCTGGCGCGGGCGGGGCGCTGCGGGGCGCGGTCGGCGCGCGCGGCGACGCCGGCCCGCCCACCATGCCGCCCCAGTTGTCCTCGCTGCCGGAGCGCGCGCACGCGGACGGCGGCTCCGCCGCGGCCGCCTGGTGGTCCACGACGCCTGCGCGCCAGCCTGTTTGTCAGCGCATGCGCGCTCACCGGCGCAGCACGCCGACTCTGGTGCAGCTCATGGCCCAGAGCAGCGCCTTGAAGTGGAGGTACGTAAACTGTCAGGACACGGCTTAGACGCAGGTCATTGGTCTGGGGCGTGTCCGTGCGGGCCGGGTGTACAGGCGGACTGCACGCTACAAACCATGCGCTGCGGCGGCAGCCGGGTTTAACGATGCATGATCCGCTGCACGCACCCAGCGTCCCGGCGAAGCCGCCCAGCAGGTCGTCCTCGGGCGCATTCGCGGCGCGGCCGCGTGTCTCCCGCGTCGACGCGCCGCTCACGGCAGCAAACGGGTCCGCCGCGCACCCACGACCGCGACCCGGCGCGGCGCCGCCCCCCATGCCAAAGGGGTCCCCCAGCTGCGCGCCGAGCTCCGCCGCAGCGCCGCCCGCACGGCCCCCCGAAAAAGGGTCGGCCAACGGCGCGGGCGCGTCGCCGCCCTGCAGGTCCTCGAGCTCGCCGAAGAGGCCGCCGCCGCCGTCCCCGCCGCCGTTGTCGCCCGCCCTGTGCCGCTGGCCTTGCAGCTCACTTGCAAAGGTAAAGGCATCAAGGCCCTCCGCGCCACCCCCGCCGCGGGGGGCGCCCGCGGGCGCGCCGCTGTGCTGGTCACCCTGTCCGCCGAGCCCGCGGCCGGGCACGCCGTTGCCGCGGCCCGCGCTTGCGCCTGCCGCGCCCTGGAGCAGATCGTCCAGGTCGCCGTGCGCAGAGTGCACCGGCGAGGCCCACGCGCGCGCCGCCACAGGGCTGCCAGCTGCAACGCGCCACACCCGCCGTCACCACAAGCTTCCAGTGCAGCGTGGCAGGGCGGGCTCCTGTGCCGCCTAGCGAGTGCAGCGCGGGCACGGCAGGGCAAGACAGCACTCTGCACTCTATGGACCGCGAGGTCACCGCTCGCGCAGGCACTGCGCCAACAGCTCGCACCAACCCCTGCAGCATTCAGCGGACGGGTGCGGAGGCGCACAGGCTGGGGACGCAGGCGCGCGCAGGACGCCAGCGCGCTGCGGCGAGTCCCAGCTGCCCGGCGCGCTGGCGGTCGCCGCGGCAGGCGCTGGAGCGGCCGGCGCACGCATCGGCCTGCGGCCAGGCCGCAGCTGCATCAGCTCTTGCACCCTCCTGGCACTCCAGGGCAATGACCCGCGCGGCGCGTGCGAGCGCACCTGCTGCGCCTGGGCGCGGCTGACAGCCCCTCAAAGGCAAAGGGGTCGCTGGTGCTGGCCGAGCCCCCAGAGGACGACCGTGAAGCGGTGTTCGCCTCTGCAGTTGCCGACCGAGGCGTCACCTGGGCGGGCCGTGTCTGCGGCAGAGCACGAACCGGCGACTCTGCTGGCCTGGCTGGCGGCGCCTGAGACTTGCCGACAGGAGAGCGACGCATGTTGTGCATGGAAGGCTTCTGAATGTCGATGCCCACGTCGGCCAGCAGGCCAGAGAACCCCCGGTTGTCCTTGAGGTTGGGGGCCATCTTGGCACTGCGGGCACTCCCGGCCGGGAACAAGGCTCAAGTACTTGCAGCTTACTTGCACCAATATGAGCAGGCCCTAGGGTCCTGGCATGCGTTCCACCTGCATGGACACCTAGGCCTTAACACTCTCTAGCGGCTCCCACCGGGCCTCCTGGCAAGAAGCGGACATGCAGCGGCCACTGAGCCGGGTGCGCCAGCAGCGCCGCGCGAGTAATGCCCTCAAGCTCGTTTTCGCCGTGCAACGTCATAGTTGTATATCCTGGCGATGCTCACCTGCGCGGCTCGGCGGCACAGGGTGACCACACGCCCTCCATGTACATGGTCCGCATGTCTTGGCAGAACGCCACAACATGCTGGTCGGATATGACTCGCTCAGCAAGTCGCAAGGAGCGCGTGCGAGTAGGTGTGCGACCGAAATCGTCTCACCTCTGTGGTCGTGATGCAGTCCTTGATGAACTCAAGGTCCTTCGACACGGTGGCAAGCTGCGTCTTGGCATTGGTCAGATTCCGTGCCTGCGCGTGGGCAGCAGCATGAAGTGCATGTGCAGGGCACCACATGGTTCACAGCACCGCGGCTGAGACCTCGCCGGTGGCAGAGCGGTGACCTGCCAGCCCAAATGCAAGCAAAGTCGACACCCCTGCAAGCACCGTCGCTCCTTGACTGCTGTCCTCTGTTCCACTTGCTGGTCAGCAGCGGGCCGTCATGTGCTTGCTGACTAATGCACGCCTGTTGCTGTGCCGAAGCGCACTGCGTGGCGTGTTCTTGCAAGGCTGCCCAATCTGGGCAAGCAGCGCCGAGAAGAGCATGGCGCCCTGCCATCACACCCTGCTAGGGTGGGCCGCTCTGCACTGCCCCAGGCTGGTCTGCAGCTACCAGGCATGCAGCTACCAAGCAGCAGGAGCGGAAACACACCGCTGCGTCTCGTGCACACGCCTGCGACCGTCTCATGTTCACCACCTTCACAGGGCACGCCCTGCACGGCACCCGCTGCTAGCGGCGGGCCACTGCGCGCACCAGCACGTCGGCCGCCTCCGCCAGCGGGTACTCCAGCATCACGTCCGCGCCCAACCACAGCGCCACGCTGGCCGGCTGGCGGATGCGCGCGCGCGCAAACAGCTGCTCCGCGAGCTGGAAGTCGACCTGGGCCTGCGCGCACAAGCCGCACGGTTTCCACCAAGGGGAAGGCACCGGTGCTGCAAGGTATTCCCATGTCACTTGCAAGGCAAGGTAGAGTAGGTCGAGCTGCAGGTTGTCCTTAAGAAGCCTAAGGCTATGTGCAGCCTGCCCGCTGAGCGCCAGTTTGCAGGAAGAGCGGAGGCAGGTCCTGCTGCAGGCTGTTGCTGCCCACAGGCGTGTGGGCATGTTTGCCTCAGCCCACTGGCTACGAGTGCACACATGACAGGGGCAGCGCCCGCGCGCAGGCCAGCAGCGGGTGCGGCATGAGGGCACAGGCCACGCACGTCCTCCCCCGCCTCCCGGCGCTCCAGGAGCATGGCGACGGCCGCGACGGCCTTCTCAATCTCCGGCAGCTTGCCCCGCAGCCGCACGCGGCGCTGGTGCAGGTCCTGCTCCACCAGCCGGTAGTCCTGGTGCCGCGCATTCAGCTCCTGTATCACCTGGTCCGCGGAGCGGTCTGCGGAAAGAGCCGTGCAGTCAGCCGCTTGCCGCCGCCAGGGAGGAGAACGGACACGCTACAGCGCTCCATCGGAAAAGCAGGTCACTCGTCGCACTCACCGCCGACATACGCGGCAACGTTCTCGATGAAGTGTGCAGGCTGCAACTTGATAACGCCGGGGCTGTCTGTGGCCGCTGTTGCCGCCTCGCTCGTGCTCTCTGCCGGCTGCGCAGCCATGGCAGGCGATCACGCAGCCGCGGCAGCAGAGCGCGTAGTGCAAAGCTGTGGCTTCTCCTAGCCTATCTGTGTACGCGATCCAAGTGCTGGGGACGGGGATGCCAGTTATTTGGAGCTGCTGTGCATGTTGGGAGCGCTTGCGCTAGCAGGTGTTACATTTTCCAAGACATTACGGGAAATTGTCAATTTGGCGGGAGGCTGTGGAGCCTGGAGAGAGATGCACCAGGCAGAAGTCTAGCTTGTGACCTTCCCAAGATTATCTGAGGCAATGGCACTCCTGGCACGCCACGCGCCCGGCAGCGCGGCATGTGCGCAGCAGATGCGCGCCCCAACCTTTGGGATGGCCTGGCTGCACGCCACGGCGGCCGCGCCGCGTGAGCCGGCCGCGCGGGCGGCCCTGCAGCTGCGGCGGCAGGCCGGGCGCGAGCCGGGCGCGCGCCTGTGCGCCTGCGCGCCGCGCCTGCAGCCGCAGGCCTTTGCGCGCAGGCGGCTCGTCCGTGTGTGCGCGGGCTGGGGCGCCGAGCCGGAGTGGCAGCCGTGCCGCGTGGCCGACAGCCGCAAGGCGGCTGAGGGCCTGGTGCAGCTGCGCCTGGACATCGGGGAGCTCGCGGGCGGCTACACAAAGCCCGGCCAGTGCGTGCAGGTGCCAGCCTGCCTTCCTGCGCCCACAGCCCCGCCGCGCCGTCACAGCAGCGGCCGGCGAGCAAGCTAGCGTGCTGCGTACTCGCTGAAGCGTGCGCCTGCTTGCGACGCGCGCAGGTGAAGGTGGGCGACAGCAAGCCAGCGTATATGGCGATTGCGTCCGCGCCCGCGGCCAAGGGCTCAGAGATAGAGCTGCTGGTGAAGAACCAGGGGCCGACAGCGGAGCGCCTGTGCAGCATAAAGCCAGGCGCGCCCTCGCGGCACCACCTTGTGCTCGTGTGGCTGACACTCGCTTGAAGTAATCCCTGCGGCGGCACTGCTCAGCCTCCTGTTGCACTGTAGAGCAGGCCGGGTGTCCGTGCGCAGGCAGGTGCGGGAACCAAGTGGGGCCAGAGCTAGAGTTCCTGGGGTTGAAGAGGCTGGGAGGGCGGTATGCTGCTGTTCCCATGAGCAGACTGAACAGCACCGCGCTGTGCCCCGCCAGGTGACACGGTGGACGTCAGCCCCGTGATCGGCAGCGGCTTCCCGGTGGAGCGCGCGCCGGCAGACAAGTTTCCCACGCTCGTCGTGTTCGCGACCGGCACAGGCATTGCGCCCATCAAGGCGCTCATCGACTCCGCCTCGCTGGACGTGCGCGGCCCCCGAGCGCGCCTGCGCAGCGCCACCCGCGCGCGGCGTCCGCCTTGCCGGCTGGGGCCGGGCGAGGCTGGGGCGGCCGGCTCCTTGGAGTGCGAGGACGGCGAGAGACGCGCGCGCCCGCGGCCGGCGCAGGTGGCCCGGCGGAAGGACGTGCGGGTGTACTATGGCACGTTCAACCCGGACAGCACCGCGTACGCAGACCAGAAGGCGCAGTGGGAGGCGGCGGGCGTGCGCGTGATCAACGTGTACTCCGGCTTCGGGCAGGGCTACGTGCAGGACGTCTTCACCAAGGCGCGCCCGCGTGCCCGCGGGGCTGCACCGTGCCGCGTCCAGCCCTCGCCGCGTCGGCGAGAGGCATCGGCCGTGTGGCTGAGGAACGGCTCCGCATGTTGCCACAGCCCCAAAGACGGGGTCTCAGCTCCTGTAGGCCTCCGCGTCAACCAAAAGCGCATGTGGCTCGGCACATAGAGCATGGTGGTCGATTTACCTGTGCGGGTCGGGACGCAGGAGCCGGCAGTGGAGGACTGGTCGAGCGTGAGCGCTGTGCTGTGCGGCCAGAAGGAGCTGACAGAGAGCCTGACCGCGTACCTCTCGGACAAGGGCGTCGCCAAGGAGAGCATCCTTACCAACTGGTAGGGGCAGCGGAGCGCATCCACCAGGATAGATGCGGAGCTCCTTCTGTGCACACGAGTGCCACAGTCAAAACGTGGTCATGCACGCTGTGCAAGGGGTCCTGTACCGGCTTCCTGGTTGCCGTGTGGTGTCCCTCGTGATGCTTCAAGAGGCCCCATCCATGCTGGCTCCAGCACTGCTTGTGCCATTGTTGCAGGCAAGCAAATTGTCTGGTGATGCCAGTTCAGTGCACATGCGCTGCTGGCGCACCCATGAACACTGCTTGGCATGCGCTGTCATGCTGCAGCATGCTCATGCACACACTTGCTGCATGTGCTCATGATGAGCCTTTGCTGCGCTGCGCTGAGCGGACAATAGGTCCAGAATTCTGCCAGCGTGATGCACTGGAAAGCACTCCAATCCTCCATTTCAGTGTGCGTCACTAGAGCAGGCTTGTGTGCTAGCAATGAGTTGGTGTGCTGTAGTCTGCATCAAAGACCGTGATCATGTACTCGTCCATTTGTGGCACCTCCACATGCCAAGCCTGGCCTGACGGCAGCTTCTCATGGAGAGAACTTGCTTGAATAATTCATTAAATGCCGCTCACCAGGTCAGCATGAAGACCACACATTGCAGTCAGCCTGTGCCAGCAGAGCTTGACACACATCTGTGCTCGGTATCTGATGCGCGCCCGTGCAGAGCGCTCTGAAGCATGCAGGAGCTGTACTGCACACTTGCCTCTGCCTCACTGTATATGACGAGGCCTGTGCAGAGGGCCGACGAGAAAAGGCACTGTTTGCGCTCCTCCCCATGAGCACCCAATACGCACTCAGCCCTCACATCTGCAACGCTGCAATAGGGCATTCGCCACGATCCCACTCTGGAGCATGTAACGCGGATGAAGGGCCACCCATCAGCCTTCCTTCCCCCGTTTGTATCCTCGAGCAGACCCGCCGAGGGCTTGCGCGCTTGAATTCCATAGAGCAGAACAGCTCGCACAGCCTCGGGGACGCACAGCACACACTGAGCAAGTGCTGCAGCCAGCATGGACCAGTACGAGAAGCTTGACAAAATCGGGGAGGGCACGTATGGCAAGGTCTACAAAGCGCGAGAGAAGAACACGGCCAGGCTAGTTGCGCTGAAGAAGACGCGCCTGGAGGCGCGCATGCCCACGCACACAGCCTGGCGCTTGCACGCAGCGCATGCTGCGCGCACCTGACACGCGGCTCGCGGCTTGCAGATGGAGGAGGAGGGCGTGCCCTCCACAGCGCTGCGGGAGGTGTCGCTGCTGCAGATGCTCAGTGAGAGCAACCATGTTGTGAAGTGCGCGCCCTCGGCTGCTGCGCATGCCCGCACATGCGCACCTATTCCTGCCCCAATGCGCTCGCCCAAGGCAGCTTCAAGGAAGCAGCGGCATCAGACAAACTGCCCATGGTCGCGTGTCGCTGTTGCAGCAGCGTGAAGTGTCCCTGTGTGACCAACTGTGGCATTGCTATGACCTTGCTGCCACTGCTAGAACTGCTGGCCCACACAGCAACCACCAGGCTTGCAGACTTACCAACGCGGTTCCGCGCTGCACTGCAGGCTCCTGTGCGTGCAGCACGTCGAGGAGCCGCCGCACAACAAGCCCGTCCTGTACCTGGCAAGTGGCTTCCCACGCTTGCTTGACTGAGGATGCTACTGCAAAGTTGGCAGTGTCACGGGTGTACTGACTGTGCTGAGCACTCGCCACCCAGGTCTTCGAGTACCTGAGCACAGATCTGAAAAAGTACATGGACCGCACGGGCAAGGGCGCAACCGGGACGCCCATGCCGCAGAAGCTCATCAAGGCGCGCCGCCCAGTGTCTTGCACCTGCGCCTGAAAGCCAGCCAGCATCATGTGTCTGGACTGGCCCTGGACAGATCTGCAGGCTCTCACTTCTCTCGCACCAGATGTGTTGCCAAAGTGATGGCTGGCGGCCCAGCGCTCTCCGCAAGCCATGGCACGCCGAGGGGGCACAGCGCCGCGCGCGCGCGCGCAGAGCTTCATGTACCAGCTGGTCAAGGGCATCGCGCACTGCCACAAGCACGGCGTGATGCACCGCGACCTGAAGCCGCAGAACCTGCTGGTCGACGACGCGGCCGAGTGCCTGAAGATCGCGGACCTGGGCCTGGGCCGCGCGTTCAGCATCCCCATCAAGAGCTACACGCACGAGGCGCGCCGCCGCCGCCGCCGCCGCCGCGCCGCCCGCGCTGCCGCCGAACCTCCCGCCTTTGCTGTTCTGCGATAGTCGCCCACACGGCGTGCACATCACCACCAGGCAGCTTGCGTACTTGTCACGGGAGGTCTGCTCAGGCGCTGCCGTGCATGGTCACCCTGCAGCAGTGCTGCCGAGGCGGCGCTCAGCGCTGTACGGACACAAACCACAACACAATGTGCTGCTTGGCTCGCGCAAGGTCTGCTGAGGGCGAGGCGGCGCGCGCGCGCGCAGATCGTGACGCTCTGGTACCGCGCGCCGGAGGTGCTGCTGGGCGCGACGCACTACTCGCCCGCGGTCGACATCTGGAGCGTCGGCTGCATCTTCGCCGAGCTCGTTCGGAAGGCGCGTGCGGGCGTGCCTGCCGTTGCGCCGCGCCCCGTCACAGCTATGCCGCGCCGTGGCTGCGGCGGGCGGCGCTGAAGGCATGTTCAGTTACTGTGCAGGAGCAGAGGAGGCTAGCACCTATGAGCACCCAATGGGCTGTCTGGAGCAGCAGCAGTGCATGTGCCGCCAGCCGTATAGTGGCGCACTGCGGCCACCGGCCGCCAGGGCACATGCGTCAAGTCTTGTGATGCAAACCTGCCTGTGTTTTGACCATCACGCTGGTTTCCAACAAGGTTTGGGGAGAGCATGTCAGAGCTCTGTGCAGTGACACCGGAACACAGTGCGCTTCACGCGGCAGCAACGGCGCCGGTGGCGCATGCCGGCCGACGGGCGGGCGCCTGCGGCGCAGGTCGCGCTCTTCCCCGGCGACAGCGAGCTGCAGCAGCTGCTGCACATCTTCAAGCTGCTGGGCACGCCCAGCGAGGACGAGTGGCCCGGCGTCACCAAGCTGCGCGACTGGCACGAGTTCCCCAACTGGGCGCCGCAGAACCTGGCGCAGGCGCGGCGCCCCGGCCGGGCCGCGCCCGCGCAGGCCGCCCCCCCCACCGCACACGCTGCGGCCCGACGCGGCGGGCGACAGGCGCAGCGCACGCGGCGCCCTCACCTGGCACCTGCTTGCATCTTGTTGCCTTTGCCTGACGTGTTTGAAAGCCAGCGGTGCCGGGAAGCTGTGCGCAGGGTCGCTGCGCTGCCAAGCGCACGCTCGCAACGCAGGTCTTCCCCACGCTGGAGCTGGCCGGCGTGCACCTCATGCGGCGCATGTTTGAGTACGACCCGGCCAAGCGCATCTCGGCGCGCGCCCGGCGCCCTGCTCCGCCGCGCCTGACTCGCCATGCCCCGCTGACGCGCCGGTGCCGCAAGGCCGTGGCACAGGAGCCTGCCTTGCGGCATCAGTTAGTGCGCAGCTCTGGCGCAGGCCTCCAGTGTCCACTGGCACCATGGCAGCTCAGCTCAGCACACAGCAGCGCACAGCAGAGCTGGACAGGCTGACACGCGTGGCGGACGGCCCGGGGCTGCGTGCAGGCCAAGGAGGCGCTGGCGCACTGCTACTTCAAGGACGACTTCGAGGACAAGGCCGCCGTGGACGCGCTGGAGAACGAGGCCATCCGCATGCGCGAGGGCTAGGCGCTAGGGCGAGGGCTAGGGTCCGCGAGGTTCCCAGGCCGCGCTCGCGGTGCGCAGTGGCTGCGCCCATGTCGTGCCCCTCGGGGCGGGGGCAGCAGGCCGCGGGCGCGCGCGAGGGGCAGGAGGGCGTTAGGCGCCAGGGGCGGCCCTGCCGCAGCTCACCGCAGCGTCACCGCAGCGCCCGGCTGGCCGCGGCCGCTTGTTGTGCTGGCTTGCGCTCCATTTTCCCAGGCTCCCAGGAGCACGCACGGCGGCACGTTGCGACTTGAGCCTGCAGCAGCAGGCGCTTCATTCTTTACTAGGCGTGCGCACATGCTGTCCACCCCTTCAGGGGCCGCCGCGCGCTCAGCTTGGACGCCCTGCACTGCCAAGCGGCGCTCGACCGCCAGCGGCAGACCGCCTCAAGCAAGTTGGATCCTGCAGGTGTAAGCCTGTGTGCCACCACATCATGTGCTGCTCATGTATCTGACTCATGCACACATACTTACAAGGCGCTTATTCTGACCAAGAACAGCACCAGCTACAGTGTGATGCGCAACCTGCACACTCACAGTGGTGCACGACCTCCCTCTGCAGGCCTAGCAAAACAAGAAACAGAGAAGACGCCTTGCCAAGATAACTCTGGTCCAGGATCAGGAATTAACACCAAGCAATGCGCTTGCATGAGAAGCTAGACTGCCTGCTACCTATACAAGGACAAGGCATTAAAGAAACCTGACTGTGAGAGAAGCACCACGGGTCCTGTCACATGACGTGCACGGGGTGCTTCTCAGGTCACATTGGCCTTGAGAATCCATGGGTATTCTGCAGGCAGGCTCTGCTCGCTGGCTGCGCCAGTGCCGGGCCAGTCCGCAGCTATGGGCGGGCACGCTAAGGCTTGGACCCCCTATCCTCTCACTACTGGAGCTTGGTATAATAAAAGTACTGCCTACCCATGCGCTGCATTGACCTGAGTGAGCACAGCGCTCTGCCTGTCGTCCTGCGTCCAGACCAGACTCAGTCAAGGTGTCATCCCATACTTGACGCCTGCTGACCCCCGCACATCGCCGCCAAACGCGGTTGTGATTTGTTCGCCCAGGCCGGGTAGGCCGCGGACATGCAGCAGCCAATTAAGCTGCGCCATGAAATATGGACTTAAGCATGGACAGCACGCCTCCCGAGCCTCTGGCACTCCACACATGCGGGTCAGCGTGCAATGCGCATGTATGCCGCACAGCCGCGCCTTGGGGGCGGTGCCCGCACGCGCAAAGACGGGGGGGGCGCCGGGGCCAGGGGGCCGGGGCTAGTGAGCCCCCGCCGGCGGCGACGGGGCGCTCAGAAGTGGTGCAGGATCAGGTCGGAGAGCGGGTCCGCCGCCGCGCTGCCCTCGCTGCGGAAGCTGGGGGCGCGGCCCACGCCCGCCCTATTCTGGCTGCCCCAGCCGGACCGGCCCTGGTCGCCCGCGCCGCCGTCGCCGTCGCCGCCGGCCCGCCGCCCGCCGCGCAGCACGCGCGCGAGCCAGCCGACCAGCGTCCCGCCGCCGCGCCCCGCGCCGGCCGCGTCCCCGAACCAGTTCCCGGGCACCAGGCTCAGCCCGGCGTCCGGCCCGCCGCCGGGCGGCGGCCCACCGGCCTGCGCGGCCGCGCCCGCGGCGCCGCGCGCGCCGGCCGACGCGCGCGCGGCGCTCGCGCCCGGATGCATTGCCGATGTGGAGGCCGCGGAGTCTGTCGCCACACAGCACGCTCTCTGTGAGGGTGCATGGAAAGCGCGCGCATGCCTGACGGCGCAGGGCTGCGCTTGCATGGTGATGTTGCCTGAACAAGCCACGTTGAGCCGGGAGACTGCCGCCTGCTCACCGAGCGAGAGCAGTCTGGGCCAGCGCACCCTGGAGCGAGGACGCAGAGCAGTGCCCCTCCGCGCGCTCCCGCAGCCCGCTCTCGCCGCCAGCAAAAGGCAGCTCTGCTGACCCTGGCAGGGTATCAGCCGTGCCGCTGGCGCGCGCGGACAGGCTGACGGCGCGCGCGCACGGCTCGTCCGAGCGCCAGCAGCAGTCCGGTTCCTCTGACACCGCGTGGCTGGGGTCATCGTCGTCGGCGAGCCCGCAGACCCAGGGCTCCAGCAGCAGCGCGGTCGCGGTCAGGCGCTGCGCGGGGTCCACGCGCAGCAGGGCGGCCAGCACGACCTGCGGGGCACGGGTATGGTCTTACCGTGTGAAGCAATCTTTCATGTGGATGTATGTGTGCACCTGTCCTGGTGCCAGCATGATGGTTCGCATGGTAGCCGACCAGAGACGTGCCAGCAAGCAGAGCCGTGCTGGCCTGAGGGCGTGTCTGGGGGTCTGGCAGCCCCAGCTCGTGCGCGCCGACTGCAGACGCTCGGTCAGGCGCCTGACAGTGTATGCAGCAGGCACGACAGCCGCCGCATCTGGTGGTGCAGCAGCCGGGCCATCGGCAGGCTGTGTTGCCCGCCCTAGACGGGCGCGCAGGGGCGGCAGCCACATATGCGCGATAAACAGGGTGCGCTTGCCATGCCGCCCGGAATTGCCTGCCATGGCAACACAACACGTGGGACAGGGCGGCACGGCGGCTGGGCCGGGCAGGGGCCGACCAGCGCGCCGGTGGATGGCAGCGCGGCGGGCGGCAGGCCGCGCAGCGCGCGCTGCAGGCGCGCGTCCAGGCCCGCCTGCCGCTCCTCCACGGGCGCGCGCGCGCCGGCGCCCCAAGCCGCCGCGGGCAGCGGCGCGCCGGTCAGCAGCGCCCACAGCAGCGCGCCCAGGGCCCTGCGGCGGCGGGCCTGGGGTTAGTGGCCGAGCTATGCTGGCCATCGAGCGTGGCTGGCATGCGCGGCTGCCTGCCCTCCGCGCATGCGCCGCGGGCATAGTCATAAGAGGACGTGCATCCAAAGGTGCCCTGGGCTCAATTAAGCCCATAATCTCTAGGCTGAGAGTGCATGGGAGCTCACTACCTCAGCGCTCTGTGCCATGGCGGCCGAGGAGGCGCAGCAGCCCATGCGAGCGCGCACACCGCCGCATCGGGCGCACGCTCGCACCGCCGCCCGCGCTCACACGCGCAAGCCACACCTCACGCCCGGCGAGGCGAGGGCGCCGGGCGCACCACATGTCCGTGGCGGGCGTGTACGCGACCGCCGCGTCGCGCCGCGTCAGCGCGAGCTCCGGCGCGAGCAGCGCCGGCTCGCCCAGGCGCGCCGGGTCGGCGAACACGCCGAACGCGTCCAGCGCGGCCGTGCAGCAGCCGTCCGCCAGCCTGCGCCGCGCGCGCGCAGGCTGCCGTCGGGTCCCAGACGCGCATGGGGAGGTCCAGCAGCGCCGGGCCTCTTCCGCACGGCCGAGGCAATCAGGCGCGCTCCAAAGGGTGCAGGAACCAGCCGCGGGCTGCACAGCCTGCGTCGGGGTGTGCGACAGGAGCCCTGCCAGAGCGCCCGCGACCCGCACTACCAGACACGGGCTGCCGTGCAAGCCGCGCCGCGAGCAGAGCGCTCACGAGCACACCTCGCAGCCCGCCCGCCCGGCACGGAACCCAAACGGGCCCGCCGGCGGCGCGCCTGGCGGTGTCAAAGCTCTCGCCGTCGCCCAGCACGACCGCCGCCGGGCCGACCGCGCGGTGCACCAGGCGGTCGGCGTGCAGCTCCGCGAGCGCGAGCGCCGCGTTGGCGGCCACAGTGCGCGCGGCCGCCTCCGGCAGCGCGCCGCCGCCGCCGGCGGCCAGCACCTCGCCCAGTGTGCGCTCGCCCTGACCCTGGCCTGTGCCAGGGTCAGGGTGCAGGCGGCCCCAGGCGCCGCTGCCCATGGGCGACGCAGGCGCAGGCGCGCCCGCCTGCTCGCGCGCCTGCTCGCGTGCGTCGTCTGCGCGCCACGCCTTGATGCCGCCCTCGGCGCCGCCGCTGCCGCCCGCGACGCCCAGCTTCAGCGGCGCGCCGGCGCCGCCCTTGCCGGCCAGCCCGCCGCCGGCGCGCCACGGCGACGATGGGGGCAATGGCGACGCCGTGATATGTGCGGCCCACGGCGGCGGTGCCGAGTGTGTGGGCGCCGAGTCGACTGGGTGCAGGCGCTCCGCATCGGCCGCAGCGTCCAGCGCGCCCGCCAGCGAGCGCCGCACGGTGGCCGAGCGCAGCGGCGGCGGCCGGCGCCGGCGCGGCGCGCGCTGCCGCTCCTCCGTGAACAGCGCCGCGTCCGCAGCGGCCGCCGATGGGCCGGGCGACCCGGGCGCGCCAGCGCCCGACCCGGGCCCCGCCGCTGCCCCCCGGGGCGCGGGCGCACCCCCCAGCCCGTCGCCCTTCCCGCTGGTGCCCGCCCCGGCGGCCCTGCTCAGCTCTTCGCCAGCCCCCGGCGCGTGCACTGCGCCCGAGACCAGGCCGGGCCGCTCGGGATCGGCACACCCACCCGGCGCTGTCGCGGCGTGCCGCGTCCACGATGCGGCGGGCTCGGCGGCCGGCGGCACCGCCTGGCGCTCCTCCGCCGCCGCCGCCAGCCGCCCCAGGCCGCTGCCCCAGCGCGCGCGCTGCAGCGGCGGCTGCAGCCCGCCGTCGCACGCGGGGCGCGCCAGGTCCGCGGCGGCCCTCTGCGCCAGGCCCGGCGGTGCCGAGGGCGCCAGCGGCGGGGAAGCAGCGCTGGCGCCTGTCTCGGCGAAGCCGTCCGCGGCACCCCTCATGCCGCTGCCGCCGCCTGCAGCGGGCTCCTGCACGACGAGCAGCGGCGCGGGTGGCGCGCGGCGCACGGCGGGCGCCCAGCCCGGGCCCAGCTGCGCATAGGCGGCCTCGGACGACACCGAGTCGAAGCGCAGCAGCGGCGCCCTTGCCGGCGCCGGCTCCGCGCGCGCTTCCGCGCGCTGCACGGCCGGCGCGCGCATCTCGCAGCCGCCGGCGCGCGCGCCGGGCCAGGCGTCGCCGCTGCTGCAGGACGACAGCGCGCGCGACGAGCGGCGCGGGCAGAACCCCGCCAGGGCGTCGAGCTCGCCCGCGGCCGCCGCGTCAACGTCCATAGCCTGGCCTTCAGAGTCCGGGCCATGCTCGACCGACGGGGCGGCCTCGGGCGGCGTCGGCGCGCGCAGCGCGCCCACCGCGCGCCCGGGCCAGGCCCGGGGTCGCGGGTAGCCGCCCCATGCCGGGCGCGGTGGCCCGCCCAGAGCCCCTGCGGCCTCCAGCAGCGCAGGGTGCCACCGCGCCTGGCGCAGCGCGTCTGGCTCGTCGGCCGCGGCATCGAGCGCCGCGAGCGCCTCACGGCAGCCGCCGCCGCTGGCGCCCGCGGGCGGCATGCCGGCGATGAGGCGGTCGCAGGCGGCCGGCAGGAGCAGCATGTGGGTGCGCCGCTGGCCGCGCGCGCGGCAGCACCGCAGGGTCGCTGTGCGCTGTCAAGGCGCCACGCCACTGTGTGGGGGCTCCTCACACCCAGCGCCCCCTGCGCAGCACACGAAGAGCGGCTCAATGGGCGTGGCTGAGCAGTGTGTCGCCTTGAGGCTGGGGCGCAGCGGGTCGGCTACGAGGGCGCAGCAATGGCCAGGCCTACGTGGCACCACAGCCACAAGCACGACAGAGACCCCTGGGGCGCTTGCATCTGCTGTCGTCCTGGTAAGGCACGTTGGTCCACCCTGGGCAAGTCTGGTATTGGGGGCTATTCCGTGCGGCTCCTGCAGGCCGCCCGCACCCCTGAGCAACCTGGGGCGGGCCTCGCCGGGGTCGATGCAGCGCAGGCCTGTGCATCCAGGCCTGGCCCGCGCAGGGCGCCCGCACCTGCCAGCGTGCTCTCTCAGCTGCGCTGCAAGCGTGTACCCTGCAGCACGCGGGGCTCTGCTCCGCTCCCAGGCACAGCGCCTCCCGCTCTCCAGTGGACAGGCTGCCCGATTCCGTGGTCTCCCTCTCCAAGCACCAGGGCCTCGTGGTCAGGGGCTAAAGTGCAGCAGCAGTGAGGCCTGCTGCGCTGCGCACGGTGCTCCGAGCGGGCAGTCCTGATCTGGGAATCGAATGTTCAGTTCAAAAATGCCAGGGTGCGAGCGGGGTTTTGCTGGACGCCCTGATGGCACTGCGAGTTTTGCGCCATACTGCGCCTGCACAGCTCTTACAGCCAGGGCGCATGTCTGCAAGCTCCCTGTTTGGCGCAGTCTTCATCGGGCACTCGTTCCCCATTGCAGACAGCAGCTTTGCTCGCGTGGACGCCACGCACTGGGTGCGTTTGCACGGCAATAGTTCGCCCGGCTTGCCCGCTTTCTTATTTATACAGTTTTCAGAGGTTGCCAACTTCTTGCAAAATGCAAGCATTGACTCGTCATACTTGCTTCGGTTGTTCCGCCTGCCAAGGTGCAAGCCCCGCGCTCGCGCAGGTCTTTGACGTGGGCGCAGTCAGCCCCCAGGGCGCGCTCGTGCTGAAGGAGGTGGCCGTGTTCCTGGCGCAGCCGCTGCCGGACGCGGCGAGCGCGCTCGGCGTGTATGTGTCCGTGGGCGGGCAGCAGTGGCAGTTCCGCGGCTATGTGGCGAACGGCCACCCCTCCGAGTGTGCCCCACTGGCTAGCGTACTCTTGATTGATGCATTGGTGGGCACGCGTGACTCGTTGGGCGGGCAGCAGTTGGTGCCGTTTGGCAACGCGACGGGGAGTTGGCCCACCACGGTCGCCGTCTGCTCCTGCTGTGCGTGTACTGGCAGTCAGGCAACAGTGGCAGGCTCGTGGCCAACTTGCCATGAACCAGTCCTCTTGTCTGATCCCTTGGGTGTTGTTCTGAAGGGCAGCAGGGAGCCTTTGTCGCTCTGCCGCACCAGGCCTCGTAGGCCAGCAACCTGGTGCAGACGCACCAACCAGCGGGGGTGCCCGCCGGGAATCCACAGCGGTAAGGGCGCGCAGGGTGATGCCACTGCAGTGGCCGGATCCCGAGCAGTGCCGCCGCCTGGCGCCGGGCCCGGGTGTATTCCAGCTGGGCGTGTCCGTGGAGCCCCTGGGTGCGGCCCCCTACCTGGTGCGCGTGTGTTGCGCGCCCAGGTATGGTGCCCCAGCTGAGCGGCTCTACTGCGCCCCTGGGGCATGACCGTGCAGTGCCGATGCTGCTCCAGATGCAGTTTTGAGCACTCTGTCTCTCGGGCAGAGCGTAACGCCTGCACGTGTCTGCAAGTGCACCTGGGCACAGATGCCTCACACCTGCCGGCCGGTGCACACATGGCGCGAGGCATGGTGCCTGCGCTTGCCAGGCGGCTCAGGTCAAGTCGAGCCTGGCCGCACCAAGCCAGGCCATGACCCTCCCACTCAGTCGCCTCTGACCTGCCCCAGTTTGCACAACTGAAGAGCGGGCGCGCCACTGCCAGCTGTTGCACATGTGCACAGGGCCGCTGGCGCTGCTGAGCGGCGCGTGGCGCGCGTGCAGCCGAGGTCGCCATGAAGGAGGGCAGCAAGCTGCTGGGGCGGCAGGAGTACGCCAAGCGCGTGGCGATGGACCTGTACAGGTTCATGGAGGTGCGCCGGGAGCACAGGGTAGGGTCAGAGCAGGGACAGTAACCCTACCTGTAGCGTACCCGGTGCTCTGTCCCCAGTGCCCGCACTCTCTGTCGCTTGCGCGAGGCTGCAGCTGTCCTTCAAGGAGCGCCGCTTCTGCTCCTGACTGGAATATTTGACCGGGCGACGATCGGCTGGTCAGGGGGGCAGCGGGCGCAGCAGCCGGCCGCGTCCTGAGCCAGCGCGACTGGCTGGTGCGCGCTCATGCAGTGCGCGAGTTTGTCGCCGTCATGTACGGCACAGACGCACTGGTGCCCTGAGCGTGCACCACTCGGCCGCACTGGCCAAGGACGCGGCCGGCCACCGCGCCGCTGCACCGCTGAACATGTCCCTGCGAGACGGCACCCCGCACACTGCAGGGCCGGCTGTGGGGGCACACGCGTATGCCCACTGCTACACCACAACAGCAGCCACGAGCAGCAACTAATCAAGCATGCCTGGGTGGGCCGCCAACCAGTGGCGCGCCCCGCGCGCAGAGCTTCAACGTGGGCGTGGCGGGCGACCGGCTGGTGCTGCCAACCACCTGCCTGGAGCAGTGGCTGACCAAGTTTGACGCCAAGTTCAAGCGCGACCCTGACTTCCTGCTCTCCAACCTGGGCGACGGCTGACCGCATGGCCTCGGGTGGCCCACGCCCATACCATGCACGGAGCCGTTGGTGCAAGGCAAGCGCTGTGCAGACTGAAAGAACTTCCAGGACGGAGCAGACCCGCTGTGGCTATGAGGTAACAGGTCCTCTTTGCGGAGCAGGCCAGCCACAACGTGTATCAGCTCTCTTTGTGGTGTTTTCAACTAGGCAGCAGACGTGTTGAGGCCGCCCGCATGTGCACACACTCTGGTATATACATCAAAGGAAGAGTGCTAGGAATTCAGCATTTTCTTAGCACCTCAATCAAATAATCCTGGTATGCGACAACAAGGTACAACCTGTACAAGGTCCAAAGCCCGGTCGCTGCCAGCACAGTGCAGAGCGCGGCCCAGCAGCCTTGGCCGCCGCTCGCACCCGGCCCCTGCAGCATATAGGACATCCTTGTTGGCCAGGGAATGCACTCGCTGCAGCGCATCTGCAGCAAATACACCCCAAGTACAGATGGCCCCTTTGCATGCAAATGAAAACATGTCCGGGCCATGGTCAAGAGCATCACCGGGTGCATGTACGCCCCGCGCTGGCAAGCACGGTCAGCGCCGCAGGGCTACTGAGCAAATACTTGCAGACGGGATGCATACGCACGCAACCCCAGCCACAGGCGCGCACCGCCGAACGCGCTGCCGCAGCCTCAGCGCCTCCGCCGCCGCAAAATCCGCCTGGCGCAGCGTGCGCCGCTACTCTTGCTCAGCGGCGCCGCGGCGGGCGCTGCACCGCCCTTGCCCGCCCTGCCTGCGAACGGGCGGGCTGCGGTCGGGCTGACCGCGCTACGCAACACTCTGTCGGCCAGCGGGCCCGCCTGGCCGTCCTCGCATCCGCTGTACTCGTCATCGCTGGCCTAGCAGCTGCCACTGCGCGGCGCCGCAACACTTGTCGACACCTCGGGCGACCTGCCAGCCGGCAAGCGCGCCAGGCCGCCTGCACGCTGGGCCCCCGCGCTGCACGCCGGGCTGCTGACCCTCGGCGTGGCCGCTGAGGCGCGGATGCTATGCTGGATCTCGCTCGGATCGCGCGGGCTCTGGCATGCCGCTAGCCTCGGCGTCATCTTTCAGCGGTAGTGCCTGCAAGCCTCAGCACACGCAGGCTCATGAACCGGCGTGCATTATTTTACAGACCAGCAAGTATATCCTGCTGCTGCACACCCAGCGCCTTGCCTAAAGGCAGGACGCTTCACAACGAGTGCTGCTCACCCAGCGCACTGCGTTATGGCTGGATGATGATGTGTGCAATAAAGGCCGAGAGAGCCTCACAGGGCAGTAAGCAAGCACAAAACAAAGCACGCAGGAGGCCTTTGGAAAGGCTGCGCACAAGGTCTGGCTGGTAGATGTTGTGCACGACGGCCGCCCCCGACAGCAGAGACACGAAAGCCACTGCATAGGCCTTGGCCCACCCCATCCTGCTGGCAGAGCTCACTGTTTGCCTTGCTTGATCGGCTCTGCCCTTAAGCTTGGACTCTGGAGCATTCCTCTTCCCTGTCTTCCCTGCTGTCAACAGGAAGGCTTGCACTTGCAGTATGCATGATCAGAACAAGCTCTATTGGCCCTCCTAGGACTAGCGCTGGTGTCAGAGCTGACAGCAAGACAGAAGGCTGTGCGAACAAAGTCGCGCCGGTAGGGAAGCCCAGGCGCCCTGGCATGTTTTGGAGACGCGGCAAGAAGAAGAAGTGCGCACCCCATGCCTGCAGTACCTCTAGTACCAACGAGTGCCCCTTTTACTGATGGGACGCTACCAGATGCGTCTGCGCCCGCTCTGACGCCAGCGGTGGCGCAGGGAGGACAGCAGTGAGGAGGAGGGCGCTGAGGCTGGCCCAAGCAAGGGCGATGGCAAGCGGCCAGCAACCGCTCACCCAAAGGGCCCGTCAGACCTGGCCGTCTTTGAGTTTGGCGGGTGCGTGCGCTGCACGGCACTGCCTGCACATGCTCGGGCAGGCAGCCCGTCCTGCCGACCCACGAGCAGCGCGCTGGCCCGTGATGCCAAGGGCACGTGTCGCTCACGGCCCCGTGCCGCGCCAGGCCGGTGAGCGCGGAGAGCGGGCTGGTGATGAAGGGTGTCTGCAGCACGGAAGAGGCAGAGGCCGTCCAGGCGTGCGTGTGGCGGGTGGAGGCGCCCGCGGCTGCCGAAACTGCTGAGCCGCTGCCCAAGTTCCACATCGAGTTTTGAAGGTCGCGCGGGCTGGTGGCAGCGCGCCCGGCCCTGCCCCACCCCGTCCTGTGTCAAAGTGCGGTGGAGTTTGCTGACACGCCCACCTTGTTCTGGTGTGACTGTGCACACGCTGCTGCACCAGGCTGGCTGTTACATGGGGTCTTGCCTGCCTGCATGGCAACGTGTTGATGACTCGTTGCTGAGCCTGCTCACTGACAGCATGTGCGACAAATACAAACAAAAAGAATGTACTCACTTCTTTCTGGTGCATGTCGCATTCGGCAGGTTATACCTGCTTACAGAGCTTCTGTGTCGCTACAGCATACAAAAACTAGAAGCTACTATACAGACTGGCTGCAGCACGCCTTTGCCAAACGCACAACATCACTTCTTCTGGTCGTCGAGGTCGCGCGTCACTGCTGGTACTGCAGGGCACGAGTGCCGCCTGGCAGGCTGTCCGGCAGGCGGTATACCCAGTACTCAGGCCAAGCATGCCATGCTATACGGCACTCAGGCTTGGCCGCTGTACCAGCCATGTGTTTACCCCGACACTGGGCCCCATGGGTTGCGGACCTGCCAGATCAGCTTCAGCAATCCTTTCTCCATTTGTCACGTGAGGGTTGAGGCACTACCTGCGCAAGGCTGCAACACCCACATGCAAACCCCAGCCACACACATGCGTTTCGCGCCAGCCCTTTAGCTGTGACGCACCGCAAGCATGCACGCCGCACCCTTCCTCCCAACACGTATGCTGCTGAGCAGCACGCTGGGCTTGGGGCGCACTCCCGCGCCCTACATACATGCCCTGTGGCTGGGGCATGCAGGTGCGCTCCACTCAAACAGCGCCTGCAACGCTCTTCATCGCTGTATAGTCGTGCTTGTACAATCGTGCATTGAGCGCTGTGAAGTGCACGCCATGCACGCAGACATGACTCCCCCAGCAGCCCCTAGGCGCGCGGCGGCGGCAGCCACACGCGCATGCGCGTGCCGACGCCCGGCGCGCACTCCACAGTGAGCCGACCGCCCACCTCGTGCAGCGCCGCGCGGCCCAGCTCCAGCGTCACCGCGCCCGCGCTCGCCGGCAGCCCGCGCGAGATGCGCTGCAGCATCGTCTCGGCCGAGCCCGCGCCCTCGGCCGCGCCCGCGAACTGGCCGCCGCTTGTGACTGCAGCTGCCGCGGCGCCGTCCTCGCCGGCGCGCAGCCCAACCGCTGGCAGCGTCCCCACCGCAGCGCCCGCCGCATCGGTGGCGCTGCCGCGCAGCCCCTCGCCTGCGAACGCGCTCCCTGCACTCGCGGGACGCACGTCCGGCGGCGCAACGGCCAGCTCGCCGGCGCCGGCGCCGCGCAGCGCGGCGCGCATGCGCGCGCCCATCGAGACGTCGCCGCAGTCGGTGATATCGAGCGCGAGGCCGCCACCGGGTGCGTCCGCCGCCGCGACGCCGAGGCGCCCGCCGCGAGGCGAGCGCTGCAGCGCGCTGTCGAGCAGCAGCTCCAGCGCAGCGCGAAGGCCGGCCGCGGGCACGCCCACCAGCAGCGGGCGCACCTGCGCGCCGCGCGCGGCAGACGTGAGCCTGCACAGAGCAGTTGTGATGCGTCCAACGCATGGCGCGCGTGCGCCTCCCGACACGCCGGCTCACGCCCTCTCCTTTGCATGTGCATACCTCCACGACTGTGTTACCATCTCAGCTTGTACTTCATAATCAATGTAAAAAACCAGCCAACCCCGCAAATACCTCAAACACGCACGCCACACCAGGCTGCTGCACATGTTCACACACGCGGCTCAGCCGGCGCGACGCACCGGACGGGGCAGCAGGGCCGCGGCGCCAGGCGCAGGACCCGCGGCGGCCGCGCCCGAGGCGCGCGCGGCCGCCGCGCGGCCCGCGCCCACCGGCGCGCTCGCCGCCGCGCCCGCCGGCTGCGGCCGCGCCGCCGGCGCGGGCGGCGCGCGCTGCTCGGCGACCACGCCCAGCGCCGCGCACGTCGGCGCGAGCTCCGCCAGCAGCTCCGCCACGACGTCGCACACGCGGCACGCCTCGCCCTCCCCGCGGCCCGCGGGCTGCCGCGCCGCCGGCGCCGCGCCGAGCGCCCGGGAGGGCGCCGCGGCCGCCGGCGCGCCCAGCAGCAGCTGCGGCGGGGGCTGGCGCACCGCGGCAACCGCCGCGGCGGCGGCGGCGACGGTCGCGGCATCGGCGCAGAACGCGGCCGCGCCCGCGGCCGCAGGCGCCGCGGCGGCCGCGGGCGGCTGCAGCGCCGGGCGTACCGCGGCGGGTGCGCCCTCAGGCTCAAACGCTTCAGCCTCGGGCGCGGTGGCCGGGTGCAGCGCGGCCTGCAGGGCGGTCACGACCTCCTGCAGCCGCCGGCCCTGCCCCGGCCGCCCCGCGCACCGTCAGGGGCACGAGCACTCAAGGAAGGTTAGGTGTATGGACCTATCCCACCCTGCCACTATGCGACACAGGCAGCAGCCCCTGCGCCTGGCAGGCGCTCGGGACGCTGCGCAAGAAGCTGCGAGAGCCCCGCTTGCGTAAGACCGTGGCAGAGCAGGCCCGTGTGAACCGTAGTCATCGGGCCTCGACTCGATGGCACAATCCAGGGTGCACTGTGTATGCCAGCAGAGTGTTGCGAGGATGCCCGGGCGAGACCTGCACGACGATGCCCTCGGCCATGTCGCTCTCGAACGTGCCGCGCGCGCGCGGCGCCAGCATGGCGCCCAGCGTGCGCAGCGCCGACAGCGGCCCCCTCGCCTGCGCGAAATGCCACGACCGCGGGTGCAGCACAGCAGTGTTCTTTGTCGACCACCCTGCAGCCCTGGTGACGCGCCCGGGCACGCCTGGACGCACAAGGGCTCAGGGAATCACAGGGTCTGACCTGGCCTCATCGCTGCAGTGCTGCAGAGTTGTGCACACCCAGCAGAACAGTGCAGGCCGCAGCGAGCACAGGCGCGCGCGCGCGCTGCAGCGTGCACCGCGGTGCGCGCGCCTCGTCGACCAGGCCGCACACAAAGCGCCGGCGCCCGGCCTCGGCCGCGCGCTCCAGCGCCGCGCGCTGGTCCATCGCGCCCGCCAGCGCCAGCACGCGCGACGCGCGGCGCAGCGCGGCCACCTCCGCCACCTGCCGCGCGCGCGCGCGCGTTGACATCAGGGTTAGGGTTACTTGGCATGCGGGTCGGCGCGCGGGACGTGGCGCTGCGAAAGTGGGTGCAAAGACGAGCTGTCGTGGACGACCGGGGGTGCCGGGCCAGCAGCCAGAGGCGGCCAGCCACATGCAGGCCGAAGAGCAGCGTGGACCCTCCCCGGCGGGTGGGCGCGCGAGCGGGCGCGCACCGTGAAGAACTGGCTCATGGCCGGCGGCGCCAGCGCCGCGTCGGCTACGCCCGCGCCGGCGCCCTCGCTCGCGCCACCCGCCGCCTCGCGCGCGCCCCCGCCGGCGCCGCCGCGCGCGCCGCCCGGCCACCCGGCCGCGCCGGGGTCGGGCGGGGCGTGCTGCGGCTGCCAGGTGGGGCCGCGCGCGCGCGCCGCGCTGCCCGGCGGCTCCTTCTCCACGACAAGCAGGCCCAGCAGGAAGCGGCTGTGCGCGACGAGCGCCAGCACCAGCCCGCCCGAGTCGGGCAGCACCACGACCTGCGCCGCGGCGCCCAGCGACCCCCGTCGCACTCGCGGCGACGCCGGCGCCTCAACATCAACAGCGAGAGGGAGCGCGTCTGTGGCCGACAGCCTTAGAAATGCAGGCCGGGGAGTGGGATCGCAGCGCCAGCGAGTGCAGCTCTTGGAGCGGGGCTGTGACGTCCCTTCTTCACTGGACAACCCGGCAGGCATGGTGGCGCGAAGGGGATGTTGCAGACTGGCAGCCGCGGTGCGCTGCCCGTCAGCGGCGCTGTGCCCGGCGCCGGCGAGCGGCGCCGCGCACCTGCTCCTGCACGAGCGACGCCTCCGCCTCGGCGCCCGCGCCTGCGCCCAGGTGCAAAGCGCACTCGCCAGCCTCGCCGCGCGCGCCGCCCGCCGCCGCCACGCGCCGCAGCAGCAGCTGCCCCGTCTCGAAGCTCGCTGGCGCGCGCGCGTAGCTGCGCCCCCCCGCGGCGGCCGGCGCGCGTCAGGTGCTGCTGCAGGGACCCTGGCTGGCCGGGGCACCGGGCGAGGCGCTGTGCAGCACGCGCACGCTGACACGTGCCGCCCTCTGAAGCGCGGGGCCCATCAGGCGCTCCTGGCGTGCACTGCCCATCAAACTTTTCATTACTCTCGGTCAGCTACTCTCAGCCAGCAGACTCGGGCCTGCGCGCAGCGGGGCGGGGGGCCGGCTTGCGCCGGGCAGCGGGCGCGCACACGCTCGCGCGCAGGCCCGACGCCTGCACCAGGCGCGGCAGCAGGTCCAGCTGCGCCTCGCACAGCCCCACAAACTCCGCGCTGGCCTGGAGGCCGTCCTCGCCCGCGGGGGCGAGCGGCGCCGCGGCCGCGGCGTCGTCAAGCGGCAGGCGCAGCGTCCCGTACTGCTCGGCCAGCGCTGCAAGCCACAGCATCGCGACCACGGTCACTCTCCCGGCACCGCGGCATGCGCGACGCAGCAGAAGTAGCAAGCGCCGCACCCACGACTCGGTTGACTGGCACTAAGGCGGGGAGGCAGCGCGCACCTTGGCTGAACTGGCAGCGCCCCTTGCGCTGCCGCACCAAGAGGCTGCGGCAGTGCGAGCCAGAGCGGCTGCGCTCGAGGCCGACCCAGGCCTCGAGGTGCCTTGCATTGTGTAAAGGACCTGGGCAGACGGGCGCACGGCCCTGCCTAAGGCGCATGCTGCACTGCGCCTCCATGTCTGCCACCGCCGCGCTGCGCGGCTCACAATAACGCAAACTCGAGTGCCTGGTTGTCAGGCAGGGACCCCCCGCTGGGCAGAGCTGCCCCGGGAACCCCACAGCGGGGATACTTTAAATGACCTGATCTGTGCATAAACCACAGCATGCATCATCTGAAGGGAATCGCGCGTGACATGCAGCCATGCTCGACGGCCTGTTGCCTGCTTTAGTGCATGCATGTTGATCACCTCAAGTAGCCTGAAGTAAACTGCAACTTTTGTGAACTTTACAGAACCCCACGCTACATGTGTTATAAGAACCAGTACAGAGCACTGGCGCTGCTCATGACAGGTAGGTATCTGGCATGACAGGTGCTCAGTGTGGCAGCAAAGCGAAAGATGCCATATGTCACCGCTGAAAAAGCAAGTAATGCCATGTTGCAGTGCAACCTCGCTTCCTCCGCCCGCAAGGCAGAGCAGTTGCTTGCGGTTTTGCCTTCAACATGACTTCAGGCAGCCAGCGCGCAGCACTCGCACAATGCCTGACAGACCAGGAAAAAAAAAGGGGTCAGACTCTTGGCACCTGCCATACCCACCAAACGATCGCATTCAAGGCAGAGCTGCATGCAGCGCTGTTCACGTCTGCACAAGAGCAGTCCTTCCCGTCCCAACACAGGCTGAGCAGGTGCATGGTTTGCTGCCGCCTCCCACGCCTGGTGACCGCAGGAAGGACGAGCCGTGGTGGTGTGTAGTGCTAGTGCAGCTGCTTCCCAAGCACACCACAAAGATTTCTCCACGGCAGCCGGCGGCTGGTGCACAACTCTGCAGACAATGCTCGCACTGCCAGTTCACGAACAGGCGCGTTATACTCGGAACATTTGCGGATCTGCAATGCTGGTGCAGGCTGCTGCCGAGCGCAATAATCCCCCTGATCAATCATTCACACTGCCACATCAGGCACCGAAGCCGGCAGCGGAGCGCGCTGTCCAAACGACCGCTCGCACATCGAAGCGCGCCCGCGCCGCGCAGGCGCCTGCGTCAGTCGCGCAGCGTGCACAGGCGCTCTGCCAGCGCCAGGCACTCGCGGTGCTTGCGCATGCGCTTGCGCCAGCGCGGCGGCACCGCGTCGGCGCCGCCGCGCGCGCCGAGGCAGGCGCCCACGAACAGCGCGCGGCTGGCGCAGCAGCCGCCGCCGCGCAGCGCGCCGCGCACGGCGTCACGGTAGCGGTCCATCGCACGCGCCTTGCCCATCTGCTGCTCGGTCTGCGCGCCCGGCACATGGGGATCGGGAACGTTGCCAGCGCCAGCGCGCAGCGCGGCGCGGCATCCCTGCTCTGCCCGCGTGCCGACTAGCGGCAGCAATCAGCACAGGCGACCGGTCGCTGCGCAGTGCAGATATTGATGCGGTGTGCGCGCAGGGGCGGCCATGCCGCCGCGAGGCCAGACGAGGGCTCAAGCGAGGCAAGCGGCTGCTGCGCCGGGCTGGGGCGCGGCAGCGCTGCGCGGGCGCGCGCAAGCGCGGCCAGAGCCAGCGCGCACGGGGGCCCGCGCGCGCGCCTGCAGCAGCAGCAGCACGGCGGTCTGCAGCGGCATGGGCAGGTGCGAGTGGCGCCCCAGGCGCGCGAGCGCCTCCGCGAGCGGCGTCTTGTCGTCCAGCATCCGCAGCACCACCGCCAGCGCGTGCACGACCTCGCCGCCCAGCGCCGCCACCGCGCTGGACAGCTCGCCTGCGCGCACGCGCGCGCCTGCTTCGTGCAACGCGCCTGGCTTGGTCTTGGCGCATGAGCGCGTCGGCGCAGTAGCATCCCTGACTGTCGTGGCAGCACACCGCGGCGCAGCCTCCGCTGCCGAGACGTCCCTTGCTGCCGAGCGCCGGGCTCGTGCATGCATGCGGGCCCAGCAACAGCCGCGGGCTCGCTGCCGAGAAGACGCGTGAAGGACGCCGCTCAGAAGCAGTGCACGAGTATGCGGACGGTCTGCGCCGCTCGCATTGCGCCTCGAGCGAGCAGGCGCAGAGCAGACGGGGTCAGGGTAGGGTTGCGCACCGCCCGGCGCATCGCCGCGCGGGCGCGGGTTGAGCAGGCCGCCGACCGCGGTTTTCATGGCGCCGGTCACTGTCTTGCCGAGGACGACGCCCTCCAGGATCGCGGCCGCGGCGGCGCCCCACGCGACCGCCGCGTGGCTGTCCTGCGTCGTGCGCACGCAGCGCTCGACCAGCGCGGGCAGCGCCGGGTGCCCCGCGTACAGCGCCACCAGCGGCACCAGCCTGCGCGCAACGCGCGCGCCAAGGCTTTCACGCGCGCGCCCAGGGTTTCCCGCGCGGCTCCCGAGCAGCGGCCCGCGCGGCGCTGCGGCGGCGCGCGCGGGGCTGGGCGCCGTGCGCGTAGCGCCGGCCCGTGCGCTGCCGGGCGCCCTCGGCGGCCACTGCTGCTGGCGACGCCAGCCTCATACGCACCCAGAGCCTGTGCAGGGTCGGTCTCCAAGAAATCGACATGTTTGGCGGCAGCTGCTGCTTGCGTGAGCAGCCAGGACCATATTGCGCGCAGCCTCCGAAGAAAGCAACGGCCGCGCTGGCTCCCTGCCTAGCTGCCGCGCGCGGGTGGCCGACAGGCCAAGGACGCACCGCGTGAAGCAGCTGGCCTGGCAGTCGTCCACACCGCACGCCGGCGGCATGACGCCCGCCTCGTACGCGCGCAGGAAGCCCTGCGAGCGGCAGCAGTCTCATGCTTCACCGCAGGCATGTACACAGACACCCGGCCAGCCCAAGTCGCTCGGCCCAGGCTCTGCCCGAGGCCTCTGGCAGCTACGGCACGGCGCACGCTCTGCGGTTGTGCACGGCACAGCACCAAAACAGGCATGACACACGGCCTGAAGGCAACGCGTGCGTTCCACGGTCGCTGCGCAGCAGGAGCAGAGGCGCGCCTTGGTGGAGGCGTCCTTGACGCGGCCGGCCTCGGCCGCGGCGAACGCAGCAAAGTTCAGCGCCGCGTACTTGTTGCAGTTCAGCCCGCCCTCATGCACCAGCGTCTTCAGCAGGACGTGCGCCTGCGCGCCCCGCCGGCGTCAGGCGCGCGCGCTCGCGCCCAGCGCAGCTCACCTCGGCGCGTCCGCTCTCCTGCGGCGCATCCGCAGCGCGCGCGCCTCCTGACGCACAGGAAGGGCAGCGCCTCTCGCGCTCGCCGCCACGCGGCGGCCGCTCGCCGACCAGCCGCCTGCCGGGGTGGGGTACCGGAAGAGAGCGCGCCTGCTCGCCAAAGATGGTGTTGTGCCCGTCGGCGTACTGCCACAGCGGCCCGCGCGGCGGGTCGACAAACTCCAGGCCCTGCGGGTCCTGCGCGCGCGCCGCGCCTCCCCGTCAGCGACCCGGCGGGCACGCGCTTGCAGGCGCCTGCACACGCGGTCAACGTCCGGTCATCTAGCGCTTGCATCCACCCCGCAACGCCTCATCCCCTGGACGGCTGCCGACGCCTCCTTCAGGCCATGCTGCTGGCGGGCATTCCTTGAAGTGCATGCATGGGCGACGTCGACGTCCAACAGCGGCGACCACCCTGCGTAGCAGGCGCGTACTCTCCGGGCCGCCCCAGGCGCGCGGCGCACGGCCGGCGCGCGGCGCAGGGCCGGCGCGCGGCGCAGGGCCGGCGCCGGGGGCGGGCGCGCGGGGCCGGGCGCAGCGCGCCTGCTCAACGCGCCCGCGCTCCGCCGCCAGCGCGTCGAGCATGGACAGGTCCATCACGCCCTGGACGCCCATCGCGGCCGCGTCCGCCACCGCCGCGCCCAGCACCGCGCCCAGCGCGCGCCGCCGCACCTTCTCCGCCAGCTCTGCACGGCGCGGGCCACCTCAATTCATGCCCCGCCCAAGCAGTCAGCTCTGCTAACACAACATGATGCTTCGTACGCACCTGCAGCACCGTGGCTGCCCTGCCCTGTCCAAGACATGTAGATGTGAAAAGAAGCTCCGCATGGCTCTGCGGGGACCCGCCGCATGAGGCGGCCACGCGGTGACCGGAACAGGCGCACCCCCAGCCCCAGCACGCTTGTGTTGTGACAGGGACGCCTGGTCAGCAGCAAGCGGGCAGGCGTGGCAGAGGCCGGGCGCGGGTGCCGCCGGCGCGCCGCGCCTGGGCTGGTGATGCCCGGCGTGTCCTGCCAGCGCAGCGGCGGCACGAGCTCGCAGTACGCCGCGGCCGCCGGCACGGGGACGTGCGGCGCGGCGCGCGGCGACGCCTGGCCCGCAGCCGCGGCTGCGGCTGCGCCGTCGCCCTCCGAGCTGGCGCGGCTGCTGCTCGCGCGCCGCGCGACGCGGCCTGCGCAGAGCCAGTCAGAGGTTGGTCGGGTGAGGTGCCGCGCAGAGGGCCTCGGCGGGTGCGGGCCGCCTGCGCGATGCATCTGTGCAAGCACTCCTGTTCCGGCTCGCCTCTCAGTCAGCCCCACGCCCGCTTGCTTTGCCGACCTCGCGAGCCCACTGCGCAGCATGTCTAGGAGGTGACCCGCCGGGCCGCACTTGGGCTCAGCTTGCTGGGCGAGCCGCGTCGGCGGGCGCGCGCGCGGTCAGCTGCCTCCGGCTCGGACGTTCGCCGGCGGCCGACCGCCGCGTCAGCCCCCTCGCCGCCCCCGGTCGCGCGCACCCGCGACGACGCAGGCACGTCGAGGCTGCGCCGCGCGCCCGCGCCCGCCTTTGCGGTCGGGCCGCCCACGGAGCTGGGCGGCGGGGTGACGGGCGCCGCCGGCGCCGCCGTGGCGTCGGGCGAGTCCGGGGCACAGGCGTCAGCCGTGGCGTTGGTCGGCACGCGTGCGCGTGTGTCCGGCACACAGTCTTTCGAGCGCCGGCCCGGCTCGGGCGGCGCAGGCGCCGGTTGAATTTCGGCGCATACAGGCGGCACCGGGGAGCCTGCGCAACCGCGCGTAAGATTTTATAGACCGTAAGCTGAGTGCCGGTGCGGCGGGGGGCAGAGAGCGCTGCCGGAGGCGCCGACGCACTCTTCGCGCGCTCCTCCCAGTGGTTCAGGCGCGCTCCATAGTTTCCGGGGAAGATTCCGCGCTTGCCGCTGCTGCCCACGCCAGCGAGCGGCTCCTCGCTTGCGGCCATCGCACGGGACGCCCTGCGACGCGCAGCTAAATGTCGTGCGCATGCACTACCACGAGCGACTGCTGCGGACTGGTGTGAGCCTGAAGAGGCACACAGTTTGCTACAAGCGCGTGCTCGAGCCGGCAGGACAGCCTGACCTGCGTCGCAGATGCATACGGGGCCGCCAACCTGGACAGAGGTCACCCGTCCAGCATTGGCCTCACGGGCTGGTGAGGTTCACGCTAGCTGGTCAGGTCCAGCCACAGCGCTGCTACCTGCGCACGCGCCCCTCCCCGTACGCTGCTCGGGCGCGGCGCCGCTCAGCGCGGCACCCGACCGGCAACTCAACTGCCACACCACTCCTGGCTCGTTGAAGCCTCTCAAGGAGCTCTCAGTAAGCGCTGAGTAGCAGCCAAGTTACACAGATGGCTCCCCAGATGCCACGGAGGATTCAAAATGATGTCGCACAAAGGCGCTTGCTGGCGGTAACCTGCCGGTAGCACCGAGATAAGTGGTAATCGGTCGTCTTCGCAACAGTTGGCACTCAATGCAGCGCCGACCAGCGCCGCGAGCAAGCAGGCTCGTCTCCCGCCGGAGCTTTAGGGTCCAACGATGGAAGGGTATAAACTCGAGTCTGAAGGGAATGTGGTGCTCCTCTTCAATACTGCCAAGGTTGAGCGTGCGAAATTAAGCAGGCGACAGCTCTTCTTTGCGGCCCCGTTGCGCTGTGTGGTGCAGCAGCCATGCATGCCCTGAGGTCAGGCGTCCTGCTGGACACAGCCTGCGCGCAGCGCAGGGGTGCCAGCCTGCACTGCCCCGCTAGCAGGCCAGACGTATCATATCAGAGGCCGAATGCGCCGCGTCGGCGCATGGCAGCCAGGTGGATACCCTTGCCTTTGCCAAGTGACGGAGTGGCAGCGGCATTGCAAACGGCGCTGGCGCTTTGCAGCGCTGCCGCGGACCGGGAGCTGGCCCGGAGGCCGGACATGCGCAACTTGCCGGCGGCGCCGTCCCCGTTCACGCCCCCGCCGCCGCCGCCGCCTCCGCCGCCGCCGCCCCTGGAGGAGGTGTGCGGCCTCCGCCTGGCTACCTGTACGTCCTCAGGTGCATGTGAGGGGACTCAGCTGGGCTGCTACCGGGCCAGGCGAGCGCGTTCACGCCGCGGCGAGGCGTGCTGCTGGGCATCATGCTCGGCGGCTCCGCGCTCTGGTGGAAGTACCTCCAAGGTGCCGCCCCCGCGCCCTGGTCTCCCTGGCCTCCCGGGCAGCCTGCGCGCGCTGTGCTTGAGCACACCAGGCGATGGTGCGCGGGCGGGCAGCACGCGCGGCCCGCTGACAGCTGCGCGCGCCTGCAGGCCAGATGCCGGAGGTGTACGAGGACAAGTACGGGCGGCACTACATGGTCACGTCGGGCGGCAACCCGGTGGCCGTGAGCGTGGACCCGCAGGGCCGCGCCTACTTCATCGACAAGGCCGGCGACCTCTTCTACGACACCGGCAACCGGAAGATAGGGTTCTACGTGGCGCGCGCCCGCGCGCGTCCAGGCCCGGGCCGGGAGCGCTATGCTGCCGCTGCGCTGCCCCGTGCCCAAGCCTGGAGCTGCCTGCCAACGGCCAACCCGACCTGCGCGCGCTCGCGCTCGTGCTTGTGACAGAGCTGCAGCGCGCACCCTGCCCGCGACTCGCAGCCCACACGCCGGGCGCATGCGGCGCCCTGCTGCATCGGTGCCGGCGGCGCGGGGCTTATGGGCCATGCATGCAAAGCCCCACTGGGGCACATGCGCCGCCACTCTGGCAAGTGCCGTAACCTGCCTCCATAGGCAGACGGCCGGCACGGAGACGCGCCCGGACGACCCGCACATTCAGAAATGGAGCGCAGGTGCGGCGCGCTCACGGGGCGGCGAGCGCAGGTGGACGCGCGCGACAACATCTACAACGTGTACATGGGGCCCGACGGCGAGCCGCAGCGCGTCGCGGTGGGCAGCCTGGGCGAGCTGGGCACGATGCGCGTGAGCGAGCTGGGCGGCATCCCGGCCGCCAACCTGCGGCACGCCGCGGGCGAGCGCCGCCGCGGCGCCATCACCGCGTTCCCGGACCCGGACGCCGGCAGCGTCATGCTGCCGCCCAACACGCCCTTCACGCGCGGCCGGGTGCGCCATACTCTGCAACCTACCCTACCCTGTGCATGCGCGTGTGCATGCACGGATCAGCCATGCTGTGGCTGGGAGCCATGCGAGACGCGCGTGGGAGGCGCTGAGAGCCGCCCGGGCGGCAGGACGGCTCGCTGGCACCGCCGCGGATGCTGGAGGAGGGCGGCATCATCCTGCAGGAGAAGCAGGGCTGGTGGCCCTTTGGCAAGCCCAAGGACATGGGCGGCCCCCTGGAGCGAGGCTCCGGGTGACGCGCCGTGTCGCGCGCGCTCTGTACAAACACTCGTGCATCTGTGTGTTGCTGGTCTGTTCGCTCATGGTGAAGCAGCTTTGTCACGAAGCAGCTCAAACAAGGGGGCGACACTTGGTAATAAGCCGCCAGTGCGCGCGGATGCACCTAGGGGCCCTGCTCGCCATTGTAAAATGAGTAGATGTCCCGCCTCACAAGAATGGAGATGACATGCGGAGGGCATCCCTGCCGAGGCAGCATGCACATCGCGCTGCGTAACATGCGCTGTCCTTGAACTGGTCCTTCATGTCTAGCAAAAGCTCCTCACCAGGCTAGCAACCGGGGCCATAGGTGCGACATCAGATTCAGAGGTGTCCGCGCGCCCTGAACGCCACGCATGAGCACATCCCCCCTGGTGTGCCTCGGACGTATCTCAAAAGACATGACTGGTTCCTGATGGCACACACTGTGCGTTCGGCAGCGCGTGCGCTGCAGAGGCTCTGGCACCACAGAGCGCTTGCCTGTGGTCCCAGCATGGATGACAGCCCCAGACCATCCCTTGGACTCGACGCACTCGACAGACGCACTCACACGCTCTCAGGAAGAAAGGCCGCTGCACCCAGCACACACATCACACACCCGAGCTGGGAGTCAGGGTGCAACGCCAGGCACGATCAATGGCGCAGGCCACTAGGCGAAGCCAGCAGCCTGCAAAGAAGGAAATCCCAAGCGACGTTTTGGGGGTGGGCCCGCGCTCTGACAATAAGCAAACCCCAAGCTGCTGCGCATGCCACGTAGCACCATGGCCATGCGCCGCCCCGCGCATGCCGCCAGCGGCGCCGCAGCGGGCTAGGGCCTGGCGTAGGGCGCCGACGTCGCCGGCACCTTGCGCGTGCTCAGGCGCCGCACGTCGTCGACCGGCGCCGAGCGCAGGTAGGCCGACCAGCGGCGCGGCAGCAGCTGCGTCAGCAGCAGCAGCTCCGGCGGCTCCGCATCGCCCAGCGCCGCCTGCGCAAGGGGGAGCTGGTCAGACACTTTGCACAACCGTGCTCATGCACAGCGCGACAGCGGCCAGTGCCTGCTACGGTTTTATAACGCCACAGGCCCGGCGCGGAAGGAGCCACAGCGATGAACGCACTGCCACAACGGCAGGAAAAACGTCCGGCTTGCTAGAACTGCAGCCAATGTCGAACACGCATGTGTGCATTTGCAACACCACCGCTGCGCATGAATGCGTAGTTGCATTGCATGCACGCATTATACCATCTCCAGAACTATTTAAATGACATGCATGCTGCCCCCATCACGCACACCATGCTGTAAGGGCAGCCAACCCCAGCTTGCATGCCTTGCCTCAGCAGAGGGCTGTGTGAGGCGGTGTGCAGCGCGACCGTGCGCCAAGAGCCAGGATCATGGCTGACCTGGCAAGCCCTAAGCAGGGCTGCCGGCCGGGGCGCGGTCGCGCAGCCCGGCCCAGCGCTGCGGCAGCAGGTCTGCCACCAGGGTCGTGTGGGGCAGGGGGTCCTCCTCCAGCGCCACCTGGCCCCCCGATCTGCCTCTTTGTGAACCACATGCGCCCGCTCGGGCCTCCCGCCGCGGCGCAAGGCAGACCCTCAGCGGCCTTACGGGCGCCGGCGCAGCCCCCGGGCGCCAAACACATGCCCTGCTAGCACCCCAGCACGCTTGCATTAAGGCTCCCACTGGTAGCAGCACTGGTAGCAGCAGACTCAACAGGGAGCGCCCGCAACAGGGACCCCCACTGGGCCCTGCCGCCACTCAGCGCGGCTCCCTGCTTAAGTAACGACAAGTCTGTCAAGACGCCGCGATGCAGAGCATTTGGCCGAGCTTGCAGATGCGCCGGCCGCCGCCCTCCGGCGCCGCCCGCGCAAGCAGCCCCAGCCCGCCGCCTGGGGGCGGCCGGGGCGCGCCTGCAGCGCGACCACCTCGAACAGCAGCTCCTCCAGCGCCTTGCGCAGCGCGGCCTGTTTAGGCCGCACGGCCGCCGTCAGAGCCTCCACCTCCTCCGCGCCCAGCCACAGCTCGTGGCCCGCCAGCGTGCCGGCGCCGCCCTGCGGCGACCCTAGCGCCTCCACCTCGCCCACGAGCACGCCCGCCAGCGCGGCCACGTCCGCGCGCAGGTCCGGCGCCGCGCGCACGGTGCCGTCGGCCGACGAGTTCATCGCGCGCGCGAACATGCCTGCGCCGCGCCCCACGCGCCGGTCGGGCCGGCGCCCTGGCGTCTGCGCCCATGCGTGCTGCAGAGCGCGCCTCTGCCAGGAGCGTTCAGGAGCTCGGTGCAGCATACGCACAGCGCGACGCAGACCCTTGGACGCCCCGAAGTGGCACAGCTGAGCACAAACGGCACCTGTGGCGTGCATGGCGGGCAGCGTCGGCACTCAGCATCGGAAGCCCCAGACGGCGCCTGCCCACCGAATGCCTTACACCATGCCTGCCCATGGCAAGGCACCCCCCCTAGATGGCACGCCTGCACCACCGCGGCACCGAGTGCCGGCCCCGCACCGGCGAAGGAGTAGTCGAGCGACTTGAGGCTGTCGCCGACCGCCAGGCGCGCGATCAGCCAGTCCGCGATGCGCGGCGCCTCGTCCGGGCGCTGCCACAGCACGTGCTGCAGCAGCAGGCAGTCGAAGCGGCTCACGGCCGCGCGCCCGCTCGTGAACGCGGCCACCTGCGCGCCCGGCCCTACCGTGACCCTACACCACTGTGCCTACCTGCAGTGGCCCAGTCCCCCACGAAAGCGTCATGTTGCCGCGGGAAGGTGCTGTTGCCGATCGGGATCCGCCGCCTCTGCAACACGTGCGCTCCCGCATCCGATACCCGGATCAGCGAACGGCGGGCGTGGGAGCCAGCGCATGCGCTGCGGTGCGCGCCGACGGGCGGCCGCGGCGGCGCGCCGCGGGGCGGCCGCGCGGCGCGCACCGCAACGCGCGTGCGCCGACTGCCACGCCCGCCGTCCGACGATCTGGGTGTTGCGTGCAAAAGCACACATGCTGCAGAGGCTGCGGCCGCGCGGCGCGCCGGGCGGCGCCGCGCGGCGCCGACCGGCCGGGCGCGCGCCTGCATGAGCGCGACCGCCTTGACCAGGCGCCGGTCGGAGACGTAGACGGGCGGCTCGCACTTGTCCTGCAGGTGGCCGCGCAGGTCGGCCAGCAGGTCCACCACCTCCTCTGGCACCGCCACCGCCGCCGACGCGCGCCGCCTGCGCGCCCGGCGCCCGTTGTCAAGGGGCTGCCAAGAGGCCTCACCTCCGCCAGCCGAGCGCCGGGCGCTGCGTGCGTGGCCCCCGCCGTCTGCGCAAGGCGCCCGTGAGGAGCTTGCGGAGCTGCGCCACCAGCGCCCGCCATACAGAGTTTGGCGCCCCAGTATGCCCCAAATCAGGGACAGGACAAGACCAGGACGCCATGCAGAAAGACAAGCATGAAGGGCTACCTAACACGCACACATCGTCGCGCTGTCCGCTGGCCCTGCGTGCAGCTCAAGCCCCGCATGTGCGCCACGTCGACCGGCCAGTTGCGACTCGGCACGGCCACGTCAGCATGGGCCGACGCGTCGTGCGCCGCGCTGCCGCCAGCGCGCGGCCGCACCTGACCATGGCGAAGTCCTCCTGCGTCAGCGCGACGCGCCGCGGCGCCGCGGCGGCCGGCGCGCCCTCGGCGCCGTTGTCCGAGGCCAGCACCAGCGCCTGCGTGGCGCCGCTGAGCAGCGCGGGCAGGCCCTCCGCGCTGACCTGCGCGCGCGGCCCGCCCGGTCAGCCGCGCGGCCGGCGCGTGGCCCGCGGCCCGGCGCATGGCGCGCAGCGGCCTGCAGCCTGCTTGCCCTGCTTGCTCATCCCGTGGCAACTTCCTCGCACCGCTGGTACGGCCGGCCGGCCGGCCCGGCTGGACCGCTGCCGCTGCTGTGCCACTGGCCGTTCACAGAGCAGTCGAGCAGGGCGCGTTGTGCTGCATACGCTCTCACGCGGCGGGCAAGCATTGCCTGACGAGTCTCGCGGGTGCATGCTGGCGCACTACTGGCCGCGCATCGCCGCGGCGTGCGGCGCCGAGCGCAAGCACTGCGGCACCACAGACGGAGCGAGGAGCAGCGCGGCGCGCCTGGGCCACACGCCGCCTGATCAGGAAGCGGTCGTACAGCGCGTCCAGCTCCTCGCTCTCCGGCAGCTCGTTCGAGGCGCCCACCTGGGCCAGGGACGCGTGTCGAGCAAGCTTATTCTACCCTTAGCCCTCAAAAGGGCAGAGTGCAGAGCAACGGCTAACCCATGAACGCCCCGCACACTTAGCGGATTAGGTGCGCTCTCGAGTGGGCGAGCAGCCATGCATGCCGCGCCGGCAGGGGGCCGCCGCAGCGCACCAGGCAAATGAGCGGCACGCGCACGCGGTCGGCGCCGTTGTCGAACAGGCGCTCATTGAGGATGGTGAGCAGCGTGTTCAGGATGGCGCTGTTCGCCTTGAAGACCTCGTCGATGAACGCGACGCTGGCCGCCGGCAGGTAGCCCTCCGTCTGGCGCGCCGCAGGTGCATGTCAGGGAGCTTGCACGGTGCGCGCGCGCGTGTGCGTGAGCCCGGCACATCTCGCCGCTCCGCTCGCGCTGGGTCGTCTCGCTCAGCATGGGCGACGATCGCTCGCCAGACAACCTCAGGCCTGGCCTGACACGCTGTTGCAGGGCCGCGCAGGGCAGGCGGCTCGCGTCGCCGTGACAGCTCAGGCAGAGAGCCGCGCTGCCTGCTGGCGCTGCCGCAGGGCCCCGGCAGCGCGCGCGGGGTCACCTGGCGCACGTAGCGGTCGTTCTCCAGCTCGCGCATGCTCAGCGGCCCGAACAGCTCCTCGGGCACCGAAAAGCGCGTGAGCAGGCGCTCGAAGAATGGGCCGTCGTAGAGCTGCGCCAAGCGCCGCCCCAGCTCGCTCTTGGCCGTGCCCGGCGGGCCCAGGTACAGGATGTGCTCGCCCGCCAGCGCCGCCAGCAGCAGCAGGCGCACCTGCCGGGCGGCCGCCCCGCCGCCCTGTTCAAGCATGGCCGGTGTGCGCCCTGCGACTGCGGCTGTGCGCGCCTGCGATTCCGGGCAACCTGGAGCTGCCCAGTGCAAAGGTGCTTCCCCGCGGCTGTGACAGGCATGTGTGGTGAAGGGGGCCTGGGTCCCTGTGTTGCCCAGGCCGGGTGCGCCGTCGCGGGCGGGCCGGGTGCGCCGTCGCGGTCGGGCCGGGGATGGCTGACAGCCCACGCAGCGCTCTCCCGCTGCCTAGGTAGCGGACACGCCCGTGGCGCCGGCAGAGGCCAGCGTACCAGCAACCAAGCGTGCTGCACATGGGCCTGCCAGAGCGGCGCTGCCCTGGCAGGCGCTGGGCACAGGGTCGGCTGCACGTGACGCGGTCCGGGATGCCCCCCTACAGGCGCCCACCTCAGTGTCGCGCTCCACCAGGCCCTCCTGCATGACCTCGACCGCGGCCTCAAGCCGGACCCGCAGCTCCGCGGTGGGGTCTGCGCCGGCGGGCTGCGCGCGCCCGCCCCGCGCTGCGAGCCGCTGCGCTATGTCGTTCATGACCTTCGCCATGCGCGACTCGGCGTCCGTCCTGACCTCTGCAAACTGCGCGCCACGGCCAGACTTCGTTGAGATACAGGCCATTCTTGCAGGCAGCGCGGGTAGAATCAACTTGGCATACCGTGCGCCGCGACGTTGCAGCGGAGGCCTGTGGTGCAGAGCCTGCAACACAGCTGCTCAGAACCTATCAGGTGGTGCATTGACGGCAGGCAAGGCGCAAGTGCGGTATCGGAGACAAACGCGCTGCAGGCGTCACCACCGCCACACAATCGGGGCCTGCACCTTGCAAGCGATGCGTGCGCAATCTGCGCCTGTGCCGCACAGCAGAGCAACGTCAGAGAAGTGGCTGCCAGTTGAAGTGCTACACAAAAGCATCACTGCGCTCACCTTGCCGGCGTCTGCGGAGTATGGGCCTGCAGCCTGCGGCACACGCACTCGGGGCAGCGGCTACCCGGCAGCGACTCATGGCGAGCCTTTGCCGCCCACATTGAGGTGGGGCCACAGGACAGCACACTGCTCCGTATGCCAGCAGCCGCCAGTGCAAGCACGCTCTCAACTGCGATGCTGTCAAGTATAAGGCTCTGCTTTTCTCCTACGCCACGCCAGCACCGGGCTGAGCTTCAGGCTGCGAGTGGTGACAACATCCAGGAGGAATTCAGTAATGAGCACAGATTGATTGCGCCTTGCAGAGTCGCCCTGCCTTGGAACATGTAACATGCAAGCCTTGCGCCAAGGGCGCTCACCATCACCTTTTGAAGTAGCTGTGAGGCACCCTAACAATCGCATGACATGCGCCTTTCAGCGCAAGCTTGCATTCACAGTGCAGTGTTCGGTGCACAGCACGACGTGCTGCTATTTATACAACTCTCGCCCAAGCATGATCTTGATTTGAAGTGACGCTTATTGCAAAGGTGCAGACACAAAGCCAGACTGCAACGTAACCAACACATGCAGACCATAAATACTGTGGCCAGTGTCACACGCCCACACATGCTGGGCGCAGTCACGTGGCCGTCCCCAGGCTCAAACAAAGGACAAAAGGGCATCTAGCATGTGTTGATAAGCGATACTGCAAACTGCTACAAGAATACTTCAAACGAGCAAAACGAACGGGCAGCCAAAATACCCCCAGGCATGCTAATTGGCATGCTGTGCTAAGCGGCGTCGTCACTGGGTGTGCAAGCGCTCCACGAGGAAGTTACATTGTCACGGCAGTCCTTGAAGCACAGCCGCGCAGCTGCTGCGGCGCTGTTCAACCGTGCATGGCCGCAATAGCGAAGGTGTAAATGGCTCAGAGCTTGTCAGCATACTTCCATCAACGATGTCGCTCAACTAGACAAGGTTGCCCAAAAGGAGTGTGTCTCAGACTGGTGACGGTCAAAGGGACGTGCCAGCGCCGCCTCTCAGGGGCGCCCTAGGACAGTCACGCACGCGCCAAACGCGAGCATGCTAAGGACAACGCGCACAAAGTGCCACTGCTGCCACTCGCGCAGGAGCTTTGGAACCTCGCCCTTGCTCACGGCGCGGCCTTTCCCAAGCAGCAGGTCGTTGGTCGGATATATGACCAGGAGGGTCAGGGCCACAATGCCCGCCATCGCCGCAGCGATAGCCAATGCAGTCAAGCGCACCACCGGCCTCTGAGCAAAGCACGCGGCCAGAAGAGCGCTCGCCGCAGCGGCAACCGCCAGCGGTGCCTGTGGTACCACGTGCTGTCAGCCCACACGCATAAGCATTGCAGCATTGCACGGACTGTTACACAACAGACACGCAAGGTGATTTATTTTGCTGTTTTTGAAGTGCTGCTGTGGTATATACGCTGCTGCAGAGCGTGCCTGTATCGCCGCGGCGCGGGGGTAGGAGCGCTTAAACTGCTCATGGCCGTCCTCAGGCCTGTCTATCCGTGTGGGATGCTCCACAGCATGGATAGACAGAGCGAAACCCGCGAAAAGGCCCGAAGCGACAGTGGCAGTAGCGCTTGCAGCGGAGAAAAACATCCTGTTACTACCGAGCGGGCAGCACTTTCAGTGCTCTTGAGTCAGGCTGACTCCGCCACTGGCTCTCTTGCGGACTTGTTTGTTACGCTCGTATGCATACTTGACCTAAATCCTTAAGAGCACAGGATGACGAAGGAATGTGCTGTCCATGATGGAGCTCTCCGAGAGGCTCCTCTTGCATGCCCTAGCTCTGCTAGCTCGGAGCCCTAGAGCCTGCGCACACGCCTGCAGTGGTGGCCCACAGCCAAGCATGCAAGGCACAGCTAGCCCTGCCTTCCTTTGCGCAGTAGGCTTTTTACAGACTTGGCTCTCAGACTTTCATCTCATATGCAAATTCATGCCTAAGTTGGCAACACACCATCCCATGTACCTGACTGCGAAGACGTCAGCATCATACAGGAACAGTCCGACAAAAACAGGCATGGCAGTGCAAACTCCCTGCCATGCATCACGCTTCTGACCGCTATCATGGGGGAGACAGAGACAAAAACTCGCGCGAAACAAAGACCAAAATTCACGCGCCCGGCAGGCCGCGGTCGGGCGCGCAGTCGGCAGGGCCGCGCGCAAAGCTCAGCATGACAGCCAGGTGCAGGGCGACGAGGTATGCGGCCACCAGCAGCGTGCGTGGCGACACGCGGCCTCGGTCCAGGCGCTGGCGCAGCAGCCGCACGGGCGCCAGCCTGCAGCACACGCGCGGTGTCAGCTTCGGCAGGGGCAGGCATGCTGGAGCCGCCGGGCCATGGTGTGGCTGCAGACGTGCGCATGCTGTGTGTGAGTGACGGTGGCCGCTGGCGCTGCACTGACATGAGCCTGGCGAACAGCGTCCCTGCCGGCTTATACCGCGGGGGCGCACGCCGCCGCCGTCCCATGGCTGCATGCATGCAGCGCAGCCGGCCAGGTACCAGCGCCCGCGGGGCGGTGCGCGCGCTGGTGGCTCAGCGCGCCGAACACGCCGCCGCGGGGCCGGGCCAGGTCCCAGGGGCCCCGCAGCCCGGCGCAATGACGCCGGGCGCCGCGCGCGCGGGAGGGGGCGACGCCGCGCCTGCTCGCGGCGCGGCCGGGCACGCCGCCGCCGTCCTTCTTGCCCAGGCCGGCCTCGACGTCGGCCGCGCCGCCGCCGCCGCCGCCGCCGGGCGGCTCGCCCTCGCGGCCGCCGCCGCCGCCGCCCAGCCGCTCATCCCGCCAGGCGTCCAGGCCCAGGCCCGCCAGGAAGCCGGCGAGCGGGCGGGCGTCGGCCGGGCCGGCGGCTGCGCCGGCGGGCCGCGCGCGCGCGGCCGCGGCGCGCATCAGCTCCAGCTCGCGCTCCAGCGACGACACGCGCGCGGCGGCGGCGCCGGCCGGCGCGGCGGCCGCCGCGGCGGCCGCCTGCGCGAGGTCCGCCTGCCGGCGGACGGAGCGCGTGACCGCCTGACCATTGTTACTCTACCCCAATTGGCAGTAACCTACCCTTATTGCAGCACCCTACCCTGCAGTATCCTACCCTGACTGACCGTCACCGAGGCTGGCGGCTGCGGCGGGGTCATAAGGCATGGCGCGCTCCATGCGCGCGGCTCCCGTCGGCGCCGGGGCGCAGGCGTCCGCGCATGCACGCAGGGACGGCCGCGCGAAGCAGGGGCTCGAGCAAAGTGATCGGTCGGCGAGGCTCAAAGCGGGCGACTGCGAGGAGCCAGGGGGGGCGAAGGCGGCGCCCGACGGGCGCGCGCGGACCTCCAGGCCGCGAATGCGCTCGCCGTCGCGCTGCGCGGCTGCGGCGGCTGCGGCGCGCGCCGCCGCCGCCGCGGCCTCGGCCGTGTCGGCGCGCTCACGCGACGCCCGCAGCTGCTCAACCACCTCCGCGGCCTCCCTGTGCAGTGCCGGCGCATGTCTCACACTCGCGCGCGCATCAGCACCCTCAGGACCGGCGCCCGAGCTTGTGCCCGTGTGTGCTCGCGCCCCCGGTTCGTCACATGCAGATAGGCGGCGCCGTTGCCTACTTCAGCAGTGCTGCAGGTGGAGGCCAACAGCAAAGCCCCTGTATGCTCAGCTGCGCCAGGCAATCCCCTGCACGGCCTCCAAGGCCGACCAATGTTCAGGGCCAGGTGAGGGGGCACGTGGCGGGAAATGGGTGAGAGGCAGGGTGGTCATTTCGGAGCCCTACTCATGTCCACCCGCAGCCATGCGCCGCCGGGAGGCACAGCGCACCGCTCGGCCGCGGCGCGCCTCTCCTCGGCGGCCGCCGCCGCGCGCCGCGCGCCGCGCTCGGCGCCGCGCGCGACCTCGGCGGCCTCCGCCTCGGCGGCCGCCAGGCTGCCGGCGGCCTGCGCGTCGGCCGTGCGCGCGCCCGCCTCGGCCGCCGCCACGTCCGCCGCGCCGCGCGCGCTCGCGGCCGCGCCGCGCGCGTCCGCCAGCGCAGCCTCCGCGCCCTCCAGCCTGCGCGCCCGCGCGCCGCGCATTCGCGCCCTGCCAGCCTGCCTGCACACCCTACCCTGTCTTTACCCTACTTTTTTCCTCACCCTACCCTATCCTTCTCAAGTCTGATTCGTCGACCAGGTTATCCTTGACGCAGCACTTACGGAGCACTTTGACCACATGATGGCTGACAAGGGGCGCCCGCCCGGCAGCACCCTGACCACACCCTGCTGACACCCTGCCCACACCCTGCGGCCGCACCGGCCGGCCAGCCCGTCGCGCTCGGCCTCCAGCTCGGCCTGCACGCGCGCGACCGCCGCGGCGACCGCGTTGCGGAACACGCGCGCGCGCCGCTCGCCGTCCGCGCGCAGCTGCTCGCTGCCGCGTTCAGCTTCCGCGCGCTGGCCGCGCTCCGCGTCGGCGTCCGCCGCCGCCGCCTGCGTGCGGTCCCGCCGGAGCGCTCGGGTCAGAGGGCAGGCCGGCACCAACCTCCGCGAGCGTCAGCCTTCCGAGCTCAGCGCGGGACCCTACTTGTAGTGGGGCATGGCTTCGGAAGCACCCTGACACGCTCACAGTGAGGTGGGTGCACTCCCTGCAGCTCTAGTAACTCGCACGCGGCCATCGCTGCGGATACACATGCAGAGTCGCACACAAGCCCTGCAGCGCTCCTGAGCACGAGGGCGCTACCTGCAGTGCCTGGTCAGCCTCCTGCATGGCGGCCTCGGCCGTGGCACGCGCGGCGTCGGCGCGCTCGCGCGCGGCCTCCGCAGCGGCCGCGCGCGCGCTCGCCGCGGCGGCCTCGGTCCGCGCGACGTCCAGGGCACCGTCCGCCCCGGCCACCTGACGCGCCAGCAACATGTGTGGTGAGAGTTGACGCCCTCCTGATAGCGCCTCTCATGCAGCGATACACGCATGCGTGTAAGCGGCTGCCCACTACCAGTTAGGACCCGCTCCTGCCCGAGGCGTGAAGCAAGGACACGTTGGCGTGGGGCAGGCTGTACCCTGTGCAGTCCTGCAGGCGGGCTGCGGCCGGGCCTGAAGAACAAGGCGCGCGCCCGCAGCCGCACTCGCTGCATCCGCCCATGAGACCAGGCAGCGCGATGACCTGCTCTCATAGCAGCTGACATGGCCAACAACATCCCAGGCTCAGCAGGCTCTAGAGCAAAATCCCATGCACACAGCCTGGTGTGACGCTGCACATGTATGGGGTCACAAGCCGCGCGCCTCGCGCTGCGCCGCGGCGGCCTCCGCGGCGCGCAGCGCGTCGGCCAGGCGCGCGTGCAGCGCGTCCCGCTCGGCCGCCGCCGCCGCGGCCGCCGCCTGCGAGCGCTCCTGGGCGCTGCCGCGCGCCTCCACCTGCGCGCCATTGCAGCGTTTACACATCAGAGCTGAGGCCGCTCCTGTGCGGCGGCGCCACGCCATACCCTGCACGCAGCCATGGCCGCTGCTCAATGTCACAGCATGGCCCCGCCCACACCTCCCTTTCTGTCCGCAATGCATGCAGGCACAGTCAGCGTGATGTGAACTGCTCAGGCATGGTTCGCTTCATGCCCCCTCCACACCAGATGTGCAAGGGCTGATGCACGCTTTGCCACGCGTCTCAGGCACAGCAGGCTGCTCGGCATGCAGGCCGGCGTGGCCCGCCCAGGGCCGCCCACCTCGGCGGCCAGGCCGGCCAGGCGCTGCTGCAGCGACCCTGCCAGGCCCGCCACGCTCGCCTCGGCGTCCGCCGCCTTACGCTCGGCCGCCTGCACGCCGCCGCAGCAGCCGCACGGCCTCAGCGCCGCAACTGGAGCACCATAGGTTGCAGACCAGCACTTTGGCATGGTACAGCAGCAGAACTGACATTGCATCATGCTGTGACACTGCCCAATGCCCAAGCAAGTCTGCAACCAAATCTTTCAAGACGGACCAAGCCCTGCTGCTGAGAAGTCAACGAGCATCTCACGCAGCCAGGGGAAGGTTGGAAGGCGGCGCGCGCCGCAAGCTTGCCCGCCAGGGCGTCGCGCTCGCGCCGCAGCGCGTCCCAGCGCTCCTGCGAGGGCAGCTCGCCGCTGCCGCTGCGCGGGCTGGGGCGCGGGCGGCCCTCGCGTGCGCCTGCCGAGCCACCCTGTGCGCCGCCAACGCCCACGCCGAGCCGGCCGCCACTCAGCGGCAGGCGCAGGTCGTCGCTGCTGGCGGCGGCAAGCGCCTCGAACAGGTCGCCGCCGCCTGTTGGGCCGGCAGGTGGTAATTAGCACCAGGCAATTAGCATGCACCCGAGCGCCGCTCATGCCACGACACCTGTCATGGCAGGCTTGCCAGTGTCACAGCGCCCAATCAACGACAATATGGGGACGCCCGAGATGCCCGAGCCCCCTTCACGGCGCGTCTCCTAGGGGGACGACCGACCTTGCCAAAACCATATGACGAGTCAGGCCCGTCCCGAGCCATTTGCTACATAACTCATCAGCCAGCGTGCTGCGGAGCGGGCTCCGCACCCGCGCCGGACAGACCACTGAGTCCGCTGCTACTTAGGACTAGGGTTCACCAGTCAATCACCAGCCCAATGTGCTGCTGCGCGGGCTCCGCACCCGCAGCGGAGGCGAGTGCGCTGCTGCTGGCGCGCCGCACCCCCATCCGCGGCGCGGGCGACGCGGCGCGGCTGTTGCTCGCGCTGCGCGCGGCGCCCGCCCCGCGGCCGAGGGTCCCTTCCGAAGGGACCCTCTCCATGGCTGCCCTGCCCTGCCGCAGGCCCCGCGCGCCGCTGCCGCCGCCGCCGCCGCCGGCATACGGCGCGCCAGTTGTGGACGCTGATACGGGCGGCTCGCCCGCAGCGCTGGGCGAGGCTGCGGCGGCGCTTCGAGGCAGGCTTGACAGGTCGCTGGTGTGGTCGAAAGAGGAACTTCCGCCCGACTCCACGCCGGCCGCCCCGTCGCCGGCGCGGCTGGGAAGCAGGGCAGGCGCGCCGGGCGCGCCCGAGTCCGGGCGCGCCTGGCTGCCGCCGTTCAGGCGGAGCCGCCTGCGTGCAGCGGCGTGCTCATGAGCGGCACAGGGCGGCACCGCTCCCGACACGACACACGCACACCTGGGTGCTGTGGGGCTGCAGCGTGAAAGAAACGGCTGGTCACGTGTCCTCGCGTAGCTGTCTACGGCGCTGAGCGTGCTCAACCCAAGCACCGTGCGCAGGGCGGAAGGGGGTTACGTAATCAGCTCTCAGCTCGTTTCAGCGGACCCGCGCGCATTGCCGCACCCGTCGACCACGCTGCGCGCGCTGGACACGGCGCGGCCGGCCAGCTGGCGCGCCGCGCGCACGTCAACCTTGGCCGCGGTCTCCTTGACGACCTGGACCTGCGCCCCAAGGCTCTGCCTTGGCAAGCAGGTTGCTGGGGCGCTGCAGGTGACGCGTCCAGGTGCGGGGCTGCCAATGCACGGCGTCGAAAGGCGTTGTTCTGCAGCACCTTGCACACTGTTGCAGCAGGCGCGCAAACCTCTTGCAGGGCGTCACGGGAGAACTCGCGCACGCCCTCCTCCACAGCCGAGCGCAGCTGGTGCCACATCCTGTCAAATCGGAACTATGGGCACGCGGTCAGCTCAGAAATATATGCACTTCAGTCCAGTCCATGAGTCAGAAATAAGAGCTTGCGCAGCACAAGGGCTTGCTTGGGACGAGCTGGCCATGGTAGTGACGGTGGAGACTAGAGCTGTATTTTTGCAGTTTGAGCAAAAGAGAGAGCTCTTTCAGAGAGGGGTTACTATTAGGGTTACGCCAAGTCTGCCCAACTCAACGAGTACTCAAACAGTATCCACCTGACATCCTTAGTGCAGTTGTTATGTCTTCCCGGCTGTCGAAAGCGTAGGGCGGAAAGCGCTGCATTCTCATGCATGGACATCAGGCCGGAGGCACTCGCTGCTGGGCCACTGTTCCCTGTCGCCGGCGGGGCATACGGCGTACCTGCCGCTGAGGGCGTAGCGCAGTTTGCGAGCTTTGCCGCTACCAGTTTTCAGCAAGCGCAGACCGATGATGATGCTCGAGCGGCCCGCGGTGCGCTGCTACACCTGCCAAGGAGCACGCGGTGGTCTGCTTGAAGTTGGTCAACACGAGCAGGCGCACCGCTTAGGTAGCCAGGCGATCGCACCTGAGCACTTCACCATGTAGCCACCTGCTCACAGCAGTTCTCAGGCTGGTTCTAAGCGCTGGCGCACGGACTGCAGCAGGCCGCACGACATATGCGCGCAAGCCCCTCTCACAACGGTAGTCGTCCGGCAAAAGTGCCACTACTGAATGGACAGCCTCACTCTCCACGTTGAACACCTCCCGGTTGCGCGCGCAGAGGCCGAGCTGCAGCGCGCGGCTGACCACTTCTTGCCCTCCAGCAGCGACAGCGAGCCGGCCAGTGACGCCGACGCGCCCGCTCCCGCCGGCGCTCCCGGGCCGCCCAGTGCAGGCGGCGAGTGCCGGCCGTCCGCGCGGCGCCTGGAGCCCACCAAGCGCAAGCGCAAAAAGGACAAGTGCGCGCTGCGGCAGGAGTGCAGGCGATGCAAGAAGTGCGTTGTGCGTTGGTGTCGAGTCCTGGAGGCCTGCTGCCTGCTGCAGGCCTGCTTGTACTGTTGCGCCTGTGGCCGCCCGCCGTCGCTGGAGAGCGCCGGTGGACCCCGCGGCAGCCACCTCGCCACGTACAAGCAGCCGCATGTGTGTTGAGACACCGGCGAGGGGGCCAGTGGTGCCCAGCGAGTGTGCTGCATCGGCGCATGGACAGGGACCGCGGCAAGTCCAAGCGCAGCCACCGCGCGGACGGGGACCGCGAGCGGCGGCCGACCAAGCGCGCGCGCACCGACGCGGAGAAGGAGGCTGAGGCGGAGCGGCGCGCTGCGGCGGCCGGCGGCCTGGCGCGCCGCGCCGCGCCGGGCCAGTGGGCCGTGCCCGGCACCGAGCCGGATGCCTACTTCGACTCACGCGGCGACCGCGACAACGTGCTCTTCCAGGTCCGTGTTCTGTTCTGAGCCCCGTTCCAGAGGTGTTGGCGAGACAACAGAGGATATCAGAAATGTCAGAAACTTGCATCACTGGGTTCATTGTCCCTGCATCTTGGGGCGCGTGCGGCTGGCGGGCAGCGTCCAGCTGGGCCGGCCTGGGCGCCCGCGTCCGGCTTGCGCCCATATACGACCGAGCCTGTGGCCGCCAGCCT